>Ga0308005_10000011_pt1 | contig 68760 bp, 56 predicted proteins | sample Neamet67_FD_203142 | JGI IMG/M metagenome (GOLD analysis project Ga0308005, IMG submission 203142) | Marine microbial communities from water near the shore, Antarctic Ocean - #67 | ecosystem: Environmental > Aquatic > Marine > Unclassified | place: Southern Ocean | collected 2014-06-07 | reverse complement strand
GATGGATTGTCTCGATGTCTTTCAGCCATCCGGGCCTGCCAAGACCGGCTACTTTGGCGTCTCCCATTCCCTTAAGAAAGGCATCTTCTCCGTCCACCTGACTCACTCCACCGACCTGCGCATCTGGAATCACGTCAAAGAACTCGATCAACATTCCTCCCAGGCCACCATCCAGGAAGCGGTTGATGGATCTTTCCTGCTCGCCTACGAAAAAGACGCGCCCAATTCCTGCTGGATGCGACTCCGCCACTTCTCAAATCTCAAAGCCTTAAAAGCCGGACGTTTCTCACAGGAGTTCGATATTCCCCGCACCCTTGCCCCAACTGCCGAAGGCACTCCCAGTATCGAGGCCGTAGACATCAAAAAGGGTGACATTGCCCAATCCGAAATCACCCTGCGATTCCACTACTATGAAAACGCCCGGGTCGATCAGCTCGCCCGGGGAACCCTGAAGAACTTCCAGGACTGGAACGCCAAGCCATCCACAACAATCAATTCCGCTCTCAAAAAACGAGGAGGGCACGGCAACCTCGGTGATCGCAGCAAATTCCAATGGAAACAAAAAGATTACTCCCTACAGGAAGTTCAGGACACCCGACGTGACTGGAGTTCCTGGGGGCTTTTCCTGTGCGACAAGGACGGCCTTCCGCTGAAAAAGATCTCTGTGGAGACACCGGGAAAATCGACTGCTTTTTCAAATCCTTCCGCAAGCTTGATCCGAAACTCGGATGACGAACCGCTTCTCGTCTTCACCGCATTCCTCCACAGCAAGGGAAGCGCCCCAAACGAAGCCGGACAAATGCTGGCAGTGTTTGAGGCGAAGTAACGGCGCCAAAAATCCAGCGCCCCCTCGACCTCCCAACCTCCGTGAAACAACTTCCGTTCGTTTCCCTCATCTTCAGCGTGTTCTTAATCACCGTTTTGGGATCAATCGAATGGCCCGAGCCAAACAAATCAAAGAGCCCTCATCATCGACTCTCACAAATCTCCACCCTCCAGCCTTGAAGCCCTTCCATTCACCCGACATAGTCTTCCCATGAAGCACTTGGTCTTCGTCCTTCTCCTCACCCTCGGACTTCCTCTTTTTGCCAAAGAACACGTCATCCTTTGTGGAGGCCCCGCCTCTCGAAAATGGGAAAACCTCAGGGTTGAGAACTATCGCCACGACCGCTGGTGGGCCAACTTCATCCGAGCCTCAACCATGCGCATGGACGAAATCCGTAGATCCTACGGGCCCAGCGCCAAGATCACCTGGATCGTCTACGAAAACGGCTATCTCATCCGAAGCCGGGATGACAGCAAACCCTACACCACATGGATCGCCGAACAGGCCGCCAAGCGGAATGCAAAACTCGTCTGGATCAACACAGGACCAAAAGCCATCTCAGCCATCAACGCCCACTCCGATATCATCACCTTCGACTTCTTCGGCCACTCCAACCGCCATTGCTTCATGCTTGACTACGGTAGTGAGGTCATGGCTGTCAGCCAGTGCTGGATCCACGAACGCGATCTCAGAAAAATTCGCCGCCGATCGTTCAGCAAAAATGCCCTCTGCCAAAGCTGGGGCTGCTACACTAGCCAAAGCATGTCAGCGGTATGGAAACGTAATCTCGGCATCACTCTCATCGGAGCAGAAGGAAAAACCGACTACTCCGCCCTCTCCTTCGGGAAAATGCCCACTGTCTCAGGCCGCTGGGTCCGCTAACTCTCACCTCCCTCTCATCCATGATTTTCCAGGAACTGAACGACTTATACCACCTCCCTCTTTTCGACCTCATCCAGCGCTCGCGAACGATTCACGAAGAGAATTGGCCCGCCGCCGAAGTGCAACTCTGCACCTTGCTCTCTATCAAGACCGGTGGCTGCTCGGAGGATTGCTCCTATTGCGCACAATCCGCCCGCTACAACAGCGGCGTCGATGCCGAGCGCCTCATGGAAAAGTGTGACATCATGGATCGGGCTAAAGCGGCCCGTGAAAACGGCTCCACCCGATTTTGCATGGGAGCAGCCTGGCGTGGGGTCCGCGAGGGCACCCAGCGATTTGAGCAAGTCCTCGATATCGTCCGCGATGTTTCCCAACTTGGCATGGAAGTTTGTGTCACCCTTGGTGAGCTTGGACCATCCGAAGCCGAAAAGCTCAAGGAAGCCGGGGTTACCGCTTACAATCACAATATCGACACCTCTCCCGAGCACTACCCCAACATCGTCACCACGCACACCTTCCAAGATCGGCTCAATACCATCCGCCATGCTCAGGACGCCGGCATGTCCATTTGTTGTGGCGGCATCCTCGGTCTCGGCGAATCCACCGAAGACCGACTCAAGATGCTCGAGGTCATTTCCGAATTTAATCCGCAACCCGAGTCCATTCCCATCAACTCACTCATGCCCATGCCCGGCACCCCCATGGCCGACGAACAGGGAGTCGATGTCTTCGACGTCGTCCGCATCATCGCCCTGACCCGTATCGCGGCCCCCAAGGCAAAGGTCCGCCTCTCCGCCGGTCGCACCCATCTTTCTGAAGAAGGCCAGGCCCTCTGCTTCTTTGCCGGGGCCAATTCCATCTTCTACGGTGACAAACTCCTCACCGCCAAAAATCCGACCATCGAAAAAGACCTCGCTCTCATCGATCGCCTCGGCCTGAAACCCCAGGAGCCCAACCGCGCCCAGCCCTCACCCAAGTCGGATGAAGCCAAGCCTCTCGAGCCGCAGATCTGCTGAGCGTGACCTTTTGATCGAAGTTTCGATCAAACAACAATCTGTCACCGTCTCTCAAAATGGGCAGAGGATCTTCAGCGCTCCGGTTTCAACCGCTACCAACGGCCCGGGATTCGAAGAAGGCTCCCTCCAAACGCCCACCGGTAACTTTCGCATCCGCGAAAAAATTGGCGAAGGGGCTCCCCTTCAAACCAGCTTCAAGGGCCGCCTCCCTCGCTCTGTTTGGCAGGGAGAGGAAAGTGACGACGCCATCCTGACCCGTATCCTCTGGCTCGAGGGGCTCGACGAGCAAAACGCCAACACCCGCGAGCGATATATCTACTTCCATGGCACCCACGCCGAGGACCTCATCAGCCAACCCGCCTCCTGCGGCTGCATTCGCCTTCGCAACAAGGACATGCTCACTCTTTTTGATTTCACCCCGATTTATACTTCCGTTCGCATCTCCTAACTCATCATGAAAAAAATCATCGCTTTCGACTGCGACTCCACCCTCTCGGCCATCGAAGGCGTCGATGAACTTGCCCGCCTTGCCGGGCCCGATGTTTTCCGCCAGGTTGCAGATCTCACCAATCAGGCCATGAACGGCGAAATTCCAATCGAAGAGATCTTCGGACGGCGCCTCGATCTGATCAAACCCACCCGCCAGCAGTGCGAAGCGATTGGGAAAATGTATCTTGATGAGATTGAACCCACTGCCCGGGAGACCATGGCGGCCCTCAAGGCCGATGGTTGGGAATCTCTTATCATTTCCGGTGGCTTTGCGCCCTGCATAGAGCCACTCGCCAAAGATCTGGGAATTGAACAAATCGAAGCGGTTCCTCTTCACTTCGATGTCGCAGGCAGCTACCTCGGATTCGATAAAGACTATCCTACAACTAGAGATGGCGGTAAGCCGGATATTATCTCTTCCATTAGGAAAAACCAATCTCCAGATATTATCGTCATGGTTGGAGATGGCGTCAGCGACCTCGAAACAACACCAGTCGTTGACCACTTTATCGGATTTTTACGCTACGCGGAGCGTAAAAAAGTTGTCGCTGATTGCATGCATCGTGTGAAATCACTGCGGCAAATACTGAAAATCACAGGGGGTTTGTGATTTTTTAAAAAAATCACTTGTTCGCAAATATAACAGGCGTAGGCACGCTATATGGCTAGCAAGAAAGGAAAATGATACACCTCAGCGAAAAAAGCTGAGATCCTTAATTGGGTAAACGACTACAATGTAAAGCATGGTCGGGGCGGAGTCGCCAATGCTTCAAAGGAATTCAGAATCACTCAAGTTACAATCCACAATTGGGTCCGACAGGGTGGAGCTGGCATGAGCAGCGGATCCGGCCTCCGGGTCGCCCCCCATCACGCTGGCATCCTTCGCCAGCTCGCTGACCTCCTCGATCAGATCACCGAACGGGAAACCGAACTCGGAAAACTCCGCAAGGACTACGACAACCTTCGCAAGAAGCTGTAACACCCACGAACAGAACTGAGCCGACCTCTGGCCCACTCTTACAATTAGCGCTGAGCGCCCTGCCCAGCCCAGGACTCTTTCCTGCCCTGAATTCAGCCCCGCAGGCCCAGCCTGATAATATCGGCACTTCCCGCCCCTGGATTCTCTTTCAAAACCCGGTCTACCGCCTTGCGGGCCTCGGCTTGCTTGAATCCCAGCGCCATCAGCCCCATCTCGGCATCCCGGGCGTCATTGGAACGATCAGAGCCGGGCTCCCAAGTCTGCACCACACCAACCTTATCCTTCAGCTCTAAAATAATTCTCTCCGCCGTCTTCTTACCAATCCCCTTCACTCCCGAAATCCCAGTCGCATCACCATTCACGACTGCCTGCTTGAACCCCTCAACAGGCAACCCGCCCAGCACCGCCAGCGCCGTCGCCGGGCCGATCCCGCTCACCCGGTCGATCAGGAGCATAAAAACATCTTTCTCCTCATCCTTCGCAAAACCATAGAGCGTGAGAGAATTCTCCCTCACATGTTGATAAATTCGCAAATCAATCTGACCTCCCTCAAGTGGGTTTAACTGATCATATGTTGAAAGAGGAACGTTCACCAAATATCCAACTCCTCCTGCTCCAACCACAATTCTCCCGGGCAGAGCCTCCCAAATCTCCCCTTTCAATCGCGCAATCATCCCCAGAACTCTATCGGGTCTCCGGATCGGAACAAGGCGTAATCCTTGCATTTCCTAAGGCCAAATCAAAAAATATTCACTTTTCTTAACTAAGCTCCTTACTAAATTTTAAGATTTCTTATTATTTAAGGTTTTTCCATTCGCTTTTGTTGAAAATTCCTGCTATCTTGACTTTGTTATGGCAACTACTAAACGGACGCGTTTCTCCCGTCGACTTCCCGATCATGTCACCGATGAACTGGTGAATGTTCTAAGTTCAGATCCGAAGCTTTTCGGCTTCAACGAGCTTTTCGAGGATGTCTATGAGCGGTTGAAAGAGCGCAATGCAGTCAGCGGTGGAGAAGAAATGCTTCGTCTCCGCGCTTATGAAAAACTGCAAAACCTGGTAACCCGCGGACTTGTCGAGAAAGACGGCAAGGAATATCGTGGACTCGAGCGCATTCAAGAAGCGCACAGCGACAATATTGCCCAGCAAGAAGCCTAGTTCTATTGAATAAAGCGTAAATTCGCAAGAATTGGTGCTGGTTTTACCGGCGACGAATCTTTTAATTGCCCGCGTTGAACCCGACGCGGGCAATTGTTTTTTCAACTGTCCCCTTTTTTCAACGAAATCCTCATCCTCCTTTGTCATGTTGACTGATTACTTTCCCGTCATTCTTCAAGCCCTCGCCGCCATCGGTTTTGCCGGCGCCGCTCTTGGCCTCAGCGTCCTCCTTGGTAAAAAAGGAGCCTACAACAAGACCAAGGAAACTCCCTACGAATGTGGCATGCTCCCCATTGGCGATGGAGCCCCGCGCTTCAGCGTGAAATTCTACCTTGTCGCCATGCTCTTCGTCATCTTCGACATTGAGGTCGTCTTCATGTATCCTTGGGCGGTCAGCTTTGCGGACCTCGTTCGTGAGAGCACCATGGTTCTTTGGAGCATGGCGGGCTTTGCCGGACTCCTCACGGTTGCCTACGTTTATGCTCTCAAAAAAGGAGCCTTGAACTGGAAGGGCTAACCCCCGCAGGCAGTTCAGATGATCAATCACCTCCTCTTTTTCAAACTGAAACCCGAGGTCGATGACGCCGGACTCGAGGAAATGATCCGAACCTCCCGCAGTATCCTTCTTAAGATCCCCCAAGTCCTCAGCATCCGCTCCGGTCGCACCATCAATCCTAAATCTGAGTGGCCCTTCTACATCGCCCTCGAATTCGAATCTCTCAGCAAAAAGCGCATCTTTGAAGACGATGCCCACTTTCTTAAGTTCCAGAAGGTCGTCGTCGATCGCATGACCCAAACCAGCTACCACATGGACTACGAGACTGACCCTTCCAAGGATCTTAAATATTCCTAATTTCGGCTGTTCGTCATTTTTCAAACACCTGCTCTAGCCAAGCCGGGGATTTCCCACTAGAAGCCACCCATGTTTGCTGGCACATTTACCGCCCTCATCACTCCTTTTCGCGACGGCTCACTTGACCACGAGGCATTCAAGGCCCTCATTGATCGGCAGGTCGCGGCAGGAATCACTGGAATCGTTCCTGTTGGGACCACGGGTGAATCCCCCACTCTGAATTCCGACGAACACCTCGAAGTGATCAAAGCTGCCGTCGAATATGCCAACAAGCGCACCCTCGTCGTGGCCGGCAGTGGAGCAAACTCCACCGTCGAAGCGATCCACCTCACGCAGGCCGCCGAAAAAGCGGGAGCCGATGCCTCCCTCCAGGTCTGCCCATACTACAACAAGCCTTCGCAGGAAGGCCTCTATCAACACTACAAAACAGTCGCAGCCAACACCAGCCTTCCCATCATGCTCTACTCGGTTCCCGGACGCTCCGTCATCGAGATCGGCATCGAAACCGTTGCCCGCCTCGCCACCGACTGCGAAAACATCATCGCCAACAAAGAAGCTGGTGGCTCCGTCGATCGCGTCAACCAGCTTGTGCAAGTTGTTCCCGAGGACTTCCAGATCCTCTCCGGCGACGACCCCCTTACTCTCCCCTTCATGTCCTGCGGAGCGGTTGGCCTCGTCAGCGTCGCCGCCAACCTCATTCCCGAGGTCATGGTCAGCCTCGTAAATCGCTGCCTCGAAGGAGAATACGCCGAAGCCCTCGAACTTCAAAAGCGTTACTATCCCCTCCTCTCCGGGCTCATGGGCCTGGACACCAACCCAGTCCCCATCAAATCTGCCGTCGCCCTCCAGGGCCATTGCACCGATGAAATTCGCCTTCCCCTCGTCAACCTCACCGACGAAAAGACCGAGACCCTCCGTAGTCTTCTCAAGACCTACGCGCTCCTGTAGCGTGACCGTCCCGGTCGAAGCGCATTCCCATGAAAATTTCCCGCCTTGCCGACGGATCTCCCGAGATCTTTCACACCTTGCAAGGCGAAGGCGCCTCCCTCGGAGCCCCCGCCGTCTTCCTTCGCCTTTCCCTGTGCAACCTCCATTGCCACTGGTGCGACACCCCCTACACTTGGAACTGGGAAAAGACACCTTGGGAGCATCAGGACGGCGTTAAATTCTCAAAAGCCGATCAAATCATCGAGCTAACGCCCGCCGAAATCACCCCCCTCATCTCGCGTTATCAGTGTGACCGCCTCGTCCTCACCGGCGGCGAGCCCCTCCTCCAACAAAAGGAACTCACCGAACTCGTCAAACTCCTGCCCGAAATCCCCTTCATTGAAGTTGAGACCAACGGCACCCAACTCCCGGACGACAACTTCATCTCCCTCCCCACCCAATTCAACGTCTCCCCAAAACTCTCCAACTCCGGCATGCCCGAGGACCTTCGTCTCAGCTTCGAGGCCCTCCACCTCCTCTCTTCCCTCCCCACTGCCATCTTCAAATTTGTGGTCTGCAACCAAAACGACCTCAAAGAAATCCAATCCCTCCAGCAAAAGCTCAACCTCTCTCCAAATCGCATCTTCCTCATGCCCGAAGGCCGCGATCCCGAAACCCTCCAGACCCGCTCTCTCTGGCTCGCCGACATCTGCCGCGACCAAGGCTACCGCTTCAGCCCCCGCCTCCACGTCCTCCTCTGGGGAAACGAACGCGCGAAATAACCCCCTAGAATCGCGCTCAGACCCTTAATTTGAGAGGAAAAGTGAAGCGCGGTAAATGCTTAGACCACGAGCTAAGCCAATGAAACTTGAAACCGTGAAACGCCGGAAACGCCCTCACCAGTCAAACGATCAAACCTGGAGCCGTCTTCCATAGCAACCGGGACAGTCCCTATGGAAGCCGCCCGTTCAGAGAACTTCTCTCGCGCCATGCAATCCGCCAAAGCATGTCGCGCCGGGAAAATCCTTACGACAACGCTTGGACTGAGTCCGTGATCGGGACGATCAAAAACGAGATGTTACAGGGAGGGGGCTTCCGTGACCTCGCCGACGCCCCGTCGCGAAAGCAATGGTCAACTGGGGTCTCAAATATGCAGAAGGCACCAAATTAGGCTTGGAATCAAAGCGAGGAGAGTAAAATTCATCTCCCATTCATCTTTTATGCAACTTCCATCGGGTTGGTGGGTTACATAGACCGAACGGAAAAAGCCATGAAGCCGAGCCACCCAAACCACGATCTCCCCGATTTCGACGCTGACCTTGAGAAGGATGACGTGTGGAATCTGCTGGAAGACACCACGCCCAGCAATCCATCCCCCCGTTTTGGACAGGATACTCTCCGGCGTATTCGCTTGGAGGCTGATCAAGCTGAAAAATCTCCGTGGTGGAAGTCGATTTTCTCCCCCAAGCCCCTGATCGGATTTGCCGGAGCGGTAGTTGCGGCCATTGCCATTGTCGTTTCACTTCCGTCTGAGCCCGTCTCCCCGACTCCCATCGTCAAGACCACGCCGGAAAACGTCGATGATTGGCAGAGCGAACTCGAAGACGCCGTTGCCAGCGAACTGCTCTCCAGCGCCGCCGAAGATCCCACCCTCTTTTCCGACGGAGAAATCGTCGCTCTTCTTTACTAATTTCCTTTTCCTATGAAATTCCTCCTTCCTCTCCTGATCGTCGTCCCCACGATCTTCGGCAAACCCCTCACACCCGAGGCGGTTCGGAACACGGCCCGTGAACTCGATGAAGTTCTCCTCGAAGGCCAAAAAGCCCAGGGCATCACGGCCAATCCCATCGTGAACGATGCCACCTTCCTGCGCCGCAGCTACCTCGATATCATCGGTCGTCTCCCGACACACGACGAAGCCCGCGTTTTCCTAGAGTCCCAAAAGGACGACAAACGCTCCAAGCTTGTCGACATCCTTGTCGAGTCTCCTGGCTTCAATTCTCGCCTCTTCAACTTCTGGAGTGATCTCCTTCGCCTCAAAACCCGTGAAGAGCACAGCGGCTTGGGTTGGCATGTTTGGCTTAAGAACGCCGTCGAAACCAACATGCCCTATGACAAAGTGGTTCACAGCATGCTCGCTGCAGAAGGTCACACCGCCACAAATCCCGCCGTGGGCTACTATCTTCGCGACCGTGGCATGCTCCTCGATAATGTGAGCAACACCGTAGAAGTTTTCCTTGGCCAACAGATTGGCTGCGCCCAATGCCACGATCATCCCTTCGATGACACCACCCAGATGGAGTATTACCAGCTCGCAGCCTTCCTCGGAGGCACCGAGTATCGCTTTGACGGCGCTCGTGAAAAGATCCGCGAAGTCGTTGGAGCTGCTCCGGCCAAACGCTCTGGGAAAAAGAAGTTTGCCAAGATGTCAAAGGAAGAGCGGCGCGTGCTTGCCAAGAAGATGGGCAAAAAGCGGGATGAAGCAAAAGACCTTGCCTCGGTCTTCCGCTATCACAATCGCAATGCCTTGTCCGACACTCCCAATAAGGAACTAAAACTACCCATCGACTACAGCTATGAGGACGGCGAACCCGGCGACGTCGTGAAACCCGGTTTCCTCTTCGGCCTCGATACCAAGGATGTCGCCCCCGAACAACGCCGGGAATATTTCGCAAAGTGGGTCAGCTCTCCCAAGAACCCCTACTTCACCAAAGTCATCGCCAACCGCATGTGGAAGTATGCCTTCGGTTATGGTCTGGTCGCCAATCCGGATGACTGGAGCAGCTCGCCCAAGCCTCACTATCCCGAGCTCGTGACCTATCTCGAAAAAGCGATGCTAGCGGCCGACTACGATCTCAAGGAATTCCTACGAATCCTCTATCACACTCAACTTTTCCAGCGTGAAGTCACCACCGAGGAACCCGCGCAAGGATTCTCCTTCCACTTCCAAGGACCAACCCTCCGTCGCCTCAGCGCCGAAGAAATCCGGGACTCCTTCGTCACTCTTGCCTCCGGCAATATCGACTCAAATACCAACAACTCCTTCGAGGAAGGTTGGAACGAATACGTCGAATCCTTCAACTTCCTGATGAGCGCAAATGCCAAGCAGCTTAAAGAGGTCGACCGGGCCGCAGACGAAGCGGAAACCAAACGCCGCTCCCTCCAGAAAGAACTCTCTCTCCTTCGAACCCAGGCCCGCATCGCCAAGGAGAAAGGCAACATGGTCGCCTTCCGGAAAATCAGTCTCAAGGTTCGCGAATCTCAGAAAGAGGCCTCCAAGAGATACCAGAAAGGCATGATGAACTCCGGCAACCAGGTCGTCATGAAGGCCCAAGCCGCCACGGCCCGACGGGCTCCCAACACCCGCCCTGAACACCCCGAATTTAAAATGCGCGCCTCGGAACTTCCGGCCCCCCAGAAAGGTGGGTCCTTCATCTCCGAGTTCGGTGGATCCGATGCCGAGAGTCCATCCTCTGCTCACACCCAAGCCACCGTTCCCCAGACCCTGCGCCTCCTGAACGGTCTAGAGACAAGCCTTCTCACCAACAAGAAGAATGCCTTCGCCCGCGCTCTCCGGGCCATCGATTCTCCATCCAAGCGCCTCGATTTCCTCTTCCTCAGCCTCTACTCGGCCCTGCCGACAGAAGCTGAAAAAGAAGCCTTCCTTCCCGAAATGCAGACCCCGGACTCCACCGCGACCTTCGCTCGGTCCATCCTTACCTCAAACCGTTTCCTCTTTGTCCAATGAACCCCTTGAATCAACTCGACGACGTCTCACGCCGCAACTTCCTCTCCAACACGGCTCGCACCGCTTTCGGTGTCACCTTGGGAGGAGCCTCCGCCTCATGGTTTTCTTCCGCTGAAGCGGCTGAAGTGATCGCCAAGTCAAATGGCAAGGCTAAGAACGTCATCTACCTTTATATGGCAGGTGGCATGACCCACATCGATACCTTCGACCCCAAGCCCGATGCTCCTTCCGAATACCGAGGACCCATCAAAGCCATTTCGACCAATGTGGACGGCATCCAACTTGGACAGCACCTCGAAAAGACCGCGAAGCATGCTGATAAAATGGCCCTCATTCGCTCCATGACCTCCACGCAGGGAGCTCACTCGCAGGGCAATTATCATATCCACACCTCATACACCGAGCGTGCTTCCATCACCCACCCCTCGATGGGTGCTTGGGCCAACAAGCTCGACCCCAAGCGGCTCAAAAGCACCCTCCCTCCCTACGTCACCGTGCATACTGGAAACAACCATCCCGGAGCCGGATTCTTCGAACCAAGCGTTGCCCCCCTGCCCGTCGGCGATGCTGAGAAAGGTCTCCAAAATGCCCGCCGCCGACGCGAAGTCTCCGAGGCCGCCTTCAACCGCCAGATCGCTCTCCGCGCCAAGCTCGACGCCGATTTCTCCACCAAATTCAAGAAAGGTCAGCGTGGAGTGCGCGCCTATGACGAGATGTTCAGCTCCGCTGTCAGCCTGATGAAGTCCAAGGACCTCGAAGCCTTCGACCTTTCCAAAGAATCCAACGACACCCTCGCCGCCTATGGTGCCGACAAGTTCTCTAAAGGAGTCCTTCTCTCGCGTCGCCTCGTCGAGCACGGCGTCCGTTTCGTCGAAGTTCAGTTTGGAGGCTTTGACTGGCACTCGGATAACTTCATCAAAGCAGACGAGAAGCTCCCAATCCTCGACCAGGCCTATGCCGCTCTCCTCACCGATCTCGAACAGCGAGGTCTCCTCGACAGCACCCTCGTGGTCATCGCCACCGAGTTTGGCCGCACGCCCAAGATCGATGCCGACGCCGGCCGTAATCACTTCCCGAAAGCCTTCTCCTTCGCCCTCGCCGGCGCAGGCATCAAAGGTGGAACGGTTTACGGAGAAACCGACAAGACTGCCTCGAATGTCATCACCGAGAAGACTACCGCCTCCGACTTCAATGCCACCATTGCAGCGGCCATGGGATTGCCGTACGATCAGATCCTCTACTCGCCGAACAAGCGCCCCTTCAAAATGGGAGGCAAAACCGGCAAGCCGATTACCGACGTGCTGGCTTAGCTGACGTAGCCCAAATCACTCACTCGGAGGCATCCACACCAAACCATGGTGGGCTGCCTCTGTTTTTTTCGGACAAAGCCGAGTCCCTCGTAAAACGACATCGCCGGATTGCCAATCTCCACTGAAAGGCGAACCGGCACCTTCGTTCGCATCGCTTCGGCTTGCGCGCTTTTGATCAGCTGTCTCCCACTCCCGTGACCCTGGAAATCAGGCAGAATTGAAAGCTCCACGATCAACAAATGATCAATTGCCCGATGAACATAATATCTCCCAATCGGCCTCTACAATCATAAAATGAGCCGTTCACTCAAGCCCAAAGAGAATTCAAGCCACCTCGGAATAGAAATCCACCAGGCTCCGCTCGATCTCCAACAGAGGGACCCCGGTGTCACACCCCATTTGCTCTCCACCGAAAAGCGATCCCCTTGCCACCGATACTCAACCCTGACCCTGAGATCTCCAGGGAACGAATGACACTTTGAACCGTCAAGCTCACCACTCATGGCTCCAAAAAAACTTGAAGCGAATGCGCTATGACTAACCAGCCCGCCATATTTCACATGAAATATTCCCGTGATAGCCTCATGTTTTATTTCTGCCCCCAACTCTCCAACAAGGTATTCTGACTCGCTCAAGAGAGCCCAGCACCATGCTCACCAAACGAGGTTCTCACTTTTTCCATTCCCCCCGCCCCCGCCCCACTCTTAAATACACGCCACGATGGCAGGAGAGAAAAAGCTCACCCCGATGATGGCTCAATACATGGCCATGAGGAGATCTCTGCCCGATGACATTCTTCTCCTTTACCGACTTGGTGACTTTTACGAAATGTTCTTCGACGATGCCAAAAACGCCGCCGGGATCCTAAACGTCGCCCTGACCAAGAGGAACGACATCCCCATGTGTGGCGTTCCCCACCACGCCGCCCAAGGTTACATCGCCAAACTCATCCGCGCCAACAAGCGCGTCGCCATCGCCGAGCAGACCACCGAACCCCAGCCCGGCAAGATCGTAGAGCGCGAGATCGCCCAAATCATTTCCGCCTCCACCGTCAACGACCTGACTCTCCTCGACGACACCCGCCACAACTACCTCGCCTCCGTCTTCCTCGGAGGCTCCGCCAAAAAACCCTGTCTTGGCCTCGCCTGCGCCGACCATACCACCGGTGCATTCACCATCGCCGAGTTCGCCGACCGCCAACAGTTGGAGGATGAATTGACCCGCCTCTCACCCTCCGAACTCCTGATTCCGGAAGACCAAACCAAAGAACTTGGCGATCTTCGCAACTGCCTTCCCTACGACTCTTACGCCTTTCTCTCCGACCAGGCCCTCCACACCCTCAAAGAGCAATTCAAGGTCCAGTCGCTCGATGGCTTCGGCTGCTCCGGTATGACCGCGGCCCTCTCCGCCGCCGGGGGTGCCCTCCACTACCTCACCTACCAGCTCCGCAGAAACTGCGACCACCTCAAAGGCATCTCTGTTCGCAACATCGCTGACTATGTCCTCATCGACTCGTCCTCTCAGCTCAATCTCGACCTCGTCGAATCACGCTCCGGCAAGCAACACACCCTTCTCGGCGTTCTCGACCGCACCTCCACCCCGATGGGCGCTCGCAAACTCCGCGACTGGATCCTGCACCCTCTCCGCGATCTCAACGAGCTCACCGCCCGCCTCGACCTCGTCGATTCCCTCCTCGCCGAACCCTACCTCCTCACCAAACTCCACGAATCGCTCAAAAACATCCGCGACATCGAGCGCACCACCGGCCGACTCTCGCAAGGCTCCGGCAATGCCCGCGACCTGAAATCCCTTCAAGTTTCCCTCGAACGCATCCCCGATCTCAAGGCCGACCTGTCTGCAATATCCGAAACCTCGGGTCTTCATGCCCAACTTCTCAATGCCATCGAGGAATTCCCTGCCCTGGTCGAAACCCTCCAAAATGCCCTGGTCGAGGAACCTCCGGCACAACTTCGCGACGGTGGCATCATCCGAGACGGCCACTCGAAAGCCCTCGACGAACTCAGAGATGCCTCCCGAAGTGGTAAGCAGTGGATTGCCGAAATGCAACAGTCCGAACGGAAACGCACCGGCATCGACACCCTGAAAATCAAATTCAACAACGTCTTCGGCTACTTCATTGAGATCACCAAGGCCAAAGCCGACCAAGCCCCCGACGACTACCAGCGGAAGCAAACGATGGCCAATGCCGAACGCTTCATCACTCCGGAACTCAAGGAAGTCGAAGGCAAGGTCCTGGGTGCCGACGACCGGGCAAAGTCACTCGAATACGACGAGTTCATCAAACTCCGCGCCGGAGTCACCGACCATCTTGTTCCCCTTCAAAACACCGCCGACGCCCTCGCCACGCTCGACGTCCTCATCTCCTTTGCCGAGACCGCACAGCTCTACCAACACACCCGCCCCGTCCTCGACGACTCGCGTCACCTCCAGATCGTCAACGGTCGCCATCCCGTTCTCGAACAAACCCTCATCGACGAAAAGTTCGTCCCCAACGACACCCTGATCGATCCGGAAGAAAGTCTCTTGCAAATCCTCACCGGCCCCAACATGGCGGGCAAATCAACCTACATCCGCCAGATTGCCCTCATCACCCTGATGGCCCAGATCGGCGCCTATGTGCCCGCCGAGCACGCCCATATCGGCCTCACCGACCGTATCTTCTGCCGCGTCGGCGCCTCAGATGACCTCGCAAAAGGCCAATCAACCTTCATGGTCGAAATGAACGAGACCTCCCTCATCGTCAACAACGCCACCGAGAAGAGCCTCGTCATTCTCGACGAAATCGGGCGCGGCACCGCCACCTTCGATGGACTTTCCATCGCCTGGTCCGTCGCCGAACACCTGCACGACGTCGTGAAATGCCGTACCTTGTTCGCCACCCACTACCACGAGCTTTGCGCCCTCTCTGACTCGAAGGACTCCATCGCTAACTTCAACGTCGCCGTTCGCGAGTGGAACGACGACATCATCTTCCTTCGAAAAATTCTCCCCGGCCAAGCTGATAAATCCTACGGCATCCAGGTGGCCAGACTTGCAGGACTTCCAAAACCCATCCTCGATCGGGCCAAGGAAATCCTAAGCCACCTCGAAATGAGTTCGTCCAAGCCAACCCGAGAAAAAAAGAAATCTCCCAAGGCAATGAACGCCCTCCCCGAAGCCCACTCTCCACAGATGGACCTCTTCGATTAGTTAGAATCAAAAACGCGCGCCTTTCTCCGTCAGCCCAAGGGATTGGCGCTGAGATACCAAAAAATAAAAAGACATCCACCAGAACAGATCTGGTCAAAACCTTTGCGATGGTCGCGAGGAACTTGGACGAGGAAAAGGTGTGCCGTCAGCTCGAAGTGAGCGTCGGGCCTGCCGGATCAGGAATCTTCGAGAATCAGAACACGGCCGTCGCCGAGCGGGATTTCTGCAGACTGCTAGGCGGGGCTTTTTCTTCGTAGTACGCTGGCAGATCAATTGTGCCACTCCGTTTCAGCCTATCGCCGCAGATCGTAGCACACCAGGCGCGCGCGCATGGCGTTCTGATTGATGTAGAGCAGTCCGCGAGACACCACGGGAACGCCCCAGGTTTCCGGCGCCAGGAAGAGCTGCGTCTGCGAAAGAATCTTGGCACCTTTCGGGCTGAGGTCGAGCCAGAGCAGGGTCCCCTGGGCTCCGAGGCACAGGAAATCTCCATCGATGTGGAGCAGGCTGGCCCGTCCGAGGCGTGCGCCTTCAAGAGCAATGCCGTCCCGCCACATTTCGCGACCGGTCGCGATCTCGTAGCAGACCATCTCAGTTCCACCGGTGCCCGACACCCCGTAGAGGTAGCCTTCATGGGCGACCGGGGTGGTGAATTGGCTTCCGAATTGCCGCGCTTGCCATCGCAGCTTAGTGCTACCATCGGGAGCAAAGTCGATCATGGCGCTGCCCTCGGTGTAGCCCTCGGTGACAAAGGCGGCATTGCCGATGGCCACCGGCGAGGCGGCATTGACCGAGGTATACATCCGTGCCCGCCAGGGAAAAGCGCTCTCCACCTTGCCGGTTTTCGGGTCGATGCTGAGCAGGCCACCGGCGGGGGGATCAGTCATGCCACCGGCAAAGACGAGGACGCGGTCCTTGCCGTGGATCGTGGCCGGCACCGGCGAGGCGTAGCTGGCGTGCCAGTCGTGCTTTGTGGTCCAGATCAGCTTGCCGGTCCGCTTGTCGAAGCCACCCACGCAGAACTGGCCGCCAACGTTGACGATGAGTTGATCGCCGTGGACGAGAGGACAACCACCCCGTCCAAAAAAGAAGGGGGCGGGGCCGTATTCCTCGTCGAGATTCTTCTTCCAAACGAGCTGACCGGTGGTCAGGGAGAGACAGTGCAGGTCACCACGCACTCCGACTGAGAAGACAAGATCACCGTCGATCACGGGCCCGGAGCGCGGGGCATCCTTGGTGCCGTAGCTCGTTCTCAACGTGACCGGATAGTCGAACTTCCAGTGACGACGGCCGGTTTCGGAGTGAAGGCATTCGATCACCTCGCGATCCTCCAGGGTATGGATCATCACGAGGCGGTCACCGGAGACGACAGGCGGTGCATGGCCGCCTCCCCGGGACACTTCCCACACCATTTTCGGGCCCGCGGCTGGCAGGGACTTGAGGAGAAGGGTCTCCTTGGAATGAAGGTCATGGCGCGGCCCCAGGAAGCGCGGCCAGGCTTCGGTCACGGCCTCCTCGGACAGGGGCTTCGGTTGTGCGTGGAAGGTAAGGCGGTCAAAGGGCTCGGGAGCGGCGACCGTCACCTCTTCTTCCCACTGCTTCAAAAGCCGGACAAGATGCTTCACTCTATCGGGATGTTTTGAAGCAAGATCCATCGTCTCGTTTCGATCAGACGAAAGCTCAAAAAGCATCACTTTAACCGCATTCCCCTTTCCTGTTCGGACGAGTTTCCAATCCTCCTCTCGAACAGCAGCGTTTCCACGGTGTCTCCAAAATAGAGGCTTTCTCGAAATCTCCTTTCCCCGGAGTGCCGGGAGAAGATCCACCCCGTCAAACGCCCGTTTGGGATCAACCTTTCCCTTAGCTGCGGTGACAAAGGTGGGGAAAAGATCCATCGTAAGCATCGGAGTTTTACAAATTGCTCCCGACGGGAGTTTCCCTGGCCAGTTGAAGATTCCCGGGACCCGATGCCCTCCTTCAAAGACCTGCCCTTTCTTTCCGCGAAGCCCTCCGGAGGAGCCATCAGCAGCAGGCCCGTTGTCCGAGCAAAAAATGAAAAGAGTGTTCTTTCTTAGTTTGAGCTCATCGAGCTTGGCAACAATCTGCCCCACTCCTTCATCCATGATCTCGATCATCTTTGCGTAGACCGCCTCTCGATCCACCTTTTGCTTGGGCTGGCTTCGATTGCCTTTGCCAATCAGACGAAACCCCGGTGTTTCGCGATCCTGAAGGGGATAATGGGGAGCTCCGTGATGGAGGATCAGGAAGAATGGCTTCTCTTTATTCCGATCAATAAAGTCAAGGGAATCACGTGTGATGAGATCTGTAATATAGCCCGGATCGTCCTTCAATTCATCCTGTTTCCACCAGTCAAAATGGCCTTCCTGATCGATGTGGCGATGGTAGTCGACATTGCCAGAGACGAATCCTTTGAATTCATCGAACCCCTGTTTGACTGGATTAAATCGTGGCTGGTAGCCCAGATGCCATTTGCCAAACAATGCCGTTTGATATCCCTGCTCCTTCATGGCTTCGCCCAGAGTCCACTGGGCAAGGGGAAGTCCTATTTCCCGATGGCTTTTGGCAGTAATGACACCTTCAACGCCGCTTCGCTGCTGATATCGCCCCGTCATTAGGGCCGCCCGGGTGGGGGAACAAACAGCGCCATTGGAATGAAAATCGGTGCATTTCACTCCACTTGCCGCAAGGCCATCGAGGTGAGGGGTCTTAATGGTTTTGCTCCCGTAACAGGAGAGATCTCCGTAGCCCATGTCATCAGCCATGATGAAGATGATATTGGGCTTCGAATCCGCTCCAACCAAGGGAAGGGGAAGAAGACTGATTAAGCCCAGAAATAATTGTTTTTTCATGAGAGGTTCTACTTTTTCTTTTTCTTTTTCGCTCCCGGGGCACCAGGCCCCCAGCGAGGCTCCTGAAGCTCGCTCTCCCAGGCATCAAGTTTCTTCAACATCACCTTGAGAACCTCTGGATTCTTTGCCGCGAGATCATCCGCTTCTCCCACATCCTTTAAGAGATCGAAAAGAGCCGGCTCTTCCCCGGATTTACGATCATGAACGATTTTCCAATTCCCTTCCCTCATCGCACGGGCGCCCTTACTCCCCCCCTTGCGCCAAAAGAGCGACCGGGGCACTTCAGTCACGGTGGTAGTCTTTGGTTCTCCGTCCAAAGACGAAAGGAAACTCCGTCCATCGAGATTCCAGGCCGGATCAACCTTCCCCCCTGCGGCTTCGACAAAGGTCGGCAAAAGATCAAGCGCGATCACCGGCTCCTCAATCACAGATCCAGCAGGAATTTTCCCCGTCCATCTCATCGCCCAGGGAACCCGCACGCCCCCTTCCCACAGCGTTCCTTTCTTGCCCTGAAGAGGCGCATTGTTCGCTCCGGTCGAAGTCTGGCCTCCATTGTCGTTGGTGAAGAGGACGATCGTGTTGTCATCGAGGCCTTCGGCCTTAAGGCAATCAAGAACCTTACCAACGTTGTCATCGAGACTCACGACAAGCCCGGCATAATTGGCCCGCTTTTTGCTTTCGATGTGAGCGGTTCGCTTGGCGTCCGCCGGCTTCGGTTGCAAAGGCCCGTGGGGAGAAGTGAAGGAGACAAAGAGATAGAAGGGCTTCTCCTTGTTTTTCTTAATAAAGCGACAGGCCGCATCGCCAAACCGATCAGTCACATAGCCAGTCTCTTCGGTCACTGTGCCATTCTCCTGAATGACCCGATGCTCACTCGGCTTCTCAAGTTTAAAGTAGGGACGCGATCCCTGCAACAAACCGTAGAACCAATCGAAACCCCGCTTGTTGGGATGATACTCCGCGGGATAACCCAGATGCCATTTCCCGATGAGCCCAGTTGTGTATCCCAGCTTCTTCAATCGCTTTACGCCAAAGCTCTCTTTCAATTCGAGCCCGCTCTTAAAACCCGGAGGAAGATTGTTGTCGTAGCCAAACCGCTGCTGATAGCGCCCCGTCATCAGGCCGGCACGTGATGGTGAACACACCGCGCCCGCCATATAGGCATTCGAAAAACGTGCTCCCTCTTTCGCGATCCGATCAATATGCGGCGTCAGCTTCTTCATGTCCGCCGCACAATTCGGCTGGAACCCAAAGTCAGCATAACCGGCATCATCGGAGTAAAGGACAACGATGCTAGGCTTTCCAAAAGCAAGCACCGGCACGAACGCAAAACTCGAAACGATCTTCCAAAACATGTCGAAGATCATGATCTCGGAATCAACCAACGACAATCTCCTAAAACCCGCCCTCTTCTCAGCGCACTCCGCACAAAAGAATTCAAATCACTTTCGCGATAACCAACTCCGCCAACGCGATGGGACGAAAGATAAGGTTGAGGATTCCTCTTACTTTACTGAATTCCTAGAACGAGTGACGACCAAAAGTCTCGAGAGACTCTGGAGGTATCGCTTCCTCGTAAGGTAGAAGACCTTGACTCGCAGTTAAAACACGACCTCGTCTTCTCCGAGAATCTGGACCTCAGTTTCGAGCTCGACGCCTCGTTCCTCACGGGCCCTGGCTTTGATTTTCTCAATAAGAGCGAGAACATCCGCCGCTTTTGCTTGGCCGCGATTCACAATAAAGTTTCCATGCTCGAGAGAAACCTCGGCCTTTCCGACCCCGGTCTCCTTGAGGCCCATTTCATCAATCAGCTGACCAGCGCCACAAACTTCGGGGTTTTTGAAAGTGCACCCCGCACTGGCAGCCTTGGGTTGGGTGGTATTGCGATGGTGACGAGACTCATCAAGCTTGTCCTGAATTGCATCCAGATTTGAAGGAGTCCCAACAAAGGTCGCTTGCAAGGCGTAGTTGCGGTGCAGTTCGGGAACATTGCGATAGAAACTCTTAATCGCTCTTTTGTCACGGATCCGGATCTCTCCGTCTTCATCAAGGAAAGTCACACTCACGACCTGATCGAAGGTTTCCACTCCCATCGCACCCGCGTTCATGCGCAGTCCTCCACCGACATTGCCTGGAATGCCCTCCATCCACTCGAAGCCGCCAATGTTGTTTTCTCTCGCCACACTGGCGACCTTCTTGAACCGGACACCGACTCCTGCCGTGATGGTGTCCCCTGCCACCGAAATTGCAGTAAAGGCTCCTCCGGTCGGGTGAATCACCGCACCACGAATTCCGCCATCACGAATGAGTAGATTGGAACCGCGACCGGCGATCCGAACCGGGACACCGCGCGCTTTGCAGAAGGAGACAGTCTCAGCAAACTGAGCAAACTCGGAAGGCTCAATCCAAAACTGAGCAGGACCACCGATCCGCAGTGTGGAGTGGCGGGCCATGGGTTCGTAGAGTTTGATTGAAGTGACTCCGGTCTCGGTTTGTATCTCTTCCGCGACCTTCAGATCTCGGATGATCTTGTTTCCCGCTTCATGGACATTGCCCGCGCCAAGGGTCAGAAAAAGGTCCCCTTCTTCGAGACTGTTTCCCACGGCATGATGCGCGGTTGCGAGGTCGGGAACAAAAACGGCCTTGGTATCTCCGTTGGCCTGAATGGCATCGATAATCGTTTGCCCGCTAACCCCAGGAATCGGATCTTCGCTGGCAGCATAAACATCGGTCACGAAGACGCAATCAGCAGCTTGCAGGGCTTTCCCAAATTCGTCGGCGAGCTTCTGGGTTCGACTATAGCGGTGAGGTTGGAAGAGAACGACAACGCGATTTGTTCCGTAACTCCGGGCAGTTTGAAGCGTTGCCGCCACTTCGGTCGGGTGGTGACCATAGTCATCCACAATCCGGTATCGCTTGCTGAGATGTTTGGTTTCGAAACGGCGCTTGGCTCCGGCGAACGAGCCGAGGGCCCGGTTCATGAGTGAAAAGTTGATCCCGCAACATGTGGCAGTGGCAATAGCTCCGAGAGCATTGAGCACATTGTGCCGACCAGGAATGCCCAGCTGCACGCGGCCCAGTTCTTCCCCTTTATGATTTACCGTAAAGCTGACCGTTCCGATTTGCTCGGAAAGATCTGTGGCCGTCCAATCGGCATCCTCCCAACCATAGGAAATCGAGTGATCCCGAACAGAACAGAGACCCGTCGCTTCAGCACATTCGCGGCAATAGACAATTGAACCTGATGTCTGGTCGAGGAGCGTGTTGAAGACCTCGCGAATCTGTTCAATTCCACGCGTGTAGTAATCGAGGTGTTCCTCTTCAACATTGAGCACGATGGTGTGCTTGGGGCAATAAAGGGCGAGAGTCCCATCGGATTCATCACCTTCTGCAACGAAATATTCGCCATCTTCATTCCACTCGGCATTGGAACCGAGAACGGGAATCTCGGCTCCCACGTAGTGACACGGCTCGCTCTCACCTTGCCGTAAAATGTGCGCGACCATGGATGAGGTCGTGGTCTTTCCGTGGGTCCCGGACACAATCACGCCAGCCTTGGTCTGAAGGATCGCGGCAAGACATTCCGCTCGCCTGAAGGTGGAGATCTCTTCTTTCAAGGCGGCGCTTAGAGCGGGATTCGATTCGCGAATCGCGGATGAATAGATCACAGCATCAGCATCATTCACCACCTTGGCAGAGTGGGGTGAGGAAAAATCGAGCCCGAGATCACGCAATCGTTCGGTTTCTCCGGAGGTCACTCGGTCCGAACCACTGACGCGGTGGCCCATCTGAATGAGGAGGCGGGCCAAGCCACTCATTCCTGAACCTGCGACACCGATCAGGTGAACCCGAAGGGGCTGATCCGGGTTGAGAAGATTTTTGCTGAATTCGGTGATAGTCATCCTTCGATTACACTAGCGATTTGCGCCGCCGCCTTGGGCTCAGCGAGAGCCTTCATAGCCGCTGACATCCCAGCAATGCCTTCCTTGGTGAGTTCGGCGAGCATCGCGTGGAGGGCATCTGAATTCAACTCCTTTTGTTGTTTCAAGACAGCCGCCCCAGCCTTCTCGTAAACTTGAGCGTTGGCCGTTTGATGATCGTCAGCGGCATGAGGATAAGGAACAAGAAGCGCCGGCAATCCGGCGTGACTGAGTTCGGTCAATGAGGAAGCTCCGGAGCGGGCAACACAGAAATCGGAGGCCGCATAGGCAGCAGCCATTTCGCTGCAAAAAGCGAGCACTTTGTAGCCTTGCCGGTCCCCAACTTGGGTCGAGAGTCGGTCAAAGTCGGCTTGCCCGGCGAGATGCAAAACCTGCCAGTCGGTATCTTCTGTTCCTCCGGCAACTACCTCATTGAGTTGCTGGGCGCCTTGCGAACCTCCCATGACGAGGAGCGTCTTCTTCGAGGGGTCAAGGCCGAAGGTCTGGCAGGCATCTTCACGTGAAGGGAGATTCTGCAATTCATCACGAACCGGAGTGCCGGTGCGGATGACTTTGGAACCGGAAAAATGGGAAGCGGCCTCATCAAGTCCAACCAAGACCGCAGCGCAGCGTTTCGCGGTCATCCGGTTCGAACGACCGGGAATGGCATTGGAATCGTGCACATAAGTGCGCAGTCCCTTTCTCGAACCGGCAACCACAGGCGGAAAGGAGATAAAGCCCCCCATTCCAAGAATGACGTGCGCATTCTCGCGGGCAATGATTTCCCCACAGTGCTTGATCGTCTTTCGCAGGTTCCAAAGGAAAGAAATCATCTTGAGCGAAAAGGTCGGTGGCTTCGCGATGGCTTTCACCGTTTCAAACCGAAGCCCGGAGTATTTCTCCGAAGCCTGGGCATCGACCTTTTTCTCTGAAATGAGAAGGAGGACCCGATGACCTCTGGATTCGAGTTCCTGCGCCACGGCGATGCCGGGGAAGAGATGGCCTCCTGTTCCTCCACAGGCGATGATGACTTTCAATGGATCGGACACGTTGTTGGCGGACGCTAGAGGCTGTGAATGGGTTTTTGAACTGCGAAATGCACGAATCGCCCTGGCCGAAATCGTCTTCCTGCATTGACAAAGGCTCCAAGGCAGGCAATTGGACGGAAAATGAATCAAACTATTCGAAAAAACTTCCTCCGACGAGCAGCCCTTTGGCTTGGCTTGGCGCAGGTGAAGTGATTCGTATTTGGGACACCCAACTAGAAGCGCCCGGCACCGCAGCGATTTTCTGGCAGGATTCGTCATTGCCGCTGGACCACTCACGATGACGTTTGCCTATCGTCATCTGGAGGTTTCGAAAAGGGCCTCACTTCAACTGCTCCTCCCCATCACCACCGGAATCGGGGCTTCGTTCCTTTTCGACGAAACCTTTGGTCTCATCGAGCTTCTCGGTACCGCTCTCACTCTCATTGCCACGATGATGATCAATCGTCGTGCTTCCAAAGCCGTCTCGAAAAAGCTAGCAACTCAACCAACAAGCTCATGACCACCACCGAAAAAACACAGCAATACGTTCTTCAAACCTACGGAAGATTTCCCCTGACCGTCGTTCGCGGCGAGGGCACCCGGGTCTGGGACGAGCGTGGTCGCGAATACCTTGATTTTTGTTCGGGCATCGCAACCTGCTCGCTGGGTCATTGTCATCCGGCCCTGACCAATGCCATCTCGGAACAAGCGGGTATTTTAATGCACTGCTCCAACCTCTACTACATTGAGCCCCAAGCCGATCTCGCCGAACTCATCGTCGAGAAAGTAGTACAACAGCCGGGCAAAATCTTCTTCTCCAACTCGGGTGCGGAAGCCAACGACGGACTTATTAAACTGGCACGGAGATTCGGCCTCAAAAGCGGACGCTACGAAGTGATCACCTTCAAAAAATCCTTCCACGGCCGCACCATCGGGTCCATGTCCGCCACCGCGCAGCCCAAGATTCACGAAGGTTTCGATCCCCTTCTCCCCGGCTTCCGCTATGTCGAGCCAAACGACCTTGATGCCGTCAAAGCCGCCCTCACCGACAAAACGGTCGCCTTCCTCCTCGAACCCATCCAGGGCGAAGGTGGGGTCCATCCCATGACCAGGGAATTCCTCGAAGGGCTCTCCTCATTGGCCAAGCAAAAAGACCTCCTCCTCCTCCTCGACGAAGTCCAATGCGGCTTTGGCAGGACCGGCGACCTCAACGGCTACGAAACCATCGCCCCCGGCCTCGCTCCCGATGCCATCTCGTGGGCCAAAGGCATGGGCGGCGGCTTTCCCATCGGCGCCTTTTGGGTCTCCGAAAAGCACGCCTCCCTCCTTGGTCCCGGAAGTCACGGCTCAACCTATGGCGGCAATGCCCTCGCCTGCGCCGCTTCCAAAGCCGTCATCGAAACCATCATCTCCGAAGCCCTCCCGGAAAATGTCAAAGCTCGCGAAATCCAAATCCGCGAAACAATCGCCAGCTGGAATCATCCCGCCATCACCGAAGTCCGCGGCCACGGCCTCCTCCTTGGCATCGGAATCAACCCCGCTGCCCTAGACATCCCTGGAGGCCAAGTCCCCTCCATCCACCTCTGCTCGGAACTCCTCGGAAAAGGCCTCCTCGTCCCCCCCGCCGGCCCCGAAACCGTCCGCCTCCTTCCACCTCTCACCGTCACTTCGGGAGAGGTCATCAAGGCCCTAGAACTCGTCCAGGGGGTTCTAGATTCCCATCTTTCCTCCTAGATCAGCATCTTCTTTTTAACCATGACTCTTTGCCTGTTCTGAAAGAAATCCTACCGAAAACACGTTTTCTATTGCGAAACAGTCTCAATAAGCTTTCTTAATCCCAGACAGATGCCAATTCTCGCCTCCGACCTCGAACGTGACTCCGCCCTGACCCTTAGTCAGGCCGCGATCGGTTGTGAATTCCAGATCCGCGAGGTTGAAGGCCCGGCCTGCCGCCAGCTCCGTGACATCGGCTTTTGCGAGCAAATGCGCGTCAAAAAGCTCACCAACGGTCGCAACATGCTCTGCACCGTTTGCGGAACCAAGCTCGCCCTGAGCAAAGATCTTGCCAATCAAATCCGGGTTGTGCCTGCCTAACCAGCACCCTGCCCCACCGAAATGAGCGAGTCATCCATTCAGGCGAGAATTGCTCTGGTTGGAAATCCCAACGCCGGAAAAACCACCCTTTTTAACTCGCTCACCGGACAAAACCAAAAGGTCGGGAACTATACCGGTGCTACCGTTTCCCGGAAATCCGGCACTTTTTTGACCCCACACGGTCACCAGTTCGAGCTCATTGACCTCCCGGGGGCCTACTCCCTGCAGCCAAATTCACCCGATGAAAAAATCACCCGCGATGTTCTCGTTGGGGAGCAGGAAGGAGAAGCCCCCCCGGATCTCGTCCTCTGCGTTCTCGATGCCTGTCACCTCGAACGTCAGCTCTACCTTCTCCTGCAAATTATTGACCTCGGGCATCCTGTCGTCGCGGCCTTAAACAAAATGGACAGCGCCGAAGGGCAGGGACTCCGCATTGACCCCACCGCTTTGAGTGAGGACTTCGGAGTTCCCTTCGTCCCCATCTGCTCGGCCACGGGTCGCGGCATTACCCAACTCAAGCACGCTCTCCGCCATCCCTTCCCCCGTCCTCCGGGGCGCCTCTGGAAAGGGCCCGCAGAACTCGAAGAAGCCATCGGAAAATCCACCCGGGCTTCCGAGGAAGCTGGCGCGTGTCATCCCGTCGCCGACGGCCTCATGAACGTCGCCAAGACAGGATCGGAGACCGAGAAGCTCATTCAAAAGATCCGCTTCGAATACATCCACCGCGCTATTGAAGCTGGTCTGCAGCGCCCCGACGAAGCCGCCCTCGAACTCACCGACCGCATCGACGCCCACGCGCTCCACCCTTTCAGAGGCTGGGCGATTTTCGCATCTCTCATGCTCGCGGTCTTCTGGTCCATCTTCAGATTCGCAGAAATTCCCATGGGCTGGGTGGAAGGTGCCTTCGAATGGCTCAGCGGCACCGTCAGCGGCGCAATCGGCGAAGGAGATTTCCAAAGCCTCATCGTCGATGGCGTGATCGCCGGAGTCGGCGGCGTCCTCGTCTTCCTCCCCCAAATCGTCCTCCTCTTTTTCTTCATCAGCTTGCTCGAGAGCTCCGGCTACATGGCCCGCGCCGCCTACCTCATGGACGGCATCATGAACAAGGTCGGCCTCAGCGGAAAATCCTTCCTCCCCCTCCTCTCCGGCTACGCCTGTGCCATCCCCGGCATCATGGCCACCCGCACCATCCCCAATGCCAAGGAACGCCTCGCCACCATCCTCATCCTCCCTTGGACCTCCTGCACCGCCCGCCTTCCCGTCTACGTTTTAATCATTCCCCTCATCTTCGCCGGAGCCTTCAACCAAGGCCTCGCCCTCTTCGGCATCTACGCCCTCGGCACGCTGACCGCTCTCATCGCCGCCAAGATTCTCAAACCCCGCCTTGGACAGACGGAAGCCCCGCAGTTCCTCCTCGAGCTTCCTCCCTATCAAAAGCCGCAGTGGGGTCACGTCTTCCGCCAAGTCTGGGAACGCGCCTTTGCCTTCATTAAAAAAGCGGGAACCGTCATCCTAGGACTGAGCATCATCCTCTGGTTCCTCAACACCTATCCAAAAAGCGAGTCCGAAGACCCCACCGTTCAACAGGAGCAATCCTTCAACGGCCGCATCGGCCAGGCAATGGAACCCGTCGTCGCTCCACTCGGTTGGGACGATCGCATGGGCACCGCCATGATGGCTTCGTTCGCAGCGCGTGAAGTCTTCCGCTCCTCCCTCGCCATTTCCTATGCCACTGACGAGGAAGACGGCGAAGCTCTCCGCGACCAACTCGTTGCCTCTACCCGGGACAATGGCGCTCCGCTATACACCCCATTGGTTGGACTCTCCATCATCGTCTTTTTCATCTATGCCCTGCAATGCCTTCCCACCACGGTTGTCGTGCGACGTGAAACCGGCTCTTGGAAATGGGCCCTCGGCCAACTCACCGGCATGACCCTCTTCGCTTACCTCGCCGCTCTCCTTGTCTACCAAGGCGGCAAACTCCTCGGATACTCGTGATGGATTGGCAAACTCCAGCAGCTCTGGCTATCGTCGTCCTAACCACGATCATTTTTTTCGTCAAATTACGACGCGGAAAGAAATCATGCGGTGGAGGCTGCGCCTGCCCAAAAGACACCCGAAAGGAGAAAGGCACTTCTTCCTGACCCATCCTTACATGGAAAAAACGAAGAGTCCTCTGCGTAACTGTTTGGAATGAAGATCTTGATCTTATTTTTGTCCACCTGCTCCTTACTCTGCGCCGATGTCTCATGGAGAAACATCTTAAAGAAAAAGACCGTTTGGTATGGGTCCAAGGAGGCAAGTGACATCGCAGGAAAAGTCATGCTCTATCAAAGAGAGAATGGTGGGTGGCCCAAAAATCAGGACATGTCAGACGATCTCTCAAAAAGTGATCGCAAGAAACTCCGCAAGAAACGCGACGAACTCGAGGATACCACGATCGACAACGGAGCCACACACACCCCGCTAAGGTTTCTAACTCGTGTCTGGAAACAAAAAGCAGACCCAACCATCGAAGCCTCCCTCCACCAGGGACTCTCCTTTCTTCTCAAAAGCCAATATCCAAATGGCGGCTGGCCCCAACGCCGCCACGATTCCGGCTACGGGCGCCACATCACCTACAATGATGGCGCCATGATCGGCGTCATGGCATTTCTCCGTGACCTCCTTCAAAAAGGCCCAAGCTTCCTCACCTCTGTAGAAAAAGAGCAAATCAAAGAGGCCCTCACCAAAGGCCTCGACTGCCTTCTCAAATCACAAATTCGTATCGATGCAAAACCCACCGTCTGGTGCGCCCAGCACGACCGTAAAACCCTCCTCCCCGCCAAAGCCCGCTCCTACGAACACCCGTCCTTTAGCGGAGGTGAAAGCGCAGGCATCGTAAAGTATCTCATGCAAATCAAAGACCCTTCACCGGAAGTCAGGGCTGCCATTGAAGGCGCCGTTACCTGGCTGGATCAACACAAGATCGAAGGGATCGTCATCGAAAGAAAAGATGGCAATCAGATCGTCACGCGTAAGAAGGATGCCCCAGTTCTCTGGGCCCGTTTCTACGATCTCAAAACAGCCCGCCCCATCTTCTCCGGCCGCGATGGCATCATCAAATTCTCTTTCGATGAGATCGAAGCCGAACGCCGTAACGGCTACGCCTGGTATGTCGGCAACCCCCGCTCCATCCTCGAAAAGGACTATCCAAAATGGAAAGGATCTCTCAAGGATTCGCCCTAAAACGGCCCAATCCCAGCGAGACTGAGAACAACCCTCTTCTCTTCATCGGACTTCGTTCGATCAACCTCAAAAACTGCGCTCCAATCGTTGCGGCCTTCCTCATCGATCAAGATCTGCTCATAGCGACTCCCTTCAATTCGGAGATATTTCGCACTCCGCGCCTCAGGATCCATGCGGATGATCCCGTGCTCTTCAAAGTAACCCGCCATCATCTCTCGAATCTCCAGCCCCTTTCCTCCCACCACCTCCGCCGCTCTCTCATAATTCTCTCGCGAAATCTCCTTCACAAAGTCAAAGGCAGCCCGTTTCGTAGCCCGAAGAAACTCCGCCTTCCGCCGCGTAAACGGCACCTCTTTCACAGGGGCTTTCTCCGCCTCCTCCACTTCCCCGTCCGAATTCCGCAGCTTCTCCCACTCATCAATCAGACTCGAATCAACTTCACGTACCATCCCCTCCAAAAAGGACTCGGCCTCCTCTACCTCGGGGGTCTTCAAAGCCGGCGGCACCGTTTGCACGAGCACCTTATAAACCTCCGAAAGATGCCTGAGCAGAACCGCCTCACTCCGCTCCAGTCCGTAATTCTTCACATAGTCCTCAAACGATGACCAATCCTCAAACATCTCCCGCACGATCGACTTAGGCCTTACCCCCGCCTCCTTCGCCCAAGGATTATCGAGGACAAATTCGTTGTAAGTCTGATAAATAAATTCCTTCCCCGGCTTGGGATGCTCCACTTGTTCCAGGGCCTCCATGCGATCATCATATTCCACCCCATCTTCCTTCATCTGCCCCACCATCGCGGTCTTGATCTTATCGACCTGCTTCCGAATCACCGCCGTCGGATCTTCCAAAATCGCCTCAATCAGCGAGAGCATGTTCACGACATAATCAGGCGCCTCCCGATCCAGCTTAGGAATCGTTTCGATCAAATAAAGCCCCAGCGCCTGGTTCATCGTGAAATCATCCTGTAGCTCGACATTCAGCCTCACCTTCGCCGGACCAGTGCGCTCCGCTTTAGGAATAATCGTCAGGACATTCCCCTCAACCAATCCCCGGAAAAGCGCAAAAGCCTGCGTTCGCAGCGCTTTCTTCCGCACCGCTGTCTCATGGCTCGCCTCAATAATACGTCGCAGCTCCGCGCATCCATCCTCATGCTCACGCGAAAGCACATTCAGCAAAGTGCCATGACGCACATTAAAGCTTGAAACCAATTTCTCCGGCGGAGCAGTCTGCAGCTTCGCATAAGTCTTCTCGTCCCAGTTTACAAAGCCCTTCTCTGGCGGTTTCTTCTTCTGTCCTTTGCTCTTCTTCCCCTTCGCCGCCGCCTTCGCGTCAGATTTTAAATTATCGATGACATACTCAGGCGCCTGCGCCACCACAAAGCCGATATCGTCAAACCCCCGCCGTCCCGCCCGACCACAGATCTGTCGAAAATCCCGAACTGCGAGAATCTTCGTACTTTGACCGCCATATTTATAAAGCTGAGTAAAGAGCACTGTCCGAATCGGCACATTCACTCCAACTCCCAAGGTATCCGTCCCGCAAATCACCTTCATCAGCCCCTTCTGAGCCAACTTCTCAACCAAAACCCGATACTTCGGCAAAAGCCCTGCATGGTGAATTCCCAGTCCATGACGCAGAAGCTTCTTCACCTCCTTACCATAAGGACTCTTAAAATCCGCGTCCTTCAGAACCTCCGCAATCCCCGCCTTCTCTTCTTTCGAACAGAAGTTCCGGCTCATCAAATTCTGCGCCGTCCGTGCACAGGATAGCTGGGTAAAGTGAACGAGATAGATGGGAGCCTTCCCCGCCTCCACCAGTTCCTCCACCTGATCCTCCAGCGAAGTCGTGCTGTAAGAAAATTCCAGCGGTACCGGCCGATCCTCCGACCTCACCAAAACCGTTTCTGTGCCAGTCAGCTTTGTGATTTCCCGCTGAAAAAACTCCGTCTCGCCCAGCGTCGCTGACATCAGCAAAAACCGCGCCTGCGGCAAAGTCAGCAAAGGAACCTGCCACGCCACTCCCCTCTCGTGATCCGAGTAGTAGTGGAATTCATCCATGATGACCTCGTCCACCTGCGCTTTCGATCCCTCGCGCAGCGCCAGATTCGAAAGAATCTCAGCCGTGCAACAAATGACCGGAGCTCCCGCATTCACCGTCGCATCGCCCGTGATCATCCCCACGTTTTCCGGCCCGAAAGTTTCACACAGCGAGAGAAATTTTTCGTTCGCCAACGCTTTGATCGGCACCGTGTAGTAGGACCTCCGCCCCTGACAGATTGCCCGGAAGTGCAGCGCCATTGCTACCAACGATTTCCCCGATCCGGTTGGGGTATTTAGAATGACGTTTTTCCCTTCAAACAATTCCAGAATCGCTTCCTCCTGATGATCATAGGGCTCAATCCCACTCTCGATCAACCATTCCAAAAACACATCGAGCACCGCCGCGCTCGACGACCCATCGCTCACTCGTTTCGGATCCAATAGGGCCATCTCCGGACCGTGACTTTATGCCCGGAGATGTAAAGGCCACGCTGCACTCCCTCATCGACACCCACGCCATTCCTTCTATCCTTGCCTCATGAAAGCACTCTTAATGCTTTTGACCCTCACCGCCGCCGTCACCATAGCTTCGGCGCAAACAGAGACAAAAGCCAGCCCCGAAGAAGCAATCAAGAGCATCATCGCTACCCATCAGGAGGCGATGACCGCCTTCATGGAAAAGGTCCGCGCCCTTCCCCGCGAAAAACAGAGTGAGTTTTATCAAGCCGAGTATCCCAAGACCGACAAAACGCTCGAGTCACTCAACACCATTGTCGACGCAAATCCAAAGAACCCCGTCATTCTCGACGCCATCACTTGGATCGCACGCAACACCCGTGGCAGTGGCCTTGACGCCGAAGACTTCGTCAACCTTCAAAAGAACCATCTCGACAGTGAAAAGCTCTGCGACGTCGTGATGAGTTTCGCCTACTTGCAAACCCCCGAAGCAATCGCTTTCCTCACCACTACCAGCGAAAAAAGTAAGTCGCGGCAAGTTCGTGGCTCCGCCCTCTACGCCCTCGCAACGGGCATGAAACGGGACAAGTCGAAGGCAAAAGAGCATGAGAGCTTGATCAAAAAAATCATCGGCGATTATCCCGACCTTACGGTAGGAGGCCGCAACGTTGCCCAGGCCCTTAAAGTTGAAAAGGAAGCCACCGAAAAACTCGCGATTGGAAACCCCGCACCCGAGATCCTCGGCAAGGGCGTCGATGGCAAGGAAATGAAGCTCTCCGACTACAAGGGCAAGATCGTCGTCCTCGATTTTTGGGGCGATTGGTGAGGCCCCTGCCGTGCCATGTATCCCCACGAGCGGTCGCTCGTTGCGCGGATGAAAGACAAACCCTTCACTATTCTCGGAGTCAACAGCGACCCCGCCGTGAGATACAAGAAGGCCATTAAAGAAAACAACATCACCTGGCCCTCCTTCTGGGATGGAGGTAAAACCGGAGGCCCCATTGCAACGGAATGGGCCGTTCGCGGTTGGCCCACCATCTACATCCTCGATGCCAAAGGAGTCATTCGATACAAGAATGCCCGTGGAAAAGCCATGGACGAAGCCGTCGATGCCCTCCTGAAAGAGATGGAAGCCGAGTAGACCTCTTTTCCATCCTTCCCTAAAGTGACAGAGCCTTGGTTGGCTCCGTCATTTTTTTTGCCGAAATCCCTCCAAAAGCTTACGGCTCGACTTTAGGGGGCCTCCGGCAACCTGCTTTCGATATGAAATGGGATCCGATTTTCTCAACTCAAGGCGGACAAGCATCCATTTTAATGGATGCATAAGGTTCGTGGACAACGCTGAGATGGGGGAATCTCGCTTCATTTTTAGAAATGAAGTTACCGGAGGTTCCCTTTAGTCTGAAACAAGCGAAACCCTCGTTTTTCGTAGTTCAATATCGCATGCGGATGATCTTCGGTGCAGGTATGCAACCAAATTCGCTGAGTCCCTTCGATTTCCCAAGCCCTCAAAACAGCCTCGGTGAGCATTGCACCACCCAGCCCCCGCCCAATCATTTGTGGCAAGAGGCCAAAATAGACAATCTCCACGTTTCCTTCCTTTTGTTTCTCAAGTTCGACATAACCCACCTCTGCGTCATCAAAAAAGGCCAACCATGTTTCCAGGGCGCCTCGTTGGGCCCAGCTTGACCAATCCCCTGCCAACCATTCCAAACGATCAGTCCATTCACAGGCCTCTCCCACGGCACGGTAATACCGTTCATTGATCCCCGGATCGTCAACACGTTTTAGTTGAAAACCTGTGGGAATCTCCGCAGGCAGAAACACCTCCCGAGAGATCATCTCAAGATGGCTGACTGTCGATTTCATACACGTAGACGGGTAAAAACATCCATGATGACCTCTCCACTTTGATGACCAAAAAGAGCCTGCTCACGCATCCACCGGGCAATTTGCAGAAGCTCAAACTCTGAGAGAGCCAATTCTTCAAGCTCCTTTTGATCGAGACTCGCTCCCTCGCGAACCGCGCGATAGGCGTGCAGGTATTTTTTACCCGCCCGACCCAACATCGAAACGCGAAGATACTCGCCATAGTTGACCTCCAAGAGAGAATCCCAAAAGTCATCAGGCAATTGGCTCAACTCAAGCCGGGCAGCAGTCGTCGTATCGAGAATCATTCCGGCCTCCGCCCCGGCCGATTGAACTGTCAAAGGTAACGGAAAGGCGTCCTCGAAAGTCTCTCCGCCAAGAGCCACAACCTCGATCCTCCCCGAGGCTTCCCACACCACAAGGTGAGCCGGTTCTTCCAACCGTTCGGCTAATTGTTGCAATTCGGGAATCTTCATTTCGACGAAAAAAAGAGATCACGCACTGCTCCACGCTTCAGCCCCAGCTCGCGCCACTCGTTCACCAACCGGCTCTCCTTAATCACTCCGCAACCGCTCGGCAGCGAAAATGCATCCCCCTCCCAAGCCACCATTCGAATCCCCACGAGCGCCTCAAAATCACCATCACGCAGCAGACCAAAAGGCGCTCCAAACTCCACCGGACAACCAAGTCGCTCCCGCCAATCAGTGAGCAAACCCATGGTTTCCTCCGTTCGAGGAAGAGGTCCCAGGGCAGGTGTCGGGTGAAGACGTTCAATCAAAGTTTTGGTTTCCTCATACTTGTAGAGTTCGACTTTGATCAGGGTTTGAAAGTGAATCAATCGGTCGAGGTCTAAAATTTCTCTTTCATGACGAATCACCATTCCGAGATCAGAAAGCTTGGCGATCAACGTTTGTGCCACAAATTCGTGTTCCCGGATCTCCTTTTCATCGATCGCAAAGAGCATTCGTTCATCGTTCCGGGCCGTTCCCGCCAGGGCCATCGTGTAGATTCGGCCATCAAAGTAACGAAAGAGCACCTCGGGAGTGGCTCCCAAAAAACCCTCCTCTTCTCCAATCCAACCATAAGGCCGGAGGGCCTTCGGAAGGTTTAGCAGAGACGCCAGAAGGCTGTCAGGAGGGCACACCCCTTTTCCTTTCACCGTCACGACCGGAACAGATTTTTCAATGATTCCCCGTCCAATCGCTCCCGACACTTCGCGGAACACTTCGGCAAATCCCGCCGGATCCGGCTCCCCCCATTGAATATCGATCGGACCGGAAACGGGGGGCTTTTCCAGCACCTCGATCCGATCTGGAACCAGCCACGGCCTCTCTTCGCTCAGCGAGAAGTCATTCTTGTAAAAAGCCACCCCGGCATGAGGTGGCTCCGCATGTGCGATGAAGGGCCCGTATCCGACAAGCACTTCGCCGGTCCGGGTTCCAAAAACCGCTCGCTCCATGATCCGATTATTCTACCACACCATTCCTGATCAGCTCGGCGAAACTTGATGCTTCGAGACTTGCTCCTCCGACAAGAGCTCCATCGATATCCTTCTGACCCAGAAGTTCGGCGGCATTGTCAGCCTTAACCGAACCTCCGTATTGAATGCGGATTTTCTCTGAAACAGAGATTCCATAGAGATCGGTAAGCACGGAACGGACAAATTCATGGGCGTCCTGCGCCTGCTTGGGAGAAGCGGTGACACCTGTGCCGATGGCCCACACAGGCTCATAAGCGACCACTGTATCGAGCATCTGCTTTTCAGAAACGTCTTTAAGGCCGTCAGTGATCTGGGTGCGGAGGACATCCTCCAGCTTCCCGTCTTCACGCTCTTTCAAAGTCTCACCGATGCAGAAGATCGGCTTCAGCTCCACTTCGTGAGCTTTCAAAATCTTGGCGTTGATCACCTCATCAGACTCACCATAAATCGAGCGACGTTCCGAGTGTCCGAGGATCACGTAGTTGACGAAAATTTCTTTCAGCATGAAGGCGCTCACCTCGCCGGTGTATGCCCCGTTGTCTTTCTCGCTCATGTTCTGGGCCGACACGCGAACCTTCGAATGAGCAAGTAATTCGGTGGCCTTTGGAAGAGAGACAAAAGGCGGCGCGACCACGATGTCCACTCCCTTGGGGAGATCAGCGAGTTTGTTCTCGAAGCTCTTGATAAAGTCCTCCGTGTCAGACGGTCCTTTGTTGAGCTTCCAGTTGGCGGCAATGATGGGCTTCCTCATGTCGGGGGCGGCGTAACCCAGCTACGCGGAATGCGCAAGACAGATCGTTCCGGATAAAATTGACCTTATTAACCTTACTCTCCTCGTTTTACGAGTTCATCCAAAGCCTCGTCAAACGTTGATCGCTGAAAATCATAGCCTTCCTCCTGCAATCGTCTTGGCAGGACCCAGCGACTCTTCAGGACGAGTTCCGTCTCCGTTCGCATCATAAATTCCCCAAGAGCAGCGTAGTCTAATGAACTCTGATCGCCGCCACTCGCATGGAGGCCAAACACAAGATAGAGCGCCACTGGCCAGAGCAGGACACGCGGCAACGATCCGTTGCCCATCCTTCACTTGGCGAAAAAATCGCCTCTCTTTTCATAACCGTCTCTACATTTCAAACATTCGTGTCAAACGACGCGGGCGCATTTTGTGTTCTCTTTTTCGGAGCAGTCTTTTGATCCAAGTCATCATTTTTCTATTTCTACATATTCAGGGGTGGTGGAATCGTTCTCGTTCCTTTGCTGCGCACCCGACTAAAGAGGAAGAGGTTAAAAAAGTGCATCGCTCCCAGAACCAGAAGCACCACGCCCAGCTTCCCGCTCAGGGCTTCAAAAATGCCGGTGGTTCCCAGAACAATCGTGTCGAGCTTCAGATAGAGGGTTACGAAACCAATATTGATGAGGTAAAAACCCACCACCAAAAGGTGGTTCACGCTATCGGCCATGTCGGTGTCACCGTCAAAGCATTCGACAAGGAAGACCCTCCCGTTTCTGTGCAGAGTCCGCGCCACCCAGATCGTGACGGGAATGGCAATGAGAAGATAGAGGGCGTAGGTAGTTGCAGTTTCGTTCATGGTATTATTTTGGTTGGAGATTAGTGCATTAGCTCGGCGCGCCATTCGTCCTTGTCGGCAGCGCAGTAGTCACCGTCGCAATCCGGCGGCGCCATGTTGTGAAGGGTTTCTCTCACTTCTCGATCCTTCCGGCGGAAGAAGACCTTGCTGAGGCCGTGGCGATTCGCGGCGAGGAGCCGGCACATGCGAATGGCTACTCCCAGCAGCATCGGCTTCGCCAGTCGATGCGCGAGGCCGCGATAGTTGGCGCAGCTGTAGAGGCACCAGACCCACGCTTCTGCTCCGCGGAAGATTCCCCCGTCATCCGTTCGAACAATCATTTCGCGCGCTGGGTCGAGGGTGTTGATGCCAGGGAAGACATCTTCGGCCTCGGCTGCTTGATAAGGGATGAAGTCGATCTCAAAGGCTCGCTTTTGGCGGTTAATCCACTCGTGAAAGCTGCAGCACATGCCACAACGTCCGTCGTAGAAGACCTCGATCTTTTTTTGGTGAATAGGGAATTTCATCGTTTCTGTTTGTTTTGTGTTTTCAGGAATTAGTGAAAGTTTGTTTCGTGTGTTTTGAAAGGTGTTTTTGGATCCTGGAGAATCAGCGCTTAGCCAAAGATTTTCATCGCCAGCTTGATCGCTTTCCCGTGCTGCATGGAAGCAACTCGGTCGCCCATCTTGGAAGCGAAGCTCACGAAGTCCTCGAGCTGTCCCATCTGGTCGTGGAAGGCTTTGCCCTCAGTTGATTCCATATTCTCGGTCGCCGCCTTGCAGTTGCGGAGGGTCTCGAGCGCGGGGTCAATCTCACGACGTTTCCGCTCGCGAGCCACGCGGCGGAAAATCTCCCACACCTCTTTCTCGGCTTCGAAGAATTCCTTTCGCTCCCCTTTTTTGGTTACGATCCGGATCAAGCCCCAACCCACGAGATCCTTCAGGTTGGTGTGCGCGTTTCCGCGACTGATCTCGAGAGCCGCCATCACCTCGTCAGTGCTCATAACATTGGAAGCGGTCATGAGGAGCGCATGAATTTGCGCCATCGTTCGATTGATCCCCCACTGGGCACCCATGATCCCCCACTGGCTCACGAATTCCTCACGGGCGTTTTCGAATCTGGCACGTTCCTCATTCATCTTCTTTCAGAAGTTACTGAAAGTTCATTTCCGAGTCAAGTATTAGATTCAAAAAACAACGCCTCCCAGATCAAGCAAAGCACTGGTTGACCTGCATCCCCCCCGATTCTCAGCAAATAATCATGAGCTGATTCGTCAGCCTCGACAGTAAGAGCTGCAAAATTAAATCCAGACCCCAAGGGGGCCGCTAATACGTGATTCGGTTCTTCAGGGAGAGTTTTGGGATTTTTAGATTCCTTCGAATGAAAGATCACCCGCCACTTTGACCTTCCCCGTTTTCTTACGAAAAAGTGAACGCTCTTAAGCTTCGGAAAGAGCCGCCACTCCAGGGAGGGCCTTTCCTTCCAGCAGCTCAAGGCTGGCTCCACCTCCCGTGGAGATGAAGCTTATCTTGTCAGCAACGCCAAACTTCACGGCAGCGGTTACGGAGTCCCCTCCACCCACGATGCTGAGGGCGCCACTCGCAACGACGGCTTCGGCGATCGCCTTAGTCCCCTTGGAAAAACAGTCTTTCTCAAACACGCCCATGGGGCCGTTCCAAAGAACGGTCTTGGCGGTCGAAAGCACTTCCTTGAATTCCTCGATCGCGACATCGCCGATATCGATCCCCTCCTTGTCGGAGGGAATGGCTCCACCCTGTCCATAAACCTCGGTGTTCCAGGTCTCGGCGCCTTCTTTGAAGTCCTTGGTGATGCGAGTGTCTGCCGGAAGCAGAAAATTCACACCTTTCTCCTCGGCCTTCGTGAGGATTTCAAGAGCAAGCTCCTGCTTGTCATCTTCAACCAAACTCATGCCAATTTCATAACCTTGTGCCTTCCGGAAGGTGTAGGCCATGGCTCCGCCAATCAGAATCGTGTCCGCTTTTTCAAGGAGAGCGCTGATCACCTCAATCTTATCGCTGACCTTCGCTCCACCCATAATGACAACGAAGGGACGCTCGGCGTTCGCAAGTTTTCCTTCGAGGTATTCAAGCTCACGCTCGATGAGCAATCCCATGACACTCTTTTCAACGTGGTGAGTTACCCCTTCGGTCGAAGCATGGGCTCGGTGCGCGGTGCCGAAGGCATCGTTGACAAAAATCTTCGCATTTCCGGCGAGAGCTTTGGCAAACTCCGGATCATTCTTCTTCTCCTCAGCGTAATAACGCGTGTTTTCGAGTAGGAGAACTTCACCATCCTTCAATTTAGCACGAAGTGCGGCGGTATCCTCGCCGGTACAATCATCCGCAAAGGTAACGTCCTGCTCGAGGAGCTCGCAAAGTCGGGCTGCGACCGGCTCAAGGGAATACTTTTTTTCCCGCTTCTCAGTCGGGCGACCCATGTGCGAGCAAAGAACGAGCCGCGCACCCTTGGAGAGTAATTCCTTGATCGTAGGAAGGGCCGCCTGAATGCGGGTCTCATCCGTGATCTCAAAAGCATCGTTTTTAGGCACATTAAAGTCAGCACGCATCAGGATTTCCTGACCGGCGACATCGACATCGCGAATGGTAAGTTTGCTCATAATAAGAGGGCCCTTCCGTGACGGAGAGCGGCCTCGCTGTCAAGATTGAGGTGACCACACGGCTGCCAGAGCCTCTCAAGGAAACCTCACCAACACGGGCGTGGCGATCTTCCCTGCGCACCGCCTCCTCTTCGACCTCGATTGTGCAGAATCGCGTGACCCGGTCACCTGTGCCAGCGATTCCGGTTTCGACGACATCTCCATGTCTTCGTTGCGGTAATTAACCGCTTCGACGAGAAAGCTTTTCGAGGGGTCTCCCGGTGTGAGAGCAGATCCTGAATCTCCTCCCTTCAGGAGCCCAGCCCGTGAATCGAGAAAAAGCCCTGCTTTCAATTTTCCTTTTTCCTCTGCCTTGGTCGAGTGACACCGATAACACTTGTCGGCGAGAAGCGGCCGCACTTTATTCTCGAAGAATTCAAGTTGTTCGGCGTTCGGAGTTGCCGTGTCGACCGCAACTGCCAAAGAAACCGCAGAAAAGTTGGCGATTAAAACGATCGAACCCACTTTCATCTTCGAACTCAACGCTTAAAGGACTTTAATCTTTCTGAAAGGAATCTTTTTTTAAAGAGCCAATTTCTCCATTTGGCGGGGCTCTGAGCCCGAAATTAGGGGGAATACTCTAAATTCATATTGTCAAATATTATTTAAAGTGTTTTTCTTACAAATCGATTTTTCTAATCGAAGTAACGCCTAACTTATAATTTAATAATGACTATTAAGAATTCTGCTTTTTTTGCCCTCACCGCTCTCGGGCTCTTGACCAACACCAACGCCGCTACAATTGGATTTGGCACTGATTTGCAAAATCCAGTTCAGGATACGTCGTCAAATGGCAGTAACAACCAGATGCGCCAAAATATCAATACCACTGACACCGTGGTCCTCGGCGCGGGAACCTATCAAGCAGTGTCTTGGTCCTATCTTGCCGCTCCTGATGCGACAAATGGAGCGACCCAGCCCGTTTTCCCATTCCTCACAATCTTCAATGGGGTCGGAAATCACACTGTCGTGGCATTTGGCCTTACGATCGACACCGAACCTGGTGTCAACTCTGATGTTGCCTTCGGTGGAGCCAACAATACCTTCACTATCGAAGCAGGCGGCGCAACCATAGCCGCTGGGATGCAAACTCCGAGTGGCAACGGCCACCAGAATAGTATCATGACCGATACCTCCTTTGGAATTACAGATCATGCGAATTCCCTGAATTTCGATGAAGCTGGCAGCGTCGGAGCGACACTGGACAGCTTTGGCCACGGCAATCTTACCCGAACCTACGGGTTCTCGATCGAAGTCGTGGCTGTGCCCGAGCCATCAACTTCCCTTCTCTCATTGATCACGGTCGCTGGATTCTGCGGAATGCGCCGCCGCCGCTAGATTCCAATCTTAAATTTTCACAGCAAAGCGCAGGTTCGGTTTACCCCAATCCTGCGTTTTTTTTCGCCCACTAAAACGACATAAGGAGATTCAAATAGACTCAATTATATGAACATACACACCCGCGCCAGAAATCTACTAGCCGCCTCCATCAGTTTGGCTCTGATCACAGGTGCAAGCGCCGTTACCATCGGCTTTGGGCCGGACCTATTCGGCGTTCAAGACACCCAATCCAATGGCACGAACAACCAGATGCGGCAGAACATCAACATCACCGATACAGTATTCCTCGCTGCAGGAACCTACCGGGCGACGACCTGGGACTATCAAGCCGGAGAAGATGCTTCAAATGGCGCTCTCCAGCCAGTATTCCCTTTCCTAACCCTCATCAACGGGCCAGCAAACCACACCGTCCTCGCCTTCGGGGCCACTATCGACACTGAACCAGGAATCCAGAACCTAGTTCCCTTCGGTGGAACAGACGACACTTTCGTTGTTCCCGAAGGAGGCGCTACCATCGCAGCGGGGATTCAAAACACGAATGCCGATGCGGTCCAGAACAGCATCCTGACCGATACAAGCTTTGGTACTACCGACCACGCGAACGGATTAAATTTTAACGAGGCAGGCAGCCTTGGCGCCTCACTCACCTCGTTCGGGCATGCAAACCTTCCTCGCACGTATGCCTTCTCGATCGAAGTGGAACCGGTCGAACTCTCTAACCCAACGCCCCCGGTCGTCACCGCTCTAAGACCTAGCCTCAACTCAACCGCAGTGGCGATTAGCAGTGACCTGGTAGCGACATTCGACGAAATGATCGTGGCCGGTAACGGCAACATCACCATCAAGAACCTGACCGATTCGACTCAAATCGCGATTCCCGTTAGCGACGCCCAAGTCACGATCAAGGGCGTTTTCCTAACCATCAACCCGACTGAACCTCTCGAAGGAGGCAAGGCATACGCCATCCAGATCGATGCGACCGCGATCGATGACGCAACAGGAGATAACTTTGCCGGAATCGAAGATGACGTAACGTGGGCCTTCAATACCGCTGCACCCGACTTCGACGCCCCGGAAATAGAAACCCTCAATCCCGCTAATAGTGGAATAAATGTCCTCCTCGTAAGTGATCTTGAAGCGACTTTTGACGAACGAATCGCGATCGGCAGTGGCGACATCGTTTTAAAGAATCTCACCGACGGAACAGAGGTTGCGATCCCGGTGGGCGATGCCCAGGTTTCGATCTCCGGTGCCGTCATGACAATCAACCCGACGGACGACCTCGAGCTTGGCAAAAACTACGCTGTCCAGATTGCTCCTACCGCGATCGATGACTTGGCAGGCAACAGCTTTGTGGGAATTAGCGATAACACAACCTGGAATTTCGCCACCCGGATTCCGGTGATTGGCGGTAGCATTATCGGTCCAGGTGCTGATATCACGGAAGCGACACAAAACGACCATGCCGATCAAGAGCGCCTCAACATTGATCACACCTTCACGACACTCGCTGCGGGCACCTACAACGTGACCGACTGGCAACTCAACGTCGTTATGAGTAATTCCGGCACCGGCGACGTTACACCAATGCTCCTCACTGGAACGCCGCCATCCTATTCGATCCTGTGGCTCGGATCAGCATTCGATCCGGATGTCGATGGCATTCAGACCGTGCCAGAGACGGGAAACTTCACCCTTGAAGCTCCGACAGATATTTACGCCGGGTTCTTCACGACCAACCTGGGTTCCGAGATCATCGGGACGGACATCGACAACTCCGGCACAGGATTCAGTTCAACTGATCATACCAACAGTTTTATCACGCCCACCGAGGTTGGCGAAACGATCGACAATTTCAGCCATGCCGGACTCGGTAGAACCTACGCTTTTGAGATTAACGTGGCAGAAGGCTCACAAAGGGATCTTCAGATCACTAGCATCAAATACCTCGATGAAGACGTGATAACCCCAAGAGTAGAATTCATTTTCAATTCGATTCCCGGGCGCATCTACTTGATTGAGGCCTCCACCTCCCTGAAGCCAAATGGAGAACCCGGAGGATGGATCGAACTCGACGACGGTTTTGAAGCCGAAGGGGACGAGAGCACCTACGTCGACTTTCTTACTGTAATCTCCGGGCCGCGCGTCTTCTATCGCGTGCAATTGCTGCCGTTTTGATCTGCCCGACCGGGGTGGTTCTGCGGCGGGAAGTTGCGAGATCACCCGGCTAGCGCTGTTTCCGAATCACCATCTCCAGGTTTTTCTTTGCAACCTGGTTGCCGGGATCGAGTTCCAGGGCCATGCGGAATTGCACCTCTGCCTCGTCGAATTCCCCTTGATTTCCGAGCAGTGCACCGAAATCGGTGCGCGCTTTGGAATTGCCAGGATTGATCGCGAGCGTTTTTTTGTAGTAGTCGGCCGCTTTGCTCTTGCTGCCTTTGGAATCCTCCTGCCACGCGAGCCGGTAGTAGCCGCCACTCAATCTGCGCTGCAGCCGTGCTCTACGTCCCGTGTCCGCGGTCGCCAGCGCGTGTTCGAGGTAGCGCAAGCCCTGATCGGGAAAGGTGCCGTGAAACGGGTTCGCAACCAATTCCGCAAGCTCGGATGGAGCAATCGGGGTCGTGAACCAACTTCCGGGGAAGGGCACCGAAAGATCGCGAAGCTGGTTGGCACTTGCTTTCGAGAAGGCGGCATCGTGGAGGAGGAGATCGGTCGAGACGCGGCCACGATACACGGCGAACAAGCGCCGCTCCTCATCCAACAGGAGGCTGATGGGGACTGAGAATGAGGCCGGAAAATCGTAGAGCGACTTGAGTAGGAAGCGCAGGTGATCCGCGCTCCGTGGCGTGATCGTTCCGCTTGGAAAAGGAAATTTGCTCGCGGCGATCAGCTTGCCTGCGGCGAAACGATCGGAGCCTGCCGCCAACTCGTCGACCGAGAGTGCGAGCACCTCGAGATTGGCAGCCCGGATGCGCTCCTCCTCGCGTGCGAACTCGCGCAACTCTTCGCTGCAACTCCGACAGCTTCCTGAGAAAAGGGTGATGAGGAGCGGCTTTCCACCCGGCATGAGCCCGACGGATTCCGAGTTTCCTTCAGGGGTGTAGCGGAACTCCGGAAGCGGAATTCTTCCTGGTAAAACCATTTGCCCGGGAGGCTGCGGCGCGATCGGACGTTGCCGGGCTGGCTCCACGAGAGCAAGCGCGCGGGGGGCGACCTTCTGCAAGGTTCCACCTTCCGCGATGTGGTAGCGCTCGCCTGCCACGATTCCGAAGAACGATTCTTCAATCCCATCCGGCCAGGTCAGATGCAGCGAAGATGGCGATGCCCCCGGATCGATTCCAAAGTGGATCCACTTCGAAGATTGCGACAGAAATCCACTGCCTGCCCGCAGCGTTTGCAGGAGTTCGCTGCCATTGGAGAGTGTTAGTTTAAGCCGGGCCCCGATGGCATCACGGTTCGAATTTTTCCCGCCCTCCAGTCGGAACGCGACCGAACGATTCGCCTGTGGCGAGTTGTTGAGCAGCAGGCGCAAGCGCGGTGCGGTGCGATTATGTGCCCACAAATCGAGGTCACCATCACCATCCCAGTCGGTTACGGCCAACGCCCGCCCGTCGTCATCGAATCCGAACCCGGAAACGTATGAGGCGTCCGCAAAACGTCCGCCACCGGTGTTCAGAAAAGTGCGGTTCGTCTCCGAGCCGCTCCACGAACTTCCTGAGCGCGCCGATTTCATGATGGCGGCCCAGGCATTTGCATACTCACCAACCGCCTCCTTGTCGGTGAAATCCGTCGGTGATGGCGACACGACCTGCCGCCAGTAGAAACTTCACAAGTCGGGACCGCCGACCTGGTTGGTCATGTAACCATTTGCGACGAGCAAGTCCTGCCAACCGTCGTTGTTGAGATCCGCGAATTGCGAACTCCATGCCCAAAGGCCGACATTGACCCCGGCAGACTCGCTCGCGTCGTTGAATTTACCGTTATCGTTTCCAAGGAAGAGGGTGTTGCCGCGTGCCATCCGCTGGAAATCGGCGGTCGCGCCCGGATTGCCCTTGCCGAACTGTCGCTGGAAAGCAACGCGCCCACCGGCGGACGAGAACATATTACTGACGTAGACATCCATTCTCCCATCGCGGTTGGCGTCGCCCCACGCCACCGACATCCCGGAGGAAATGTCCTCCACGCTGGCAGCTCCAGCGACATCCGTGAATTGACCGGCGTCATTGCGGAACAGGTTGTTGCGGCCGAAGTCGTTGGCAACGTAGAGATCCTGGTCGCCGTCGTTGTCGTAGTCCTCCCATGAGGCAGCGAAGCTCCAGCGGTCGCCACCCGCAGCGATCCCGGCGGCGCTGGTGGCATCAGAAAATTGCAAATTCCCACCGTTTTTCAGGAGCGCATTGCGACCACCATTTTCGGCATCGTTAAACGGCAGTGGTGGTCCGGCCGTTGATCCACGCAGACCGCCGGCAGATGAATCGGCGCCATAGTTGCAGACGAATAGATCGAGATCGCCATCGCCGTCGTAGTCTGCCGCGGACAAAGACTGCGGGTTCGACATGCCGGGAATTCCACCGCGCAGCGAGAAGGTTGCCTTACCATCGTTTTCCAATACGAGCAGCAGGGCGACTGTCGCGACGACTAGATCCTGATCGCCATCATTGTCGAGATCGAGGAACAGCGCCGACTTGGAAGACTCGAGCCAGTCGACGCCAGCCTGCGCCGAAACGTCGCGGGTGGTGCCGTCCGGGTTCTGCAAATACAGCCGGTTGGGCAAACCGCCGCCATCACAGACATAGAGATCGTCGAGCCCGTCGCCATTCGCATCGCCGACCGCGATTCCGTGGTGCCCGGTAAAATGCATGTCATCGATCTTGGTCAGCGTTCGCGCCCAATGTGTCACCGGCGAATCGTGCGGACCGATTTCTTCTGGTAGCACGTTGCCAGCAACGTCTTCGAACAACGGTTTCTGTCCGGTGCGTGTGACCTCTTCGTGGGAAAGCAGGGTGAGTTGTTTTAGCCGTGGCGGTTCGCCAGGTTCGAGAGCGGAAAATGCCCAGTCGCAATCCCATACGCTGGTGGTCTGCCGCCATTGCCCGGCCACGGACTCATCGTGGGTGGAGGCGATGACCCGCGTGGAAAAATCGTCCCCGCCCTGGGTAATGCGAATGATCTTTCTAGTGCCATGCTGTTTTGGGAGCGCCTTGAGGAAGGCGATCTTGTCCAAGGTGAGGACTTCGTCAGCAGACTGTCCGCCTTGCAAGCGACGCACTAGGATCCCGTCACTGGAGTAGATCTCAACCAGATCAGGTCTGAGCGGGGTTCCCCGGAAGTCCTCAGTGACCGGCTTGTCGATACCGTCGTTGTCGAAAATCAGAGTGAGTGCGCGGGCGGCAGCGTCGCTTTGCAACTCGGAGTCCCAACCGGCCTTGCCCGGATCGAGGTTCTCCAATTGTACATCGGCGGCCGTCTTTGCTCCAGCGCTGGAGAATGCGATCTTGGTTGAATCTCCGTCCGCTGCGATCTGGGTCGGACGTTGATAGTCCTTCGCACGACGCGTCTTTATCGGGCCGCTCAATACATCTGGAGCAGGACCATCCGGATCTGGCCTGACCATGGTTGTGATCAAAAAAATTGCGCCAGCCAGTCCGGCGAGGCCGATCAATAGAGTTTTGGAGGTGGGTTGCTTCATGGGCTCGCGCTCGCGGAATCTTGTCAGAAATCGCGTGCCATTGAAAGTTTTCAAGCTCGCTCACCAGCTTCTACCTGGTTCATCATTTGTAGAACGGTCAGCCTCTGTATTTACTCGGTCAGGGTCACCTGAAGCCTGATGAAAAAGCGCTCTGCGGGCAGCCCCGCGCTCCGGGCTTCATATCGTACTCGCTGCCCCGCCCCGCCGAGATAGATCGGCTCCAGCTCCGAGAAGAGCCCGGAGCCATCCGTCCAAGTTGACAAGTCAGTTGAGACTTGAAACCCGACAAATACGTCGTCTGCAGCCAGGTCACGATTGTACTCGAAACCGTCCGTTGTAAGGATCAGCAGACCATCGCCAATCAAGGCGTGATCGACGAGGTCGGGGACGCCGTTGTTGTCGAGATCAGCATTCGGATCGCCAACGAAGGCCCTTGCGTCTGAAGAGCCCGGGTTACCGCCGGGAGCCGCGCTGGGCCGCCAATTTTCCGGGAGGGCGTGGTCAGGATTCGTGTCGGGCGCGATCAACACCAGACTCGCTCCGACGCCGTCAGAGGCATTTGGCCAAGGGAGTTGGTCGCCGTAGGTGAAGCGACGGATATCGCCTCCCAGGGCATCTTCAATCACAACCTGTTCGCCGCCATTGGCGAGCTTGTTCGTGTCACCGGTCCCGTATTCGCCCGGGAGCAAGAATGCGCTCGCCCCTGGATGGCGTGACTGGAAGGCAGCACGATTGCGGGCAAGAACAACGCGCGCACCGACGGGAATCGTCGCTGCAGGAAACTCGTGGTTGAGACCAGCAGTGAAGCTCACACCGCTCAGATCGATATCGAAGAGACCGATATTAGCCAGCTCGATGAATTCGAAGAGATCCCCATCGGTGAACCCGGCGGTCACTTCGCCCGCTGTCGGGGCGGATGGATGGTACATCAACTCGGAGACGGCGAGATTCAAGGCAGAGGCCGGTTCGACAGTGCCGGTGTTATCGACCGTGATCGTATCGGTGTCGATGAGCACCCCGGAGAAATCATATGCCTCGATCGTGTAGGTGTGTGAGCCGGGAGCCACCGGGATGTTCACCGTCCAGGAACCGCCGTCAGTCCATTCCACCGCCAGCGGATCAGCACCGCCGGTCAGGCGGATCTCCCGCACGTTTACCCACCCTTCGCCAGAGACCGTTGCCGTGCTCGATGCGACCGTCAGTGGCGAGGACGTGGTGAGCGAAAAATCGATGGGGGCGATAGAGTTATTGATCTGGGTGAGCACGTAGTTGCGGCGTTGATCAAAAGAGTTGAGCTTGCCAGCCCAGTTCTGACTCGGGTCGAGCGATGCCAGGTGGGTGGTGAAGTCCGACATGTAAGCGCTGTTCCACGTCGTTGTGACAATGTCGTGGAGGATGCCGAAGTAGATGCGCCGGCGCTGTGCGTTGCCAGGCGTCGAGTTCGAGTTTGCCAGCTTGCGGCATTCGCTGTTGGCAAAGATCGACGCGGTGGGATTTCCCCCGGCAGCACCAAAGTCCATGTCATGCGGGAGGAACATCACGCGGCCGTCGGGGCGCGCGTAGTACATCCCGTTGTGCTGGCTACCCGACCCAGCGTTGTCCCCCGCCCCGCTCAGAACGGCATAGGCCATGCCGCGGAACCAGCTATCGACATCGACGATATTCTCGAGTCCAGCGTCGAAGGAGTCTCCCGATTTACTGAAGTGTTTATTGTAGGCCATAATCGGCGCGAAGTTGTCGGCCTCGCGGTTGTTCTTGTTGAGAAAGAACCAGCGATAAAGTTCTGGATCGTCACTAGCATTCGAGACGCTCGATCCGGTCACACTGTCGGGTTGTGGACGCTTGAAACCGTTGCCATCCTCACTTGTCGGATAATAAATGAGTTCGTATTCGTAAAGCTGTCCGTCTCCGCCGTTTTCAAACTGCGAATCGAGGAAGACGTCACCGTAGCGCGCCATCTGCAAGAGTCCTCCGCCAGTCAGTGATGAATTCGGGGAGAGGACTTTGACGAAGTCATAGTAGCGGCTGATGACGCCGCCGGAATTGGCAATCATGATGTCGAAGAGCAATTCCCGTTGCCCCGGCCTCTGGCTTTCCGATCGGTCTATCGCCACCGAGTCGAGCGCGCCGCGATAGAGCCCATCCGATGGGAAACGCACGCTGTAGCCGACGCGGTTGAGATTGGCGCGTCCACGCTGACTACTTTTCAATCGCACACCGCAGCCGTAGTAGATGTCTCCCTCACGGTCGATGATCGTGGCACCGAGACGGTCATTGCTCATCACTTCGATCGACTTGTGCTGGAAACTGGAGTCCGCCGCAGTCATGATGATGCGGAAATTTTGCCAGCCGTTGGTGGCCGCCCGACCGTCGTCTACTTGAAACATGGCACGCGAGTCCGGCCCCGCTTGAGGAAATGTCTGCATTGCTCCGGTCGAGTCGGCACCAGTCAGGTAAAACTGGACGCGTGCCCCGGCTGACTGCCCGGGAACCTGTCCGCTGTATAATCCACCCGCGCCGCCACCCATTCCAACCGTCTGAAATGCCCCACCGTTGACCGAGTAGAATAAGGTGAGGCTAGAAATGCCGTCCGGGTCGTTTGCCACGACCGAAACAATGGTGGGCTCGCCCACCGAGGGCACCGCCGGAGAGTGCTTCATCCCCGAGTAGGTTGGCCCGATGTTCACCTCAGCACCCGAGTTAGGAGCAGATGGAGTGCCGACATCTTGGGGACGATCGATAAGGTTCACATTGGCACAGCGGTTAAAATAAAGCCGCGTGTGCAGCTGTCGAGACCCCGAAACCCAGCGGGCGCGGAACGAAATTTCATACTCGGTGCCATTTGAGATGCCCGAGGAGAGTTTCGTGAAAATCTGGTTGTGCATGTGCTCGGTCGCGCCCGTGGCAACGATCCGCAAAACCTTATTTCCCGGGGTGTCCGGATCATCGATGATTTCTCCATGTCGATGAGTGCCAACAAGTTTCCAGGCGGCGGCATTGTTGAAGGTCGTGTCGCTCAGCTTCTGCACCGCATTGCCGTCGGGGTTTTCGATCACGCTGATGTCATCGATCAGCATTTCGCCATCGGAAAGCAGTCCCATATTGAACTCGCGCCATTGATTGTCCGGCCCACGACTACTCGCTGCCCTCTCTCGATAAGTGTAAGTCTTCCACTCCGTTCGGCTGGACTCGTCGCTCGCTGCCCACGCCACCGCATCGCCGTTGTCCGCGTTCAAATCGCGCAACTCCAAAGTCGAACCACCGCCATCAGCAGCCTTAGGCCAGCGCCCTCCGTCGAAGTATCTGAGTTCGTCCACCGGGTTGCGGTAGGCATCAATCAGCAGGATAGATTCGCTGGTCCGTGACAGAGAGCCAGAGAATTCACCGAGAAGTCGGGCACCGGGAAACGCGGCGGTAAAGAGAGCCGAATCACGCGCAACGCAAGCGTGTTCCCCCGATGCAAGTATCGTGCCTGCAGGGAAATTGAATGCGATCCCACGGTCGAAGTCCCAGCCACCAAGATCGATGGCACCTGCGCCCCGGTTGGCAATCTCGATCCACTGGTTGTCGGAATTGCGGAACGGAAGCGCCGGAACGCCAGGGGAAATCTGCACGTGCGCGTCGAGCCCGACGCCGAAGACGATGTCACTGCTTCCAGTGCTGCTCTGGTGAACCTCTACCGAGAGCCGGTTTGATCCGAGCACGAGCTGCTCCGATGGAAGTTGTAGGGTGCCGATCCGCGCATTGCCCACGCTCGGGCTGGCGAGCGTTTCTGGACCCACCACCCCAGCGGTCATGTTGAATTCGCCGACACGCACCCCGTTGAGGTAGAACACCGCACCGTCATCAATCTGGTGGGTGAGCTCTAGCGAATCTGCAGAATTGAACACCTGGCTCGAAACCGTGAAATCGGTCTCGAAATAATAGGTCACCGTCGCTGAAGAGTAGCCGCCAAGCACCGTCGACAGTGGCGCTGGCAACGTGCTTCTCTCCATACCAATTGGCCCCACCCTCTCTTGCCAATCGCCACCGGCCGGGTGGATTGCCGTGGCCCAGGTGGCGGGAAGATTAGCATCAGCGTCATTGTAGCGCCAGGTGTCCCCCATGGCTACCAGCGATGTCACATCAAATGTCGGCGGCACTCCCGGGGTACCACCAAGCCCCGGCGGGCTGTAGGCGAGTTCGCTGATCACGATGTCGTCGTTGAATACAAAAGCGTTTGCCGCACCCGCGGTGGCGGCCACTGGGTAGAGCCAGGCGTCCCCTTTACTTTCGGCACGACCACGCAGCCTGCCGGTTACCTGACGACCGTCGAGAACTACCGTCCTAGCGGCATCGTAGAGGAAAAGCTTTTCGCTGTTAGCGGGGCGGAAGCCGAGGGTCGTCTCATCGATCACGAGCAGAGCACCGGGGGCCAGTTGCCCAGCCGGCAACTGATACTCGCGCAACCGATCCGCACCGGCAGAGATAGTGATTCCCTCAAGGTCGATGCTCGTCGGGCAAGCGTTGAGCAACTCCACCCAAAAAATCGCCTCTGTCGCTGCCGGTAATTCATTGAGCACGAGCACGGGTGCCGAACCAGGAGCTACTCCGGCAATCTCCGCGTCCAGTTCCAACCCGAACAGGGTATCGCTGCTACCGAAAGATTCTTGGTGAACCTCGACCGAAATCCGGTTACTTCCCGATACCAGAGAACCGATCGGTAATGTCGTATCGGCAGACAGTTCGTCGACTTCCGCCCCTCTGAGCGCCAGCGTGTTTGCGTCGACCACACCGGCAGGCATGTTCACGCGCAACACCTCGGCGCCATTTAGATAAACCACCGCGCCATCATCAAATCCGTGGCGGAGCTTAAGCGATTCCAATCCCAGCAGTTGCGCCCCGCTGAGGTCGAACTCGCGCTCGTAGTGATAGGTGAGCACGTAGGTGGGGTTGGCGTTCGGGTGATCCAAGGCCGTTCCCAGCGGGATCGTTGCTCCACTCTCGAAACCGATCCCACCTGCCCCAGATTTCCATTCGCCACCAACCGGATGCGCGCTCGCCGCCCAATCCGCCCCCGGATCAGCTGGCGTATCCTTGTATCGCCACACATCGTCGAGGACGAGCAGCCCGACGACCGTCGGCGGAGGTGGCCCACCCGTATTAGGGAAGTTGGTCGTTCCACGCGTGCCGGCGATTTCATTCGAGTTGGTCCATCGATCCGATCGCCCGCTAGCAGTGTATGGCTTGCGCTTTGCGAGTGTCGCCCCTGATCCGTCAGCGGCGGCGGGCCAGCGATCGTCATCGGCGAAATCAAGTTCGTCCATGAGTCGCTCGCCCTGATTGTAGAGTCTCAAACGCTCACCACCATTGTCGATGCCCCCTGTGAACGGACCGAACTCGCCAGCTCCAGGAGTCTTGGCAATCACGACATAGCTACGGGGCTGAACAAGAGTCCCGCTGGGAAAGGTGTAACCGATGCCTTCGATCCGCCACCCTGAGATGTCGGTGATGATCCCCATCTGGTTGAACAACTCGATCCATTCCCCGTCCTCACCAGCCCCTGGAGGATTGTACTGGACCTCGTTGAATACCACGACACCGTCTGGTGACGCCGAAGCAGGAACACTCAAAAAACTGAGACAGCACAGGGCAAGCGCAGCCGAGAGGGGCGAATTTCGGAGAATCATTGTCCTATTATATTACCTCACTATTAGGCAGAGCGATAGCCCAAGGTGCCAGATCTCTAAATCTGCTAGAAATTTACTTTTGAAGTTGAACGGTTGAGGGATCGTTGAGGGGGTAGCTATCGCAAGGGAGACAAGCCCTAGTTTTAAGCAATTCGTCATCAACGATCACATATGAGTTGTTTGTTTTTCTTATTCAAAGAAACCTCGATGAGGCTTTTTGAGGCCTCGCACTCGTATGAATCACCTTCCCCCATTGCCTCCCCTTCCGCCTTGTCATTCAGGGGCCTTTTCCTTATCCCCCTTAACACTCCATGAAGATTAAGAAAGCGGTCATCACCGCAGCCGGCCTCCACCAGCAGCACCTCCCCCTTCAGACACTCGTGAGCCCCACGGGCAAAACCAAAACCATCGCAGGCTTTCTGCTCGATGAAATCTTCGCAAACGGGATCGACGCTGCCGCGATCATCATCGCTCCCGGCACCGAAGGTGACTTCTCCTCGGCTGTGGCAGATCACCTCGAAAAGGTCACTTTCATCGAGCAAAGCCAACCTCTTGGGTATGGCCATGCGGTCCTTTGCGCAAAAGAATTTACCGGGAACGACCCCTTCCTTCTCATGATGAATGATCACCTCTATCTCTCCTTTGCCGAGAGATCCTGCCTCGGTCAACTTCTCGCCGTTACCGAACAGGCCGACGGCCCCGTTTCCGCCGTCCAACCCACCCATGAAAGCAAACTCCCCTTTTACGGAACGATTGGTGGTTCTCCGGTTGGAGGCCATCACGGACTCTATGAAGTCTCCAACATCCTCGAAAAACCCACTCCCACGGTCGCGGAACAGGAGCTCATCGTTCCCGGTCTCCGCTCCGGAAATTACCTCTGCCTCTTTGGCATGCACGTCCTCACACCCAGGGTCATGAAACACCTCGAAAAAGCCTTCTCGGGCGATGGCAATCTTCCCCTCACCCCCAGCCTCGCAGCAACCGCCCGCAGCGAAAAATACCTCGCCTGTGAGATCGAAGGCCTTCGTTTCAACATCGAGGAACCCTACGGACTTCTTCGCGCACAACTGGGCATGGCTCTTTCCGGCAAAGGCCGGGACGAAGTGATGGGAGCCATGATCGAACTCATCGCCGCCACCCGTCGATAACCCCCCTCATCCCGATGCTTATCTCCCTGATCACCGCGGATGATTCCGCCACCCGCGACCGCTCCCTCGCGGAAGCCTGCGTCCCCATGGACACGGCCGCTCTCCTTGCAGAATGCGCCGAGCTCGATTCCTTCCGCCGCGAATCCGATAACCTTTATCACCGCGTCCGCGCCATTTTTTTCCTGCAAGCAATCTACCGCTTCCACCTCCCTGGAAAACTCCCAACAGAAGCCACCGGCTCCATTCCCTTTGCAGGCTACGAAGATCTTCTCTGCCGCCACTTCGAGGAGGCCATCGACACCTTCCTTGAGATTCAAAAAAAAGACGGCCCGTGCGACGGTATTGCCTCCGCTCTCGCCGCTGCCTACCATCAACTCGCCTTCCAAACTCTCGCCAATCAGGTTCGTCGCTCGGTGCGCACCGTCCGGGGCAATCAGTGGATGTTTCGCATGGGGCACCCCACCGATCATCCACTTCGTATCCGGCCCGAGCTTCTCCAACAAGACGATCACCTTTACCCGGTCCTCTGCGAACGCACTCCCGTCCGCATGGACCTGACCCACTCAGCTTGGTCAGATATCTTCTTTCTTGGCATGGACTTCCCGCAGGGAGCCCGCGTTGTCAATGTCTCCGTGGATCTCGCCGTTCATGGCCGCGATGACAAACCGAAACCTCCGGTCGAAGCCTACTTCCGTATCATCGATCAGCCCGTCCTTCGACTCACTAGCATTGATCTCAGAGCCAGCGCAAAAATCACCTCGCTCGCCGACGTCTTCGATTTTGGCAAAGATCACCTCGGCCTTCTCAAGGCAGCTGTCATTGCCTCGGGCATCATTCCTCCGGGCATCGAAGGCTCCGGAAAATCCCTCGCCGACCTCCTCGCCCGCCTCGCCGGTCCAGGACGAGGCATCGAGATCATCTCCTCGGTCAACGACATCCCCAAAGGCTCCCGCCTCGCCGTTTCCACCAACCTCCTTGCCGCCCTCATCAGCGCCTGCATGCGTGCCACCGGACAAACGCAATCTCTCACCGGCGAACTCACCGAAAGCGAGAGGCGCATCGTCCTCGCAAGAGCCATTCTCGGAGAATGGATCGGCGGCTCCGGCGGCGGCTGGCAGGACTCCGGCGGCATCTGGCCCGGCATCAAGCTCATCGAAGGAGAAATCGCCGGCGAAGCGGATCCAGAGTATGGTATTTCCAAAGGCCGTCTCATGCCCAAGCACAAGGTTTTCAGTCAGGAGGAAATCCCCGATTCCGCCCGTCAGGCCCTCACCGATTCCCTCATCCTCGTCCACGGCGGCATGGCCCAAAACGTCGGCCCCATCCTCGAGATGGTCACCGAAAAATACCTCCTCCGCTCTAGTGCCGAGTGGAAGGCTCGTCAGGACGCACTCGGACTTCTTGATCAAATCATCGCCGCCCTCAGTAAAGGAGACATTCGCACCCTCGGCCGCCTCACCACCGAAAACTTCCGTGGCCCGCTGCAAACGATCATTCCCTGGGCCACCAACCACTTCACAGAAACTCTCATCGCCCGTGTTTCCGAAAAATTCGGCGACGATTTCTGGGGTTTCTGGATGCTCGGCGGCATGTCCGGAGGCGGCATGGGCTTCATCGTTGATCCCTCTCGCAAACAGGAAGCTTTGAACATCATTCACGAAATCATGCTTCAAACGAAGCGCGAGCTAGAGAATGCCCTCCCCTTCGCCATGGACCCCGTCGTCTATGACTTCGACATCAACCCACATGGCACCTTCGGAGCACTCCATCGTGGTGAAGCCGCCCTTCTCCCACCCTCCTACTACCACCTTTCCCTCGGCGGTTCCCTTCGCACTCCCCCTTCTGACCTCTCGCCCACAGCACGCGCCGAGCTCGATCAATTCGCCCGCGCCTGCCGCACCAACCCCGCCTTCTCTTCCTCGGTTGAAGCTCTCTTCGACAGCCTCATCCCACGCGCCCAGGAAGACAGCGAAGAAATCCGCCCCCTTGGTGAACTCCTGAAAAAGAACGGCTTCGACCGCGCCCAACATGAGGAAATCCACAAGGACCTCGTCGAAGGCCGCATCGGGCTCGCCCAGAACCGCCTCCCCGCCAACACAACCATCAAGGACGTCAATACAGAGGACATCACCGACTTCACCACCACCTCCCCAATTTCAGCAAATCTCGGACTTGGAGAAAAAGCCCTCGCCAACGGCGAAGTCGGCGTCATTTCCCTCGCTGCCGGAGCTGGATCACGTTGGACCCAGGGCGCCGGAGTCTGTAAAGCCCTCCATCCTTTCGTTCGTCTCGGCGGACGGCATCGCACCTTCGTCGAGACCCATCTCGGCAAGTCCCGCAAACGGGGCAATGAAGCCGGAACCACCATCCCACACCTCTTCACCACCTCCTACCTCACCCACCAACCCACGCGCGACTTTCTCGACACCGTCAAAGACTACAACTACCCCGGTCCGCTCCACCTTTCGCCCGGGCGCTCGGTCGGTCTCCGCATGGTCCCGACTGTCCGCGACCTTCGCTTTGCTTGGGAGGAAATGCCACAGCAAGTCCTCGACGAGCAACAACAGAAGATGCGCGACTCCGTCCGCACCGCCCTCATCAGCTGGGCCCGCGGAGCCGGCGAAGCATCCGACTACACCGACAACCTTCCCCTCCAGTGCCTCCACCCCGTGGGCCACTTTTACGAAGTCCCCAATCTCCTCCTCAACGGCACCCTCGCCGACCTCCTCACCGAGCGTCCGCAGCTCAAAACCCTCATGCTCCACAACATCGACACCCTCGGTGCCGATGTCGACCCCGCCCTTCTCGGACATCATCTCGCGAGCAATGCCGGACTGACCTTCGAAGTCATCACTCGCCGCCTCGAAGACAGAGGAGGGGGGCTCGCATCCATTAATGGCCGCCCGCGACTTCTCGAAGGCCTTGCCATGCCCCGCGAAGAGGATGAATTCTCCCTCTCCTACTACAACTCCATGACCACTTGGATCGATGTCGACAAGCTCCTCGATCTCTTTGATCTCACCCGCCACGACATCCTCGCCCGCAATCAGGAAAAGATCACCGAAGCCATCCGCTCCGTCGCTTCCCGCCTCCCCACTTACATCACCCTCAAGGAAGTGAAAAAGCGCTGGGGCCACGGACAGGAAGACGTCTTTCCCGTCCTCCAGTTCGAGAAACTCTGGGGCGACCTCACCACCCTCTCCGAGATCGAATCAAAATTCATTGTCGTCCCAAGATCACGAGGACAACAGCTCAAGGACCCCGCCCAACTCGACGCCTGGCTCCGCGACGGCTCCTCCGATCACATCGAGTCTCTTTGTGAATGGTAGTGCAGGCACCCCACCTGTCATAAATCTTATGCCTGAGAAATGCTCCCAAAGCGCTTATCGAGTCATCGGGGATGGCAAGGTCTATCCCGTTCTCGTCAGTCCGCGCCCCTATCGGAAAAATCACATTGTGGTGGGATATTCCAACCTATCGACGAAAGCTTATTTGACCAGCGAGTTCCCTCCCGAAATCGCCCAATTCTTCGAGTGATGTTCCGTATAGCTTTGCGAAGCCTTCGACAGTAGTCTCCACCCGTGAGCATTTTTCAGGCGACGGGGCGATTGGTCCTGAGCTTTCTCAATTACCTCGGACAACTGGGTCTATTGACGAGGGAGATTTTTGCCTCGCTCACCAAAGGTCAAAAACGGTGGCGGCAGATGTGGGAGCAGGTCGCGGAGATCGGGGCGCGATCACAAGTGGTGGTCTGTGTGACGGGAGCATTCACCGGAGCGGTTTTGGCGGCGCAGACCTTGTTTCAATTCAAGCTCTTCGGTCTCGAGACGGCAGGCGGCGGCCTGGTCTCAGTCGCGATGCTTCGCGAGTTGGGACCAACGATCACAGGACTCATGCTGGCCGGTCGGGTGGGCTCGGCAATGGCGGCTGAAATCGGAACAATGAAAGTGACGGAACAGATCGATGCCCTCCGTTCGATGGCAGTCCACCCCATCGACTACCTTGTCACACCCCGCTTCCTTGCCATGATCATCTCCATCCCTTTGCTGATTGGCGAATCGGCGGCACTGGGCATGATCGCCTCCTACGTGGTGGGAGTTGAGGTTTTCAAGGTTGAATCTGCCTACTGGATCGCCAACATGCAGAATTACGTCGACATCTCGGACGTCACAATCGCAATGGTGAAAGGAACCTCCTTTGGCATCCTCATCGTCCTCATTTCCTGCGACCGCGGACTCAAGGTAACCAATGGCGCCGTAGGCGTGGGTCGGGGAACCACGGAAGCAATGGTTTATTCCTCACTTGCGATTCTAATCGTCAACTTTTTCCTGACTCTACTCATGCAAATTATTTTTCCAGCCACCCTGTTCGCGACCTAACTCCCTCTTCCCCTCTCACGAAAACCGCGCCCCTGTCGAAACAAGGGCGCGGCCACACAAACACACAAAATCAGAGGGGTTATTTCTGACAAGAAACTATACGAAGCCGGTGAACTTCTTTTTCAAAAACTTCCCGCGTTTGGCATAAATTTCGCTGCCCTTTCCCCATCTCTTCTTAGAATTAATCCTTCTGAAGTTCACTCATTTCCTTGTTCCATTCGGCGAGGCCTTTTTCGGACTCCTCACGAGTCATCCCTTCGGGCAGGGACCGGAGGCGGTCACTATCTCCGACAAGGAGATCAAGCTTTCCGTCGCCATCCCAATCCGCGAAATAAGAATCACGGTGATCTCCGATGGAGAGAGGCTTGTCGCCCTGCATCACGCGTTCGCTCTTCCGAGAAAATTTGCCCCACCCTTGACAGGTTTGATGATCAAAAACTCCCCATCCGGTCCTTTAAAAAGATCGGTTTTTCGAATTCAGCCGCAACCGCCGTATGTGGCAGAAGCCCTGACACGGCATACAAATTACTTTATATCAGGGTGAAACCGCATGGAAGTGCGAGTTTTGTCTCCTTTTGGCGAAGTCGAACCGAATTGCATTAGTCTTGCGGCCTTTCACCGGGGCCGCTATGTCGCTTCTCGAAATACTTTCGCCATGGAGACCGCCAGCAGCCCCAACATTTCCCCGCTCGACTTCGCGAGCTCGCCAATCAACAAGGCCCTCTCGTCTGAGCAGAAGCTCGGGTACTACCGCCAGATGGTCCGCATTCGGCGCTTCGAGACAGCCGCAGCCAAAAATTACTCTCAGGGGAACATTGGAGGCTTCCTTCACCTCTATATCGGACAGGAATCGCTCGCCGTTGGTGCCGCCTCCCTCATGGGAGACCACGATCACATGATCACCGCTTACCGCTGCCACGCCCACGCTCTCGCTGTCGGAATGGGAATGGACGAATGCATGGCCGAGCTTTACGGAAAAGCCACCGGCTGTTCGAAAGGCAAAGGCGGTTCGATGCACTTTTTCGCACCGGACAAAAACTTCTGGGGCGGTCACGGCATCGTCGCCGGCCAAACCCCCCTCGGCCTCGGTCTTGGCTACGGTCTCAAATACCAAGGTCTGGCAGGCTCAGCGCTCTGCTTCCTCGGAGACGGAGCGATCAACCAAGGCGCCTTCCACGAATCACTCAACATCGCCGCTCTTTTCGGCATCCCCGTGGTTTATGTCATCGAGAACAATGGCTACTCCATGGGAACCTCGCAAAAGCGCTCCAGCGCTTACAAAGACTGCCTCGCTCAACGCGCCGACTCCTACGATATGGATTGGGATATCGTGAACGGTGAAGACTTTTACGAAGTCCGCGCCAAGACCCACATTGCGATGGAGCGGGCCCGCAAGGAATCCAAGCCCACCGTGCTTGAGATCAATACTTACCGCTACTACGGCCACTCCGTCGCCGATGCGAACCACAAAAAATACCGCTCACCCGAAGAGATCGAGAAGTATAAGAAAAATCACGATCCCATCAACCTTTGGAAGCAACTCCTCCTCGACGAAGGGATTCTCACCGAGGAGTCCGCGAAGGCAATTGACACCGAGGCCAAGCAGGAAGCTGCTTCCGCCACAAAATTCGCCGAGGACTCCCCCGCTCCCACCATTGAGAGTATCACCGAGGATGTTTACTGGGAGACCGACAATAACACCGAGGCCTCCAAGATTGGGCGTCACTTCTTCAACGATTAATTTTCCAACCATTTCTGAATCATGCGCGAAATCGAATACCGAGACGCCCTAAACGAAGCCTTCGACGAAGAGCTTGCCCGCGATGAAAACGTCGTCCTCATGGGCGAGGAAGTTGCCCAATACAACGGTGCCTACAAGGTCACCAAGGGCCTTTGGGACAAGTGGGGCGACAAACGTGTCGTCGACACTCCTATTTCCGAAGCCGGCTTCATTGGCATGGGCATCGGGGCCTCCATGCTGGGCGTCCGCCCTGTCATGGAACTCATGTTCTGGTCCTTCCACTCGGTGGCCTTTGACCAACTTGTCAACAACGCCGCCTGCTGCCGCTACATGTCTGGTGGCTTGATCAATGTCCCCATCGTGATACGTGGACCGGCCAACGGAGGCACCAACGTTGGAGCAACTCACTCTCACACTCCTGAAGGCCTCTTCGCCGCCTTCCCCGGCCTTAAGGTCTGCTCGCCGGCCACGCCGGCCGACGCCAAGGGCCTCATGAAAACAGCCATCCGTGACAACGACCCCGTCTACGTCATGGAAAACACCACTCTCTACGGAATTAAAGGTGACGTTCCCGATCCAGCTGACGGTGACTTTACCATCCCACTTGGAAAAGCTGACATCAAACGCGAAGGCACCGACATCTCCCTCATTACCCACGGAGCCAGCGTCCTTCGCTGTCTCGAAGCTGCTGAGATCCTTCAGAACGAGCACGGCATTAGTGCTGAAGTCGTCGATCTTCGCTCCATCCGACCACTCGATCAGGATGCCATCATTGAGTCCGTCAAAAAGACCAACAAGGCCTGCCTCGTCGACGAATCGAAGCCCTTCTGCGGCGTTTCAGCGCAAATCACGACGCTCATTCAAGAATACGCCTTCGACTACCTGGATGCCCCCATCAAGCGCGTCTGCACCATTGACGCTCCCGCGATTTACTCGCCCCACGTTGAGGCGGAGCAATTGCCAAATGCCGGGCGCATCGTGAAACAGGTCCTGACAATCGCTTGAATTGCTACCGGTGAGGCCAAACTCCTCAAAAGTTTATGAACGAGAAAGTCTTCGAAGAAGTTAAAACCGATCTCGTCGCCAACGAGGACTACCTCCGAAACCACGAACCCCGCTTCCGCACCAGTGCGGAAACGGTGAAAGCGGCCAACGAATCTTCCGGGGAGCAGCCTCGACTTCTTGATATCGGTTGTTGGCCCGGTTACCTCTCACTTTACTTTAAGCGGCAAGGCTGGGATGTCTCTGCCATCGATCTCAAGCCCGACCGAATTCCCGTTATCAGCGATGCCGGGATTGACCTCATCGCTCATAATCTCAACGAAAATCCCGAGCTCCCCTATCCTGAGAACCACTTTGACAGCATTCTCTTCACCGAAGTGTTTGAGCACCTGAATCCGGCCTCGTTCGACCGGCTGTTTGCAGGAATCGAGAAGTGCTTAAAACCAGGCGGTCGGCTCATCCTCACCACTCCAAACCGCTTCGCCCTCAACAAAAACCTCTTCATCCCCAACCGATGGAGCGAACCAGAAGTTGACGAAGAGGGGCATGGACACTGGAAAGAATACCGGCTGAATGAAGTGACCGAGTGCTTTTCGAACACTAATTTAGCCATCATCCGACAGGAAACGGTGTCATTTTATTCGTATTTGGGACGATCAAATGAAACCGGGTATTTCCCACTTTCTGACTGGTGCAATCACCCCAACAAACTCAGAAATCTCTCGAAAATCGTCATCAACCCCATTCGGAACATCGCAATCTTTCGCGACAGCCTCATCGTAGTGGCAGAAAAAAACCGAAAAGACGGATAATCGCAAAGGCTCTCTCGACAAGCCCTCGGAAGATTTGATTCTCCCTCCTCCCGTCATGCTGCGGCCCGGTTCAGGTTGCTGAGGAGAACAGGTCAGCCCGGCTGTCTTGAAACGCGCCACTGCCCAAGGAGGATCCGATCAGCCTCATATTGACACCAGCCCTGCCCTGAAGATCCTCGCTCCGTAATCGGGCGACGACCGAAAATCTCAAACCCATCACCAAGGGCGGTCGCCCCATCGCCTGAATTTTTCAATTGAGAAAGGAAAAATCATCCGCACCACCTTGGGCTAACTTTCAATAGGAGGAGGTGACGGATGACTCATCAGGCAAGACTCGCGCGTTCCACGCGGGACATCTCCTCCGCTTTCTTCACTCCGCCCGGAAGACCAACACGGTCCGGCTGGGAAGGTAAATCTTAAGACGTCCATCAACCGACGGATAAGCAATCCCGGCATCTGCTCGACCATGCCCACCAAACTGGGGGTCATCCGAAGACAAAATTAAGCGGTATTCTCCTTCAGCCGGGACAGGAAACCCGTAGTCCGCAACCGATATCGAAGGACTCAGGTTCACGGCAAAGATGAGATTTCCCCGCTCGAACTGAAAACACTGGTTCGCTTGATCCTGGCTCAGCATTTTTGCGGCAGGCGTCCCGAGGACCACCTTGGCAATTTCCATCATGGCCGTATCGAAAGCTTCCAGCTGGCCATACTTTAATTTGGGATTGTTTGCGAGCGACCATTGGCGCCGGGCGTATTGATAGCTCCAACCATTACCTTCACGTGGAAAGTCAACCCACTCGGGGTGACCAAATTCATTTCCCATGAAGGTCAGGTATCCTTCCCCTCCCAGCGCCAAAGTGATCAGACGAAGGATCTTATGCAAAGCCATCCCGCGAGCAACTCCGGTATGATCATCTTCCCTGGCCATGTGATGATACATGGCAGAATCCATGAGCCTGAACGCGAGAGTTTTGTCGCCGACCAATGCCTGGTCATGGCTTTCCGCGTAGGCGATAGTCTTCTCCCCGTAACGACGATTGGTGAGCGTTTGGCAAATTTCATCGAGATTCCAATGCTCATCCGGAGTGTGCTTCAAGAGCTTAATCCAGTGGTCGGGGATTCCCATGGCGAGACGGTAGTCGAAGCCCATCCCACCTTCCGAAAGCGGACGGCATAGACCTGGCATTCCACTCATATCCTCCGCGATGCTCAGGGCGTTGGGATTAATCTCGTGAATGAGATGGTTGGCAAGCTGCAGATAAGTGACGGCATCCCACTCCACGCCATCGAGAAAATACTTGTCGTAATTGTCGAAGGTGATGTTGCCATGATGGTGATAGAGCATCGAGGTCACGCCATCAAAGCGGAAGCCATCAAAGCGGAACTCGGTCATCCAATAGGCGACATTCGAAAGGAGAAACCGACAAACTTCACGACGACTATAGTCAAACAGCCGGGAATCCCACTGCGGGTGCTCCCGCTCGTGAAAGTAGAGGCCTTCCTCACCATCGAAGGCCGCCAGACCTTCCGCGAAGTTCTTGACCGAATGAGAGTGAACAATGTCCATGAGGACCGCGAGGCCGAGGCCGTGGGCTTTATCAATGAGATCCTTGAGATCATCGGGCGTGCCACAACGGGAGCTGGGCGCAAAGTAGTTGGCGACGTGGTAGCCAAAAGAGCCGTAGTAAGGGTGCTCCGCAATCGCCATGATCTGAACCACGTTATAACCAAGGCGGGCGATACGAGGGAGTATTTCATCGGCGAACTCCCGATAGGTCCCGACCCGATATTCCTCGGTCGCCATCCCCACGTGCGCTTCGTAAATGCGCGGTGCTTTGACTTCACCCGGAGGGTCATACTGCCATTGAAAGTCAGGCTGATCGACGACTTGGGCGCTAAAGGCCTTGCTCACTTCATCTTGAACAAGAAAGGAAGCATGTGAGGGCATCCGATCATGAGCTCCGTTTGCTCCAACTATATGCACCTTGTAGAGATCTCCGTCCTTAAGCGCAGCGCCCGGCAATCGAACCTCCCAGACGCCAATCTCCCGAGAACGTCGCAAAGGATGAGCCTCTCGCGACCAACCGCAAAAATCTCCGGTGAGGAAAAGCCCCTTGGCCCGGGGAGCCCATTCCCGAAAAACCCATTCGTTGCCATTCCGGTGGAGTCCAAGATCTTTGTGCGAAGTCGCGAACTCCGAAAGCGGACCATATTCCTGCAGTTTTTGTTGATAGCGGGCGGTTCTTTGGTGGATTGCAGCCGAATAGGGCTCCAACCAAGGATCAATCTTGACGAGACCCGGGGCATCGTCTGCAGACTTGCTCACAGAGCAACCTTAGCAAGGTCCGGACCAAAAGAAGTAGGGAAAGCGAGACATTCGCTTTATTTTTCCAAATGATCTAGGTAACTTGATCATCTCGATGGCCAACAAGCGAATATTCAAAAAACTGAACCAGCGCTCCCGTGCCCGACAGGCACGGCGGAAAGGGCTGGCCTCACGTTTATTGAATCTCCACTACAGGGCACGTGAAGAGGTCAATCGGCGGGGACATGGAAGACGGTCCGAAATGACCAGGCAGGCAGCCATCGCAGGCTCTTCCGAGGTCTTTGAGGGAGATTTTTTACCGCTGACCTGGCCCAAGCGTTTTTTGCATTGGGGTCTGGCCTTCATGCTCACCCCCCTTTGCTTCATCACTATCATCACGTTGCTCCAACAAAGCAGCGAGGAGCACATTCTCCACTCCATCTGGTATTCCACCGAACTCCTCTGCTTTCTGGCCGGAGTGGGATCAATGATCAGTTGGTTCGTCGCCGGAATCGCCAACGACCGTCTGTTGTATCTCTATGTCTTGGGTCATGAAATGACTCACGCCATGTTTGTTTACGTCTGCGGAGGACGAATTAGCGACATTCATTTCAGCAGCGAGGGAGGCTATATCATGACGAATAAGTCAAACATCCTGATCGCGCTCTCTCCTTATTTTATCCCTTTTTGGTCGGCCGTTCTAATTTCCGTTCACAGTTTTGCCAGCCTTTGGGCACCCATTCCAGCGGGAGGATTGATTCTGACTGGCCTACTTGGCTTCACCTGGACCTTCCATATCATCTGGACAGTCTGGATGATTCCAAAAGATCAGCCCGACCTGAAAGAGCACGGAACTTTTCTCTCCCTCATGATCATCGTACTGGCCAACCTTCTGTTGATCAGCGTGATGCTTTGCGCAACCTCGCGAGATGTCAAATTGAGCAAATTTATCTTCAACTGGTGGAACAACTGCCTCGATCTTACGGAGGCCGGATTACGGCTACTCCCCGGATTTGGCCTTTTCTAAGACTGCCGCTTTTCTCGCAGCGAGCTGTTTTTCCAAATCCTCTGCGGTGATTTTCACAAAAGCCCCCGGCGCTCCAGAGTACCGAATTTTATGTTCCTCATCGAGAACGTAAACAAAAGGCCAGATCTCGATTCGATAAAGTTTGGATATCGTTTGCGTGGAATCAGAAAAATTCTTCCAGGTCACCGTCCCCTCGGCAATGTGTTCCCGCAGGGTGAGCGGATTGTCTATATTCACCCCAAGAATCACGATGTCTTTGCCCTCAAACTCCTCCCGATACTTGCGGAAAAGAGCAAGGCTATCCTGGAGGTTTGGCATGAGAGAGTGCCAGAAGAAGAGAATTGTCACCTTCCCCTTGTTGTCACTCAGCGATGAAATTTTTTGCGTCACCTCAATCCCCCGAAAATCGGGCGCCACCGTGCTCATATTGAGACGGGTCATTCGGAAAACCTCATCATCGAGGATTGCCAAAGTGGTCGTTTTGCCGACCGTGAGATCGGGAGCCTTGATCGCAATTCGGAGTTTTTCCTGCCGGATTCTCATCCCAAATTTTCCACCTCCAAGCCGGCGATGAAGAATGGCTTGGGCCAAAGCCGCGGCCCCCCGCACGGCATGATCTTTGTTCACCTTCTCGACCATTTCCAGAAGGCGCATGGCCTGGGGGTCCTCGACATGGGTCAACCCGATGCAATAGGACCCTACCTTTGGGCTACGCAAATGATGCTCAAAGACGGCATTGCGGATCAGAGCGGCAGGAGGAGAACCAACCCGCCCATTCACTCGGGCCTTCGGTTTGGCAACGGCAAACTCAGAAACATTAGTCAGGAACCAAGCCGCGTGTTCAAGCATCCATGCATCAGCAAGGTTCCCCCGAATTTCCTCCCAAACAAGCCGTCCTGCTTCAAGGCCATTGGGGCGTCGTAACCAAGCTGCATTCTGCGCATCATTGTCAGGAGCAATCCGGACATCCTCCACCCATTGGGCGTAGGCGGCATCATAGGCCCGTGCATGTTGCCGAGCCCGGTCGGGCGAACCTGCGAGGGCCAGTCCGCAGGATAGACTGATAATCGTTAAAATTGTTTTCATGGTGTGCATGAAGATTGCTCGGAATCAGGAACTTTGCCAAGACTACTTGACCTCGGAAGTTTCTTCCTCCCTCGCCGCCAGACGTTTGGCCAGCTCATCATGGAAGTCCCTTCCAACGATGTAGCCAACGCACTTCTCAGAGTCACACAGGCAGGGATGATCCTCGTAGCACTCAATGTCGAAGCCATAATCAAAGGTAATTTCCTCATCGGCTCCAATATCCCGAAGTGCCTGCAGGCGAATCCTTTTACCATCCTGAATGGCCTCGCTGTTAGGATCGCACGAGTGATTGATCAGGCGGGCAGGATTCCACTCGACGTTCCCATCGAGATCCCATTTTTTAGTCAGATTAAAAATATAGACGGCAGCGGCGCCCGTTTTTTCATGTTTGTCAAACTGATCCCAAGCGCGTTTTTCTCCCTCGTCTTTGCCGATCCGATTACCGACATACTCGATAAAATACTGTTCCACCATGATGGGCTTGATGCAATACACTCCGCGTCCGTGAATTTCGGATCCCCGGACTTCGACGTATTTGCTCTTCCCGCGTTTTGTAAGTTTTTCGATACGGCGGAGTTCCTCGGACTTTGAGAGTTCCCGCTGGCTTTTCCTTTTTTTCTTACCCATGGGTCTTCCTAGAGATTATTATTTCTTGCGCTCCTCCGCCTTGACCACGGGAAACTGGAGTTTCTTGTCCTCCTTGGGAAGGAAGTGGAAAAGCGTGCGAAGCTGAAGCGCATTGACACTCGAGCCATTAATAAAAGTCCAGTTTTCGTTTTTCTTGAGAGAGATGGCGACTTCGAAATCCCACTTTCGAAATTTCCTCAGCTTGTGGGGTTCTGAACTCTTATCCAGATATTGAAAATCTTTCACCGTTGGGACAAAGACCATCCAACTCCGATAGCAGGCAATTTGAACGGGCTTCCCGTCCTTGCCCATGACGACTTGGCCGTCAACCATCTGATTCTCGAAACCATAATCCACCTCGAATGCGGTGTCGGCCGGTTGGGTAATGGCCGCCTCGAAAGTGACGCCATTCTTCCCCATGTCCTCAATCTGTTTCAAAAGCCCGGCCTTGTATTTTTTGGGACCTCCGTATGGACGTGAGAGAACATTAACAAACTTCGGGTTCATCGAATCGAGCGCGGCCTTAAAGTCGCCACGGATGGTTTTGTCCACGACAACCTGCACCGCTTTCTGGGCCCGCTGTTTCACCTCCATTGGAACGATGTTCCTTAGCGGAACTTTGACAAGCGCTCCTTCCCTCTGTTGGGAAGAGGCGGTAAGAGTTGAGATCAGCAAGAGCAGGAGTGTTTTCACGCGAGTGGCATGACTCCAGAAGGGCTCCACGTCAAGACTCCCGACTGCTTCGGTCATTTCGGATGAATTAAGGAAGCAATCAAGTCTTCCCTTTCGCGAATCACTTCGATATTTCCTACCCTGTTATGGCAAAAAACGCGTTGGGCAAAGGACTTGGAGCACTCATCAGAGGGGCGAGCTCCGATTCCATCCCCGACGCCAAGGTGGAACTCCGCCCCGGAGAAAGCGTAACCAAAGCCCCCATCGGAGAACTTGTCCCCTCCCCCCTTCAACCAAGAAAGCACTTCGCCGAAGGCTCACTTGACGAACTCAAGCAATCAATAGCCGAACTCGGTATTATCCAGCCGCTGATCATTCGAAAGGTCAACGGCATCATGGAATTGATCGCCGGCGAACGACGCTGGAGGGCTTCACAAATGCTGGGCCTCGAAACCGTCCCTGTCATCGAGCGACCTTCGAGCGATCAGGAAGTCCTCGAAATGGCACTAATCGAGAACCTGCAACGGCAGGATCTCAACGCCATCGAAGAAGCTGCGGGCTACGTTCGCCTCGCGAAAGACTTCAATCTCAAGCAAGAAGTCATTGCAAGACGCATTGGCAAGTCCCGGGCCAGCGTGGCAAACTCGATGCGCTTGCTCGACTTGCAGGAGCCTATCCAACGCTACCTTGCCGACGGTCACCTCACCGTGGGTCACGCAAAGGCCATCCTTGGAATCAAGGAGCCTAGCGAGCAGATCGCGGTGGCCGACCAAATTCTCCGCCGTAACATGACTGTGCGTGCCGCTGAGAAATTCGTGCAGGACTACAATAAGCCTGGCCAGAAAAAATCCCACAAAAAGTCCGCAGCTGTCGTTGATCCCCACATCACGGAAGTTCAAAATCGCCTCCGCGACCACTTCGCAACTCACACCGTGGTGCGCCACACCGAAAAGAAGGGAACAATCGAGATTGAGTATTACGGCAATGACGACCTCGGGAGGATCTTGAATCTTCTTGGCGTCGATCTAGACTAGGGCTGTGATCAAAACGACTATCGTGGGCATTGCTACTCTTCTGCTCTTCATCGCATGCAGTAAGAAGGAAGAGCCAACTCTCTCGCCTCCCGCGGCAATCACTGGGACCATCCCCCTGGAATCTGTCTCCAAGTTTTCTGGTGAGAAAGCCTTGGCCCACGTCGAAGCTCTAACGGCCTTTGGCCCCCGCCCGCCAGAATCACAAGCCTACGAGAAAAGCCTCTTCTACCTCGAAAAATACCTCGCTGCAGTTGGCTGGAAAACCAAACGCCAATCGTTCAAAGGCATCACTCCCACCGGCCCTCTTAGCTTCACCAATCTCCTGGCCCGCTACTCACCTGACGCGGAGCCGGATTGGAGTGTTTCACCTCCCTACCTCATCTGCTCCCACCTCGACACAAAACGCTACCGTAACTTCCGCTTTGTTGGAGCCAATGATAGCGGATCATCCACCGGAGTTCTCGCCGAGTTGGCGCGTGCCTTATCTGCCCCCAGCAACGGATCAGAAAACATCGAGCTCGTATTTTTCGATGGAGAGGAAGCAATTCTTGAAAACATTCGCGGGCGCGACGGTCTATATGGCAGTCGCTACTATGCCAGCCAGCTTAACAAGCGCTCCGTGAAACCCCGTTTGGGAATCGTTCTCGATATCGTCGGTGATCCCAATATTCCTCTGCTCATTGGCGGAGACTCCGACAAAAATCTCGAGGCCCACACCAGAGCAGCTGCCACCAAGCTTGGCATTCAAGATTGGGTGCAAGTTCACCGCGATTCTATCATCGACGACCACGTCCCTTTGATGTCCCGGGCCAACCTCCCCGTCCTTCATCTCATTGGAGCCTTCATGGAAGCTCCTTATTGGCACAAAAAAAATGACACCCTCGACAAAATCACTCCGAGCGCATTGGAGAATACCGGCAGGTTAACGCTTCAGGTTCTCCATCAACTGACGAAGTGACTGAAACTCAGTCGATTTGGCCCACTTGTGCTGGCGATTCTCATCAGCGCTGGGCACCAAAAAACCGCAACTCAACACAGCGAGTTGCCCCTCCTAACCGGGGCCAGGTCTTAAAGACTCTAACGCCTCGCCTTTTGCCTCTCCCTCACTTTTTCGCGCTGTTTAAAAAGGGGAATCAGCTTCTGCTCCACGTAATCAAATCCCGCCTGGAGACCTTTTCCCTGATATTCGCGACCAATCTCGGCTTCCACCGCAGTAGGATTGCCCACCAATCTTAAGAAATCATTCGAAGTCGCCCGGATGAATGACTCGCCGTCGATTTTCCCCTTTTCTCGCAAGAGCCACTCGCGGACGTAGAGAGCAAGGACGGCATCACCCACCCAGGCCTCCTCACGCTCCTGATCGATCTCTTCAGTTGTTCGTTTCATTGTTCTCAATTTTGTCCTGCGCCGTCGCGCATATCGCGCCGAAGATTGTCCTCGGATTTACGATCCCAATATCCACTATCAAGTTCGATAAACACACTGGAATAAGGAAGAGCCGATTTTGTTTTAAAAACAAGCACCGCATATTTGGCCGCGTCACTATGCGTCAACAAAGTTAGCGAGCGATTATCCATCTGACGGACTTCATGCCC
>Ga0308005_10000008_pt1 | contig 83362 bp, 75 predicted proteins | sample Neamet67_FD_203142 | JGI IMG/M metagenome (GOLD analysis project Ga0308005, IMG submission 203142) | Marine microbial communities from water near the shore, Antarctic Ocean - #67 | ecosystem: Environmental > Aquatic > Marine > Unclassified | place: Southern Ocean | collected 2014-06-07 | reverse complement strand
TCATTAGCATTTATAGTAAAACCCCAATCCTGAATTAGTGGTGCGGCTGCAATTTCTCTAAAATTAGGAACAGGGTCATCATAAAAGAAAAAATTGACTTTAGTTTGATCATAAGTTCCATAGCTGTTTTCTGGGTAGTGCATAGCTAAAACTATGTCTGTTCCAGCTTCTAAAATCATACCGCTATTAAAATTAACTGATGAAGGAAATATAGTTGGTGTTGCTCCTGGTGTATATCCCATCATTAAGTCTCCAGCAACAGGGCCACCACAGTCCCCACCTATTGTATCAGTTGTGTTTGCTAAAGTAACATCAGAATAAACCAAACAATGATGAACTGTATTTAAATTACCAGGAATAACCTCAATGGCTTTGATTTTTCTGTTTTGAGCTAACCCTGAAGGTATTACAAAACAAACATAATCATCATTATTTGTGGCTTTACTCATGTAGTTAGGTGCATTTATAACTAAATCAGGCGTTCCTGATAATTGTTGACTTCCGTTGTAAATAGGAGGTGCAGGAGCTTGTGTTAAATCACCTGCTAAAGCACCATCAGAAATCCAATCAAGTAAGGTAGTTTTTTCTGCTTGAGTCATTACGCGCTCCTGAGAGTAATGTTGATAAGATGTGTCAGCAGTCCATGGTGGCATAATGTTATTCATAACATAACTTTGAATTAATGGCGCATAAGTTTGACCTTCATTATATGTCATTAATGAAGTTGGTGCAATTCCATTGGGATTATGACAAGACGTACAATTATTATATAAAACTTCAGCAGCACCTCCTGACCAGGTAGTTTGTGCGTTCAAGTTTTGTATGAAAAATAAAGTAAGACTAAAAAGTAGTATTTGTTTCATATAGCTAATGTATTAAAATTCAATTAATAATTGGTTTCTATAACAAGAAAGTATTATAAAATGTATTGAAATAATGTAAAACTGTTTACACCTATATTCGTTACGCCAACTTCATTAAACTCTTGATTTAAATAATATTGTTTTAATTTTTGATTTGATGAAATACAATCTAAACGTAGGAAAGTGTAATTTTTTTCTTTTAAATTTAGTTTTAATAAATCGATTACATTTTTTCCAAATTGCTGATTTTTATAATGTGGTAAAATGGCAAGTGAATGTAAGTATTTTGATTTTTCAATAGATTTCCCCCAGTATTTATCATCTTTGTCGGATAAACTGAAAATACCTACAGTACTATTTTTTTCTTTTATTAAATAGAAATTATCATCTTTTATAAGGTGCTCAATCCATTCTAAATCTGTTTTTTCTGGCGCTAACCATTCTTGCCACTGAGTAATTTGTTTGGATTTTAAATAAACAGCTATTTCATACAAAATGTCAAGAATTTGTTCTTTATCTTTTAATATAGCTGTAGTAATAGTCATATTATAAATTGAATTATAATCAAATATACAACATATTTATTTTATTTAAAATTCTTTTTTACAGTATTTTAAACATGGAGTAAGGATTAGACTTCAATAGGTAGTTCTTGTGTAGTTCCCCATTCTGACCATGACCCATCATAAATTGAAAAGTCATTATATCCAATTTCACTTCCTGCTAATGCTAAAATACACGCTGTAATTCCTGACCCACAACTGTAAATGATAGATTTATTTTTAAGATTAAAAGTATCAAATATTGTATTTAAATTAGCTTCAGGTAGTAAACAATTATTTTTGGTTAAGGTTGAATAGTGTAAATTTTTAGAATTTGGAATATGTCCACTTCTTAATCCAATTCTTGGTTCTTCAGTATGGGCAAAAAATCGATTTGGAGACCTTGCATCTATAGTTAACGATTCTGAATTATTTATTTTTTCTAAAGTTTGAGTTTTAGTCTTAACTAAACTATCAATATAATTCCCTTTGAAATTCCCTTTGCTTTTTGACGTATTATATGATGCGTTGGTTTGATATCCGTTATTTTTCCATGCTTTTAATCCACCATCTAAGACAAAAACATTTTGATGTCCCATTAATTTAAAAAGCCACCAAGCTCTTGGACTTGAATAAACACCATGTTGATCATAAATAATAAGAGTAGTGTTTGAATTTATTCCTAAGTTTTGAACATTATCTTCAAATTGTTTTAACGAAGGAATAGTATTTGGATAGGTTGATTCTAAATTACAAAAATCATTTTTTAAATCAAAAAAGAGAGTAGAAGGGATGCATTCTGAACTAATTAGTGTGGTTTTGTCTCCAACTTTAGGAATTGTTGCATCTAAAATAATTAGGTTATCAGAAGTTAAATTAGCCTTAAGCCAATTTACAGAAACTATATTTTGAGTCATAATTTTTGTGTTTAATCATCTAATAAATCAGGACGTCTATCTTTTGTTCTTTGTATAGCTTGTTCAAATCGCCAAGCTTCAATTTTTTTATCATCTCCTGATAGTAAGATTTTTGGAACTTTATGTCCATTATAGTCTTGTGGACGCGTATAAACAGGAGGTGCTAGTAAATTGTCTTGAAAACTATCTGTTAAAGCTGATGTTTCATCATTAATTACACCAGGTATTAATCTTACAATACTATCCACTAATACAGCTGCACCAAGTTCTCCACCAGACAGTACATAGCTTCCAATAGAGATTTCTTTAGTAATGAATATGTCACGTAACCGTTGATCAACACCTTTGTAATGCCCACATAAGATTAGTAAATTTTTACCCAATGAAAATTGGTTACTCATACCTTGATCTAAAACTTTACCATCAGGAGTCATATAAATGATGTCATCATAATCGCGTTCAGACATTAATTTTTCAATACAATCGGCAATAGGTTGAATAGTCATAACCATACCTGCACCTCCACCATATTGATAATCATCAACACTGTTTTGTCGGTGGGTTGAATAATCTCTAATATTATGTAGTATTATTTCTGCATGGCCCTTTTCTTGAGCACGTTTCATAATTGAATGATTCAAAGCGCCTTCAATTAACTCTGGTAATATAGTAAGTATGTCAATTCTCATTACTGCAAATATAAGAAGTTGTTTTGGTAAATGGTATTCTTTTCTTTCTTTTACATAAATATTGAAGGCTGTATATTATTCATTAGAGGATAAAAAAATAATAATTTAAATGGTATATTTAGTAACTTAATTTAGGTTGTTTACGTTATTTAATTGTTAGCTAATTTCTTCTAAATTTATGTATAGTATTAATATGTCAGGTAAGGGTTTACGGTATTGGATTTGTAAAATCCCAATGGCTGAATTTATTAAATTCGAAACTGTACATGAAAAATTTAATGAACCGTATGAAAATCTTTTTTTTGATTTAGCCTTTCTTAAAAAGTTAGGTCATCAGTCTCATGAAGATTTATTTTGTATTCAGCAAGGACGCGGTTTTATTATAACGGAAAGAAATAAAATAGAGATTAAAAATAAGTCTAAAAGAGTAAGACATTTTGATAGTACTGAATTATTGTATAGTCCGTTAATGTTTGACCCATATTGTGTTATAAATGATGCATCAAGTATTGAAAAAGAAGAGGGTTTTAAATATATAGCTTTAGTTCAATATGAAACAGGTGGCGTTTTTAAATTTAAAACAGAGTTGTTGGATTTTGACATTAATAAATTAGAGTTTCATTTAAACTATGTGCCAATTACTAAGGTGTTAAATATCGATTTTGTTAGTAATTTAGCTTATAATGGTTCTTTATTGGATCAAAAAAAGGAATCTGTACTTAATACATCAAATAAAGTGATTTTACTTTAAGGTGTCATTAGTAACATCAACATCATTAAATATGAATATTGTTATTTTAACCGGCGCTGGAATTAGTGCCGAAAGTGGTTTAGGTACTTTTAGAGATTCTGGAGGACTTTGGGAAAAGTTTAAAATTGAGGATGTTGCTACGCCTCAAGCTTGGATGAGAAATCCTAAGTTGGTGCTAGACTTTTATAATGAAAGAAGAAAACAAAATAATATAGCTAAGCCAAATAAAGGGCATTTCGCTTTGACTGAATTAGCTAGTCATCACCAAGTGTCAATTATTACTCAAAATATTGATGACTTACATGAAAGGGCTGGATCTTCTAATGTTTTGCATTTACATGGTGAAATAATGAAAGGAAAAACCTCTGAGTTGTCAACGGATTATGTGTTATTGACAGGTGATATTGAACTAGGTGATCTATATAAAGGCAAACAATTAAGACCGCATGTGGTTTGGTTTGGAGAAAGTGTTCCAAAAATGGATGAAGCAGAAAAACTAGCTAATCAAGCAGACTTATTCATTGTAATTGGAACCTCATTAAATGTTTATCCAGCTGCTGGGCTCGTGGATTCTGTAAAAGAGAAGTGTAAAGTAATTGTAGTAGACCCTAATGCAGAAGCGTTAGATATGTCAAATGCTGTACTAATTTCAGAGGTAGCGTCAATAGCATTACCGAAATTAGTAAATGAATTAATAAAATAAATTACAAAAAAAGAGAGACATTAAATGCCTCTCTTTAAATAAAATTGAAATAAGTACGTATTATTGAACAACTAATTTCTTAGTTTCAATAACATTACCATTTCTTTTAATACTATAAAAGTAAATTCCAGAGTTTAGGTTTTCAATATTCAATGTGTTATTTCCATTAACTAATTCCATTTCAGAAACATTTTTCCCTACAATATCAAAAATTGTGATTGAGGTATTGTTTTCAGTAATTGAAATATTTAATACATCATTAACTGGATTTGGGTAAACTGAATACGCTAAAGATGTTTGAATCTCATTAGTACCTAAAAAACAATTAATACCACCAATAGTATAGGTAACTTGAACTGAATCGCCATACATTGCAAAATTCCCATACTTAATAATATAAGTATAAATTGAACATCCGTCAATTCCTGGTAGTTCACCAATTTCATGCGGATAAACTTTGGGTTGAAAAATACTTGAATCACCAGCCGTAATAACTAATGGTGGGTTTATAGGTCTATTCCAAGTATGAGCGTTGTCTGCATCATAACATATTAGAGCATCACACACTTGATCTGTCCATCCTGACTTATGATATCTTCTAATTCTTTGATAGGTTACTGTTTCGTCTGATGTTCCTGTATTTACAATATAAACTTTATCAGCTGTGTTATGCCCTAATGCAAAATATTCTATATCTGAAGTTGCACTATCAATAGCTATTGTACTTCCTAAGGCTTGACCTTCTTTGTGAAGTTCAACTTGAGAAAAGCTAATTAGCCCAATTGATAGAGAAAGAAATGTAATTATGTTTTTCATATTATTTAATGTTAACTTTTAACAAAAATACGATTTTTTATCTAATTGTACTTGTTAGATAAAATGTTATTATTCTGGTATAAATAATTTAAGATTCCAATAGTACAAGCCTAAAATGTTTTGTCTTTCGTTTTTTAAATTGTATATTTGAATCTTAAATAATTATAAAAATTAAAAAATCATGAAAAAAACTTTACAATCTGTAGCAATAGTTGCTACTGTGTTATTTGCTACTACTGCAAGTGCACAATTACCAGACAATGGTGTTTACCCCGGAGGTTTAGTAATTGAATCTCATATTCCAACCGCTGCTTATAGTGGAAATCATATTTATACAATGGGAACTTGGGATATTGATTCAATTTTAGATTCAGGAACGCCTGTAATTTTAGATTTATTTGCTGTATGGTGTGGACCGTGTTGGAATTATCATAATGCTGGTACATTAGAAAATTTATATGATTCTCAAGGATGGGGTGGACCAGGAAATGTAGCTATTTTTGCTGTAGATGCTGATCCTTCTACTGCTGCGAATACATTAGAAGGAGGAGGGAACTCTTTAGGTGACTGGGTAACTGATACGAAATACCCAATGGCAAACCACGATAATGTTGCTTCTATGATGAATTTAGCATATTACCCAACTATTATTATGATTTGCCCAGACAGAACTGTTACTGAAGTTGGTCAAACGAATGAAGCTGGTTTTACTACTGCTATTCAAGGATGTTCTCCTGCAGCGTCAACTGCTAACGATCCAAGGATTTTAGCTAATAATACTGTTGCTTCTGTTATTACTTGTGGAAGTGGTACTGCAACTGCTGATGTTGTTGTTGGTATTCAAAATTACAGTAATGCTGCAATTAATGCTACTTATACAGTAAAAGTATTTGATGGTGCTACAGAACTTGCTTCTACTGATGTTGTTTTAAACTTAGCACCTTATGCTGCTGAAAGTATTACTATCGGTTCTGTTTCTGTTCCTCAAGGCGTAAATAACTATACTGCTAAAATTACTACTTCAAATGATAATTTATCAAATGATGAAATTGCTGTTGTAATTGAAGGTATTGTTGCTCAAGATATGAATGTTCATGATGGTGAAGTTCATTTAGATATGAATATTGATGCTTACGGATCGGAAATAGGTGTTGTTTTTCATAATGGAATGCCAACTACTGGTTTAGTGCCAACTTATAATAATGGTTCAGGTTCTTTAGGTTATATGGCAATTGGTACTTTAGCTAATGGAGCAGCTTTTGCTCCTGTTAGTTATACAATTGATGCTGCTGCAGGATGTCATTATTTTGCTTTTGTAGATCAGTATGGTGATGGAATTACTTACCAAAATGCTGGTGGTAATGCTACTATCTCTACTACTGCTGGAGGTAACTTAGTTATACCTGGTGATTGGGGTGATGGAAGATTTGTTGTAATTAACTTTATTGATGTTTTAGGAATTGAATCTACTACAATAGAAAGTTTATCAATATATCCTAATCCAGCTAATGATGTAGCTAACGTTTCTATGACTTTAACTGAAGTTTCAAACGTATCTATTTCTTTAGTTAATACTTTAGGTCAAACTGTTTATACAACTGAACTAGGAAATGTTAATGGATCACAAACTGTGAAAATTAATACTTCTGATTTAGAATCAGGAATGTATTTAGTAAATACAATGGTTAATGGTGTTGTTTCAACTGATAGAATTTCTATCGTTAAATAAGCTATAACATTAATTTTATTAGAAAGCCTGTTCGAAAGAACAGGCTTTTTTTTGTACCTATTTTTTAATTGAAAAACGTAGTTAACATTCTCTAACTTATTTTAAATGACATCTAAATTTTGATTTTAAGGTTTTAGTTACTAATAAATAGGATTTCAAGGTTTATAATTTTTAATTAATTAATATTAATTAAAAATTGTTATTTTTGAAAAAAAGTTTGGTCTGCTATTTGGTATACATTAAGCTCTATAAACAATAACTAAAAAAGATGAAAAAATTAGCATTAGTATCATTAGCAATTATCGGTTTAATTGTATTTCAAAGTGTAACGTGTACTGAAGTTGAAAAAGGAAAGAAATTACCTTCTATTAATATTAAAACAATGGAAGGGAAAACAATTAATACTGCAGAGTTTACAAATAATGGAAAACCTATTGTTATTTCTTTTTGGGCAACATGGTGTAAGCCTTGTAAATTGGAATTAAATACAATTGCTGAAGAATATGATGATTGGGTTGAAGAAACAGGTGTGAAGTTAGTTGCTGTATCGGTGGATGATTCAAGAACATCTTTACAGGTTGAGCCAGTAGCAAATGCTTCTGGATGGGATTATGATGTTTGGTTAGATATTAATGGCGATTTTAAAAGAGCAATGGGAGTTAATTTTGTTCCTCATACTTTTTTACTTGACGGAGAAGGAAATATTGTATGGTCTCATAATAATTTTGTGCCTGGAGATGAAGAAGAGTTATATGAAGAGATTCTTAAGCTTTCAAAAAAATAATATATAGAATCCAAAATCTATTTTATGAAAATTAAATTATTATTACCATTAGTGCTGTCTGGAACTTTTTGTTTTGGGCAAACATTTGGTCCAAATATTACTGGTAATACTGAAACAAATTTTCAGTATTTACAATCGGACTCGACAATTGGTGCTATTCAGCCAGTTGAAAAATCTACACTTAATTCTTATACAAATGTTAATTATTCGTATAAAAACTTTAGAGCTGGTGCAAGGTTTGAATCTTATTTGCCACATACGCTAGGATATCCAGATCGTTTTTCAGGTTCAGGTATCGGGTATAAATATATTTCGTACACAAATAAAATGATAGATGTTACTGTAGGTAATTTTTATGAACAATTTGGGTCAGGAATGCTATTTAGATCTTATGAAGCTAGAGCTTTAGGGATTGATAATGCTTTAGATGGTGTAAAGTTAGTTTTTAATCCAGTGCCTGGTGCTCAAATTAAAACAGTTTATGGTAGTCCAAGATTTAGTTTTGATAAAGGGAAATTGGTAAATTCTGATGGTATTGTTAGAGGTATTGATGCGTCTATTGATTTTGGTGAATTTTATAATTTATTAGCTGATTCAAAATTTAAAGCTACAATTGGCGGGTCTTTTGTGAGTAAAAATCAAAAAGCATTTAACCCGCAATATAATATGCCCAATAATGTAGGGTCTTATGGAGCTAGAGCAAATTTGAAATATGGTAGATTTTATGTATCAGGTGAACACGTTATAAAAGAACAAGATCCTTCTAATGATAATACTTATATCTTTAATTATGGGCATGGAACGTATCTGTCAGCAGGATATTCTCAAAAAGGATTAGGTATTGTATTAAGTGCAAAATCTATTGATAATATGAGTTATAGAGCTGATCCTAATGCTTTGTTAACTGATTTAAATATTAATTTTTTACCTGCGTTAACTAAAGCACATACTTATAATTTAGCCGCAACATTATATCCTTATGCAACACAGCCTCAAGGTGAAGTTGCCTTTCAAGGTGATATATTTTATAAGATTAAAAAGAAATCACGATTTGGTGGTAAATATGGTACAACTATTAATGTGAATTTTGCTATTGCATTTGCACCAAATAGAGATACATCAAATATTGATGCTACTCAAAGAGTAATGTATGAAACGGGTGTTTTTGATATGAGTGATAGTCTTTTTCATAGAGATTTCAATATAGAAATTAAAAAGAAGATTAATAAAAAAATGAAAATCAGTATTAAATACTTTAACTTTAGATTTAACAATGATATAAATATTGTAACTAAAGAAGCGCACGGTTATATTGATTCGCATATAGGTGTAATTGATTTTACGTATAAATTCAATAGAAAACATTCTTTAAGAGCTGAAATTCAAGGTTTATTTACAAAACAAGATAGAGGAGATTGGGGTACAGTTTTATTAGAATATAATGTGTCACCAAGTTGGTTTGTTTCCGTAATTGATCAATATAATTATGGCCATTCAGATCCATCAAGAAGAATTCATTACTTAACAGCTTCTGCTGGTTATTTATTTGGGTCTAGTAGGTTTATTGCAACTTATGGAAAACAAAGAGAAGGTATTTTCTGTGTAGGTGGAATTTGTCGTCCTGTACCTGCTACGAATGGATTGACTTTAACATTTACGTCAAGCTTTTAAAATTATAAATTATGAAAAACATATTTAAATTAGTTTTTACTTTTACTATTATTTCAGTCACTTTAATGTCTTGTGATAAAGTAGAACAACCAATAAAACCTGAAATTTTAATTGATACTACTTTATTTGCAGATGGTAATTGGGTAGATTATCCTGCACCAACGTTTGGATCTAACACAAATACAGATAGAAATTTATTATTAGAGGATTATACAGGGCATAAATGCCCAAACTGTCCTGCTGCAGCAATTATTGCTAAAGATATTGAACTAGCTAATCCTGGACGTGTGTTTGTAGCGAGTATTCATGCAGGTGCAGGCGGTAATGATGGGTTTCAGGTAATACCTTCTGATTGTGGTACAGCTTCAAATCCTAATGGTGAATTTTGTCATGATTTTAGAACGGATGAAGCGACTCAATATGGAATTACGTTTAAACCTTTAGGGTTTGTAGGAAACCCTTATGGAAACATTAGTCGTCATACTTTCTCAGACTTTATGTTTCAATACCATAATACATGGGAAGCAAAGACGGATGAATTATTATTAGCTAATGACTTGAAAGTGAATATTCAAGCTGAAAGTAATTTTTATGAGGCTTCAAATGGTGGGTACTTACATATTGAGTCTCAGTTTTTAGAAAACTTATCAAGTAATTATAATATTGTAACTTATGTTATTCAAAACGAATTAGTTGAATGGCAAGATGTGGCAGGTACTTATGTAGAGGATTATCATCATCATAATATATTTTTAGGTTGTATAGATGGTGAGGCTTGGGGAACAAGTGTTGCTTCTAGTCCACAAAGTGGAGACATATTTGAAACAGTATATAGTTATGTATTACCTACAGGTATAGCAAAAGAAGAATTACATTTTTTAAGTTATGTTTATGATGTTGATACGTATGAAATTCTACAAGTCATCAAACATGATTTTAATTGATAACCTTAATTTATCAAATTAGCTAGTTTAGGTTTAAAAACGTATTATTTTAATTTTACAATTATTACAAATAGTAAACTTACTTTTAGAGTATGAAAAAAGCAGTAATTTTTTTAATATTGATTGTAGTGTCAAATGTTGCTTATTCAGCAACTATTTATGATACATTGCATATAAATAAATCACCTTATCAAATAGGAGGTCCTTTTGGGTATACATTTCAAGCTTGTGTTTTTAATAGTTCAACTGTTTTTGATGTTCAAAATGAAATTATTGAATTAAATGAAGGCGATATATTAGAACTACATGTTATAAACCACGATACTTTAGGGCATACATTTACAATTGATAATATAGTTGATAATGCTAATGTTATTTTACCTTTTAATGGGACAAATGATTTTACAATTGAATTTAATTTAATAGGTGCTTATAGGTTTTATTCAGATGTTTTTTATGGAAAGCATTTAGGTGCTTCAAGTTTAATAATGTATGGTTATGAGAATTATCCTAGATACTATTGGAATATGTTTGAGCAAAGTGATACATTATCAAATGAAATAGCAGACCTTACAGCAACGGCTATTCCTTTTGATTATCAACCAGATATTTTCACTATTAATATGAAAGTACATCCTGACCTTGAGAATGATCCTCATGCAAAGATAGTACAGAGTGTTGGTGATACGACTTACATTGTAGTCGCTAATTCAGGAAAGATGCTTCATGTTTTACATTTTCATGGCTTTCATGTTGAAATTATTAATGCGTCTTTAACACCATTATATACTGGATGGGTTAAAGATAGTTTTCCAATTTTACAAAATGAAGTTGTCTTGGTTCGATTGGTGCCACATCAAGCTGGAATTTATCCAGTTCACGAACATAACTTAATTAACATTACTACAAATGGAGTTTATCCTGGAGGAATGTTGAATCTTCTTGAAATTCAACCTTAATATGAAAAACATAATAATTAGTATTTATAGTTTATTATCGTGTGTTGCATTTAGTCAAAATGTACAGACAATTAATATGGTGACGCAAATGTTACAGACGGTTGTATTAGATGACGGGAGTACTACTCAGTTTTGGGGCTATGGAATTATAAAACCGAATGGTACATATCAAGCAAGTATTCCTGGACCGGTTTTAAATATTAATAAGGGTGATTCAGTTTATATTAATATGTATAATGACTCACCAGAAGACCATACAATTCATTTACATGGACTTGATGTGGATCAAGTAAATGATGGAGTAGGTGCTACATCATTTGTTATTCACCCTCAAGATACTGTGACCTATGCTTTTTTAGCTACATATGAAGGCGTATATCTTTACCATTGTCATGTATTAACGACTTTACATCTTACAATGGGGATGTATGGAATGATTGTGGTGAATAATTATCCAAATTCAAATTTAATTTTTGATAATGGACCTTCATTTACAAATGAATATAGATTCTTAACATCTGATATGGATAGAACCTGGAATGATAATACATTATCTATCCCCGCCATGTTTAAATTTAAAGCCAATTATTTTATGGTTAATGGAAAAAGTGGAAATCAATTATATAATGATAATCAAAGTCATGTTAATTCATATGTTGGTGACACAACAGTATTGAGGTTAGGTAATATGGCATATTCAAAAACAAGGTATATATTTCCATCAGAAATGAATGCAAAAGTATATATGAGTGATGGACGTATATTGAATAATTCATTTGAAACGGATACACTTATTGTTAATTCTGGAGAACGATTCACGGTTGTTTTTATTCCAGATCAAGATATTAATGGAGATATTATTGTAGAGTATTATGAAGCAAGAAATAATAACTTAGAGCATACAAATTTAATAAAATTAAATGGTGAAGCTACAATGGCTGAAGCAGAGGTGAGTGTCTTTGATGTGTATCCAAACCCTGTAAATAATCAATTACAATTTGTAACATTAAACCTTGGTAGTTTTATACAAGTTTTTGATTTGTATGGAAAGTTTATTGAATCTAGATTAGTTCATAGCGTTAATACAACTATTGATGTGTCTGATTATGAAAATGGAATTTACATTTTAAAATATCAAGATAAAACGCTGAAAATTGTAAAGCAATAATTCATTTACAGACTAATAAATTAGTCTTATTCAATTAAAATAGATTTGAAAATTTGAGACAGAAAAATATAGCTGCTAATTTTAATTAATGCATGCTAACTATCTCTACCCATTAAAAAATGAGCTAAATCTAATAATGGTTGTTTCTTGGTTGATGAAATTGAAATGGATTCAAGATTTGCTAAAGCAACCTCATAAAACTCATTCATTTTTAACTCGGCTTTATTTTTAATATCTAAATCAGTATAAATTGATTTTACGCCATTTACTTTTGTTTTAAGGTCTTTCTCTTCAGATAATTGATTTAATTGTTCAGTTTGGCTTGTATTTGCTTCTTCATACGCTTTTAGAAGTAAATACGTTTTTTTATTGGCAATAATATCTCCACCTACTTGTTTTCCAAACTTATTTTGATCTGCGTAAACATCCAAAATGTCATCTTGTAATTGAAAAGCTAATCCTAAATTTACACCGAAATTGTATAATTCTTTTGCGTCTTTAGTGTTTGAACTACCTATTATTGCTCCCATTTGTAAACTGCAACCTAATAAAACTGCAGTTTTAAATTTAATCATATGAATATACTCATCTATAGAAACATTATTTCTGCTTTCAAAGTCCATATCTAGTTGTTGTCCTTCACAAACCTCTAAAGCGGTTTGGTTAAATAATGGTAATAGTTTGCCAATCAGTTCAGGTTCATAAGTTGCTATTTTTTGATACGCAATAATTAATAAAGCATCTCCAGATAATATTCCTACATTAGAATTCCATTTTTCGTGTACCGTTTCATGGCCTCTTCTCAATGGTGCTTCATCCATTATGTCATCATGGATTAATGAGAAATTATGAAAGAGTTCTACTGATAAAGCAGCTTCTTTGGCAATTGAATAATCAGAATTGAATAACTCGCAACCCATTAAAGTTAATACAGGACGCATTTTTTTTCCACCTAAACCTAAAAAATATCTAATTGGTTCGTAAAGTTGTTTTGGTTGTTTTGGCAGGGATAATTCTTCTATCGATTTTCCTATAAAATTTTGGTAACTTACAATACTATTCATTGTCTAAGTTTTGTTTAATATCTTCTTCTTTATATTTTTCAAGACTTTCTACAATCTCTAAATGTTCAAGCTCAATATCGCTTTCTTCATCAAATAATTCGAATAAAGGTTCAGCCAATGCTTTATTTGTCATTCTACGTTCCATAAATAAAAGTAATGCTGGTAGAATTAATAAATTGGCAAACATAGCTACTAATAATGTTAATGAAACTAATATACCTAAAGCTTTTGTTCCTCCAAATTCAGAAAAAGCAAATACTAAAAATCCAAAGAATAATACAATTGAAGTGTAAATCATACTTATTCCAGTTTCTCTTAAAGCAACTAATATACACCTTCTGAAATCATGAGCATTGTGTTTTAACTCCTGTCTGAATTTTGCTAAAAAGTGAATGGTGTCATCAACGGATATTCCGAAAGCAATACTAAATACTAAAATTGTTGATGGTTTTATGGGAATAGCAAAATATCCCATAATAGCTGCAGTAAATAATAAAGGAATAAAATTAGGAATTAATGAGATAATAACCATTTTGAAAGACCTAAATAAAACGGCCATTAAAAAACCAATTAACACAATAGCCATAGCTAAGGATGTGAATAAGTTTTTAATCATATATCTTGTCCCATTTGAAGCCACTACAGATGCACCAGTATAAATAACATCCCAATGTTCTACTGTGATTGCTTTTGATAGCGAATCACTGAATCCTGGCTCAGAATGGTGAGTGTTAATTTTAAATTCATTAAATAAGTAGTCATCTTTTAAGGTTGAATTATGCTTAGTATAAAGATCAATTAGATTAGTGTAAACGGCGGGGTTATTTATATAGAATTCTTGTAAAAAGATGTTTTTTTCATTACCTTTTAATTCATTTGAACGTTTGAATGCAATTTTATAATTACGCTCATTTGGATTTAAAATTTGTTCTACATTATTTTGTATAGTATCAATTATAGCTTGAATTTCAAATGCACCAACATCTTTTACTTGGACAGAGATTCTTGTTGTAATACCTGTGGTATCAACAAAAGGATTAATTTTATTCCCCCCATTTTTCAAATAGGGTTTAAATTTACTCATTTTACTTAAAGACGGAATGGTATACTTATCTGAGTTATTTTTTGAATAAGCCATATTAATAATCTTTATACCATCAGTAACAGAGATTGACTTTGATAGATTCGAAATTGTTTTCAGATAATTTTGAACCGAATCAATTTGATGAAATCTATATAAAAATGAATTTTTCTTTTTAGTATCGATTAGGATATCAAATGGTAGTGTTCCTCCAAATTTACCTTCAATAAAGGCTAAATCAGTATTTAATTGTCCATCTTGAGGTAAATCACCTGTTATTTTACCAGTAGCTTCAATTTTAGAGGCACCAATAGCTGCAATAATTATTATGATTAAAGAACCAATAAACACATATTTTCGTTTATACAAGGCAATGTATTCTAACTTTTCAACTGCTACATGTAGCCATTTTTTTTCAAGATGTTTTAAGTGTTTTGGCTTAGGTATTTTAGAATAGCTTAAAACTATAGGTAAAATCGTAATGGTTAAAAAGAAAACTATTAAAATATTTATAGAAGCAATAAAACCAAATGCAGCTAGGGATTCAGAGTTTACAAACATAAATGTTGCAAACCCCATAGCTGTAGTTAAATTAGTTAAGAATGTTGCATTCCCAATTTTCTGAATTACAGTTGATAACGCTTTGGCTTTGTCTCCATGATCCTTAATCTCTTGATGAAATTTATTAATTAAAAAGATACTGTTTGGAATACTTATTACAATAATAAGTGGTGGAATTAACACCATTAAAACGGATAGTTTAAAATCGAATAATCCTATACTTCCTAATGAGCAGATAACAGCTACAATAACAACAATATTACAGATTAATACAATTTTAATTGACCTAAAAAACAAAAACAATAATAGTGATGTTACCCCAAAACAAAGGCCAATAAATAAGCCTAATTCAGATTGTAATTTTTGTCCAATTGTAAGTCTTATATGAGGTAAGCCAGAAATATGAATTGGACCTAAAGTGTTTTCAAAAACCTTAATCTCTTCCTCTAAATCTAAGATTACTTTTGATTTTTTTAAATCCACCATATAAGCTTCATTAACAAAAACCATCATTAAAGAAGCGTTTGTATCATCATTGTAAATTAAACCGTTATAAAAAGGGTTTGCTTTGATGATGATTTGTAATGAATCAAGCTCAGTTTGAGTTTGAGGTTTGTTTTTAGTTATTTGGTTAAAATAAAATTTCTTTTCAGGCTTATTTTTTTTTAATTGATACAGATGAGCTTCAGAAAAAACAGAGTCAATCGCTGGATGGTTTTTTAATTTAATACCTAAATCATACCACGCGTTGAACTTTTCAAGTGAATATAAATCATTATTATCAATAGCAAAAAGCATTAAGGATTCATTTTTACCAAATTGATTTTTTAATTGAATATAATTTTGTTTGGCTTCAGAATTCTTTGGTAACATTGTACCAAATGTATTATCCATTTTAATATTTGTAGCAGCAAAGTAAGCAAGTGTAACAGTTAATGCTAATATAAAAGTTAAAATTAGAATTCTTCTTTTTAAAATAAATTGAGAAAGTTTATACCACATTTAATATATGTATTAAGTTTTTTGACACTAAGGTCAAAAGTAACAAAATGATAATGAATAAAGAGTGATAATGAAAAATTTATGAAAAAAATAACAATTCTAAAACGAAATGTATTCTTGAGGATTGATTGCCTTTTGATTTAACCAAAGTTCAAAGTGTAAATGCGAACCGTCTGAATACTCTCCTGAATCACCTATAATTGCAATAGGATCACCACCTTCAACAGTTTCTCCCTCTTTTTTCAATAGACTCGAATTGTGTTTGTAAATTGAAATAAGACTATTGTTGTGTTGGATTATTATGACATGTCCTTCATTTGAGGTCCAATTAGAAAAAATTACTTTTCCTTTTAATGTTGCTTTGATTGGTTCTTCCTTTTGTCCAACAACATCTACGCCATAGTGTCCAGTTTTTGGGTTGAATGATTGAGATATAATTCCTTTAATTGGTGGTAAGTAAAAATCAATTTCATCAGGGATTGTAGTTGTCAATGAAGTGGTATTATCTAAGTTTTCGATAGTGTTTCTTAAAATAGAATCTTCAGGTATTGTATTGAATTTAGGTTGAAAATTTTCATCTAATTCATTTTGATTAAGGTTGGTAGTGTCAAGTTTGTCTTCGTTTTTTAGAATTGATTGTAAATTAAGAATGTATGAGTTATTATGACGAAGAGCGGTTTCTAATGAGTCAATTTTTGTGTTATTTGATTTTAATGATTGGTTAATTTCATATTGATTGGCGTTACCAATAAATAAATACTTTAAAGGAGTGAATTTGATAATGATTAAGCAAGTAATAATTACGAAAATAGCATAAAGAATAAATAAACTGAAAAGATTCAAAGAGGATATTTTAAAGCTCCATTTTTCATTATATGTATGTTGGTCAGAAAAAGACAGCATATGTTTTTTCTTTAATCTACTAAATATTGATCCTATGTTTTTTTCTTTTGCCAACTGAACAAAATTAGTTATTTTATTTTAAAAGTACAGTTTATTAGTGTTTAACTATTGTTTTTTTATAAATAGAAGAAATGTTTTATCAGTTAACTCAATAGGTACTACCTTTGACTTTTTTCTAATAGATTAATAAGCAACTAATAGATATCTTTATCGTATTTTAAGTATTGGAATGATAAGTTTAAAAATGAAACATATTTTAGTAATGGTATTTCTAGTGTTTTCTACACTATTAAATGCTCAATTGATTACGTCTACAGCTCAAAATCCAGCTCAATTAGTTCAGAATGTTTTAGTTGGTGGTGGAGTTGATATTTCTAATATAGTTTATACAGGACATGCCAATGCAATTGGTTCTTTTAATGGAGTAAACACAAATCTAGGCTTAAATTCTGGAATTTTATTAACTACAGGTACTGTCTTAGCTGGTGATGATGGGCCACATGGTCCAAATGATGAAAGTGGTTCAGGTACAGATAATGGTGAGCCGGGTAATGGACTTTTAACTGATATTGTTGGATTTGATACCTATAATGCAGCTGTTTTAGAATTTGATTTTGTGCCGCAGAGTGATAGTGTGAAATTTAAATATGTTTTTGGATCTGAAGAATATCCAGAAAATGTAGGTGGGGATGTGAATGATGTATTTGCTTTTTTTATTTCCGGACCAGGTTTTGGAGGTGTTGCTAATATGGCTACAATTCCAGGTTCAAATGATATTATATCAATTAATTCGGTAAATAATGGTGATGACAACACTGGACCCTGTCAAAATTGTTCTTATTACGTGAATAATGGAGATGGAAATTCGGCACCTCAAAACGGAAGTAATAATTTTATTCAATATGATGGATTTACTACAGTTATAACTGCAGCTGCAAAAGTAGAGTGTGGTGAAATGTATCATTTGAAAATTGCAATTGCTGACGTAACAGATGGGATTTTAGATTCTGGGATATTTTTAGAGGCAAACTCTTTATCTAGTTATGCGCCAATGCAGGTTATAGGTTCTTCGACTTTTAATTTACCTAATAACATGATTGCTGAAGGATGTGAAACAGGAACTGTAACGTTAACAAGAAGTGTAGCCTCATCAGTAAATGCATTAACTATACCAGTTACTGTACAAGGAACAGCAACAGAAGGAGTTGATTATGCTAATATACCTAATCAAGTCAATTTTGCAGCTGGACAAACTACTTTGTCTTTTGATTTTGATGTTTTTAATGATGGAATTGTAGAAGGGAATGAAACCTTAATTATTAAAATTAATCACCCTGACCCTTGTGGAGATGATAACTTTATTTCTGTAGAATTTATAATTTTTGATGTCAATCCTTTAGTTGTTTCAGTGCCAGATGTTGATGTTCATTGTGCTGGAGATGAAGCTAGTTTAATACCTATTGTAACAGGTGGTATTAATGAATATTCATATCTTTGGGATACAGGAGTAACTACAGAAAGTTTATTAGTATCACCTAGTGTTACTACCTCTTATACTGTTGAAGTAACGGATGCTTGTTTAGCAACTTCTGTAAGTGCTAATGGTACTGTTAATGTACCAATTTATCCAGTGGCTACTATTGTCATTACTGATGATACTATAGTGCTTTGTCCTAATACACCCGTATTACTTTCTTCTGAAGCTACAGGTGGTGAAGGTACATTCTCTTACACTTGGATTGCAAACGGAGTCACGCTAAATAATTCACCAATTTATTTAGCTTCACCAATGGTGACAACTAATTATACTTTGAAAGTTATTGATGGATGTGGTTCAATCACCACAAAAGATATTTTATTTACAGTAACAACTCCGGTACTCCAACTTGAAATGTCTCCTGAACAGTTGATATGCCCAGGAGACCCTACTGAAATTTTTGTAACTGCTAGTAATGGCTTAGGGGATTATACTTACTATTGGCATCATTCTGCTGAAACGATAGCTAATGTAATTGTGAAACCAAATTACACAACAAATTATATAGTCTCTGTAGAGGATGGTTGTCATACTTATCACATTGATGGTGTTGCGGTTGTAAATGTAATTAGACCTCATGCTAGTTTTAGTGTGTTAAGTAATAATGCTATGGTGGGTTTACCTGTTTATTTTCAAAATAACTCTACAGGTTCAATCGCTTGGAATTGGACATTTGATAATCATGAAGTTTCAACATCTCATGCGCCAAATACAACTTATGATATTTGGGGATGGCATGAAGTTGAATTGGTTGCTATTAATGAAATAGGTTGTACAGATACCTTATTAAAAACTATTTATATTAAGCCGGAATTTTATTTTTATGCTCCTAATACTTTTACGCCAGATTCTGATGCATTAAATTCCGTATATCAAGTTAGTGTAATTGGTGCTGATGTGTTTGATTTTATGATTTTTAACCGTTGGGGAGATTTGATTTATCAAACTAATGATATTTATTTTGAATGGAATGGGACCTATAGAGGACATGATTCTCCTGTTGGTTCTTATGTGTTTCGAGCTAAAGTAACCGATAAAGAAGGGTATATTCATCATAAGTTTGGAACTATTAATTTATTAAGATAAATTCCATTTCTGTTTGTATGATTGTTTGACTTATTATAAAAAGTGTTAAAACAATCATTTTATATTCATAAACCTAATAAATAATTAATGTTGAATTAAAAATAGTTTTAATTTTGTAATTGAACTATAAAATTGATTTATGTTAGGTTTGAAATTACCAACTGATCCACGTTGGGTAAACATAGTAGAAGGGAATATTGAAGAGATATTAACTGACCATGCTTGGTGTGAACAAAAGGCAGCTACAAACGCGATTGGGTTAATTACTCAAAATTCTGAACATGAAGATTTAGTAACAGAGCTAATAGTAATTGCTCAGGAAGAATTAGAACATTTTCAACAAGTTCATGATATCATAAAAGACAGAGGTTATACTTTAGGGAGAGAGCAAAAAGATAGCTATGTCAACGAACTTTTTAAATTCATGAAAAAAGGAGAGGGGAGAACACAATCTTTAGTTGATAGATTATTATTTTCAGCAATGATTGAAGCGCGGTCTTGTGAACGGTTTAAAGTTTTGTCTGAAAATATTGAAGATGAATTTTTGTCAAAATTTTATCATGATTTAATGGTGTCAGAAGCGGGACATTATACCTCATTTTTGAAATTTGCAAAAAAGTATGGTGAAGGTATTGATGTTGATAAGCGTTGGAAAGAATGGCTTAACTATGAAGCGTCAATAATTACCAAATATGGTAAAGGAGAAACCGTTCATGGTTAATTTGTGTGTGTTTTCAGTCAATTTGTCATAAAATTTAAATTTGTATAGTATTTGTAATATTAAAGTAAAAAATAGCATATGTCAATTGTGAGTTTTATTATCCATTTAGGAATTATCTTTGTAATATTTGGTTTTATTTGGGGGGTTTTTAATTACATTATTTCAATGTTTACCAATGGTACTCAAAAAAGTAACCAGTCAGAGTACATTGCCCAAATTATTAAAAATATATTTTTAGTTGGAGTTACAGCTAACTTTGTATCATCAACAAGTGAGAATTATATTAGTTCGCCAATTTTTAGAATTGTAATCAGTTCATTTATCTTAGGATTGTATTTACTTGAAAAAATGCAAAATAGAAATAAATATGCACAGTTTTCTAATCTAGGAAATGGTGTGTTAAAAGGATTGTCTACGTCTTTTGAACCAAAGCAAGAACGTTTTCTGTTAATTGGTTCTATAGTTTTATTTGTATTATGTTTAAGTTTCCCTATTGTTGTAAATAACGGCGTAATAAATTGGTTTAATTCTACGATTGAAAGTTTAAATAATACATTTTTGATTGGCTTTGTCTTTAAAGTAATTGCTTTCTTTTCTGTTGTTACTTTAGTAATGAGAGGCTCAAATATTATTGGTAAATTAGTAACTGGACAATCGTTAAAAAGTAGCTTTTCAAAACCTGAAAATAAAAAACCTTTTGGTGGGTTTAGTCAGTTTGGTGGATTTCAAGGTAGTAATCAAGAAAAAGAAAATTCTTCTCAAGTTGATTATGATAAAAAAGTATCAGCTAATACAGATGATAATGGCTTTACCGAATATGAAGATGTGACAGATGATTGATAACTTATGTCAATAGTTTAAATATAATAATCCACTTTCGTTTGGTGTAATAATTATAGTATTCAATTTTAACTGAGTAATTGGTTCAAAGCAAGGGAAACATTCAAAAAGACCACAACGTTTAGTTGTAATTTTGTATTTGAAATCTGTTAAATTATAGATGTTTTGCTTTGTTATGATTTTCCAATCATATTTTATATTTAAATACCCATTCGATTCTTGATGATTACCTAGCATGAAAATATAATTAATGAAAGCCGTATCATTTCTAATAGTTGTTATATAATTTTGATTTAAAGTATCTTTTAAATAAATAGTATCTGATGAAAATAGGGTGCTAAAATTACTTTCTTTAATGTATGCTTTTAATATAATTGTATCCGAATTTAAAGTGTCGTATTGCGTAAAAGCGATTGATAAATCTTGAGGTAAGCAGTCTATTTTTTTACCACAAGATGTAATGACTAGTAAAATGGAAAATAGAAGTAAATTTATTATTGTTTTCATAATATATTTATTTTAAAGGTATAATAATTATTCTAATTAATACTTTTTTGTGCTAAGGATTGAAGTAGTAGCCAAATTTTTATTTAATATGTTTATTTTGAATTTTAATTGGTACTAAAGTACCCAAATAAAAACTATTTAAATAGAGCTTACTACTTATTTGATTAAATAAAGTAAATTTGTAGCTTACTTTATAATTATGAAACATTTTTATCATCCAGATTTTAAATTAGGTATTCTAGGAGGCGGTCAATTAGGACGTATGTTTATCCAAGAAGCTATTAACTTTGATGTTAGAGTTTATATTATGGATGAGAGTGAAGTTTCTCCATCAAGAGCGTTAGCTAACGACTTTACTTTTGGAAGTATTCTTAATTATGAGGATGTTTATAATTTTGGTAAAGATAAAGATGTATTAACTATTGAAATTGAAAATGTTAATGTTGCTGCACTTTATCAACTTGAAAAGGAAGGAGTGAAAATTTTTCCTCAACCACATATTATCGAAATGATTCAAGATAAAGGGGTTCAAAAACAATTTTATAAGGATAATGATATCGCAACAGCACCTTTCTTTTTAATAGAGAATAGAAATGAAATTTCAAGTTATATAACTGAAATGCCATTTATGCAAAAAATGCGTGTAGGTGGTTATGATGGTAAAGGGGTGACAGCTTTAAAAGATGAAGATGATATTTTGACTAGCTTTGATGCACCTTCTGTTTTAGAGAAATTTATTAATTTTGAAAAAGAATTATCAGTAATAGTGGCTAGAAATGAAAAAGGAGAAGTAACTTCTTTTCCTGTTGTTGAACAGGAGTTTAATTCTGAAGCTAACTTAATTGAGTTTTTAATTTCACCAGCCAATGTAAGTGTTAAGGTAGAAGAGGAAGCAAGGTTGGTTGCTGAAAAGATTATTACAACTTTGGAAATGGTTGGTCTTTTAGCTGTTGAATTGTTTTTAACTAAGGATGGAGAAATTTTAGTGAATGAAATTGCACCACGTCCTCACAATAGCGGACACCAAACAATTGAAGGTAATATTACTTCACAATATGAACAACATTTACGTTCAGTTTTAAACTTACCTTTAGGAAGTACGGACATTGTTGAGGCTAGTGTTATGTTAAATTTATTAGGTGAAAAAGGATATACAGGAAAAGTATACTATAAAGGTTTGGAAGATGTTTTAAAAATGAAAGGTGTTAAGCCTCATATTTATGGAAAAGCAATCACTAAACCTTTTCGTAAAATGGGACATGTTACAATTGTAAACAAATCTTTAGAGCAGGCAAAACAAATTGCAGAAGAAGTAAAAGAGGTTTTAAAAGTAATTTCAGAATAGTAAACTAAATCCAAATTCACACAAATTGTTACTATATATGTAACTCTTTATTAATTAGTTCGTAATACTTAGCACAACAAACTTGCCTAACCAGCAAAATGACTAATTATTATGAAAACAGTATTATTATCGGCAATACTAATTTTTTCGTTAAGCTTATTTGCTCAAACAAAAAATTCTACTAAAGATTATATTTCTAAATGGAAGGCTACTGCTGTGTATCAAATGAATACCTATAAAATTCCCGCTAGTATTACTTTAGCACAAGGGATTTTAGAAAGTGGAAATGGGAATAGTAAATTAGCACGAGTAGCAAATAATCATTTTGGAATTAAATGCCATTCAACATGGAAGGGCGGTATATTTGTTCAAGATGATGATACAAAAGATGAATGTTTTAGAGCTTATAATAATGCGTCTGAATCTTTTGAAGATCATTCGTTGTTTTTGAAAAAAAGAAGATACGCACCATTATTTGAATTAAAACTTAAAGACTATAAAAGATGGGCTAAAGGTTTAAAGTCGGCTGGTTATGCTACTAATCCAAAATACCCATCACTTTTAATTAGCCTTGTTGAAAGGTTTGAATTATGGAAGTTTGATGAACTACTTGGTGAAACAATAGAAGAGGTAGAGTTAGAAACCGTTATACCTCCGAAAGTAATATTACCAAAACAAGATGTTAATAAAGAATCTGTAATTGAATATAATCTAAATTCACATGTTAATCACTTGAGTAAGAATAGGGTTAAATTTATTATTGCAAAAGAAGGTGATACTTTTTACAAATTATCAAAGGAGTTAGAGTTAACCTTAAGACAATTATATAAATACAATGAATCTAAAAATAAAGATGTTTTAAAGATTGGTGATGTTGTTTACATTACACCTAAAAAGTGGAAGTCAAGAAAAAACAATCCGGTTCATATTTGTAAAACTATAACTACGTTAAGAGAAATTGCACATATAGAGGGCGTTAAATTAAAATATTTATTAAAGAGAAATAATTCAGAAAAACCTGATGAGAAATTACCGAAAGGTACAAAAGTATCCCTCCGTTAAATCGTGAATCGATTGGAAGGTGTTTTGTTTGCTTAATTGCAGACATGGTTTGTTGTTGAAAAGGAGGGTGGTTCCTCCTTTTCGTTTTTCTAATATTGTAGTTTTAACATCAACTTACTTGATTATTCTTTCCAATATTAACTAGATGTTAAAACACAGATAACATTATAATTAATACATTTTAGATGATATTTCACTAGTTTTAATTAGTTTTTATCTAATTTAGATTCCAATAATAAATTGAAATCCTAAAATTTATCAATTATGAAACCTTCTACTGAATTATTTAGTTTAATACAAACGTTAACAAAATCTGAAAAACGATTTTTTAAATTAAATTCATCATTACAGTCAGGTGAAAAAAATTATTTAAAATTATTTGATTTTATTGAAAAACAATCTAATTATAATGAAGAGGAATTAAAAAAATATTTTTCTACTGAAAAATTCATTCAGCATTTACCTTCTGAAAAAAATCACTTATATAAGTTAGTATTAAAAAGCCTTAGAGCTTATTATTCCGATCAGTCCGTAAAGTCTCAATTAAAACAAGATATTAAGAATGTAGAAATTTTATATCAAAAAGCACTATATAAGGAGTGTGCTAAATTTGTAAAGAGAGCAAAGAAAACGGCAGCTGATTATGAAAAATTTTATTATTTATTTGAGCTAATCGCTTGGGAAAAAAAATTAATAGAGGAGGATTATGAAGAAGGTCTTTTTAATCATAATTTGGATGAGTTAATTGAAGAGGAGAGAAGAGTAATTGAGCAATTAAGAAACTTAGCTGAATATCATATTTTATATTCAAAAATTAATTATGTATTTAGAAGTGGTGGGTTTACTAGAAATGAGGCCGAAAGAATGGTTGTTGAAGAAATTTCAGAATATCATTTGATAAAAGGTAAGAATACTGCCATTTCTGTTAGAGCAACATCTATCTGTTATTATATTCAAGGCCTATGTGCTGCGAGTAATAGAGATTACGAAACGGCTTTAATTAATTTTAGAAAAACAAAAGCGATATTAGAGAAAAATACAAAAATTAAATCTGATTTACCTAATAGGTATATTTATACTTTGACTTTTTTATTGCATTGTTATCTTGATTCTAACGATTTTAATAATGCTGAGAAAACGTATACTCAATTGTGTGAGTTGTCTGATAAAAAAGAATATAAGAGTTTGGACTCTGAAGTGAAAATTTTTTCAGCAGCAGCAATTGGTAAAATGCAGATCTTAACTAAGCAAGGTAAGTTTTCAAAAGCTTTAGAAGCTATACCCGAAATAGATTCAAAAGTAGAGAAATATGCAGATAAATTAAATAAAGAAAAAATATTATTAATTGACTACTCAAAAGCATATGTCTATTTTGGAATTGGTGACTTTAAACAATCGTTAAAATTGATTAATGGTGTTTTAAATGATAATGAGAAAGAGTTAAGACAGGATGTATATAGTTTTGCCCGAATATTTAATTTGGTAATTCATTTTGAGTTAGGAAACTATGATTTTATTGAATATGAGAGTAAATCTACAAGTAGGTATTTAAATAAGCACGAAAAAGATTATCAGATTGAGAAAGTCTTTATGAAGTATATTAAAAAGATTGCAAAAGAAGATTTTGGACCTGATAAAAAAATAATTTTTGAAGATTTTTATGCTGAGGTTGAGGAGTTAATGAAGGATCCGTCTGAACAAGTAATTTTAGAGTATTTTGATGTAAAGTCTTGGTTGTACTCTAAAGTGAAACGAAAAGATTTTGCAGCCGTATTACAATCAGCCAATTAAATTGATATCGCTTAAACAAGTAGTTTAATTGAGTTATATTGATATTTAAAAGGTTTAGAAAAACCTTTTAACATAGTGAGATTCACTTTGTATTTAGAGGTTTTAGTCTTGCTTTGATTAGATATTACATTTAGGAGAATCTACCATTTTTGTGCTGTTTTTAAAGGTATTATTACTACATTCGACAATCAAAATTAATTTTTAATTATAATCGAATGAAATCAGATATAGAAATTGCCCAAGCAGTCAAAATGACTCATATAAATACGATAGCTAGTAAATTATCTATTAATGAAGATGATTTAGAGTTATATGGAAAGTATAAAGCTAAATTACCTTTAACATTAATTGACGAATCAAAAATTAAAAATAGTCACTTAGTACTGGTTACAGCTTTAACACCAACTCCAGCAGGAGAAGGGAAAACAACAACATCTATTGGTTTAACCGAAGGGATGAATAAAATTGGTAAAAAAACGACTGTAGTTTTAAGAGAACCTTCTTTAGGTCCTGTATTTGGAATTAAAGGTGGAGCCGCAGGTGGAGGTTATTCACAAGTTGTACCAATGGAAGATATTAATTTACATTTTACAGGCGATTTTTCTGCTATTGAAAAAGCAAATAATTTATTGTCAGCATTGATAGATAATAATTTACAATCTAAAACTAAAAATTTAGGATTAGATCAACGAACAATTGGATGGAAGAGAGTAATGGACATGAATGACCGTGCACTTAGAGATATTACAATTGGGTTAGGTGGAACAGCAAATGGTATTCCAAGACAAGACGGGTTTAATATCACACCTGCGTCTGAGGTTATGGCTATTTTATGTATGGCTGAAAATTTTAAAGATTTAAAAATTAGGCTTGGAAATATATATGTTGGTATGACTTTTAAGAAAGAACCAATTTATGCAAGAGATTTAAAAGCTGAAAACGCAATGGCTATTTTACTTAAAGATGCTATTAAACCAAACTTAGTGCAAACAATGGAAGGTAACCCTGCGATTATTCATGGTGGACCCTTTGCAAATATTGCACAAGGAACAAATACAATTCTAGCAACTAAAATGGGATTGTCTTTGTCTGATTATGTAATCACTGAAGCTGGGTTTGGTGCTGATTTAGGAGCTGAAAAGTTTTTAAATATTAAATGTGTATCAGGTGGATTAAAACCTGAGGCAGTTGTGTTAGTAGCAACTATTAGAGCATTAAGACATCACGGTGGTGCAACAAAAGATGAATATAATGATGCAAACGTTGAACGGGTAACAAATGGATTTTCAAATTTAGAAAAACATATTGAAAATATTAAGAAATTCAATTTAAACCCAGTTGTAGCCATTAATGCTTTTCCAACAGATTCTGATGAAGAAGTAAAAGTGGTAATTGAGAAATGTGCAGCTATGGGCGTTCAAGCAATTGTAGCTAAAGGGTTTGCTGATGGTGGTAATGGAATGACTGATTTAGCAGAAGCTGTTGTAGCAGAAGTTGAAAGTGGTAAGAATCAATTCAAACAATTGTATGATTGGAATTTATCGATTAAAGAAAAAATCGAGAAAATAGCAAAAGAAATTTATGGTGCAGATGGTGTTGATTACGCTAAGAAAGCATTAACAGATTTAAAAAATATTGATGCTTTAGGGTTGAATGCATTGCCAATTTGCATGGCTAAAACTCAAAAGTCATTTTCTGATAATGATAAATTATTAGCTAGACCAACTGGTTTTAGAGTTTCTGTAAGAGAGTTTGAATTTGCTGCAGGTGCAGGATTTATTATTCCTATTCTAGGAAAGATGATGAGAATGCCTGGTTTGCCAGCAACACCAGCTTCAGAAAATATGTTTATAGATGATGATGGGAAAATTTCTGGATTGTCTTAAAGCTTGAATGTTAAATTTTTTAAAACCTCATAACTAACTTTTGTTGTGAGGTTTTTTATTTTTCTGTACTTTTGAACTAACTAAAAAAATATTAAAATGAAATATATATTAATACTACTAGCTATCCTTACAGGACCATTTTCTTTTTCTCAGATATATGGTGATATTGCAATTGATAAGCGACCAATTGTAAAAGCTATAGAATATGGAGTGGTTTCTAATTATACTGGTCAAATTGTATTTGATATTGTTGTTGATGAACAAGGTAATGTAACGGTTTGTAAATTAAATAAAGCAAAAACTAATGTAAAAAGTACGCCAACAATTATGAAAGCAAAAAATAGAATTATTATGCGATTGAAATTTAAAGCGCACTCAATTTACCCTCAATTTCATAGAGGACAGATTGTGATGAAGGCCTATAAAAAATAAGTGAAGTAATGACAGAAAGCGAAGCGTTACATATTTTAAAATGCAGCTCAGTTGATGAGGTTGATGATGCATTTGAAGAGCTATTATTTAATTTTAAAGGAAAGATATTACAAGTTATTCCACCATTGAAAATTTTAGAAGCAACAATTAAAAAAATTGAAAGAATTAATGAAGCCTATAATTTAATTGCGCCTTCACTTCCAATTCAAAATAAAATTTCAAGTCATATTAATGATAATCTTACATTAATAGACTTTTTAAAGGGGTATCAAATTAAATTAGCTGAAATTAAATTACAACTTTCCAGTTCTGAAAATGGTGAGTTGTTTTTAGTGTCAATTAGACTATTAATGGACTTACAGAAACAATTATATATTAAGCTAACTAATTGTTTAGGCGGAGAAATAGTAGACTTAACTAAGTTTGAAATAAAATTATCAGAAAATATTGATGTTTTTAAAATTCAAAAAGATTTAAAAGAATTACAATTAGAGGATAACAAAATAAGTGAGTATATTCGCAAACAAATAAATGAATTGGATAGTAAAGACATGTCTTATCTGGTAAAATCAGTATTGAATTCAGCTAAACAAATAGTATTTAATGGAATTAGAAGAGAAATATAAAAATCTAAAAGAGTTACTGGACTTAGAAAAGTTTCCAAAACCTTTTTTGTTTAAATTCATTATTTTATCAGACGAGTCTAAACAAAAAGAAATAGTAGATTGTTTTGACCCGAAAGCAGAGGTGAAGTTAAACCATTCTAAGACAAAAAAATATACAACCGTTAATATTATGCAACGCGTGGCGTCAAGTCAGGCTATTATTGATAGGTATTTGGAAGTTGGTAAAATTAAAAATGTAATACACTTATAGATGGATAATGTAGCAGGATTGAATGATTCAAGTTCTCAAGATATTTTTAGAGGAGTAATTTATGGAGTAACGGCAATTGTATTAATGATAACGTCTTATATCCTTTTTACAAAAAAATATAGAGCAAGTAAAACAGAAGTTGTTAATAAATTAGAGTTTGTAACATCTCGATATAATATATATACAGAGAATGTTCAGTTTTTGTATAAGGTTCCTTTTGCAATGCATATTTCTTTAAATTTAACTGATGAAAATGAAAACGTCATTGAAGTGTTAACAAATAAAGAATTTTTAGAAGGTGAACATGTTATTAAATTTGAATCTTCTAAATACCCTAATGGTGTATATTATCTTGATTTAAAAGCTAAAAACATTAATATGTTAAGGAAAATTAAAATAAATATCGTTTAATTACGTTACTTTATTTGTGATTAGAAAAATGAACCATATCTTTATAATAACAATATTGTGTCTGTTTTATACAAGTAACATTGCTTTTACTCAAGGTGTGAATATTCCACCAAAAGGTAGTTTAACGGTTGATATAGCAATTCCTACAAATGAAAAAAATAGAGCTTTTGATCATGTTTTAGAAGGTTTATTTAATGGTGGTGTAGGGTATCAATATAATCTTCATAAAGGATTAACAATTGGTGCGGGTGTCAAATATTCTTTTTTTATAAATAATAGATTTGCTTTAAATCAAACAGTTGGACTTGGGGCTATACATATACCGGCTGTATATGCTAAAGTTGCTTATGAAAAATTTACAACAGATAGATTTTCTTTCAACTTTGGAGTTAGAGGAGGTTATTCTACCATGATTATGGTTAACGATAGTAATACTTTTAATATTGACGGACCTTATCTTGAAAAAGCATTTTTTATAGAACCTCAATTAGAATTATTAATTACAGCCGATAAAGGGGAGCCTAATGGGTTTAGTTTCGTGTTGGGATATTCCGTTTATTTTTCAGAATTTAATCCTGAATTTCTAAGCGTAGATAAATTCCTTGGATTGTTACCCGAAGATAGTGTTGGGTTTACTCGATTTCTCTCTTTAGGCTTTGGTTTTAGACATTATTTTGGTATGAACTAAGGCTATTCACAAAGTACCGTTAAAAACATTCCTAGTGGCTTAAAAGAAAGTAGGTTAAACTATTATATCTTTGTGCTGTGGGATATTCACAACATATTATTCAATCGGAAATTCTTGCTTTAATAAGGCTTGTTGAAGATCCTGACCCAATTATTTTTAATGATGTTAAAAATAAATTGGTAAGTTATGGTCGACAGGTATTGCCATTAATTGAAGATAGCTGGACTAAAGAGGTGACAAATCATGAGCATCATGATAGACTTGAGGGTATCTTACGACAAATTCAATTAGATGAATTAAAAAATAAATTGAAATGTTGGAAAGATTCTTCAGCAAGAGATTTGTTAGAAGGTACTTTGATTATAAGTCAGTTTCAATTTTTTGATATTAATATTGATGAGGTAGAGGCTGAAATTGATAGCATTAAACGTAAAGTTTGGTTAGAAATTAATGAAGAAAATACAGCATTTGAAATTGTTAAAATTTTCAATTATGTTTTATTTGAACAATGTGGATTTAAACCGAGTAAGGAAAATTTTCACGCCCCTCAAAATTCATATATAAATTCAGTATTAAAAAATAAAAAAGGAAGTCCTTTAAGCTTATCAATTTTGTACTCTATTATTGCACAAAGATTAGAGATTCCAATTTATGGTGTTAATTTACCTAATCAGTTTGTGTTAGGCTTTATGGATGAAAATAAAACATTAAAAATGTTGGATGAAAAATCTGACAAAAATGTATTGTTTTATATTAACCCATTTAGTAATGGTAGAATTTTTGATTATAAAGAAATTGAAAATTATTTGACTAAACTAGGATTACCTCTTGAGGATAATTATATGGAACCGTGCTCTAATACTGATATTTTAAAACGAATGCTTAATAATTTAAGTTATTCATATAAAAAGGTAGGTGAAAATAGTAAAGTAGAGGATATTCAAGAATTATTATTGGTTTTATAAAAAGGCTGCTTTTGTAAAGCCTTCTCATTATATTTAAAACTTAATAGTGTGCGTTCAAAAAATGAAAGATATCAATTTTAATTTATTTAAAGATTCAGAGTTAAATAATAGGATACCAACTAAATTAGTATCAGTTTTTAATGCAGAAATCCATCCACTTGCAAGCTTAGCAAGTGAGAAATTACAAAACTATATTATTGACTGTGCTAAAACAGACCTCAACTTTAAACTGAATCATGGAAATGATACAAAAAAGATTGGTAAAATGTTTGGTGTCTTAGTCGTTGAAAACATAGATGGTGAAATTGGCTATTTACAAGGGTTTTCTGGTAAGCTTGGTAATAGTAATCATCATAAAGGTTTTGTGCCTCCAGTGTTTGACTTATTAGATCAAAACAACTTCTTTAATCAAGGTATGTCTGAAATTACTGTTTTGACAAATGAGATTAATGATTTTAAAAATTCTAATGGTTTTATTAGTTTGAAAAATGAATTTGAAAGTACCAATACTAAAATTAACTCTGAACTTAAGCGTCTGAAAGAAAAAAAAGCAGAACTTAAGAAAAATCGTAATACTGCAAGGCAGGTTGCTAAGCAAGAGTTGTTAGGAACTGAATTAGAAGAAGGATTAGTTAGCTTAGCTAAACAGAGTGTTGAAACTAAGTCTATTTTTAAAACACTTGAAAATAAATTAGCTTTAAAATTAGAAAAAGCTAAATCAAAATACCATATTTATGTTAACAGATTAGATGAGTTAACAGCGTATAGAAAAACAAAATCTTCAAATTTACAACAGCAATTATTTGATGAATATAAGTTTCTTAATCAGCAAGGAGAAAGTAAGTTGCTAAGAGTTATATTTAATGATCCGAAGGGGAATAAAATGCCAGCAGGGGCAGGGGAGTGTTCAGCTCCAAAATTATTTCAATATGCATTTTTAAATAATTATAAACCTATTGCTTTGGCTGAATTTTGGTGGGGAAAATCACCAAAATCAGAGAATAAGATACATAAACAATTTTATCCTCCATGTACTGATAAGTGCATGCCAATATTGGGGTTTATGTTAAAATGATTTATTTTAATCATCTTTAGTTAGTCTAGTGTCTTCTCAGTTTTTTGAAATTAGAACTCTGTTTTTCTGATTACTGTATTAGACTTTTCTTACTGAAATCATGTTTTTTTAAAATATATATTTATATTTGTTGTATAAAAAAAAATAAAAACAAAATTATGAAAAGAGTATTTATTTTAGGATTAAGTGCATCACTTTTAGTAGGTGGAATTAGTTCTTGTAGAAAAACTTCAAAAGGAAAAATGGCTAATGAGTGGACTGTTTCTGCTTATAATAGTGAGTATAAATCTACTGATGGTAATGGTGATGTATATAATTCGACTGAAGTGTTAAATGGAAGTGTTTTAAATCGTACTTCTACATATTCTCCAAATGGAGGGGTTTCTTCAACAATGCAATCTTCAACAACGGTAAGTGCTTGGACTTACACTTTGGCGAAAGATGGAACATGGAGTATGTTAAGTAACACAACGTTTACAGGTTTAGATTCAACTTTTAATGATTTAACATGGGAATTTGATACATTTACACTTGTTGAAACTAATATTGAGGAAATGTCAGGTGTTTGGAATTTCATTGACAATGCTGGGTCTGAAGATTTTTCTAAAAACGAAAGGTTTATGTTAAGCTTTTTAAAAGGAGATTTTGTAAATACAAGAAAAGAAGGTAATAGCGCACCTGTGACTACAACCAACAGTGCTGTATTAGATGGAACATCTGAGACAATGGTTTATACTGTTGTTGAATCTTCTAAAAAAGAGTTAATGTTAAAAGCAGAATCTACGGAATCTTTTGTGTCTACTAGTGGAACAGATGTTACAAAGGTTTTAGAAACAATGACATTTACTCAAAAATAGGACGTAAATTAATTATTATTTAAAAGGCAATGAAAATATATTTTCATTGCCTTTTTTTTGTTCAATTTTTATAATCAATTTTAGTTCTCTAAAAATTAAATTTTAGTTTTAAGAAATGTAATGATTTCTTTTATAACCTCAGTTTTCTTTTCTTTAAATGGAGCATGTCCACAGTTATCTAGTATAAAAGTAGTTGTCTTACCTTTTGTGTTAGTTTTAATGCTTTCAATTTGTTTTAATGTCCCATATTGATCATTAATTCCTTGAATGCTTAATAACGGACAATTTATTTTTCTTAATTCAGTTTCAATATTCCAATTCAAAAAAGAAGGATGATTCCAGATATTAACCCATGCGTAAAATACGTTTGTAAAGTTTTCTCCATGATACTTTTTAAGGCCATTTAATTTTTGGTTTTTAAATGCTATTTCAGCAGGCTTAATGCCGTCTAATGTAACTTGCTCTACAAATACATGAGCAGCTTCTGTAATTATTGAATGGGTTAATAGGGAGTATTTTCCTCCGAAAATTAGAGCAATGCTTCCGCCATCAGAGTGTCCGTAAAGAATAATATTTTTATTTTCAATTTTTAAAGTGTGAATTAGCTCGAATAACTCGTCTGCACCTTCATGTAAATAATTAGTAGTTCTATTGGTTAAGTCGCCCTCAGATTTACCGTATCCAGCTCTATCGTAAACCAAACCTTGCATGTTTAACTGATTGCATAGTTCTTCTGGATAGCTTTTCCACATGTCAATACAGCCCAAACCTTCATGTAAAAATATAATACAATTATTTGAATTCTGATTACCAATGAATATATGATTCAACATAGTAGTGTTGTTCTGTGAAACAAAAATAGCCTTGTAATATTTACAAGGCTATTAAGTTAGTGTGTTATTAGTTTAGTCAATCCAATAGATGTAAGGCATTCTTGCTTGAATTCCAGAATTAGATTCTATAGATTTAGCAAAATTAAACATATCCATTACTTTAGTTTGAAATGCAGATGCTTTTACTGAAGCATTTGAGTTTTCTTGATCTTGTAAAGCGATTAATGCTTCTAACATTGGATCTGTTTTTGCAGTAGTGTATACTTTTAATTTAATATTTTCAGTTGAAATATTTACCCTTGAAGCTGCATCAGCTATTGCTGTATTCATTCCACCAAATTCATCAATTAACCCAATGTTAATAGCATCAGAACCGGCCCAAACTCGTCCTTGTCCAATACTGTCAACTTGTGTGCTTTTCATTCCTCTTCCATCAGCGACTTTTCCAATAAAATCAGCATAAATATCATCAACACCTTTTTGAATAATTGTAAACTCTTCAGTTGTTAATCTTTTATTGAAAGATAATATTGAATGTTGATTTGTTTGAACTCTGTCTATCGTTACACCTAATTTATTTTTTAGTAAATCGCCAGTAAATGGAATCACACCAAATACTCCAATTGACCCTGTAATCGTATTAGGTGAAGCATATATTTTGTCAGCAGCACATGCAATATAATATCCACCAGATGCAGCAACGTCTCCCATTGAAACAATAACAGGTTTAGTTGCTTTTGTTAAAACTATTTCTCTCCAAATAATATCACTTGCTAATGCAGAGCCTCCTGGTGAATTAATTCTTAGTACTACAGCTTTAATTGTTGTGTCTAATCTAGCTTCTCTTACTAAGGAAGACATTGAGTTTCCACCAATCTCTCCAATTTCACCTGCACCATTTACAATACTTCCTTCAGCCATTATGATAGCTATGTTTCCTTTTTTATTTTTTTTAGCTTTCTTTTTTGCATATTTTTCAAATGAAAAGAATTCAATTTCATTATCTTTATTTAGCTCAACTTTAGATGCTAATAAAGCTAAAACCTCATCATAATACTTTACACCGTCTGCTAATTTATAATCAACAGCTTGTCCTGATTTTTGAATATAAGCACTGTCAGCAATTTCATTTAATCTAGCGACAGAAACACCTCTACTTTTTTCAATAGATACTAACATTTCATACCATAATGCATCTAAATATTTTTGAGTTTGCTCACGGTTTGCTTCACTCATTTCAGTATACATCAATGGTTCAACTGCTGATTTAAATTTATTATTTGTTCCTCTAATAATTTGCATTTCAACTTCTAATTTCTCTAAAGCACCTTTTAAAAAGAATTGCTCTGAACCTAAACCTAAAAAGTCAAATGTTCCACTTGGGTAAACATAAATCTCTTTTGCAACTGAAGATAAGTAGTAGGTTGCTTTTGAATAGTTTTCATGGTAAGCGATAATAAACTTTCCTGAGTTTTGAAAATCTTCTAAAGCGTCACGAATTTCTTTAATAGTAGCTATTCCAGCATTAAGATTTGAAATATTTAAATAAATACCTTTTATTTTAGTATCAGTTTTAGCTTCTTTAATCCCATTTAAAATGTCATTCAATCCTAATTTTTGTTTTAAATCAAAACTACCTTTATTAAAACTTGTATAAGATACATCTCCTATAGGCGTGTTAAATGACATTTTTAATATTGTATTTTGTTTTACAGTAAGTGGAGAAGGTTCTAAACCTGAAACTACTACCCCAATAATACCAAAGAAGATAAATAATATTACTATTCCCGCAGCTAATACGGCTAATAAACTTGCTAGAAATGTTTTTCCAAATGACATAGAATTTAAATTTTAAATGTTTTTACAAATGTAATTATCTTAAGGTGAATACTGATGTTAAATATAGTTAAACGGATTATTTTCTATTTGATTGACTTCTATATTTTTTAAGTGAGTTTTGAAATGGGTTAATTTCAATAAAATAGTGATAAGAATTAAAATAAAACTATCTGATTTTGTCTAAAATTCTATTTAATTCAAAAGCTTCCTCTTTTGTGATTTTGGATAAATTTAATCTATCATCCTTAACATTTATTGAGGCAATTAAATCTAAACCTGATTTTGTAATCTCAACATAGACAGCTCGTTTATCATCTTCTTTTCTCGAACGGATGATTAATTCTTTAGTAACTAACTTATCCATTAACCTTGTTGTATTAGGTGATTTTTCAATCATTCTTTCTTTTACAGAAGAGACTTTAATTGAATTTTTTGCACCTTTTAAGATTCTTAATATATTATATTGTTGAGAGGATATATTTGATTGAATAAATATTTTATCAATTATTGTAGACAAATATGTATTAGTATATTTAATATTTAGAAATGCTTTTTGATGTTCACTCTTAAATTTTGAATTAATTTCTTTTTCAAAGTCTCCCATTACTGTTATAATTCTGATTGAAATTTAGATAATTCTATACTTAGTTTAGCCTTAAGTTCTTCATTCACAATTTTATTGTCTTTAAAGTTGTCATAAAATGAAGGTAAACTAAATATTGAACAAACTTTTCCACCCATATGTGGGTAATAATGTACAGCAGAATCTAGTACCGTTTGTGCGCCTCTTGGCCCAGGAGAAGTACTCATTAACAACATTGGTTTATGATTAAACATATTTTGACCTTGAACAGATATCCAATCAATTACATTTTTATAACTTGCAACATATGAACCATTATGCTCAGCAAATGAAATCATAAAGCCATCACAGCTATTGAATAATGCTGCTAATTGAATAATTTCTATAGGAGAACCGAACTCTTCTTTATGTTCAGGTGAAAATATAGGAATACTATTATAGGTGCTGATATCTATATGTAAAGGTTCAATATTTTCTATTAAAGACGAAGTGTATTTAACTAAGTCTTTATTTATAGATTTTATACCTGAACTTGCACCAATAATAATTATTTTTTTCATATTACAAATATATATAGAAAATACTTACCATGGTAATTATTTCATTGATTAAATAGTTGAATTGTGTAACCTTTTTTGTTAATTTTGTTATTCTTTATTATGAAACTATTTTTTTCAATTTTATTTAGTCTAAGTTTAATTTCATTTGGTCAAACCAAATTAATAGCATTTAAAAGCCATAGTGGAAGGCTGTCAAACTTTTCAATTAGTGGGTTTGATAATGTGGGGATGCCTCCAATACTAATTGATACCATTTTGAGACTTAATGATTCAACAATTGTTGAAATAAGTTCTATAGGATGGGGAAAAGGAGGCGAATTTACTGATACTATTATTAATCATCCTGTTTGTAAAAATCCGTTTTTAACTGTTGATTCATTGAAGAAAATTTATAATAGAGATGCGATTACGTACATTGGTTTTGATACTGTTTTAACAAAAAAAGAAATAAGACAACAAAAAAAATGGGTAAAAAACCAGAATAAATTAAAGAAAAAAAGAGATGAATTATTAAAAGAATATAAAGAAATTGATAAAAAGATTGTTAAAAGTACTGGGGCATTAGTAATGGATACGGATAACAATAATGATAATACGCCAAATAGTTCGTTGATTGCTAGTTCTGATAAGGTTTACTTACAATATTTTGGATTAATAGGTGTAATGTTTTTCGTATTTTCTGGGCTATACTTTTATAATAGAAATAAAGTAATTACTTAAGAATGATAGCTATTAAATCTTTTTTAAATCGTGTTTTGATTTTATTTATTATAGGGTTTATAATTACATTTCCGTTTCCTTTTTTTATAATACCTGATTTAGGTTCTTTTTTCTCACCATTCTTTGTCGACATTAATCAATTTACAGGACTATTTCTTGGTGTAGATCCAGATTCTGAATTCAGTATTCTATCTGATTCAACAGGCTTATATTTACACTTAATTACATTACTTAATTTAAGTAGTATATTCGCTTTATTCTGGATGTTAAAAGTTAAATCAATCTCTTTGAAATTTAAAACTTATTTCAGAATTTTTATAGCCTACTATTTAGCATTGATTTTATTTAAATATGGATTTGATAAAATATTTAAGCACCAATTTTATTTTCCAGAACCCAACACGCTATATACTCCATTAAATCAGTTATCAAAAGATATTTTGTTTTGGTCGTCTATGGGAACATCTTATATGTATTCATTATTTTCTGGTTTAATAGAATTGTTACCTGCTGTATTATTACTTCATAAAAGAACCAGGCTATTTGGAAGTGTAATTGCGTTTGGAGTGCTAGTAAATGTGGTGATGATTAATTTTGGATTTGATATTTCGGTTAAAGTTTTCTCATTATTCTTGGCTTTACTTTCAATCGTTATTATTAGCCCTGATAGTAAAAGGTTATATCAATTATTTACTTGTAAATTAGTTGATAGTCGAGTAGTGGAGCGTACATTTGAATCGAAAAAAAGTGTATTAAAATATGCTTTATTGAAGTCTTTGGTTGTTAGTTTGATTTTGTTCGAATCGATTGGACCTTATGTTCAAACTCAAAATTTTAATGATGATACATTTACTAAACCATATTTGAATGGAGCGTATTTTGTAGTTAATTCTAATACGGATACAAGAGAGATAAAGCGTGTTTTTTTTCATAGAAAACAGTACTTTATTATCCAATACGCCAATGATAGTTTTGAAAGCTTTCAGTTAGAATTTGCTAAAAATAAAAAAAGTATTACATTAATTAGTGAAAACGATTCTACTTTACGTTATCAATGGTCTGTTACCCATAAAGGACAAGCATTGAATTTAGAAGGGAAACTAAGAGGGCAACATGTTTTAATCAAGACGGTGAGAGAAGAACTCGAACTTAGTCCTATAGCCAATGATTCGTTTCATTGGACTTTTGATGCTGCTATAGACTAATAATGTGTTATGTTTAGGTAATGTGTTTGTATCTTCGGTATACAAAGTCTGTTAGTGTAAGAATACTAAGTGTTGCTAGAATTAGTCCAGATAATTGAAAACTTGTTCTATACGCTTCAAAATTTGGCAATGTGATGTCTTTAAACCAATTAGTCAAAGTATATTGAGACTCAAAAATAAAAGAGAATAGAATTATAGCCATTGATATACTGCTAATTATTAGCCACCATTTTTTAGAAATTAATGGTTCATAAACAGATTTTGTTTCTAATAAAACTTCAATTTCAGACATTACTTTATCTGTGAAATCAGAAGAAGGAACGGATTGATGAAAACCGTCAGTAACGTTTTGTTTTAATATGTCATTTTGAGTTTTCATCTTTTAATTTTTAAGTATGATTTCTAATTCTCCATTTAGCATTTTCTTCATTATACCGTATAGCTTTTTTCTTGACCTCATTAGGCTAACTTTAATGTTGCTTTGAGTTAAACCAGTTATTTTTTGAATGTCTTTATTTGAAAATTCTTGTAAATAAAATAAGGTTATTAAATTACGTTCTATTGGTTTTAAATGTTCCAAAGCTAAATTAATGTAGTGCTTTTGATCTGAATCATTAAGGTTTTCAATTGCAGTTTTATCATCATTTTCAAAACTACTCATGTCAATTGGAGCAGTTAGCATTTTCTTTTTTCTTAAATAGTTAATAGCAGTGAAATAAGCTATTTTGTATAACCAAGTAGAAAATTTAGAATTTCCTTTAAATTGTTTTATTGATTTAAACGCTTTTATGAATGTGTCTTGTGCTATCTCTTCAGCGTCTTCTTCAGGTTTCACCATTCTATACACCAATGAATAGACTATATTTTTATGTCTATTCACCAGTAAAGAAAAGTCTTGCGTATTACCTTTCTGAACGCTTATTATGAGCTCTTTATCGCTTAACACTAATCTAAAAGGTCATGTTTTTTTTGATCTAATTGTCTTTCAATAAAATAAGCTGCGACTAAAGCTATTCCACCAAATAAGAAAGCAAACAATAAGCCTAATTCATCATTTTTAAGAGGTGTATAAGGTGCGAGTAAATTACCAATAAAAATTCCGAATGGAACAAGTGAGAGAATCAAACCAGCTCTAATTTTTGAATGTCCACTTTCTTCTTTCTTGGCTGGATTCATTCCGGCTTCAATCATGGCTAATTCTTTTCTGTTGTGAGATGTAATTGCTAAATACACAATTCCAAAAACCATTGTAAATGCGCCTAATGGTACTATAATTTCTACTCTTGAAACATATTTTTTATTTTAAATTAATACTATCTTATTATGTTAGACACACTAAACTATTATGTGGTTACAAAAAAACAATTATTTTAAAAGGTAATTAAAATTTTGTAACCAAATAGAGTTTCGTATTATTAAATAATGAGGGTTCATAAAAAAAGGCTGTAGAATTGGATACCTCCACTTCTACAGCCTTTAAAGTACTAGTAATATTACTTTAAATTCTTATACTTGAATTGCACCTACATTATAACGTTCTGTATTCTTTTTCTGATTAGCCATTTCAATTCCCATAGATATTGTTTTACGCGTATCAGCAGGGTCTATAATAGCATCATACCATAAGCGAGACGCTGCGTAGTAAGGTGATATTTGGTTATCGTATTTTGATTTTATTTTGTTAAATATTTCAATTTCATCTTTTTCAGATAATTTTTCTCCCTTTTTCTTTAAAGATGCTACTTCAATCTGTAACAAAGTTTTTGCAGCAGCTGCTCCACTCATTACAGCCATTTCAGCAGTTGGCCAAGCTAACATTAACCTAGGGTCATAAGCTTTACCACACATAGCGTAGTTTCCTGCACCATAACTGTTACCCATAACAAGCGTAAACTTTGGTACAACTGAATTTGCCATGGCGTTAACCATTTTAGCACCATCTTTAATAATTCCTGAATGTTCAGATTTTGAACCAACCATAAAACCAGTCACATCTTGTAGGAATACTAAAGGAATATTTTTTTGATTACAAACCATAATAAAACGTGCTGACTTATCAGCAGAGTCATTATAAATTACACCACCAAATTGTAATTCACCTTTAGCGTTTTTTACTAATGCTCTTTGATTGGCTACAATTCCAACAGCCCAACCATCAATTCTAGCATAGCCACAAATAATTGTTTTCCCAAAATCTGCTTTATATTCTTCAAAGTCAGAACCATCTACTAAATGGTTAATGATTTCTTTAGTATTGTATGGTTTAGAACGTTCTCTTGGGAATGCACCATAAATATTTTTAATGTCAAGTTTTGGTTCAATAGTTTCTTTTCTGCTAAATCCAGCATTTTCAGGATCACCAATTTTATCCATTAAGCCACGTATTGTTTTTAAACAATGGGCATCATCTTTAGATTTATAGTCACAAACACCACTAATGTTAGTTTGAGTAGTTGCACCACCTAAAGTTTCATTATCAATAGATTCACCAATAGCAGCTTTGACTAAATATGATCCAGCTAAAAATATAGTTCCAGTTTTATCAACAATCAAACTTTCGTCCGACATAATAGGTAAGTACGCTCCACCAGCAACACAAGCTCCCATTACAGCAGCAATTTGTGTAATTCCCATAGATGACATTCTTGCATTATTTCTAAAAATTCTTCCAAAGTGTTCTTTATCTGGGAAAATTTCATCTTGTAAAGGCAAATAAACACCAGCACTATCTACTAGGTATATAATAGGTAAATTATTTTCCATTGCAATTTCTTGCGCTCTTAAATTCTTTTTAGCTGTAATAGGAAACCAAGCACCTGCTTTTACTGTAGCATCATTAGCAACAATTATACATTGTTTACCACTTACGTATCCTATTTTAATAACAACACCTCCACTTGGACAACCACCATGTTCTTCATACATACCGTCACCAACAAAAGCGCCAATTTCTAATGTTTCAGAATCTTTATCAATTAAGTTAGCAATTCGTTCACGAGCAGTCATTTTACCTTTGGCATGTAATTTTTCAATCCTTGCTTTACCACCACCTAAATACACTTTTTCTAAGCGTCTTTCCATGTCGGAAATGAGTAAGCGCATTGCATCATCATTTTTGTTAAATTCTAATTCTTTAGGATCGATAGCCATTATTGATAGTTTTTATTAAATTTAAGCCATAAAGGTAATAAAACTCATTAAAATGGAAGCTAAAAAATTCAATATTCGTGTCTATGGAATCTTAAAAAATCCTAATGGTAAGTATTTATTAACAGATGAATTAAGAGGGGGTGTTCACATGACAAAATTTGTAGGTGGTGGATTAGAATTTAATGAAGGGTTAAAAGATGCTTTAAAGCGTGAGTTTATAGAAGAAATGAATTTAGAGATTGAAGTCAAGTCTTTATTTTATATTAACGATTTTCTCCAAATTTCAAAGTTCAATGCTAATGATCAATTGATGAGTGTGTACTATGAAGTCATGACTTTAGATTGGGATAGGGTAGAAGCCTGTATTGATAATCTAACTACTGAACAATCTTTTCGTTGGGTAGATTTTAAAGCATTTAATGTAAACGATATTACCTTTTCAATTGACAAAGTCGTGTTTGGAATGTTAAGGTCTAACACTTAATACGTCAATTTGTCACAAAACACCTAATGGCACAAACATTGAAAAGAGATTAATCAGAATTTTAAACAAATATTAAAATGGCAACAAAAGGAACAATAAATGTACAAACGGAAAATATTTTTCCACTTATAAAAAAGTTTTTATACTCAGATCACGAAATCTTTTTAAGAGAATTAATTTCAAATGCTGTAGATTCTACTTCTAAACTTAAAGTACTTAGTACTGCTGGTGTAGTAAAAGGAGATTTAGGTGAAACTGCTGTAGAGATTATTTTAGATAAGGAAGCAAAAACCTTAACTGTAAAAGATAAAGGGATTGGTTTAACTGAAGAAGAAGTTGAGAAATATATTAATCAAATTGCATTTTCTGGTGCTGAAGAATTTGTAAAAAAATATGAAGGAAAAGAAGGAGCTGAACAAATTATCGGTCACTTTGGATTAGGGTTTTATTCTGCTTTTATGGTAGCGGAAAAAGTTCAAATTAAAACATTATCTCATGTTGAGGGTTCTCAAGCTGTGATGTGGGAATCTGACGGAACACCTGAATATACAATTACTGAAATTGACAAAGCTGACAGAGGGGCAGAAATCGTTTTACATATTGCAGAAGATTCATTAGAGTTTTTAGAAGAGTCTAGAATTAATGAGTTATTAAATAAATATTGTAAATTTTTACCAGTAGAAATTATTTTCGGAGAAAAAACGGAAATGGTTGAAGATGCTAATGGTGAAAAGGATGAAGAAGGTAATGTTAAACAAGTAGAGGTGAAAACGCCAAACGTAATTAACAATACTAATCCATTATGGATTAAATCTCCAGCTGATATTACAGATGAAGAATATAAAGGATTTTACAGAGAGTTATATCCAGCAACTTTTGAAGATCCATTGTTTCATATTCACTTAAACGTAGATTATCCTTTTAATTTAACAGGAGTTTTATACTTCCCTAAAATTCAGGAAAACGTAGAAGTACAAAAAAACAAAATTCAATTATACTCAAATCAAGTATTTATTACTGATTCTGTAGAACAAATTGTACCAGAATTTTTAACATTATTACATGGTGTAATTGATTCACCAGATATTCCTTTAAATGTATCTCGTTCATACTTACAAGCTGATGGAAATGTAAAGAAAATTGCATCTCACATTACTAAGAAAGTAGCAGATAAATTAAAGACAATGTTTGCTGAAGACCGTAAAGATTTTGAATCTAAATGGGATGCTTTAAAAGTATTTGTTGAATATGGAATGTTAACTGAAGACAAGTTTTATGACAAAGCTAAGAAATTTGCAATGTTTAAAAATTGTAAAGGTGAGTATGCTACTATTGAAGAGTACCAAACGAAAATTAAAGATTTCCAAACTGATAAAGATGGTAAATTAGTAGTTTTATATGCAAATTCAAAAGACGCACATCACCAATTTATTTCTGCTGCAGAAGATAGAGGATATGATGTTGTATTATTTGATAGTCCATTAACACCTCATTACATTGCTAAATTAGAGCAGAAATTAGAAAATGTTTCATTTGTAAGAGTTGATTCTGATACAATTGATAATTTAATTAAAAAGGATATTGAAATTCCTTCAAAATTATCTGATGAAGAAAAAGAAACTTTAAAACCAATTTTTGAAGGTGTAATCGCAAAAGATAAATTTACAGTTCAAATGGAAACTATGAGCGAAACTGATGCGCCGGTTGTAATTACTCAACCTGAGTTCATGAGAAGAATGAAAGAACAACAACGCATGGGCGGTGGTGGAATGATGATGGGAGCTTTTCCTGAAATGTTCAACTTTGTTGTCAACGTAAATCATCCAGTTGTAGGTGCTATTTTAGCTAAAGAAGGAGACGCAAAAGCAGATGCAGCTAAGCAATTAGCCGATTTAGCTTTATTATCTCAAGGGATGTTGAAAGGTGCAAAATTAACTCAGTTTATTTCACGTTCAGTAGAATTAATGAAATAGTTATTTTTATTACTTAAAATACAAAAATCGGTTTCAATATTATATTGAAACCGATTTTTTTATAAACTAGTATTGGTAAGCTATTTAAAGTGGGAGACTATGTCTTGTTATTCCAATTTAAAACATTATATTTGCCAAAAATTATATAACTGTGTTACGGACAGTTAAACTTAACACTCTCACAACACCGTAACTAGTGAGATACAAATAGTTTAGACCACATGTCTGAAGAAACAAAAAAAGTAGAGGAAGTTGTAGTAGAAACTGCAGCTCCACAAGTAGAAGCAGCTCCTGCTGTAGAATTTGATTGGTTCGCTTATGAAAATGACGGATATTCAAAAGAAAAAGTAGCAGAATTAACTGAGATTTATGAAGCATCTTTAAGTACAGTTGAACCAAAAACTGTTATTGATGGTACAGTAATTCAAATGTCAGATACGGAAGCAATCATTAGTATTGATTACAAGTCTGAAGGTGTTATTGCTATTAACGAATTTCGTTATAATCCTGAGTTAGCTGTTGGTGATCAAGTAGAAGTATTTATTGAATCATTAGAAGATAAACAAGGACAATTAGTATTATCTCACAGAACTGCACGTGTTCACAGAGCATGGCAAAAAGTGAATGAAGTTCTTAAAACAGGTGAAGTTATCACTGGTTTTGTTAAATGTAGAACTAAAGGTGGTTTAATTGTAGATGTTTTCGGATTAGAAGCATTCTTACCAGGATCGCAAATTGATGTTAAACCAATTAGAGACTATGATGTTTACGTTGGTAAAAACATGGAATTTAAAGTTGTTAAAATTAACCACGAATTTAAAAACGTTGTTGTTTCTCATAAAGCACTTATTGAAGCTGAATTAGAAGAGCAAAAGAAAATAATCATTGGTGGATTAGAAAAAGGACAAATACTTGAAGGTACCGTTAAAAATATTACTTCTTACGGAGTATTTATTGATTTAGGTGGTGTTGATGGTTTAGTTCATATTACTGATTTATCTTGGGGACGTGTTGGTCATCCAGAGGAAATTGTAACATTAGATGAGAAAATCAATGTTGTAATCTTAGACTTTGATGATAACAAAAAACGTATTGCTTTAGGTTTAAAACAATTACAACCACATCCATGGGATAATTTATCTACTGAATTAAACGTAGGTGATTCTGTAAAAGGTAAAGTTGTTATTTTAGCTGATTATGGTGCATTTGTTGAAATTTCTGAAGGAGTTGAAGGACTTATTCACGTTTCTGAAATGTCTTGGTCTCAACACTTAAGATCTGCACAAGATTTCTTAAAAGTTGGTGATGAAGTAGAAGCGCAAGTTTTAACTTTAGATAGAGAAGAAAGAAAAATGTCATTAGGTATTAAGCAATTAATGCCAGACCCTTGGGCTGATATTGAAACTAAATACCCAGTAGAATCTAAGCATACTGCAATCGTTAGAAACTTTACTAACTTTGGTGTATTTGTTGAATTAGAAGAAGGTGTTGACGGTTTAATTCACATTTCTGATTTATCATGGCAAAAGAAAATTAAGCACCCATCTGAATTCTGTAAAGTAGGAGACAAAATGGATGTTGTAGTTCTTGAGTTAGATAGAGATAACAGAAGAATTGCTTTAGGACATAAACAATTAGAGGAAAACCCTTGGGATGTATTTCAAAATACATTTGCTGAAGGAACTACTCACGAAGGAACAATCATTGACGCTAAGAAAGATAAAGTAACTATTGTTTCTTTACCTTACGGAGTTGAAGGAATGTGTCCTAAGAAACACTTAAGAAAAGCAGACGGATCGAACGCAGCAATGGACGAAACTTTAGAATTTAAAGTTATTGAGTTCAATAAAGATGCTAAGAAAATCGTTGTTTCTCACTTAAGAACTTTTGAAGAAGGTGAAGATTTACCAACTATCAAAACAACTAAAAGTGGATCGAAAGGTGCTTCTAAAGGTGGATCGAACAAAGGTGGTAACTCTGCAGTAGCAGCAGTTAACAAAACTAACGAAAAATCTACATTAGGTGATTTAGATGCTTTAGCAGCATTAAAATCTCAAATGGAAAGTGGAAAATAAGTAATTTTCACTGATTGAAATATTAAAGCGGAAAACGAAAGTTTTCCGCTTTTTTTGTGTCTTGTATCTTTAATTAGAGGTTATATAGAGTAGTACATACGCTTCGCTACCGCATGGGCTCTTTCGCGTGTGTAGGTAAATTACTTCATTAAATCAGCATAGGTAAAAACAAAACCAAGTCTAATGATAAAAGAGAAATTATAAATTCAGTTTAAAATTTGTAGTATATTTATATAATATATGAAAAGAAGGAATACAAAATGAAAATACATAGAGTTACATTGCTATTGATTTTTGGACTATTTATTACTAGTTGTGAAAAAAAACTATTTAATTACCGAAATAAATATTTAGGAGACTGGGAGTTTAAAGTAAATGTATATGAGCATAATATAGATAGTTTAGGTTCTCAATTCAACGATTCATTTATCTATCAAGGTCAAATAAAATATGGGGTTAATGATGATGAATTGCTAATTGAATATTCAAATGATGATGTTATTACTTTAAAGATTAATACTGAAGGAGAAGTGACTACTAATCTTGGTTTTGGAACCTGTACTTTTGATAATAATGAGGACGTTGAAATTCATTTAAAGTGGGGAGGAATGGGAGCGTTTATTATTCATGATATTAATGGTGTGAAACAATAAGTAGGCTTTATTAAAAAGTAGTAATTCTAATACACTGCTATCGCGCGAACCCTTTCGCGTGTGTAAGTAAATTACTTCATTAAATCAGCATAGGTAAAAACAAAACCAAGTCTAACTTTCAACTTTTCACTACTTATTATTTTGAATTGAGTTTCACCAGCTTCATCAAAAACAGGTTCTGATCTTCCAACTTTTTTAAATTCGTTTGTGTAAAATTCTCGTCTTGTCGGGTGAGAATCTTCGCACGCATTAAACAGGTTTCCAAATACATTTTGTTCAATCGTATTTTTAATGATGCTAATACAATCATCTCTGTGAATAAAGTTAATATAACCTTCTGGGTTTGAAATTGGCTTACCGCTCTTAAAAAAGTTTCCTGGTTGACGGTTATACCCAAATAAACCACCAAATCTTAAAATAGTTGTTTTAAATCCAATGGCATTACTAAATAACTGTTCAATTTGAGCTAAAGGCCCATCATTTGTTTCAGTGTCTTCTGTAACCGTTGTGTTACTATTGTTGTAAACAGAAGTCGAACTAATAAAAATCACTTTTTTAAGAGCTGATTTTTCTATCCTTTGAATTAGGTTTTTAAATCCTGAAATATGTTTTGATGTGATGGCTATTACCAATACGTCTGCGTCTAAAAAATCAGTGTCAAAATAATCGGATTCAGTGTTTACAATAAAGGGTGAGATGTTTAATTGGCTTAACGCATTTAAATTCTCAGTTTTTGTAGTAGATCCATTAACGTTATAACTAGCTGAAATTAATGTTTGGGCTAAAGCTTTGCCTAACCAACCACAACCTAATATACTTACATTTTTAGTCACGTTTTATTTGTTTTGTTAAAGGTAGTTCTATTTGTAATACTAGATCTGCGTTTTGTCTTAATTTGAAAATTGATTAGAAAATTCAGAAGGTGTAAGGCCAGTATTCTTTTTAAAAAAAAACGTGAAAAATAGGAATAGTCTTCATAATCTAACTTAAAGATTAGTAAATAGAAATAATTTAATTTATTCTAGAACAAAATACTTCAGTCTTGTGTCTGCCCCGATAGCTATCGGGACTAAAAGCGTAGCGCTCTTGTATCTTTTTTAAACTAAATACCTATCTTTGCGGTTCAATTATGAATATATTAGAACAAGATACAATATGCGCTTTAGCAACTGCACCAGGAATGGGAGCAATTGCAATAATTCGTATTTCAGGACACAAATCATTTGAAGTAGTAGAAAAAATATTTTCTAAATCTATTTCAGATAAAGATTCACATACGGTACACTTTGGATTGATTAAAGAAAATGACACCATTATTGATGAGGTTATTGTAACTGTTTTTAAAAACCCAAAATCATTTACGGGTGAGGATAGTGTTGAGATTACCTGTCATGGCTCAGTATTTATTCAACAACAAATCATTCAATTATTAATCCGTTCAGGTGCTAGAATGGCTAAAGCCGGAGAGTTTTCTATGCGTGCTTTTATGAATGGTAAAATGGATTTATCTCAAACTGAAGCGATTGCAGATTTAATTTCATCTACAACTAAAGCTCAGCATGAAGTCGCTATGCATCAAATGCGTGGTGGGTTTACGACTGAGTTATCAGGTTTACGTCAACAATTATTAGACTTTGCGTCATTAATTGAATTAGAATTAGATTTTTCTGAAGAAGATGTTGAATTTGCAGATAGAAGTCAATTGGAAGCCTTAGTAAATGAAATTACAGAAGGAATCAATTCTTTAATGGAGTCATTCCAATTAGGAAATGTAATTAAAAATGGCGTGCCAATTGCAATTGTTGGTGCACCTAATTCAGGTAAATCTACTTTACTTAATACTATTCTGAATGAAGATAAAGCTATTGTGTCAGATATTGCTGGTACAACTAGAGATGTGATTGAAGATGAAATTATAATTGATGGTGTTGCATATAGATTTATGGATACGGCAGGTATTCGTGAAACAAAAGATACGATTGAAAATTTAGGAATAAAAAGATCATTTGAGCAAGTTAAAAAAGCTAAAATTGTATTATTAATGTTTGGCCTTAATGATACTTCTCAAGAGGTAATATTATCTCAAATTAATGACTTTAAAGGAAAAAACATTCAAGGATTTCAAACTTTAATTCCAATATTTAATAAAGCTGATTTAGTTGACTTAACTGATTTTGATGAGTTAAAAAATGAGGGTGTATTTATTTCAGCAAAACATAAAACATACTTACCTGAGTTATTTAATAGCTTAAAAAAAGCGATTGGAAATACAAATATAGGGAATCAATTAATTGTAACCAACGCTAGACATTATGAAGCATTACAAAGAAGTTATGTCGCTATTAGTAGAGTTAAATCAGGTTTAGAAACTCAAATCCCAGGTGACTTATTGGCCATGGATATCAGAGAAACTTTAGAATTCTTAGGTGAAATTACAGGAAGTGTTTCAAATGATGAACTTTTAGGTAATATTTTCGCCAATTTCTGTATTGGAAAGTAATAAAATAAAGGTGTAACAAACTAACTTAATGTTAAGTTATTTTTAATTATACCAAAAAGTTTCCTTAGTTCTATTTTAACATTTTTTACTGCAATACTATCACTAAATCATCACTATTAACCATTACTCCAGCTTGTAGTACAATCATGTCTATAACCCCATCTGTAACAGCGGTAATGGTAGTTTCCATTTTCATGGCTTCTATAATAAATAATGCTTGGTTTTTAACAACTTTATCTCCTGATTTAACCAACACTTCAGACAGCATGCCTTGTAATGGCGCACCAATATGTTTACTATTATCTTTTATAGCTATTTGATGCGTAACCGATTCAATAGTTATGGAAGTATCTTTTATTTTGGCGGTTCTTGCTTGCCCATTTACTTTAAAATAAACAATTACCATTCCATCTTCGTTTGGTCTACCTACAGAATCTAAACGGATTAAAAGTGTTTTTCCTTTATCAATATCAACCGTAATTTCTTCGCCTCTTTCCATTCCATAAAAGAAATTTTTAGTGGGTAAATTCATTAAGTTTCCATATTTTAAATGTTTGTTATAGGCGTCTACAAATACTTTAGGATATAGTTTGTAAGATAGGAAATCGGTAATATCAAATACACGATCCATTCCTTCATCAAAAATCTCCAAAAATTCTTGATAGGAATTTTCAAAATCTACCGGTGGAATATGTGCATTTGGACGATCGGTATATGGCAATTGATCTTTTAGAATAAGTTTCTGTAATGTTTTTGGAAATCCACCAACGGGCTGTCCTAAATCGCCTTTAAAAAAGCTAATAACTGATTGTGGAAACGAAATATAATCCCCACGTTCTAAAACGTCTTGTACCGTTAGGTTATTACTCACTAAATACTGTGCCATATCTCCCACTACTTTTGAACTTGGCGTCACTTTTATAATGTCGCCAAATAACTCGTTCACATCACTGTACATTTGTGTGATTTCATGAAAACGGTCTTCCAATCCTAAAGCTGCTGCTTGTGGCTTAAGATTAGAATATTGTCCTCCAGGAATTTCATGAGTAAACACCTCACCAGAACCTGATTTTAAGCCGGATTCAAATGGATAATAATACGTGCGTACTGATTCCCAGTAATTAGAGTATTCATTTAAAGAAGTAATATTCATTGGGTTTTCACGCTCATTAAAACGCATCATCTCTACAATGGAATTAAAATTTGGTTGTGATGTTAAACCGGACAATCCTCCCAAAGCAACATCTACAACATCTACGCCTGCTTCAATAGCCTTTAAATACGTAGCTGATTGTATAGACGAAGTATCGTGAGTATGTAAGTGAATAGGGATGTTTATAGTACTTTTTAATGCAGAAACTAACTCATAGGCTGCATAGGGTTTTAAAAGTCCAGCCATGTCTTTAATTCCTAAAATATGTGCTCCTGAATTTTCAATATCTTTTGCTAATTGTAGGTAATAGGCCAAAGAATATTTGGTGTTTTTGGGATTTAAAATATCTCCCGTATAACAAATAGATCCCTCTGCAAGTCCATTTGTTTTAGTACGAATATGTGTAATACAAGGAGCAATAGATTCCATCCAGTTTAGCGAATCGAATACTCGAAATACATCTACACCATTTTCCCACGACTGCTCCACAAATTTTTCAATTAAATTATCTGCATACGCAGTGTATCCAACACCATTAGAACCCCTAATAAGCATTTGTAATAAAACGTTAGGCATTGATTTACGTAGTAGTTGTAAACGTTCCCATGGATTTTCTTGTAAAAATCGAAGACATACATCAAAGGTAGCACCTCCCCATACTTCCATACTAAATATGTCGGGGTGATTTTTTGCATAACCTTCCGCAACCTTTAGCATATCATAAGTACGCATACGGGTAGCTAGTAAACTTTGATGTGCATCACGCATGGTAGTGTCTGTAAAATGAACCTTTTTTTCATTAAGTAGCCACTTCGAAAATTTTTCTGGACCCAACTCGGTTAACCTATCTTTTGTCCCTTTCGTATATTCTGCTGAAGCATCAAATTTTGGAACTTTTGGTAGAATAAATGTTTTTAAAGGATCTATTTTTTTAACATCATTATTTCCATTTACAATAACGTCTCCTAAGTAGTTTACTAATTTTGTAGCCCTGTTTTTAGGCGTTTTAAACTTAAATAGTGATGGTTCATCTTTTATAAAGTTAACAGTTACTTCCCCTTTTCTAAAGGTTGGGTGTGTTAATATATTATCTAAAAATTGCATATTGGTCTCTACACCACGAATTCTAAATTCTGCTAAGGCACGGCGCATTTTTCGACAAGCACCATCTAAGGTTCTACTGCTTGCTGTAACTTTTACTAGCATAGAATCGAAAAAAGGAGAAATAGTTACCCCTTGATACAAACTACCAGCATCTAAACGAATTCCAAATCCTGAAGCACTCCTGTAGGTAGTGATGGTACCATAGTCTGGTTTAAAATCATTTGCAGGATTTTCTGTGGTAATACGACATTGTAAAGCATAACCACTAACTTTAACAGCATCTTGGTTGGGTAATTTAATTTGGGTATCAGAGAGTTTATAACCTCCGGCAACAAATAATTGTGTTTTTACAATATCTATATTGGTAATTACTTCTGTAACAGTATGTTCTACTTGGATTCGTGGATTTACTTCTATAAAATAAATTTCATCACCGTCTACCAGAAACTCTACAGTACCTATATTGTTATAGTCTACCGATTTACATATAGTTGTAGCATATTTGTATAATGCGTTTTTAGTATCTTGATTTAGCTCAAAAGAAGGTGCAAATTCAATTACTTTTTGATATCGGCGTTGTACAGAACAGTCGCGTTCATATAAATGTACCATATTACCGTAATTATCGGCTACTATTTGGATTTCAATATGTTTTGGGTTTTCGACAAACTTCTCCAAAAAAACAGTCGCGTCTCCAAAAGCATTTAAGGCTTCACGTTGACTTTCTGGATATGATTTTCGGAGATCAATTTCGTTTCTAATAACGCGCATTCCTCTACCACCACCACCAGAAGCAGCTTTAAGCATAATTGGATAGCCTATTTTATCTGCTTCCGTTATAGCTATTTCAATTGTGGAAATTGGCTGCTCATTACTTTTAATAATTGGAATGTTGTTTGCGATAGCAACTTCCTTGGCTTTAATCTTATCTCCTAACGATTCTAAAACTGAGACCTTTGGTCCAATAAAAATAATATTATTATCGGCACATTTTTGTGCAAATACTGCATTTTCGGATAAGAAACCATAACCCGGATGAATGGCATCTGCACCAATACTTAAAGCAATAGCTATAATTGTATCAGGATTTAAATACGGTTTTAAAGGCTCATTGTCTGTTCCAATTTGATACGATTCATCTGCTTTATAACGGTGTAAGGAATATCTATCTTCATAGGTATATATTCCAACTGTTTTCACTCTTATCTCGGTACAAGCTCTAAAAATTCTAATTGCTATTTCACCTCTATTGGCAACAAGTACTTTTTTTATTTTCATAATGATAAGCGGTTTATGGGTTACAATTTTTTTTCAATATTTTCAAATATACGATTTTTTACTATGCATGCATAGTATTTTTACAAAAAACTATAGAAATAAAAAATTATTACCTATTGTCTATTCCGATAGGTGAGAATTTTTATTATTTGAACTGTCCTTTTTTTATTTCAATAATATTGGATTTAAAATAATAGGTTTTCCATCCAGTCAGATTTAGATATACTAACTTTAATTCATAGATTCAAAAGATAGTCTTAAAGAAATGAAAATACTCTCTGTTTATTTTGTGAAATAGTTAAAATGTGTATAATTCATAAAAATTAACCATAATTAAATTGATTTTTTGTGTGTGATTTGTGTTTCTTAATCCTTATGTTTTTTTATGAGAAGTTAGATTATGTATATAACCTAAGCAAACAAAAAATAATTTACAAACGGTATTGAAACTTATGTTTTATATACCGTTTTCTTTTGGAACTAATTTTCTAATATGAATAAGGGGATGTGATACTGTGAAATAATACTATCAGAAATTACTACTGATAAATCAAATAAGCAATCAAAAAGTAGATACTTAGACCTAAAATATCATTTGATGTCGTAACAAATGGGCCAGTAGCTAAGGCAGGATCAATTTTAATTTTCTCTAGGACTAACGGTACTAAAGTTCCAAAAATTGCAGCTATAATAACGACTATAAATATTGATAAACCAATTGTTATTCCCATTAGAATATCACCATTGTTCATGTAGTAATTGGCAATAAATACTAATCCACCGCAAATTATACCGATTATCATTCCCACAATTAACTCCTTAGAAACTCTTTTTAAAATTCCACTAAATTGAAAGTCATTACTTGCTAAACCTTGTACTACAATAGCAGATGATTGTACACCTACATTACCACCAGTTGCGGTAATTAATGGAATAAAAAATGCTAAAATCGGATTGATTGATATTTCAAGTTCGTAATTTTTTAAAATTAATGAACTTAATATTCCACCTAAAATACCGATTAATATCCAAGGTAATCTTGATTTAATATTTTTAAAAATACTAGTTGTTGCCTCAACATTATCGGTTATACCAGAAGCCATTTGGTAATCTTTTTCAGCTTCTTCTTGAATAAAATCTAAAACATCATCAATGGTAATTCTACCTACTAATTTATGTAAACTATCTACAACAGGAATTGTTACTAAATCATACCTTTGCATAATTTCAGCAACAGTTTCATTATCGTCATTAGTTTTTACATATCTAATGTTATTTGAGATATATAAATCAGAAATAAGAGCGTTTGGTTGAGCAAATAGTAACCCTTTAAGAGATAATATCCCTAAAAGAGTATCATTGTCATCTACAACATAAATAGTGTACACACGTTCAACATCTTCAGCTTGTCTTCTTAATTCAATAACGCAACGTTTTACAGTCCAATTTGACCTGGCTTGAATATATTCAGATTGCATTAATCCACCTGCAGAATCCTCTTTGTATTTTAAAAGGTCAATAATTTCAGAAGCTAATTCTTTATCTTGCATGTGAGATAAAGCTTCATCTTTTTCATCTTCAGAAAGCGAACCTAAAATATCAGCACCATCATCTGAATCTAATTGATCAATTTGTTCTGCAATTTCGGCAATAGAAAAATTCCCTAAAAACTTTTCTTGATACTCTTCATCTAATTCTACAAGTGAATCTGCAGCTTTTTCTTCATCTAGTAAATCAAAAATAAATTTACCTTCTTCCAAACTTAAATGTTGGATGATATCCGCAATATCCGCAGGGTGTAGCTTTCCTATTTCATTTAAAATGAATTCAGAATTAGTAGCTTCAATGTGGCTTCTAATTTCTGCAAGAAAATATTTAGTTAACTCAAACTGCACAGTATAGTGTTACAAAGGTATTTATTTTACGGAGAATATAGACAAAGGTTGATAGAAAGCTACTTTATTTTGAAAGTTGAATAATATTTTGGTTTATTTGATTAAATAATTAAGTAGATTTCGCTTGTAAACTGAAAGTTATAAAACATGAGATATTTTAAATTATATAATATTTTTTAGGTATAAAAAAAACCTCACTAAATTAATAGAGAGGTGTTTATATGAAATCAATTAGATTTGTTTTTTATTATAATGTTGAAGGACAAACGTATTCTGAAACATTTATTTTTGTTTCTGCTTTCATTTTTCCAAATCCACCAGCTACATCAATTAAATTGTGAATACCGTTTGCTTTCGCAATAGATTCAAAAATTACAGATCTATAACCACCTGCACAATGCACATAATAAGTTTTGTCTTTGTCTAAATTAGCTATGTTAGCATTAAAAGTATCTAGTGGTTCGTTAATAGCACCAATTACATGTTCTGATAAAAATTCAGATTTTTTTCTAACATCTAAAATATTGATATCAGCTGTAATATTTAGATGCTCTAATTCTTCTGGTGTCACTTGATCTATACTGGCTAATTCATTTCCTGCTTCTTTCCAAGCAGTAACTCCATTTAACAGCACGCCTTGAGAATAGTCATATCCAATCCTTGCTAATCTTGTAACAGCTTCTTCTTCTTTTCCAAAATCAGCTATAATTACAATATTTTGATCAATATCTTTAATTAAAGCACCAACCCAAGGGGCAAATCCACCAGCTAAACCAATAAATATTGAACCTGGAATATGTGATTTAATAAATTCATTTTGATGTCTTGTATCTAGTATTATTGAACCATCAGCAACTAAAGCTTTTACTTCATCAACTGATAATTCTTTTTTTCCCGTAGCAATTACAGTTTCAATATCAGTATTTATACCTTTATTCATTCCTGCATTTTTAGGGAAATATTGTGGAGGTGGTGCTAAACCTGTTAATACTTCTTTAACAAATTCATCTTCAGTCATGTCATACCTTAAAGCATAATTTACTTCTTTTTGATGTCCTAAAGTATCATAAGTTTCTTTACTCATGTTTTTACCACATGCAGAACCTGCCCCATGATTTGGATAAATGATGATGTCATCTGGTAAACGCATAATCACGTTTCTTAAAGAATTAAATAAGTGTTTTGCTAAATCAGCTTCAGTTAATGTACCTTGTTTTATTGCTAAATCTGGACGGCCAACATCACCAATAAATAAAGCATCACCAGAAAATAAACATTGTTCTTTTCCTGCTTTATCTCTTAATAATAATGAGATAGACTCCATTGTGTGTCCTGGCGTATGTAACAGTTCTAATTCAACTTCTCCAACTTTAAAAATTTCACCATGTGTACCATTATGTAACTCATATTCTGCCGTTGCACCAGGTCCATATACAATGGTTGCACCTGTTTTTTTAGCTAAATCAACATGTCCTGAAACGAAATCAGCATGAAAGTGAGTTAAAAAAATATATTTAATTGTAGCATTATCACTTTCTGCTCTTTCAATATATGGTGCTGTTTCTCTTAATGGATCAATAACAACCGCTTCTCCTTTTGATTCAATGTAATATGCCATTTCGGCAAGACAACTTGTAAATATTTGTTCTATCTTCATGGTATGTAATTTGTTATTTTGTAAGACAAAGATAATAACTTTTTAAAGATGTATCTGTAACCAAAATTACATATTCATTTTAGTGTTAATTAAATCAATGCCTAACTGCTGTTTTTGTATTGAATTTTATAGCTTTACCATCTTATGAAAACAATTAGAAAAGTTTTAGTAAAAGTTGTTGGTATAAAAACATATTTGATATGGGTTAGTAAGATTTATATTACACTTATAAATTTTGGATTCTCAAAGTCTAAATATGCTGAATTATATTTTACACAAAAAATCGTAAAAGAAGGGGATACTGTTTTAGATATTGGTGCGAATTTATCTTATTATTCATATTTTTTAGCTAAAAAGATAGGTGATTCAGGTAAGTTGTTAGCTGTTGAACCTATTCCTTTGTTTGCTGGTATTTGGAGAAAAAATATGTCTAAGTATAAAACTGAGAACATAAAACTTTTTAATTGTGCTTTAGGAAATAAAGAGAAAGCAGCTGTTAATATGTCTATTCCAATTGTTAATGGAGTGGTAAGACATGGATTGACTAAGGTTGATGGACAAAAAGATGAAAAGGTGCATGAAAAAATATTAGAATTCAAAGTGCCTATGCATATTGGGGATGAATTATTTTTAAGTGAGAATTTAACACAACTTAATTATTTAAAATGTGATGTGGAAGGCTACGAGCAATTTGTAATGCCGTCATTGAAGAAAACAATTTCTAAGTTTAAACCATTAATTCAAATTGAATTAAATGGAAAAGAGAACAGAGAAAACGTGGTTAGTTTTTTACTGCCACTTAACTATTCTATTTGTATTTTAGTAAACAATAAATTAAAACAAATTCAGCAAACTGAAATTCATAATTATAATCAAGATTTTTATTTCTTAAATAATGATAATGATTATTCTATATTATTTTCTTAAAATTTATTAAAGCGGCTTTTGAGCTAAATTTTAATTATTAACAGTAATTACTGCTTTTAATATTACAAGTCGCTAATTAAGTGCTACATTTTAAATAAAAAACTGTAAACGGCATCATAATTGATTTATCTTAGTTATAAAATTAATTACTTATGAAAACACTAAGTTATAGTAAATCAAAAAAAGTAAAGTGCCTATCAGGAATTGATAAAGCACTTTACGAATTAGGTGTTAAATTAACAACTAAAAAATCAAAGCATTAATTTTTTAATTGTAGACTTTTTTAGATTAACTTAATGGAGGTAAGATTCCCATTTTGTCAGCAAAATGATGACAGTAATCTTTTAAATCTTCACTAATGTTTTTTTCTCCTGTCGCTCTTTCAAAAGAATCAGCCATTGTCAATAATGTTTGGTGGAAAAACTTTTTCATTTCATCAACAGTCATTTCTTTTTCCCATAAATCAATTCGCATAGCAGCACCATCTTTTTTATCCCATAGTGATAAAATCATTGCTTTTGCTGCTAAATTATCTACTCCACCATCTTCAGCGCTCCAGCTAATAGCTTCTGGAATGTTATTTTCGTTAGTGGTTACGTCTATTGTTATTTTTGATGTTTTAGTCATTACTTATTATCTTTTGGTTTGTATGCTTTTAATATTTTTGTGTGATTTTTCTCAGCAATTAATTTTTGAACTGTAACTTCAGGATTTTTATCCATGTAGGCTTTAATTATTTTCCAACCTAAATATTGTCCTATTTTTGATGGTGAACCTTCTAATCCAACAGTTGTAGGACCAGGTTTAAAATAACGAACAACAAGTTTCATGTCAGTAGAGTAAATCCAATTTTGCTCTACTATATGCTTCCAAATATTGAATTCACTTAATTCAGCCCAATCATATTCAGCTTTTGAATATCTAATTTTTAAATGATCTTCAGCATTTGGTAACATGGCATCTATTAAATATAATAGTTTTCCATTGTAAATCATATTAGATAAGAATTGGTCTCCAGTATTATTTTCAAGAACATTAGCTTCAATCCAACTTTGTGCAATGTCAGCCATTAAATATTCTTTTTCCATTTTAGTTTTAAAATAGTTTGGATAAGGTAATTGTTTTATGATTTCATTATCGTTTCCTAAATACATTTCTAATCCTAATCCAATTTGAGTAGGTGTTGACACTACACCATTTGCAAATGTAGAATTGTAAGTAATTACATTAGTAGGTAGCATAGCATGTGGAATATGATATTTTAAGTGTTTAAACATATCAATCATTTGAGTTTGCTGATTTTTAAAATCCCCAAATAATTTTTGCACATTGTTATTTACCATTTTCATGATAGAATCTTGCGTAAATAAAAATAAAGTATTTGCAATTGAATCATGATATGGTGAACCTGAAGAAAGCATTTCCATAACATAAAATTCATATAGTTCTCCACCTTCTTGTATCTGTGAAGCGTTTACTAATGCTAAATCGTTTACCGATTGGGCATTAAACATATTAACTTCATATCTATAAACATCTAGATCTAAATCAGTTTTACTCACGTCTACATCTAAAGGATTAGAATTACACCCTATAAAAAGAAGGGGTAAAAGCAATAAACTACTAATCTTATTTAACATTTGTTTTATTTTTTGTATTATTGTGGTACAAATATAAATTGAATAAAATGAAAAGAATACTTTCAGTACTATTAATTATATCATTTACTTTTGGGGCAACTGCGCAAGACAAGAAAATTAGAGGTGGTTTAGTTACTGGTTTTACAATAAATTCATTAAGTGTAAATTCTAATAAAATTGAACGTAATGGTGTTGGTGCTGGATTTGTGATAGGAATGACAGGTGAATATAATGTAAACCAAAACATTGCTTTTAATAGTGGTATAGAATTTAGTATCGAATCTTTTAATGTAAATTATGGAACTGCAGGAGCTACAAAATTGAGTTCTGTATTTTATTCTTATAATGATACGGAGATAATAAAAATTGGTGATATTGAAAGTACTGATACCTTAGCATTTCAAGTTTTAGGTCGAAAGTATAGAGCAAAATACGTAACAATTCCTTTATTTATGAAGTTCCAAACTAATATGATTGGTGATTTTAAATATTATGGAAAAATGGGATTGCGTACAAGTATTTTAGCTGGTGTTAGAATGAATGATGAAGGATTTGAGTCTGTTAAATCTGGTGCTGAATTTGAAAGAATAAGGAGTGAAATTATAACAAAAGAAAATATGCAGCCTGAAGCATTCAAAAAAGGATTGGCAACAATAAAAATGGGAATAGGTACTTATGGTGGAGTTGAATGGAACTTTACAGGTAATACTCATTTGTATGCTGAGGCAGGTTTTATTTATGGAATAACACCATCATTATGGCAAGAATCAGGACATTTAGTTGAGACTGAATTAAAGAATGGAAAATATAAAACGGTTGAAGCTTTAGATGTTAAGAATAATCCAATGCATACTTTTGAATTGAAAATAGGTTTACTATTTTAAATAATAAATATTTAATTATTAAAACCATTTCGATACATATTGAAATGGTTTTTTTTATCTAAAAAAAATGGAATCACAAAAAGTAATTAATCACATTGTAAATTGGCTAAAAGATTATGCAAATAAAGCAGGTGTTCAAGGCTATATTGTTGGCATTAGTGGAGGGATAGATTCTGCATTAACATCTATATTGTGTGCTAAAACTGGTTTAAAAGTTATTTGTGTTGAAATGGGTATTCATCAAAATTCAAATGAGGTTAATAGAGGGTTGGAACATATTGAATGGCTTGAAAAAAAATATCCAAATGTAAGTCATCAACGTATAAACTTAACTGATACTTTTGAAACTATAAAAAAAGGATTCACTTCAAAAACACAAACTCACGGTTTATCCATGGCAAATACTAGAGCTAGGTTAAGAATGACAACTTTATATGCTGTTGGTCAAGCGAATGGGGTATTAGTTGCCGGAACAGGAAACAAGGTGGAAGATTTTGGAGTAGGATTTTATACAAAATATGGAGACGGTGGGGTAGATGTAAGTCCTATTGCTGATTTATTTAAAACACAAGTTTTTAAATTAACAAAAGCATTAGGTGTTATTGATTCTATTCAAAATGCTCAGCCAACTGATGGTTTATGGGAAGATGAAAGAACAGATGAAGGTCAATTAGGCGCTTCTTATCCAGAATTGGAGTGGGCTATGACATTTTTAGAAAATAAAACAAATACGATTGAGAGTTTATCAGAAAGACAATTAGAGGTCATCAAAATTTACAAGAAATTTAATTCAGCTAATAGGCATAAAATGGAAGCAATTCCTGTGTGCATTATACCTAATGAATTAGGATAAGAAATCTAATATTATTATATTTGAGGAAATATAATAATATGAAAAGAATACTAGTAAGTGTATTTACTTTAAGTTTATCAATTTTGTCTTTTGGACAAGAAGATTATGATTTAATCTTTGATGACGGAGTAAAAAATACAAAAATCGCTATTGGGACAGATTTAGTGACACTTTGTACAGGAACAGTAAATTTTAATGCAAGTTATAACTTGTCAGATAAATTTCAGGTAAAAGTAGGAGTAGGTGCAACACCATTTGGATTTATTTTTGATGCAACTTCATTGTTGTCTGATGAGCCTCCAATTATGCAGAGAGATCTTAAGACAGGTTCTTTTTTAAGTGGAGGTATTAAATATTTTTTAAATAAAGAGCATGGTTTAATTAATTCAGGAGCCGGTGCTTATTATGCGTTATATCTTGAAAGATGGAAGAATTTAGACGCGTTAAATAATTCTTTTTTTTATAAAAGAACAAAATTAAATATAGTTGGTGGAACAAACGTAGGCTTATTTGGTAATTTCAATTTAGATATTGAATATGGTATGTCTGTTGGTTTTTATACTACAGGTATTGTATTATTGCCTACTTCGGAAAGTTCAGATTTAATCTATGGATTAAATTTAGGATTAGGATTAAATTATAAACTTTAAGATAAAAAAATGAAAAAAATAATTTTAGTTTTATTAACCGTTACTTTAACGTTAATAAGTACAGCACAAGTATCTAGTAGGTTTGCTAGAAATATAAAATGGAAAGAAATTGAAAAATCAAGAAAACAATCAGATCCTATTCTTATTGGAAATACTGATCGTGAATTGTATTTTATTAGTAGTCTGAAAGGAAAAAAGACACTTGAAAAATATAGTGTAGGTTCTTTACTTAAGCAAAACGCAAGATTGTTAGAGCTTGAATTTAGAAAGAAAAAATTACATTACATAGCTTCATATATGATTGGAGAAACGCCAGTTTTATTAACTAGCTTTTATAATAAAAAAACGAATACAAATTACTTATTTTATCATGTCGTAAATCCAAAGACATTAACAATGAGTGCGCCTAAAGTATTAGCTTCAAAAGTTTTTAAGAAAACTAAAAAATCAAAGAGAAAGAGTCGCTCAATATACAATTTTGAAGGTGTTACAACAAATACTTCTGAGGATAAAAATATTACATTTGTGACTTTTCCAAATCCTAAAAAAGAGGAAGTATTTGAAGATAAAGTTAACAAATCTTATATTGGAAAAATATTTGATGAGAACTTTAATGAAGTAAATGATTTTGAATATAACTTTCCTTTTGACAATTTTCAAATTAGAGAGACTAAAGTAAGTAATGACGGTTTAGCTTATGTGTTAGTTGATAAATTAGTACTTGATGAATCTGCTAAGAATAAAAGATACAAAAAATACCTTATTGAAAATACGTATTTATTGTATGTTGATGTAACAAGTGGAGATTCTGAGTTCTTTAAATTAGAGTTAGAAAATAAATATTTTTCTCAAATTTCATTGAAGCCATTAAAAAATGGAGGCTTAATTATTTCAGGTTTAACAGAAAAAGCTGATGAAAGTGGTGTTGATGGGTCGTTCTCTATCGTTTATGATAAAGATATGATTGAAATGAATAACTCAAGTACTTCATTTGAAAAGGATTTTATTACAGCAACTTGGTCGGATAGAGCAAAAAAGAAGATTGCTAAAAAAAATAAAAAAAGAGCTAGAAGAGGTAAGAAAAAAATAGCACCTCAATTTTACAATTATTATCTAGATCATATTATTGAATTAAGTGATGGTAGTGTTACCGTTTTAGCTGAGCAGTATTATGTAAAAGTTGTGACTACAACTCATAGAGGGGCAAACGGAAGTTCTTATACAACTACGACTTACTATTTTTATTACAATGATATTATAGCTGTGAATTATGACAAGTATGGAGAGTTTCAATGGAAAAAACTAATCAAAAAACATCAAGTAAGTGTTAATGATAACGGTTATTACTCTTCTTATTTTGTAGTTGAAAATGATGATGATATTGAAATTATTTATAATGAAGGTAAAGTGGCAGTTAAAGTTCAACTTGGACCTGAAGGATCAGTACAAAAAGATAATATTATTGAATTTTCAGAAAGAAGAATGAAGTTAGTTCCTAAACAATGTGGACTCTTAAAAAACACAGGTGTTTTTCTTTATGCTAGTGGGAAATCGGGTAGTAAGTTTGGTGTGTTAAAGCTATAATTTAATTAACTGATTAAAGTATTAAAATGCTCAGCTTCTTGCTGGGCATTTTTTTTTGAATTATTTTTTTTGATAAAATAAGCTTCAGTTTTCTGTACTATTATATGGCACTAATCTAGTACTTACTTTTTATCTTTCGGTATGTAAAGTAATCTGAAGCAGGTTATATCGAATCGGTTAATGGTGTATAGGTTTCCTGTTTAATCGGCTACATTTGGCTTATATTATTCAAACTTTGACAAGTTTAAAATTGTATTTTAAGTCAAATAGAATAGAGTTTTTCTAATTTTTTTAGAATTATAGCACTACCGTATTTTTCAATAATTTCTTTTGAAATATTAGCTGAATTATAGGTTTGAAATGTGTTAGACATTTTTAAAATAGTATCTTCTATTTGGTTCTCTTTTTTTGAAGTAATTATTAAACTATTCTTACTATTTAAAAATTCATTTGGTCCACCGCATAATTTTGAAATCACTGGTTTCCCTGCTCGTAAAGCTTCAGCTATGGTCATTCCAAAAGTTTCAAAGTTTGAATTGCTAATATAAAAATTACAATTCTGCATACATTCTAAAACTACAGAGTGTGGTTTTCTTCCTAAGATTGTTAGGTTTGATTTTGTTAGATTTAATTTTTTAACTGTGTCTAAAATTAAATTTTCATCTGGTCCTCCTCCAATTAATGTTAAGTGTAAATTTGAATTATTTTTAAGTGCAATGCTAAAACCTTCAAGTAACCCTGTTATGTTTTTTATAGAATTGATATAATCGTTTACAGAAAGTATTTTTATTTGATTTGTACTCTTTATATCCAACTCAACCTTTGGTTCATACTGTTCAATTAAGTTTGGAATAACTAAGGGTATAATACGAGTATTACTAATAAATTCCTTTTTTAAAAATTCAGAAACACAACTTATTTTAATGGCTTTTTTTATCAATTTCACATAGAAGTACTTATAAAGAAAGTTCTTCTTGTTAAACGCGCCTGTTAAATGCCCAGACCAATGTTCACTTACTACAAATGGAATGTTTTTATGTTTGGCTAAATGTAAGGCTAAAAATAAAGGTCGAATAGGGACATGAACATGAACGAGATCAACCTGACTTTGTAAATTAGCGTAGCCAATTTTTTGTGCAGCTTTGTAACGCTTTAAATTTATTAATTTACCAAATAATCCTTTTGCTTTTTTGAAATATATTATTTGTTCAAAAATACCTTCATGAGAAGATCTTTGGACTTTAAAATCTGTAGAAATTGTGTCGTTAGATTGAACGTAAATAACTGATATTTTAAATTTTTTTTGTAATAATAATGCTTGTTGTTTTACAAAAACACCTAATTGAATATCGTTATTATTTGGATACCATTTAGATAAAATTAAAATATGTTTATTAAGCTCTGTCAATTATCTTATCTCTATGTTAAACATGTTTTCTTCACCAATAAACCCAGTTAAGGTATCACCAATTTTAACAGGACCAACACCTGCTGGTGTTCCTGTGTAGATTAAATCGCCAATTTTTAGGGTTACAAATTGTGAAATGTAAGCAATGATTTTATCAAATGTAAAAATCATATCAGAGCTAACGCCACTTTGAACTACAGTATTATTTTGTAACATTGAAAATTGAATATTATTCAAATCTAAATCCGATTTTTTAATAAAGTTTTTTGATAAAACAGCACTGTTTTCAAATGCTTTTGCCTTTTCCCACGGTAACCCTTTTGCTTTACATTCTTGTTGAATATCTCTAGCTGTAAAGTCAATTCCTAAACCAATTTCATTATAATATTTGTGTGCAAACTTTTCATCAATATGTTTACCAACACGATTTATTTTCACTACTAATTCTACTTCATAGTGTAAATCTTTAGTAAAATCAGGAATGTAAAACTTATACCCTCTAAGGATAGCCAAGTCAGGTTTGAAAAAGAAAATAGGTTCTGTAGGTAATTCAGACTTCATTTCTTTAGCGTGATCTGCATAATTCCTTCCAATACAAATTATTTTCATTAGTTGAATTTATCTTTTAATTGATCTAATTTATTTGTCAATTTTTGTTTTTCTTGAAGATTCTTTTTGGCTTGTAACTCTCTCTTTTCGGCCTTTAATTCATCTGTAATCTTTTTCAAAACTTGTTTAGTGTATGATGGAAAGTCATTGTTTAACATCCACGCATGGTAGCCAGGTTCTTTTTGAAAAATTTCTTTAATTGTTTTATCTTTATGCTTACCAAAGTTATAAATAGGAACCCCTTCTTTATTTACAGCTAATCTACCGGCAAAATCTAATAATTTGTTTTTGTTATGTTGGCTATACTCAGCTAAAAAGTCCATATCATTTTCTAAATCTGGATATTTATCTAATTGTGCTTTTAGTACTTCATAAGTCGCAATGATATCAGCCTCTGCACTGTGTGCATTCTCTATGTCTTTGTCACAGTAAAATTTATAAGCTGCAACTAAAGTTCTCTGTTCTTTTTTATGAAAAATGTTTTGAACATCAATTGCTTTTCTAACAGACATATCAAAATCTATCCCAACTCTTGAAAATTCTTCCATTAACATTGGAATATCAAATTTATTAGAATTATAACCTGCTAAATCAGCATCTCCAATAAAGTCTAATATTTTTTGAGATGCAGCTTTGAAAGTAGGCGCATCTTTAATATCTTCTTGTGTAATCTTATGAATTTCTACCGATTCTTTCGATATCGTCATTTCAGGATTAATACGCATTGTTAAACGCTCTTCTGATTGATCAGCATTAACTTTTATGATTCCTATTTCTACAATTCTATCTTTTGATGTAGAAAGGCCAGTTGATTCTATATCAAAAAACGCTATTGATTTGGTAAGATTTAATTTCATTGTTATAATTTATAATTGAATTTAGATAGAAACTAGTCTATTGTCTCTATTTTATTTCAACGCTTCTATTTAATTATTTATGACTGTTGTAAGTTATAAAAGTCAAGTCTGTTTTTTATTTTATGATATTAAAAACTCACTAAATAATGAATGTAAATCTATTAAAAAAGCCTCCTCCATAAGATGGAGAAGGCTTAAGTTATTAACACTCAGTTTTTAAGTGTTCAGTCTTATAGTTCTCTATTTACATCAAATTCTTCTAAGTAATCAGCAACTCTTTTTACAAACATTCCTCCTAGTGCACCATCAACCACTCTGTGATCGTATGAGTGAGATAAGAACATTTTAGAACGAATACCAATAGTGTCTCCATTTTCAGTTTCGATAACAGAAACTACTTTTCTTACTGCTCCTAAAGCTAAAATAGCAACTTGTGGTTGGTTAATAATAGGTGTTCCCATTACATTTCCAAATGATCCTACGTTTGTTACTGTATATGTACCTCCAGAAACGTCATCAGCAGCTAATTTGTTATTTCTAGCTTTATTAGCTAATCCATTAACTTGTTTAGTTAAGCCTGTTAGGTTAAAGTTATCTGCATCTTTAATTACTGGAACAATTAAATTACCAGATGGTAAGGCAGTTGCCATTCCTAAATTAATATGCTTTCTTTGAATTATATTATCTCCGTCAACAGAAACATTTACACCTGGGAAATCTTTAATTGCTTTCACAATTGCTTCCATGAAAATTGGTGTGAAAGTAATTTTTTGTCCTTCTTTAGCTAAAAATTTATCTTTAACTTTATTTCTCCAGTTCACAATGTTTGTAACATCAGCCTCAACATATGAAGTAACATGTGGAGATGTTTGAACAGACATTACCATATGATCAGCAATTAGCTTTCTCATTCTGTCCATTGGGATGATTTGATCACCTTCCATTGTAGGAACAGTTGGTTTGTGAGCTACTTTTACTGGAACAGCCTTTTTTGGTGCTGCAGCAGCAGGTTTAGTGTCAGTAGGAGTATTTCCTCTTGAGTCAATAAATGATAAAATATCTTTTTTTGTAACTCTACCGTTTTCACCACTTCCAGAAATTGATTCTAATTCTGACATTGAGATACCTTCTTTGTCTGCAATACTTCTAACTAATGGAGAATAAAATTTTCCAGAAGGACCAGTTTTAGAAACTGATTCAGTATTAGAATTAGAAATAACTTCAACCGCTTTTGTTTCAGTAGCTGTTGTTTTAGTTTCTTTAGTTGGTTCAGCAATTGCTGCACCTCCGTCAGTTGATATAATAGCGATAACGTCACCAACTTGTGCAACTTCATCTTTATCAAATAAAATCTTAATTAATGTTCCTTCAGCTTCTGATGGTAATTCATTGTCAACTTTATCAGTGGCAACCTCAACTAAAGGTTCATCCATTTCAACAGTATCTCCAACTTCTTTTAACCAATTAGTTATAGTAGCTTCTGTAACACTTTCTCCCATTTTAGGAAGTTTAATTTCTATTTCTGCCATGACGGTGTATTTGTAATTTTAGACCACGAAAGTAGTCATTTTAAACTAAAAAATAAGGATTTTAATTAAATTTTATTGCTTTAACAGGGTTAATTTTACTAATTAAATAGCTTGGTATGATTAATATTACCATACAAACAATGATAGTTAATAAATTTACACCTAAAATATGATAAATATTTAGGCTTACTGGAACGGTATCTAAATAATATACTTTAGAATCTAATGGGATAAATTGAGTGTATTTTTGAATAGATAATAAGGTTAAGGCGATTAAATTACCCCAAAACAATCCTTTTATTAATAAGTAAAGAGAGTTATATAAAAATATTTTTCGAATAGACCAATTTGTAGCACCAATGGCTTTTAAAATACCAATCATATTGGTTTTTTCTAATATTAAAACTAGTAATGAGGTGGTCATATTGATTAATGAAACGATTATCATTAATGCTAAAATAATAGCAATATTCATGTCTAAAAAACCTAACCAAGAAAATATTTCTGGATGTAAATCTGTTATTGGTTGGCTATGGTATTCAAAAGGAATATTTTGATAAATAATAGTATTTACTTTTTGTAAGTCATCCCAATTATTTAAAAGCACTTCAAATCCTCCTGTGTGTAAATGACTTGTACCAGGCCCATTATGGATTGTAATCGTTCCAAAAGGTGCTATGATTAAGCTGTCTCCAATATACTCTATAGGTTGTTTTTTTAGTAGTTCTTCAGAACAGTTACAAGGCATTTTTACATCTAGTTTTGCTGTTGATCGATTAAATAATGAATCTCTTGATACAGAATAGCCATAGAAATCTTTAACGGTAGGTAATACATCTATATTTATTAGTTCTTTGTCTAAATTTAATATTTTTAAAGTAGGAGAATCATAACCACTTCCCCAATCATAAATGAATGTATTAGTTGAGCCATAAGCTAAAACTTCCATTACAAATTGATTGTTTATACAAGTATCTTTAAGTGTTAAATAACTTTTTACACCCCAATTATTTATGTTTTGTATTTGGCTTAACTGACAGAATATTAATTTCTTATCAAATTCTTCCATACCCGTGTTATATATCCCTTTTATGACAAAGTTTCGCTTTTTTGGATTGTTTTTTAAAACAAAGTAGGCGTTAATTTTATCACCTATCTTATAATGTAATAAGTTAGCTATGTATTCAGATATAATAATGTCATTATTATTTGATGTTGAATCAATTATGTGACCTTCTACCAATTTATTATTAAAAAAATCCCAATCAAATGTGTGATCTACTCCTTTAAATAAGACACCTAAAATATCTCTATTAATGACTGATGTGTCTTTACCATTTAGATTAAAAATAGAAGTATCAAAGTCTGTTTGTAAAATTGCAGGTTTATAGGCGTAATTCTGAAAGTGTTTTATGGATGGGTTCTTTTTTAGTTCAGAAATAAAATCTTGCTTAATATATATTGGAGAGGACTCCATAGACGTATTGTCTTCAAATTTTGTAATTTGAATATGTGATCCAAATCCAATAATCTTTTCCCTAACTTTTTCTTGAAACCCAGTAACTATAGATGTAGTTATAAGCATTACAGCTACGCCTATTGAAATACTGGCTAAAGAAATTCTAACGATAGGTTTTGAAACCGCATCTTTAGACTTGTCTTTTTTTATGATTTTTTTTGCAATGAAAAATTCGGTACTCAATTTGTATCAGTTTAAGTTGTAAATTTACAATTATTAATTCTTACTTATAATGAAATACAAAATATTATTAATAATTATCATTTTCTCATTCAAAACATTTTCACAATCAAACCTTTATTGTAATGATAATGTTGTGGTTGGTGCAGAGAAAATTGAATTGTATTTACAGTTATTAACTAATAAAAGGGTAGCTATTGTTGGTAATCAAAGTTCAATGATTGGTGAAACACATTTAGTAGATTCTTTATTATCATTAAAAGTTGATGTTAGAAAAGTATTTTCTCCTGAGCATGGCTTTAGAGGAAAGGCTGATGCTGGAGAAAAAGTAAGCTCTGGAATTGATTCTAAAACCGGATTGCAAATTGTATCGTTATATGGTGGTAATAAAAAACCTAAGTCAGAACAAATGGAAGGTTTAGATGTGTTAATTTTTGACATTCAAGATGTAGGCGCAAGGTTTTACACTTATATTTCTACATTACATTATGTGATGGAAGCTTGTGCTGAAAATAATGTTGAATTAATTATTTTAGACAGACCAAATCCTAACGGGCATTATGTGGATGGTCCGATATTAGATTTAAAATATAAATCATTTATAGGAATGCATAAAATACCAATTGTACATGGTATGACAATAGGGGAGTACGCAAGAATGATTTATGGTGAAAAATGGGTTAAAGCTGAAGGTTTAAACTTTAAAATTATTAATTGTGAAGGCTGGAATCATTCCAAGTTTTATAAATTGAATATAAAACCATCTCCAAATTTGCCAAATATGACGTCTATTTATTTATACCCTAGTTTATGTCTTTTTGAAGGTACAGTGGTTAGCGTTGGTAGAGGGACTGAAAATCCTTTCCAAATTGTTGGACATCCTAACTTTAAAGGAGATGCTTATGAATTTACACCTATTTCTATGAGTGGTGCAAAGCATCCTAAATTAAAAAATGAAAAATGTAAAGGTATATACTTACCTGTAATTGGTGTTAATGTTTTACAGCAGCAAAAAGAATTACAACTCAGTTGGCTAATTGATTTTTATAAAGATTTAAATATGAAAGATAAATTTTTCTTAAAAAATAACTTCATTAACCTTTTAGCTGGCTCTGATCAGTTGAAAAATCAAATAATGGCTGGTAAAACTGAAGATCAGATTAGAAGTACCTGGGTTAAAGGTTTAAAGGACTTTAAAATAATAAGAAAAAAATATTTATTATATACTGATTTTGAATAATATTTAGAAAAAGTGTCCTAGTCCAAAAGAAAAACCGCCGTGATTAATATTACTTAGGTTAACAGAGTAATCTAATCTAAAAATAGCCTTTATTTGGTATACCCTAACCAATTGTCCAAATCTTTATTGTTGATTTGGTCTTCTTTTATTGTAGTTACTGAACTGTTTCCAAATCAGAAATTAGTAAGGCTTACTTTTTCTGTTTTGTCGCTTTTTTGACATGAAATACAGAATTGAAAAATACAAAGCCATAGCCAAATATTAAGAAACCTAATAATGGCATAATACCAAAGTCATTAAACCTGATAGCCACTGTCAATGTATAAATGAAATAGATTAATAGTCCACCTTCAATATAGGTTAATGGCGTTATTTTTTTTACTAGATATTTGTTTGTATTCCAATTATCAGAATTACTATTAATATTAAACTTAGGTGTTCTAATAAATGGTGATTTTTTACCGATATATCCTTCTATTACGGCTAATGAATTATGTAAAGATAAGCCCATTGAAACAGCTAAAAAACCAAGAAAGTGATTGAAAAATGTAAAAATATTTCCATTTGTATTTTGCTTGAAAGCTGTCCAGTAAAAAAAAGCAAGAATCAACCAAGATGACATAAAGAATCCAGAGAGTTGTAATAAATAATTATATTCTGTAAATTCAGATTTAATGTAAATTAATGGTAAACTAATGATTGACATTAAAAATATAAATATGAAAATTGAGCTATTCATTAAATGAAATAGGGCATGTATTTTAGTAGTTAACGGAGTGTTTTTAGATTTTAAAACTCTTTTTAAATTCTTAGCCGTACATTCAGCTGCACCTTTTGTCCAACGAAATTGTTGTGCTTTCAATGCATTAATCTCTACAGGTAATTCTGAAGGAGAAACGACATCTTCTAAATATAAAAATTTCCAGCCTTTAAGTTGTGCTCTATAACTTAAGTCTAAATCTTCTGTTAATGTGTCGGATTCCCAACCACCAGCATCTGCAATACAAGTTTTTCTCCAAATACCAGCCGTACCATTAAAGTTAATAAAGTGATTATTATAGCCTCTACCAACCTGTTCAACACTAAAGTGGGCATTTAATCCAAACGCTTGTAATGTAGTTAAATATGAATATTTTGAATTTGTAAATCCCCATTTAGATTGTACAACTCCAATTTTTTCATTTTTAAAATGTGGTATTGTTTTTAATAAGAAATCTTTTTCAGGTACAAAATCAGAATCAAAAATAGCAATGAATTTACCTTTACAAAATTCAGTACCATATTTTAATGCGCCAGCTTTATAGCCAATTCTATTTTCTCTTTGAATATGATGTATGTCAAATCCTAATGCTTTGTAATATTCTACTTTCGTTTTAATTATATCAACAGTCTCATCATTGGAATCATCTAATATCTGGATCTCTAATTTGTCTTTAGGGTAATCAAATTCACAAACTTTATCAATTAATCGTTCTATGACGTATAGTTCGTTATAAACAGGTAATTGTATTGTTACTACTGGATAGTCTAATAGTTTTGGTGTCTCTAAAGACTTTCTGTTTTTAGATCTTAAGTAGTTTATTACTAGATTTAATTGAATGATACTGTAACTAAATATAAATGCCATTGAAATGGCAAGAATAATGAGTGTTGATAAGGAGAGTATTTGAGTGAAATTCATTATAAATGCAGTCCTTTTTATATTTTATGCTTTAATAAAGCATCTTTTAGATCAGTCGGTAAATTTATAGTTTCTTCTTGGGTAAAGTCATAACAAACCAATATTGATTCACCAATTGTCTTTGTAATTACATTTTTGTCTTTTTTTACTTGAATTTTATAAGTTAATGTAAAACTCTTTGTTCCTATATGAGAACATTCAATTTCTACTTTACAAGTATCAGTTAAATATAACGGGATTTTGTATTCTACTATATTTTTTAATAAAATAACACCATTTTTAGTCCAATTCCAGTTGGGTAATTCTAAATTAAAAAAATTGATTCTTGCTGTTTCAAAGTATTGTAAATAAATAGCGTTATTTACGTGCTTTAGCATATCACAATCTGAAAACCTTATTTGAATAGGAGTGGAAATCATGATTTATCAAATTTTGAAAATTCTGAATTATTCGATATAAATTCAGGAACAATTGCTTTCATCTTGCTAACAATAAAATCATTGTTTTGAGAGTCAAACATACTAGTCAATTCATTTATTTCTTTTAAAACCACATCAAAATCATATTCACGAACTTTCGCTTTTAATATTTGAGGGTGATGTGTTGGCATTGTATTTTCTTCATTCGCTAATAATTCTTCATACAGTTTTTCACCAGGTCTTAATCCAGTAACTTTAATTTGAATGTCTTTATTTAATTCTAGTCCACTTAATTTAATCATTTTAACAGCAAGGTCATAAATTTTAACACTTTCTCCCATGTCAAATACAAAAATCTCACCACCTTCTCCCATTAATCCAGCTTCTAGTACTAATTGACAGGCTTCAGGAATTGTCATGAAAAAGCGGGTAATCTTTTTGTCAGTAACAGTAAGTGGCCCACCATTTCTTATTTGTCTTTTAAAAAGAGGGATAACTGAACCATTACTTCCTAAAACATTTCCAAATCGAGTTGTAATAAATTTTGTTGAAGTATTCTTATTCATTGACTGCGCATAAATTTCTGCAATACGTTTAGAACAACCCATAACATTTGTCGGGTTAACTGCTTTGTCTGTAGATATTTGAACGAATTTTTGAACTTTATATTTTACTGCTAAGTCAACTAAGTTTTTTGAGCCATGTATATTAGTTAATATTGCCTCAGATGGATTACTTTCCATTAAAGGTACATGTTTGTATGCCGCGGCATGAAATACAATTTGCGGTTTGTAAGATTCAAAAAGTTTTTCTAGTCTCGTAAGGTTTCGAATATCACCCACAACTGTTTCTGTTAGGTAAAGTTTCTCCTTCTCTTTTAATTCCATTTGCAAATCATAAATAGGAGACTCAGCTTGGTCTAACATAATGATTTTTGCAGGAGAATAATGTGTTAGTTGCCTTACTATTTCACTACCAATACTTCCTGCAGCACCAGTTACTAAAATAATTTTATCTCTAAATTCATCACGTAATAAATCTAAGTCTAATTTAATTGGCTCTCTTCCCAAAAGGTTTTCAATTTTTATGGGCTGTATTTGACCAGTAGAAAATTCTCCATTAACCCATTTCCTTGGGTCAGGAACATTTAGTACTTCAATTCCATGAGTTAAGCAAATGTCAATTACTTTTCGTTTGTTTACGTTATTTGGATTTTTAATTGCTACAATTAATCTTTTAATATTATATTTTTTAATTGCATATTCAAGTGATGAAGTATGAATAATTTTCAAGCCTTCCATCATTTTTTTAGTCATTTGTTTCCTGTCGTCAACGAATGAAATTATTTTACTTCCAAGTTTTGAATCCTTTTCTAAAGTATGCTTTGTAATTAAACCATAAATTCCAGCACCATAAATTAGAGTAGGTATTGCATCTTTATTATCTTTTATGCCTTCAATATATATTAATTTCACTGCAGTTCTAACTGCGATTAATAAGAATATACAAATGAAAAATTCAGCAAAAATTATTGAAATTGGTAAAATAAATGCTTCATTAAAAAAGTATTGTTTTACAAATGAAGCTATCAGTATGATAACGGATCCAGTTGCCACTGACATTAAGATACGTTTCATGTCTTCCATACCAGTATATCTAATAATACCTTTATAGATATTAAAGAAATAAAAACTTAATCCTCTAATTATAATATAAAAAGGCAGTCCATTTTTGAAAATTTCAAATTCAGATTCATATGGCAAGTTAGAGGCGTCAAATCGTACTAAGTATGCAAATATTAAAGCTGTAATAGCAATTAATAAGTCCATTAAAAAAATGAGCCAACGGGGAGTACTTTTATTTGGTAGTTCTACTTTCACGATACAAAGATATAATATTGGTTTGCATTACGATAATATTGACGAAAAAGATACATTTTTAGTTGGGAATATCTAAACTTTACTACTTATACAGTTGTTTGAATAACTAAGTTTTATGATAAAGTAATATTCTTTTATAAATGGATTAGTAAAGAAGGGTATATTCTATTGTTAAAAATATTGTATATTTGAGGAACAAATTTAGTATTATGAAATTTATTCTTCCAGTTTTAGTTCTAATAGTAAGTCTTTTTTTAAGCTGTAATAAAGTAGTAGAACCTACTCCTGTATCTAATGTTCCACCAGGGGCAACTGCTTTTAATGATTCTGATATTCAATTTATTCCATATACTTCAGAGAGTGTTGTGTTTAAAGATCAGTTAGATAGTGTTTTAACATTGAACTTTATAGAAAGAAAACAATCAGAAGAATACTATGCTTGGGATCAAACGTTTTTTAACTTTAGTACAAATCCTGATTTAAAAATTGAAATGAGATTACGTTACCTTCAGTCGGATGTATCTAAAAAAACATTAGCTATTTATATGCCATATTTTGATAATTCTGGTGTGTTAAGAACTAATCTATTTGAAATGCCGATTGATTATAATGGTATTGAATTAGGTTTCTTTAAAAATATTGTTGAATTTCATGATACACTTATTATCAATACGGTTGAGCGCTATAAAGTTTTTGAGGTAACTGAATTAGTATCAACTGATGCTAATATAGATGGTCCAGAAAATTTTAATAAACTATATTATAACAGAACAGAAGGTTTTTTACAAATGCATGTGAAAAATGGTGTGATTTGGACTTTGGAATAATTTTTATAGCTAATTCCAGATATTTTCAATTACTTCAACTGAAATAGATTGAATTTTCACAGGTACTCCATTTCTATTCCATAAACTAATTTGAATGTCATCAGAGTCTTTTATTTCTTTTGGAATTGAGATGGCAAAATATGCTGAGTTTGTTTCAGAGTTGAGTAACATATACTCTAAGTCTTGACCAAACCATATTTTTTTACCAGAATTGCTTAGTACATCTTTACCATTTCTTTTGGCTGTTAAGGTAGCTGTTAATTGTGTATTTATAGAAGCTAAAGCGGTTACATTTATTTTTAAATAATACTTATAATTCACGTCAATTTCTGATTTTTTAAATAGAAAATCTGGACCGTAAATAGAGGTGGAGTCAGAAATTAAAAATGAATTTACAATCTTATTTTTATTAAGTTTCCAGTCAGTAAGCACTTCTTTTTGAAAGTCAATTTCTGATACTAATTCAACTTGATTTATTATATTTTTCAGACCTTTTTTTGCTAATAAGAAAACTGCACAATTATTAAGCTGTATATAGTCTACAATAATGGGGTAGAATTCTTTACATGTTTCGAAAACTTGTGGCAAAGTTAACCGTTGTGAATACCCAATAATTAAATAATCGGTATTAATATCGTGTAATTCCTTTCTTATTATAGCATCATCATGAAATTGAATTAAGTGCTTATTAAAAGTTAATGAATCATCTAATTGTTTAACATAATAATTTAAGTAGTTTGGACTACTTAAGTTAAAGTAAGTGGAAATATTTTCGCTACCTAAGTCTGACCTCCATTTGACAATTGGTGTTGCTAACTCTTTAAATACACCAAAATGTGTATTGCCATATAATTCTTTTTCTACTACTGTGGAGACCGTTCCGAAAATAAGTAATATTCCAAAAACTATAGAGAATGATTTGGGAGAATATTTTGTGAAAAAACTTCCGATTATTAAGAATAAAAACGGAAGAGGGAATAGCATCACTGGGAATTTTAATATAGGAGAACTAAAGTAAGAAAAGAGATAACCAATTATGAATATTCCAAAAAACCACAACGCAAACACTTTAGTTATTTTAGTAATATGCTTCAGTTTGAATTTGCTTTTATAAATCACAAAACTTGTGACCATAGCTAAAACTATTGTAAATGGCCACGATTCATTTAAGGCATGAAAAATAAATTGAAATAGCCACGTTTTTTCTGGTTTTCCTAACCATTGTAAACCACCATCAATATTTAAATGGTGAAGTGTTATACCTACATGGGGTAAGAATAAAATAATACCAATGCAGCCTGAAATTAAATAGGGAATTAAGTTATGTTTTTTAATGTAAAACAAACCAGTTAACCCAATAAACCCAACAAACATAAACGCAAAGTAATGTGTGTACATAGCTAATGTAAAAGATAAGCCTAGTCCTATTATATTTAGCCAATTTTTAGATTCTTTAATTATTATTTTCAACCAAAACCAGGCTGTCATTAAACTAAATAATAAACCAGGACTATACGGTCTAGCTAATTCAGAATGAATAATTGGAAAGTAAGTAACCGTTAATAAGGTTGCTGCAATAATCCCTGCATGTTTAGATAAATATGTTTTACCAATTAGATAAGTTAACCAAATGGATAGAACGCCCATAATAACAAACGGGAACCTTAAAGCTAGTTCGGAGTTTCCGAATAAAGATACCCAGAATTCTTCAAAAAATTGCACACCTGCTGGGTGCATGTCGCCAGTCTTTACAGCTTGATTAATAATGTTATCAAATCCATCAAAATCCAATCTGTTAATGGCACTTAATTCATCACTTGAATAGGAATGGGTAAAAGAAATGGTGAAACGTAAAACAAACCCAACAATGAGGAGTATTAATATATGGATATTTGATTGTATAGACTTAATCATTATTTAATGATCTCTTTTAGTTGAGAACGTAAGTATATGGCATGTGAAATTAATTTTCCATCTAGGCTATATATTTTTTGCGTTCCTGTCATTAGATTTTTTTGATATTCAGTCGTACTTTTTATTTCACCATTTTCGTGAAAAACAATTACTAAACCATGATATTTTCCATCCGTATAATTTCTTTCAAATACTTTTTTACCATCTGGACTTAAAGTGATACAGTTACCATTAAATGGTTTTGTTTTATCAGATAAATAATACCTTTGATAATCAGTATCGAGTATCAATTCATTACAATCACAAAAAGTAATTGGTTTGTCCTCTACAATGACTTTGATGTCTTCAGAACATGACATAAATGTAATAGAAATGAATAAGGCGAATAAAAATTTCATAGAATATTAAGTTAGTTTTTCAATTATAAATTGATGTTGAGGGAATTTGTTTAAAAGTGCTTCTTTTTTGAATAATTTAAAATCATTAAAGTCAAAGCCTGGTGAAACTGTACAGCCCACTAAAGCATGTGAGTTCTCAATGTCAACTGTTGATCCAAAAATTGTTCCTTTAGGTACTAATGCTTGAAAAGTTTGACCATTTTCAAAATCTGGACCTATGTGGAGTGTTTCATAATCTCCATTTGGATAGATGCAATGTACGGTTAGTGGTGAACCAGAATGATAAAACCAGAGTTCATCACTTTTAATAATATGAAAATTAGAGGTTTGATGACTTTCTAATAAGAAGTAAATAGAAGTCATTAAATTACGTTCACCTAAATTGGCTATTGAGGTTGTTTCATTAGTACGGTAAGTTTCTTTATACCAACCACCTTCTGGGTGGGGTTCCATATTATAAAAATCAACTATTTTTTTTACCTCTGACATGAAACAAAATTAATAAAAAAAAGGATAAGAGCTTTAAGGAAGTGTTTTTATATAATTACTTACAGCTATGGGTTAGCATTTTTCTAATATCATTAGGGTGGAAGTGTCTAAATCTATTGAATTATAAAGTCTATAGAGGGGGCATTCTTTTATTAAAGTATATTTTTTATTATGCCAATAAAAAATCCTTCTCAAATAAATGAGAAGGATTCTATATATATAGTCGTCCTCTTTTATCTCTGAACTAAATCAGAGGAAAAAAAGGTCGTCTGGAAATTAAGTTTAAAGTTAGTGAATTTTTAGTTGATTATCAAAATCTACTCAAAACTATTTAACTTAACTAAATTACATCATTGGAGGCATTCCTCCACCTGGCATTCCACCGCCCATTGGTATATTGTCTTCTGGAGAGTCTGCAATTACACATTCTGTAGTTAAAAGCATTGAGGCAATAGAAGCAGCATTTTCAATTGCTATTCTTGTAACTTTCGTTGGATCAACAATTCCAGCTGCATATAAGTTTTCATAAACGTCTGTTCTTGCATTGTAACCAAAGTCATCTTTACCTTCTTTTACTTTTTGTACAATAACAGCACCTTCTTTACCACCATTTGAAACAATTTGTCTTAAAGGTTCTTCAATTGCTCTTTTTACAATTTCAATTCCAGTTTTTTCATCTTCATTTTCACCCTTAACTGTGTTAATGGCATCTAATGTTCTGATTAAAGCAACGCCACCACCTGGTATAATTCCTTCTTCAATAGCAGCTTTTGTTGCAGCAAGTGCATCATCAACTCTATCTTTTTTCTCTTTCATCTCAACTTCAGTTGCAGCACCTACATATAAAACGGCAACACCTCCAGCTAATTTAGCTAAACGTTCTTGTAACTTTTCTTTGTCGTAATCAGATGTAGTTGTTTCAATTTGAGTTTTAATCTCATTTGTTCTTGAAGCTATAGCGGATTTGTCTCCAGCTCCGTTAATAACTGTAGTGTTATCCTTGTCAATGTCTACTTTTGCAGCAGTTCCAAGCATATCTATTGTAGCATTCTCTAAAGTAAATCCTCTTTCTTCAGAAACAACTGTTCCACCTGTTAAAATGGCAATATCTTCTAACATTGCTTTTCTTCTGTCTCCAAAACCAGGTGCTTTAACAGCAGCTATTTTTAAACCAGCTTTTAATCTGTTAATTACTAATGTAGATAATGCAGTTCCGTCAATATCTTCAGCAATAATTAATAATGGTCTTCCTTGTTGCGCAACAGGTTCTAAAATTGGTAAAATTTCTTGAATTGTAGAAATCTTTTTATCGTAAATTAAGATATAAGGGTTTTCTAATTCAGCAACCATTTTCTCTGTGTTTGTCACAAAGTAAGGAGATAAATAACCTCTATCAAATTGCATTCCTTCAACTGTTTTTACTTCAGTTGCAGTTCCTTTAGCTTCTTCAACAGTAATTACACCATCAACAGTAACTTCAGCAAAAGCTTTTGCAATTAATTCTCCAATAACAGTATCATTATTTGCAGAAATAGTTGCGATTTGCTTTATTTTTTCATTATCAGAACCAATTTCTTTCGATATAGATTTTAAGTGTTTTACTGCAGCAGAAACAGCTTTATCAATTCCTCTTTTTAAATCCATTGGATTTGCACCAGCAGTTACATTTTTTAAACCAGTAGAAACAATGGCTTGTGCTAAAACAGTAGCAGTTGTAGTTCCATCACCTGCAACATCTGCAGTTTTAGAGGCTACTTCTTTAACCATTTGTGCACCCATATTTTCAATAGGATCTTTTAATTCAATTTCTTTTGCTACAGATACACCATCTTTAGTTACGTGTGGTGCTCCAAATTTCTTTTCAATAATTACATTTCTACCTTTAGGTCCTAATGTTACTTTTACTGCATTTGCAATTGCATCAACTCCTTTTTTAAGTTTATCTCTTGCTTCTATATCGAATAATATTTCTTTTGCCATTTTGTTTAATTTTAAATACTAGAATTTAGATTTAAAGATTCTAGAGTATTTTATTGAAAGACATTTAACTAAAACTGTATAGTCTTGGAAATCGTGTCTATTAATCTTGTTTCTATAATATCCCGTAAATATCGGCTTCTTTCATTATAAGGTAATCTTTACCGTCTAACTTTATTTCTTGACCTGAGTATTGACCATATAAAACATTGTCATTTACTTTTACAGTCATAGGTTCGTCAACTTTTCCTGGTCCTACTGCAATTACAGTTCCTTGTAATGGTTTTTCTTTTGCTGTGTCAGGAATAATAATTCCACTTGCTGTTTTTGTTTCAGCTGGAGCAGCTTGAATCAAAACTCTATCTGATAATGGTTTTAACATTGTATAATTTGTTTTATTTATTTCGAACTTGTTTTAGACACAATTTGTGCCATTGTAAATATACTTTCATTTTGGCAGAAATTTAAAATTTAAGCAAAAAAAATGTCAGTATGTAATGACATACTGACATTTTAAAAAGTGTGTTATAATTTATTCTGCAGCTTCAGTAGTTGCAGCATCAGCAGTTACAGTAATTTCAGTATCAGTATCAGATAATGTAGTTCCAGTACCTTCAACTGTATAGTTAGGAACTAATACTAAACATAATAATGCTAAAGCAATAGCTAATCCCCAAGTTCCTTTTTCTAAAATATCAGTTGTTCTTTTAGCACCACCTAATTGAGTAACAGAACCGAATTCAGAATTTAATCCTCCTCCTTTTGGGTTTTGTACTAAAACAAATAATATTAAAACGATACTGATTATTGCGATTATAATTAACATATTCTTACTTTTGATTTAATTCTTGTTTAATTTTCTTAATTTGATTTGCAAAGATAGAACTTTTTTCTGGGTTTCGCAAGCTTAATTGCTCATAAGCTTTAATTGCTTTGTCATAGTTTTTTTGAATCCAGTATATTTTAGCTAAGGTTTCACTCACTAAAACTTCACTTTCATCTAAGCTTTTCTTTGCGTTTTTCACAGGGTTGTAAAAATCCTTTTGTGGACGAGCCATTTTAGGTTCATCTTTTATAAACTTATCTAATAGTGAGTTAACTTCCTTTTTAGTTAGTTTTATTTTTTCAGGTTGACTAATTTTTTCAGTAGTTATGGTTTCAATTTTCAGCTTTCCTTGCTTAACTTTTAACCAATCCGTAAAAGATAATTCTTCCATTTTCATGGTTGAAACTATAGTAGGTATATCTTTACTTTCAATAAATACAGACTCCTTTTCTTTAATTTTTTTAGGCGAATCAATTTCTCTAATAATGTTATCTACATCTAATTCAAAAGCTACTTCCATAGCTTGTGCCATAATGTCAATATCTACACTGTCTTTTGTTTTAACGTTTTGTGTTGTTTCACTTACTTCATGACTAGTTTTCTCTGTATTAACATCTAATTCAGATTTTTCTTCTTGAATAACGTTTTGAATAGAAGGGACTTGTTTAGTTTCAAGGGGTTCCTTAATTTTCTCTAAAGGTTCAACTTCATTTAACGCTATACTAGAACGCTCTATTTTAATTTCAGTATCTATTTTATTTTCTTCTTGGGACGCTTTATCTTTAAGTTGTTGTTTATGTCTAGCAGCTTCAGTTTTTAGCCTAATATCTTCAATTATTTTAGCCATATCTGGCTTTTCTATAGCTGGTGTTATGACTTCAATCGGCTTAGTGATAACTTTAACAACAGGGGGTTCAATAGTAGAATCTTCTACTTCGGCATTTAGGTCTATTTTAACGTTAGTTTTTTTTGTTAAATGAATAATCCCATGAAGTTTTTCTCTGTCATTTACATGAATAGCTGATTTTTTAAGTTCTTCTTCAAAAATTAAGCTATTAGAGTTGGCTAAAGTTTTAAGGTATAGCGTATGTAATGTACTAGCGTAAGGGAACTTGTTTTTTAGTTCTATAATAGAATCCAAGTCAGTGCTTTCAAGAGATTCAGGGTGGTTAATAAAATATGTTATTTTATCTGTATTCATTACCAGTTTGAAGATAATTTATTAATGATGTCTTGAGAAATTTTAGTATTTATATCTTCTAAAAGTTGCGTTTCAACTGTACTTAAATCTTGAGCGGAGCTATAATCAGAAAATTGAGTAAAATTCTGTTCAAAACTTTCTTTATCATTTACTGTATTAATGATAGTAACCTTAATTGTTATTTTTAATCTGTTTAATGCTGCTGTTTCGTTATTTTGTAAAGCAACAGGATTTGTGTTATAGCCTATAATTACACCACTAATTTTAATATCAGAATCTAAATCTTTCAATTTTAATTTTGTTCTACCAATCATAAAGTCTTTCAAAAAATCAGAGAATTGACCACCATAACCAGCAGGAGCATTTGCAGCTTGTTCTTCAAAGTTTGATACAGAAAATGTTTCGGCATTAATACTTCCATCTACAAAAGAATAGGATACGCATCCCTGTAATCCAATTAGTAATAATAAGTATATAAATAGTTTCATTATAATTAAACGACTAAATCAAAAAAAATATTTGATGTGTTTTACAAATATAATGGTTTTGATTTAGATTATTGTGATTATTTAAATTGATTTGGTGCAAGAATAGAGTTGAGTGTTTATGTCTTTTGGATATACGTCTTTTATGTATTAAGGTTTGGAGTAGGTTAAATATAAAGAATCAATTGAATTAGGATTTATAAATTACTTTATATTCATATTTTAGATAAAGTTTCTGTGTTGTTTTAAAGCCCACAATAATAGTACTTTATAACTAAATTAAGGTTAGGTTTATAATTCTTAACCTAATTATAAGCCTAAAAATTAAAACTCCTTATAACTTAATAGTTATAAGGAGTTTTTAGTACCCAGGAGGAGAGTCGAACTCCCACGCCTTACGGCACACGCCCCTCAAGCGTGCACGTCTACCAATTCCGCCACCTGGGTATTTATTGCCAGTCTACCATCCCGATAGCTATCGGGACCGCCACCTGTGT
>Ga0308005_10000001_pt1 | contig 174096 bp, 218 predicted proteins | sample Neamet67_FD_203142 | JGI IMG/M metagenome (GOLD analysis project Ga0308005, IMG submission 203142) | Marine microbial communities from water near the shore, Antarctic Ocean - #67 | ecosystem: Environmental > Aquatic > Marine > Unclassified | place: Southern Ocean | collected 2014-06-07 | reverse complement strand
GGTTCTGCTGACGACGCTCAATCTGCTGCTGCTTTAGATGCAACAACTAAAGCTAACGCTGCTAAATCTGAAGCAATTAGTTCATCTAACGGATATTCTGATGGATTAGCTGGTAACTATGACGCTGTAGGTTCTGCTGACGACGCTCAATCTGCTGCTGCTTTAGATGCAACAACTAAAGCTAACGCTGCTAAATCTGAAGCAATTAGTTCATCTAACGGATATTCTGATGGATTAGCTGGTAACTATGACGCTGCAGGTTCTGCTGGCACCGCTAAATCTGAAGCGATTGCTGCTGCTGCAGAAACTGCTGAATCTAAGGATGTAGCGAGAGCTTTAACAACAAAAGCTGACATTAAAGTTCAAAAAGATAGAATCGATGCAATTTTAAATGCAGTTGATGCTAATCCAGATTCATTCGCAGATGTTGTTACATTAATCAACAATGTTGATACTGTAAATGATAATGCGCTTGCTACTGTTATCTTAAACTTAAACAATGAAATTTCTACAACAAACAGCGATATTACTAGAATCGAAGCTGCATTAGCTGCTGAAGTTTCAGCAACAAACGGTGATGTTACTAGAATTGAAAATGCGTTAGCCGCTGAAGTATCTTCTACAAACGGTGATGTTACTAGAATTGACAATGCGTTAGCTGCTGAAATAGCTGACACAGATGCTGATGTTACTAGACTTGAAGGTTTAATAAGCGCTGTCGCAGGTACTGCAAAAATAGAACAAATTGCTACTTTCATTAATGCAACTCAATTCTATCTTGCTAAAGCTGTAAATGATGCTAACAATGACGTTTTAGTTTATGTTAACGGATTACAAATTCATAGAAGTTCTGTAGGTGTTGACGGTTTCTCTATTACAAACGGAGGTTTCAACTTCCAAGTTTCAAACTTAGGTTACTCTTTAGAAGCAAATGATCACATTGTTGTGATTGGTATCGAACATTCTAACCAAGATCCAATTGATCCAATTGGAAATCCTAAAGATTTAACTGAACTTCCTGTATAATCAGTTAGTTAATCTTTAATTTAACTAAAGGCCCACTCAAAAGGTGGGCCTTTTTTATTGAATATATAATAAAACAGATAAATTAATTTCTATAAATGACAACTAAAGCTAATAAACTAATTTTCAAAAGGCTCGTAAGAGAGTATGAGTTTTTACTAGAAGATTTAAAGGATATTGAATCAGCGAATTCTGAAATCAAAGATTCATTTATGCAATCGCTTTCAGATATTGATACTGACGGTGTTTTAGAGACTGAAGAAATGGACAACATGTCAGATACATGGGTTCAGAATAACAAAGAAGCTGCTGATGCAGAAAAAGAATCTAATAAACATCCTGAATTTAAAAGCTTATTTAGAAAGGTTGTATTAAGATGTCATCCAGATAAATTATCATCTGAGTTAACAGAATCAGAATTCAATGAATATAAAGAGATTTATGAGAATTCAGTGAATGCTAACGAAACTGAGGATTGGGCTAAATTAATTAGATGTGCTTTGAAACTAGAATTAGAAATTCCTGAATCAGCGTATGATCAAATAGAAGCTATTGAAAAAAGTATAAACAAATTAAAACAAAAACAAGAAAACATATTAAATTCTACAGCATGGTCGTGGTATAAGACAAATGACAATGCAGCTAAATCAGATATTTTAAAACAGCATTTAGATTTTATGGCTCTTTTGACCAAGAAAAAGTAATACACTTAAAGATTAATTTCTTTTATTTTATCCCAATAAGAGGTGTAAGTCATAAAAATAGGATATATAATAATATAAACGTAAAAAAGAATACTCATCCATGTCTCAATTAAAAATAAAACAAATACTTGAATTTATATCAGCTGCGCCATCGAATGGCAATTTACTGGCGTATAACAAAGATTCTGGGAAATACGAAAATACAAGTGATCTAGTACTGAATGATTTAAAAGTAACAGGTGCACTAAAAAGAAACATACTAGGTGTTACTGAAGACCGTGGTCTGTTTGATATTAAACCAAATGATGGAGATGCATTCCTAATAGCAATCAAAGGTGCTGAAGTACCAACGACAATAAGAATGAGCGGTATTACAGCAGACAATGCTGGACAATCTGGGACAATCTTAATAATTAATGCGTTAGATGGTGCCAAATTTGATGCATTACCAGTTTACATGAAAACGCCATCAGGTGCAGCAATTAATTTTGCTACTGAAGCCAACGTAGTATCAATTATATCTTACTTTATAATTGATGCAAATAACGTCCTTTGTAATTATGTAGGAGATTTTTCATAATAACAATTTATAATTAAAACGAGACAATGACAATATGAAAAATATAGGATTTACTAGAGTTGATTTTTGGAGTACAGGAAGTGCGAAATCAACACAGAAGGTTACGAATCAAAATACTACTACAACTTGGGCAACATCTGTGCCGACCATAGTACAAAAAAACACATCGCAATCAACTGCTACATCATGGAGTACTAGTCAATCAACTGCTACCACATTTGGAACTACTTGGGCAACATCACATGCAACAACAACAACATGGACAACTAACAAATCTACTACAACCACGTGGTCAACAAGCAAGTCTACTACATCGACTTGGACCACAACGTTCAATACATCACAATCAACTAGTAGATCTACTAATCATTCAACGACTACTACATGGAGTACAAGTATCGTAACATCAAGATCAACCAATAAGCCAACTTCAACGACATGGACAACTTCGTGGACTACATCTCAAGGTACTTTAATACCTGTATCAACTTCATTAGGAACTAGTCAATCGACTAGCAAATCAACAACTACAGCATATAATACTTCGTGGAGTACTGCTTGGAATACAAGTCAATCGACCACAACCACATTTACAACAACATACAATACTGCTTGGAATACAAGTTTAAAAACGTCTAAATCCACAACAACTGTATTTAATACGACATGGACTACGGCTTGGAATACTAGTCAATCAACGACGACGGCATATACAACAAATTGGACTACTTCTTATAGCACAAGTTTAGGAACATCTAAATCCACAACAACTACATGGACTACAGCTTGGACTACTGTGTGGTCAACGAGTAGAGCAACATCAACAGCATATACTACATTTTGGAAAACAGCCTGGAATACTAGTAGATCAACAAATCATGCGACTACTACTGTTTATACGACGACATGGCAAACTGCATTAAGTACTACAACTGCATATACGACAAATTGGACTTCTGTTTGGAATACAAGTAAGTCTACTAGCCATTCAACTACTACTACGTATAATACAACATGGTCAACGAGTAAAGCAACAAGTATTTCAACAAATAAATCGACTACTACGACATTTAATACTAGTCATTCGACCAACCATTCAACTACTACTACATATACGACGACATGGTCAACGAGTATCGGAACAAATAGATCAACAAATAAGAATACGACTACGACATGGAATACAAGTAAGTCTACTAGTCATTCCACAACTACTACGTATACGACTACGTGGTCAACGAGTAGAGCAACAAGTATTTCAACAAATAAGAATACGACTACGTCATGGAATACTAGTCATTCGACCAACCATTCAACTACTACTACATATACGACGACATGGTCAACGAGTAGAGGAACAAATAGATCAACAAATAAGAATACGACTACATCATGGAATACTAGTCATTCGACTAGTCATTCCACAACTACTACGTATAATACAACATGGTCAACGAGTAGAGCAACAAGTATACCAACAAGTAGAAATACTACAACTGTATGGAATACCAGTTATTCAACTAACCATTCAACAACTACTACATATAATACAACTTGGTCAACAAGTACAGGAACTAGTAAATCGACTAGTAAATCGACTACTACCACTTGGAATACTAGCATATCAACCAACCATTCCACAACTACTACGTATACTACCACTTGGGCAACAAGTATAGGAACGTCTAGAGGAACTAGCAAGAATACGACGACAACTTGGAATACTAGACATTCGACTAGTAAGTCAACTACTACAACTTATACGACAACTTGGTCAACGAGTAGAGGAACATTCATAGGAACTAGTAAGAACACAACTACAACTTGGAATACAAGCAGATCGACCAGTCATGGTACAACTACAACATACGCAACAACTTGGTCAACGAGTAGAGGAACAAGCAGAGGAACTAATAGAAATACAACTACAACTTGGAATACAAGTCATTCGACTAGTAAATCTACTACAACTACATATGCAACCACATGGAAAACGAGCATAGGAACAAGTAGAGGAACTAATAGAAATACAACTACAGCTTGGAATACAAGTCATTCGACTAGTAAATCTACAACAACTACATTTAACACAACATTTAGTACTAGTAAATCTACAACGACAACTTGGACTACATCTTGGAACACTTCATGGAACACAACGCGCGGAACTAATAGAAATACAACAACTGTATGGCAAACGAGTAGATCTACAAATAAATCTACAACTACGTCATATACTACATATTTCAATACTAGTAAATCCACGACAACATCATGGACTACATCTTGGAACACTTCATGGAACACAACACGCGGAACTAATAGAAACACAACAACTATATGGCAAACGAGTAGAGGAACTAGTCGTTCAACAACAACTGTATATAATACAACATGGTCAACGCTTGGCGGCTCACCTAAAAGAACAACAAGTAGATCAACTACAACAACATTCAATACATCGTGGAATACAACACGTGCTACGACAACATCATGGACAACAACATGGGGAACAGTATATCCTATGATGAAATCACGAAACACAACTTACTCATATTCTAGAGGAACAAGCAAATCCACCACTACATCATGGACTACAACTTGGAATACTTCTAGATCAACATATACTGGAGTAATAGGCACATTAAGATCAACTGCATATAGTTACAATTCATATTGGAACACTAGTCAAACAACCGATGACTGTATAATTGAAGGTACAGAAATACATATTTCTACAAATACAACAGTACCAGTTGAGACATTACTTATAAATGATACAGTGTTAACAAAAGACGGACCATTCAATATTGAAAATGAAACATCATTATTTTCTATTTCTACAACAGCAATAACAGGTGCATTATCAACAGATGATTATTTATCAGGTGCAAGAAAAAGTGAAGTCATAGGTGTTGTAGATATAAATAATGGCTTATTGAAGACTACTGCTGGACATTTACATATAATAAAAAGAGGTGGATTTTGGATTATAAGTCGAGGTGGAGACATAGTAGTTGGTGATATATTGTATCATATTACAAATGGTGAAATTTTAATAACATCAGCAGTATATGATGGAACTAATACATATACTGTATATAAATTAGACATTGAACCAAATGACGTATTTTTTGCTAACGGAATATTAACACATAATAGAAAAGGTGAGGCTGGATTATGTCCAACTGTAAACTTCAGAGAACGCTACAACGCATACATGTCACGTTGTATGAAATATACAGGCGATGAAAGAGGATGTGACATGTGTTTTAACGTTGGAGGAATGAAATAAAATAAATAAGATAATTAAGGTATATGGCACTTATTACAACATCATGGGGAACAAGCAGATTGACAAGCGGAACTAGGGGGACGATTTGGAATACTGCTGCTTATAGAAATACAACTTGGAGTACAAGTAAATCTACCAGTAAACTTACTACTACTTCATTTAATACTGGATGGACAGAAACCAAGAGTACTGGTTGGAGCTCAAGTATAGTGTTAAATACAAGCAGAACAACTAGTAAGTCCACTACAACGACATTCGCTACAAGTAGAGCTACTAATAAAGCAACAACTACATCATGGTCAACACAATGGAATTCATATATCAATACCAGTAGATCTACCAGTAAAGCAACAACTACATCATTTACTACGTATTTTAATACCAGTAAAGCAACAACTACATCATGGACAACGACATTTGCAACAAGTAGAGGAACGAGCAGAGGAACGAGCAAAGCTACAACGTCTGTATGGCAGACCAGTAGAGGAACTAGTCATGCAACAACAACCACATGGACTACATATTTTAATACTAGCAAATCGACGTTAACATCTTGGACGACTACATTTGGAACGAGCAGAACTACAAGTAGATCAACTAATAAGAGTACGACATCTGTATGGAATACAAGTAGATCAACTAGTAGAGTAACAACTACAACGTTCAATACATCATACGCCACTAGCAAATCGACGTTAACTTCATGGACAACTTCATGGACTTCAACCTGGAATACCAGTAAATCAACAAGTCATTCAACAACTACAACGTTCAATACGTCATACGCCACTAGCAAATCGACGTTAACTTCATGGACAACTCTATGGACAACTTCATGGAATACTAGTCAAACAACTAGTCATGAAACAACTACTGTTTATAATACAACATGGGCAACTAGTAAATTGACGTTAACTTCTTGGACTTCACATTTCACAACATCTTGGAATACTAGCAAATCGACAAGTCATTCAACAACTACAACGTTCAATACATCATATGCCACTAGCAAATCGACATTAACTTCATGGACTACGAATTGGACTTCAACATGGAATACTAGTAGATCAACTAATCATGTAACGAGTACTGTTTATAATACGACATGGGCAACTAATAAATCAACTACTACAGCTTGGACTACTTTCTTTAAATCATCTTGGAATACTAGTAAATCAACAAGCCGTGCGACGTCTACTGTTTATAATACAACATGGGCAACTAGTAGATCAACACTGACTTCGTGGACTTCAAATTGGACAACTTCATGGAATACTAGTCAAACAACAAGTCATGCGACTACTACTGTATATAATACAACGTATGCAACTAGTAAAGCAACAAATACAATCTGGACAACTAAGTGGACAACTACATGGAATACTAGTCAAACAACCAGTCATGGGACATCTACTGTGTATAATACAACGTATGCAACTAGTAAAGCAACAATTACTACATGGGTATCAAATTGGACAACTTCATGGAATACTAGTCAAACAACAAGTCATGCGACGTCTACTGTTTATAATACAACATGGGCAACTAGTAAAGCAACAAATACAATCTGGACAACTAAGTGGACAACTACATGGAATACTAGTCAAACAACCAGTCACGGGACATCTACTGTGTATAATACAACGTATGCAACTAGTAAAGCAACAATTACTACATGGGTATCTAATTGGACAACTTCATGGAATACTAGTAGATCAACCAATCATGCAACAACAACCGTATATACAACGACTTGGTCAACAAGTATTGGAACGAGCAGAGGAACAAGCCATTCAACTACCACTAGATTTAATACTAGTAGATCGACAAGTCATTCAACAACGACAACTTATAATACGACGTGGTCAACGAGTCTTGAAACGAGTAGAGGAACAAGTCATTCAACTGCAACGACTTTTAATACAAGCCAAGGAACTAGTAAATCGACTTCGAAATCTACAACGACATCATGGGTAACTACATGGTCAACTAGTCATTCAACTAATAAATCGACTAGTCATTCAACTACAACGACATGGGGAACTACACTAGCAACGACTGTTTCTACGTCACGTGCTACGACGACATTATGGACAACGACGTGGTCAACTAGTCAATCTACTAACCACAGTACAACTCGTTCTACAACGACAACTTGGTCAACTAGTAAATCAACTAGTCAATCGACTACACATGGAACTACAACAACATGGAGCACATTGTGGACCACATCATGGAATACTAACTATCCACATACTACATCATGGACAACGAGTCAATCAACTAGTAAATCTACAACGACAACTTGGACAACGAAATGGACAACAACATTCAATACCAGTCAATCGACTACGACTACGTATAATACGTCATGGGCAACAACGTGGGCAACAAGTAATTCTACCACGAAATCTACCACGACCACTTATAATACTAGCAAATCTACGACAACCTCGTGGAATACTAGTAAATCGACTACTACGACATATAATACATCAGTGAATACGACTAGATCTACTACAACGACATGGTCAACAACTAGATCTACTACTACAACGTGGGCAACATCAGTTGGTACATTCCATTCAAGAAATACAACATGGACGACAAGCACATCATGGACAACATCATGGAGTACTGACGTTGAAGTTAAGAAAACATGGTATAATACCAATGAGCCGTTGAATAAGTATAGTACTAATCGTCAATGGAGACAAAACAGATACAGAGGTAGAGGACATAGAAATAATTAAGATAAATAATTAAACAAATAGTGTTTTGTTTGTATAACTATTAAATTATTTTACTATATGGAAATGTTTAACAAAAAGGTTCTAGCCGAAAGGATAGGACCTTTGAAAAAGAATGAGAAGATATCTAACCTTGAACAAGTTGAAAGATATGTAATTAGAAAGTGTAAAGAATTAGGTTTAGAACACAGTTACGATGTCATAGCAGAAGAAATGCCATACTTCAAAACAATGGGATATACTGAATATGCAACTAATTTCATGATGCAACCCTTAAATCTTAAGATGAGAGTTGAGCAAATTTCAGATGCTTATCACGATAATGTAGAAGATGTATCAGATTGGTCTTCTTACTTCAAAGCTAACATCGAAAACAAACAAGCTAACAAATATCAGAAGCGTAAAGAAGATTTTGACAGATATGAACACAAATCTGTTTTAGTCGTTCTTCCTGGATCTAATAAGATCAAGGCCAATTGCTGTTTAAACAAATTAATCTCTATTGCTAAAAAGCACAAAGGTGATGTATGGTTTAAACCACATCCTATCACAACACATGCAGTAATCGGAGAAATCAAAGATTTATTTGGAGAAGAGTCTATTCTACCAAGAGATATTGACATGTATCACTTCATGCAGAAAGCTGACACAGTTTACACAACGCATATCAGTGAATCTGCATTATACGCAATTGTATTAGGCAAACAAGTAGAACCAATTGATGTATGGAATAACGTACATCAAGGATCATTCTATAGTGTTAACTCACCGTTATTTGATAATAAAGAAAATGGTAAAGAATGGATCAATAGAACTTTCTCTAGTCCAAAATCAGGTATAGTTAATCCTGATATTGACAAAGACTGGAAAGCAAAGGTTGATGCATATATGGAATACATTTTTAATAAACGAGAATATTACAAAGGGTGGTTTTTAGATGCACCTAAGAAAAACAAAAACAAGTAATGGAGAACATAATTAGCCCAGAATACAAAGCACAAATTACAGCATATACTAAGACGAGACCTTGGGGTGGAGCAGTAGTTGGTAAAGTACCAGAAATACACATGATAATGCAATTAACAGGATCTAAATCTATATTAGATTATGGTTCTGGTAAAAGTGATTATCTTAATCAAATGAATGCATATAATATGGAATTACCATATACTATTCATGAATACGAGCCCGCAAGAGAAGAAAAGGCAGGAGATCCTCCAGTAAGTGATTTCACATTATGTTTTGATGTGTTAGAACATGTCGAACCATCAAAGATAGATATCACACTTGCACATATCGCTAGTAAAACTAGAAACTTTGCATACATAACAATATGTCTTGTTCCTGCACATGGTAGTTTTCCTGATGGAACTAACTTGCATTTGTCAGTTCATCCAGCAGATTGGTGGTTAAAGAAATTAGAAGCTGATTGGGAAATTCTTAAGAATCACACAGATCCTAAGATGCTAACATTAATACTTAAACGTAAAGTTTAACAATATATGAAAGATAACAAACATACTGTTTCTCCAGTTTTAAAAGGAGATAAAAAGAATTACCTAATAGATATTGACGGTACAGTTACTGATGATGTACCTAACGAAGAACCAGAAAGAATGGTAAATGTATTGCCGTATGAAGGTTCATTAGAAACTTTAAATAAATGGTTTGACGAAGGACATATAATAACTTTTTTTACATCAAGAACCGAGGACACTAGAGATATTACAGAAACGTGGTTAAACAAACATGGATTTAAATACCATGGTTTATTAATGGGTAAACCTCGTGGTGGAAATTATCATTGGATTGATAATCATATCGTGAGAGGTACTAGATATAATGGAGTTTGGTCAGATCTGGTAGAAAAGAAGGTTACGATAGAAGTGTTTCAAGATTAAATCGATATATAAATAAACTATATGCAATTACTGCATATAACTTATATTAAATATACACGACTGTAATGAAACGAATTAAATTCTTTGAAGATTTTCTAAATGAAGCGGAAGAACCCCAAGATTTAAATAAAATATACTTAGCGTATAATCCAGATTTAGGCCATAGATTTTGGTCTTATAAGGATTTCGCTGCTGATAAGTTTTTCATTAGACTTACACCTGAAAATTATAAGGATATTGATATTGACAAGAACTTTCCAGTCTTAACATATAATAGTGATGTTGTACAAACATTATTAGACAAGAAGTTAATCAAAGCAGAAAATGTATATAATAGACCAGAATTCATTAAGAGTTCGGGATCTAAAGCAGAATTTCACAAAATAGTTGATGGTGATGAAAACATCCCAAAGACTATTCATAAATCAGAAGATGCAGTTAAAGAAATTGGATTTCCAATGATTGCTAAACCATCTGAAGGACATTCTGGTTTGGGTATTACAGTAATTAAAAATCAAGAAGACTTTGACGCGGCAGATCATTCTAAATTAGATGTATATTCGCAGTACATTGATAAGAAGAGTGAACATAGGTTTTTTACATTTAAAGGAAAGCCTTTCTTTTGGCAAGAGAGACAGCCTACAAATGACAAAGCTAAAACTGGCGATGGTGACGACAAAGAGAAGATGATGTTTAATTACATTAAAAAAGATGTATCAAAAACTCCAGATAAATTTAACAAATTAATGGCTAAATTCGGAAAAATGTTTTCGGATTTACCTTATATATGTTTCGATGTTATGGAAGATCAAAAAGGAAAGCTGTATATCATTGAGTCGAACTCGATGCCAGGTGTACCATTTGATTCTACTGTAGATATCTATAGAACATTGTTTGAAGATTTTTATGGAAGAGTGGTGGATGCAAAAACAGATGCTAAATTGAAAGAGCTTGCTGATTTTATGCTTGAGAAATCAATTAAATTAGACGGTGGCGATAGATTTAGTGTAGAAAAATAATAAACTTGGATAAATTCCATTTTAATTAAAGATAAATAGAACTTAATAATAAAAATTATGGCAGAAGCTAATATGAATTGTATGATTATAAATGTGTGGGTTCACCATATGCAAGTTGATGAGTTATTCGACTTCTTAAATATGAGGATCAACGCTGCACCATATTACTGGCTTAACGAAGCATCAGTACCCACTTCAATTACTGGTGGATACGTAATGATTTCATTGACATATGACTCTTATTCTCATTTATCTTCTAATCGAAATTGGGACGAAGCTCCAGGTTGGATAAATCAATAATTATGAAAAAACAACAAACATTAAAAGCATTTCTTTTAAATCATAAAGGAACTAAGTACAGATCAGACACCTTTTTAGGTATAGTCGGTCAATTTATTAAAGCGTTTATTACTAGAAAGAAATAAACAATTTTAAAAAATCACATATAAAGAACGTCTAATCTAACCATTAGACGTTTTTTAGGTTTAAAGGATTAAAGGATAATATATGTATACATTAAGCGAATTACAACAGATGATCTTCGTAGACATCGAAACAAGCACACAGAAAGAAACATTTCAAGAAGTGATTGATGAAAACCCAGCGCTCGAAGAGTATTGGAATTTAAAGACTAGTCAATTAATGGAAGCACAGCCGGAAACACTTAAAGGTTTCGATGATCCGCATAAAATGTGGTCACGTATGGCAGGACTATATCCAGAATGGGGTAGAATTGTTTGTATTTCTATGGGACAATTAAAGTTTGATGAAACAGGATTTCCAGTTGCATTTAAAGCTGCGTCTTACCACGGGACAGATGAGAGTAAACTACTTAAGGATTTTTCTCAGACAGCGACCAAGATCATGCAGAAGTATCCTAGAATGAAATGGGTTGGTCATAACATAAAAGGTTTTGATTTGCCATATATTATCAAAAGATCACTAATAAACGGCAACACAGTTCCGACTGCATTTCATTTACATAAACAAAAACCATGGGAGAATTGTCTATTAGATACACAAGACGTTTGGAAGTTTGGTGGTTGGAATTCTGCTAAATTAGGATTGATATCAGAACTATTAGGGATTCCTTCACCTAAGGATGCAATGTCAGGTCCAGAAGTAAATGAATATTATTGGAATGACAGACTTGAAGAGATTAAAACATACTGCGAAAAAGATATTCAAGCTACCGCAAACATTATGCTAAAAATATCTAATATGAATATAATTGAAAATAATAGCTAAAAAGCTTTTTTATGTCAAATATTAGTGGTATATTAGTAGAATAAATAAAAGATATGGAATATACAAACGACGATGAAGACTTTGACTTTGATGAGTTCATGGAAAATAGTGATTCTAATTTTAAAATTAAATTAGAAGAGCACAAAGAAAGGATGATATCCATGGCGATAGAATCTAATTATGATCAAATATCCATAAACGGTATCAGTGCGTGGCATCTTAGAATGTTAGATGATGATAAACTTACCGATCTCAAGAAAACGTTCGATACCATGTTGGACTACTTCATAGAGTTAGAAGAATATGAAAAATGTACAGTGATACGAGATCAGCTTATGATCATTTATAGTATTGAAAAAAACAGATCTACAGAAAGAATTTAAATATTACAAATTAGTGAAAATTAATTAGCCCATATGGAAACGTATGGGCTTTTTTATTGATAAATATAAAGCCGATAGATAAACAAAAAAACAGATTCAAAAAGGTGAAAAAACTAGGTCTATTATTCAATTTAATATGTTCTTCACTGACGGTTTTATTACCATTGGCGTTGTATCTTAAAACAGGTACAATGGAACACTCATTCAGCTCGTATCACGGCACTGCCGCCACGGACATATTAACATATAGCCTATTAATAATATCTTTAAGTTTTATATTAAGTGAAAATATAATTACTGGTTTATTTTTGATTGGTGTCGCAATATTCGACACACATGAATATATGATATTACACAATTTGTTTGCATACGGATTCTTTTTATCTGCAACGTATAGTATTGTTAATGATAAACGATACAGATATATTGGAATTCCAATAATATTTTGTGCAGCTTTAATACCAATAATAACACTCTTTTGGTATGAGGTAATTGCATTACTTTGTTTAGCGATACATGGGTTTCTGTATTCACTTAAGAGATTAAAACTAGAGATTAAGAAAGAAAATAACCTAAAATCGCATAGCGATCTTTAATTAGATATATAATATATGAAACACATTAAATTATTTGAAGAATTTACCAATGAGAAATCAAGTGGTGAACTCTTTAATCCTAAAAGAGGTAAGATTACAAAGTTTGATCATACGAAACATCCTGAATTGTCTGGAGAATTCTATGACTTAATAGCAACTGCATATGCAGAAATCGGAGGACATGCAAAAATCAAATCACCAGATGATGTATTCGCAGATCCTGATTGGAATTACTGGGAAGGATTAGACATACACGGAGATGAAGATTTTGATATGGTAATGTTTGGAAAGAAAACTAAATTCGGAGTTAAGTATTCTGGAGTTGGTCACGATGGATCAAAACCTGCAAAGAGAGCTTATATAACAGCAAGAGGCAGGGATCTTAATAGACCAGGATTCTATATAGAAGTTTCTGGTAAAATCGCAGACATTTTAATTGGTAAATATAATGTGCCAGTTGTTTCAGATCATGCTGCAGTGGAAAAGGTTCTAGGCAAAAAGATTGAGTGGTTAGGAAATATAGAAGGTGAATTAGGAAATGGTTGGTATTCTAGAAAACTAGGAGGATCATATCACAATAAAGTACTTATAGGTAGACCTAAAGTTTAAACTAATTCAGCAAATGTTTTTTTATGTCAAACATTAGTTGTACATTAGTATTATAATAATAAAGATTAGAAATGAAGATAGCATATTTACACGGTTTAGAATCTAGCATAGACGAAAAAGACCCTAAGATCATATTCTTAAGAGAAACGTTTGATGAAGTATTTGCTCCATCAATTGCATATAGAAATAAAAAAACATTTGATAAATTATATTCATCAATTAAACAACTAAAACCAGATTTAATCGTAGGATCATCTATGGGTGGATATGTTGCGTATTTGATTGGGAGTAAGCTTGGAATAGAAACTCTTCTATTTAACCCAGCAGTTGTTGATAGGACGTTTGACCCCGTAGTAGATGATACAAGATTAAATTTCGGTACTACTCACAATGTATACCTAGGGAAAAGCGATACTGTTATAAATGGTGAACAAGTAATGAGATACTTTGGGCACATCGGTTCAGGTAGTTTTTATCACACAAAATACAATGGTGGACATAGAGTACCAGAATCAGTATTCATAGATGCTATCAAATCCGTATTAAATATTAAAGAATCCCACCAAAACAAAATGAAGTACATTAAATTGTATGAGGATTTTGCTAGTGAGAATTCAGATCTAGAAAGAATCAGACACTTTAACGGAAAGTTAGAAGATATGCATTCTTGGTTGAGTCGTAAACTAAAAGAACAGGGCCTAGACGGTGAAACAAATCCGTATAAAGACACTATAATGGTAAACGGCCCACACGCTGGCCAAAAAGATAAATCATTGCCTTACCAAGATTTTCAAAACGGTGAGTCAGACTTAGTAAAGAATAGACATGGAAGATAAAATTACAAAAGAGTTAGTTGTTCAATTAAAAAGAATAGCAGATGCTCTAGAAAAATCTAATAAGAATAGCGAAGTTGCTGAAAAAAGAACTGCTGTTTTAGAAAAACTACAAGAAAAGAATCTTAGAGCTGATCTTAGAGAAAAGGTATCTATAGATCCAGAAAAAGTAACACACGTTTCACCCAACTTAGACTAAATTTTTATGGATCCGTATAACGTATTAGGTGTAGATAAAAGTTCTACTCAAAACGATATAAAGAAAGCGTACCGTAAACTAGCTAAGGAGCATCATCCAGATAAGAACGATGGCGCTGATGCTAAATTCAAAGAGATTGCTGAAGCATATGAAAAGATAGGATCCGAGTCTTCTAGGGAAGAATATGACAACGTCGGTAATTATCAGAACTTCTCAGGATTTGATGCCAATTTTAATATGGCAGACATGTTTGATCAAGTTTTCGGCAATGCTTTCAACCCACAACGAGCACCTAAAGGATTAGACGTTCGATTAGATTTACATATCAGTTTCGACGAAGCGTATTCTGGTACCTCAAAACAATTTCCTATTAATGGCCAAGAGATTAAAATAGATTTTAAACCTGGTCTAAAAACAGGCATGAAGCTAAGAGTTCCTGGTAAAGGTCAACCTCATCAATATAATAGCACTCTTCCTAATGGCGATCTAATCATAAATGTACATGTCATTCATAATTCAGAATGGATTTTACAAGACAATGATATTTGGATAGAATTGAATATGGATTGGTATGATATATTCTTAGGAACTAAAGTGAATGTAAATACACCGGATGGTGAGATCTCTATTAACATTCCTAAAAACAGTTACCCTGGTAAATCACTTAGAATTAAAGATAGAGGCTATCCAATATATGGTACTGGTAAAAAAGGTGCTCTTTTATGCAAATTAAATTCTAGATATTCTGAACTTAATGACGAACAACTGGAATATATAGAGAAAGTAAAGAACACAATATGAAAGACTATTTCTCCAGTGATATTAATGATAAACCATGGTTTCCTATAATCGATGGAATTATAGTTAATGATGAAGACTTATTTTTTAATGCGTTATATATGGCAATGACAAGTCACCCTACATATGTAATAGCATCTGACTTAGCAACTGATCGCAAAAACGTAATATTAGGCGCAATGTTAGATTATTTCGAAACCAAAGAAGAATTCGAAAAGTGTACTAAAATTTTAAATATAAAAAAACAAATAAAACTCGTATGTTAATAATTGAAGTTAATAAAGGTAATATAGACAAAGCATTAAAGCAATATAAAAGAAAAGTTATTAAAACTAAACAATTAAAAAAACTAAGAGAACTAAAGAATTTTATCAAGCCATCGGCTAAAAATCGCCTAAAGCATCAAAAGGCTAAATATTTACAAACCAAAGAACATTCTTAATAACATATTAATAAAATATCCTAATATTACATACTTAAAATTGTGATTTAGATAAATATTTTAATTAATATATACAAATGAGAACGAGTAGTATTAAACTACAAGTTCCCCAAAATATACCAATATTAAGATGGCAGGGTTTATTTCCAACTCAGACAAAGATAGCTTGATGAGAGCTAGTTATTATCAAATAACTAGAAACTTCACCAAAACAGTAAATCGCTTCATAGCATTTAAAGACAGTGATCGTATCGTTGAGATACCTCATGGTATTAAACAGCGCAGTAAATTTATTGACCTAATGGTTAAGTATTTTGAATCGCTAGAAGAATACGAGAAATGTACAAAGTTAATGAAGCTAAAAGAACTTGTCATAATGGCAGGTGACTAAACACAGTATAACTTAAATTTATAATATATGACAAAAGGAAACGGAAGAAAAGAAAAGGCGGGTACAATTGAAACTAGCTTAAAGCGAGTTACTCTTAGACAATCCCAACAACAATATGTAAGACAAATAGAAGAAAACGAAATAACATTTTGTTATGGACCAGCAGGAACTTCTAAAACATTTACAGCATGTTTCGTAGCACTTAAATTATTACAACAAAAAAAGATCAAAGAAATCATTCTTTGTAAACCAATACAAGAAGCTGGTGAGAAATTAGGTTTTTTACCAGGAACTAAGGAAGAAAAGATGGATCCATATATGAATTCATATATTTCCAATATTACTAAAATTATCGGAGTTACTCAAGCAAAACTTTTATTCGATAGTAAAACAATTAGATTTGAACCATTAGCATATATGAGAGGTGATACATTTGACAACTCATTAATGATTTTAGATGAAGCACAAAATGCATCGTTTAAACAACTTATGTTATTCACAACAAGAATGGGTAGAGATAGTAAGGTATTAATCACAGGAGATGTAAGCCAACACGATATTACTAGAAAGCATGTTAGTTTACCTAATTTTATAGGTATATTAGATGGTGTTAAAGGCGTAGGTGTACACATATTCGGTAACAAAGATATTGTACGTGCTAAGATTTTACAAGAAGTTGTAGAAAGATATGACGTATGGAAATCTGAAAACGAATCTAAATTTTAGAAACAATTCATTGGATTCATGTATAACTATTAAATTAGAAATACATGAATCCAATTCACATTTTATTAAAACACAGTCATAGCGGTAATCCTAGTATTACCGAAATTGGACTAGATGAAGCTGGCCGAGGCGCACTCGCAGGACCAGTAACTGTAGCGGCATGTATCATGCCCTTTGGTTTTCAACACGAACTTATTAAGGATAGTAAATTATTATCTGAACCTATGAGAGCTGAAGCTCGCAAAATGGTACTGGAAAATGCACTCGCATGGTCAGTTGTCCATATTCCTGTTGAAGAAATAGAAAACACAAACATTTTAAAAGCCACATTACATGGTATGAAACTTTGCTTAGATGAAGTTTCTAAAACCCATAAGTTTGATTTCATATTAGTAGATGGAGATCAATTCCATGGATATGATGGTGTTCCCTTTGAAACAGTAGTTGGTGGAGATAACATATACACTAATATTGCAGCAGCTTCAATTCTTGCAAAAACTGAAAGAGATCTTCTTATGAAATCTCTTAGTAAAGAAAATGAAGCATATGGTTGGGGATCAAATAAAGGATATGGTACTAAACAACATAGAGATGCTATCGTTGAAGCGGGTACAACTAAACACCACAGGTATTCTTTCATAAGCCACATGCTAACTAAAACCAGTACGTTGTTTTGAGAGGATTAATTACTGGAATGTTATTGTTCTTGACAGGACAAACACTTATTTGGTTTCAAACAAATAGCCAATTTCTATATCCATGGGCAAAAAGAAATCCATTATTGATTGCAGCTGTTGGAGGAACTATTATTAGTTATATGTTTATTAGAGCTACTGCATATATTGCAATATATTATGATGGAGCAATTTGGCCAGGTAGATTTATAGGATTTTCAATGGGCATTACATCCTTTGCATTTCTTACATGGTATTTTATGGGCGAAGGTGTTAATATGAAAACATTTGTTTCACTAGGATTAGCAACAGCATTGATATTAGTACAACTATTATGGAAATAAAGAAAATAAAAGCATTTGATAAACCGGTTACTGTAGCTGTTTATAAAAAGAATCTTAGAAGTAAAACACATTACATGCTAGTTACACTAAAACATGTTGATATCGTAAATAATGGTAGAGCTACTAAACCGCTCATTGATCATAAGCACGAAATCATAGAACTTGGCGTGGGTTTATCTTTCATTGAATCATGGATGAAGAAATATAAAATAAAAAAATACATATTTGTGGAATAAAAGTCCGCAAATATTTTTTTATGTCAAATAAAAGTTGTATATTAGCAGTATAATAAAAACAAAACAATAATTATGAAAGAAACATTCGCAGCATTCGCACTAGGAATTTTAGGTATTACAATACTAGCAGTATTTATGGCTTGGCCAACACAGTGGCTTTGGAATAACTGTTTAGTATCGGCAATTGACGGTGTAAACTCAATAGGATTTTGGCAAGCATTAGGTATTAATGTCTTATCTTCAGTTCTTTTTAAATCATCAAACTCAAAAACTACAAAATAATATGGCAAAAAAGATAATGTACTTAGATATGGATGGTGTCCTCGTAGACATATTCAAAGCATGTACCGATAAATATGGACCTGAATCAGTTTCAAGTATTGGTGATTTGTTGGATGAAGATCCTGAATTATTTTATGAAGCTGTACCGATGCCCGGTGCAATTGAAGCTTTCAATAAATTAGTTAAGGTGTTTGATGTATATCTATTAACCTCTGCACCTTGGAAGAGCATCGGCGCTGTCAAAGCAAAAAAACAATGGGTACAAAAGTATTTAGGTAAACCTGCTTACAAGCGTTTAATCACAAGCCACCACAAAAATCTTATGATTGGAGAATATCTAATTGATGATAGAACAGCAAACGGTGCAGGTGAATTTAAAGGTGAACTTATTCAATTCGGTACTGAAGCACATCCAAACTGGGAAAGTGTACTTAAATATTTAAACGTTAATTAATATGGACTTCAAAGAAAACACATCATCGATTTTTGATAATTACAAGAAAGCTGGCAGAGTGATTTCATCATGTACAAATCTAATACAACTTAGAGGTGCAAAAGAATATATTAAAAACTTGAAAAGATTCAATAGCACAATATCATGTGCAAACGAAATACAGTCAGATTATTTAAAGACAAGTCAACTAGAATTAGAAACGACACTTAATTTAAAGATAGAATCATTACAGTAATGAAATCTAATTATTACAATATTATAAATCCTAGTGAAATTGTTCGTAACTTTTTTAGCTAGGATTTTTTTATATCAATAAATTGTTGTATATTAGTAGTATAACTAAAAGATAAAGTCATGACAAAAGAAGCATTTAGCACAAAGTACGGAGAAAGATCAGCGGATCTATTAACATCTAACGATGTATTATCAAGAGTTGCAAGTAATCTTTCAGATCTTCAAATCGAAAAAGGCTTTTTAACTTCTGATGAAATTGACTCAAAGTTAAATGCACTTAAAGGATACATCTTCGATTTTCAGTCAATCACAAAAAAATAAACGCATAAAAGCTTTTTTATGTCAAATAAAAGTTGTATATTAGTAGTATAATTAAAAACTTAAAGTCATGTCAACAGAATTAAAAACATTAAAAGGACAATTTCATAGCGAAAGAACTAATGAAATGGAAAACACAACAATGTCACTAACAAGATTTAGTGGTGGTAAAGAAGGTATGAAAGTTCAATTAACAATGAGAACTACAGATCAAGGTAAATTCTTTACACACATTGCTCTTAATAAAGAAGAGATCAAAACGTTAATTAAAGAATTACAAGAAAACTTTGAACTATAAGACTATGAAAATTACAAAACAATCACAATTGTCGGGTAAAACAAATACCATGGAATTAGATATAACGTCTGAGCAATTGGTAAAATACGATAACGGAGAGTTAGTACAAAATACATTTCCTGATTTAAGTTCAGATGAAAGAGAGTTTTTAATTTCAGGTATTACACCTAAAGAATGGTTAGATGCATTCGGTACAGGAGAAGATGAATAATTTAAAAAATAAAAATGAACAATAAAAAATCAGTAATTTTTGATCTAGATGGAACTCTAGCAATAATTGATAAAAGACGAGTATTGGCAACTAAGCCAGATGGTAAAATTAACTGGGACATTTTCTTTGATCCTAAGAACATTAGCTTAGATGTACCAAATCACTCAGTAATTAAAATGGCCCAATTGTTAAAAGCAGATGGACATAGAATTGTTATTTTTAGTGGTAGAAGTAAAGCGACTAAAGATGCTACTAGAGATTGGTTAGATAAATTTGATGTACCATTTGATGTACTTAAAATGAGGCCGACTGGTAACGAATTCGGATTTATGCCAGATGACAAGTTAAAACAAGGATGGTTAGACGATTTGTTCCCTGATAAAACAGATATCTTATGTGTATTTGATGACAGAGATAAAGTCGTTAAGATGTGGAGAGATAATGGATTGACTTGTATGCAAGTTGCACCGGGTAATTTTTAAAATATAAATTATGAAACACTTAAAAATAATAAAAGCAATTAATAAAGCTGAATTTAATCTAGAGGAACTAGAACAAATCAGTTTAGCAATAGCTAACATAAATCATCAAGAGAGCGCAGAACTAGAAGTTACATCATATGATGGTAGAACTTATGAAACAGATGATTATGCATTCGAAGCTACTCGTATTTTACAAGAAGATGGTACACCGTATGATGATCAGTGCTCGATTGAAGTCACTGATAAACGTACTAAACCATGGAAAGAAGAATACTTAGATAATGCACGTTGGATGATTGGCGTTTTAGAAAATGATAGCGAATCAATGGTTGAAGCAAATACTATGTTTAATAAACAGGGCATTGCAGAATTCAGGGCTGTTGTCAGAGACCTTATTAACGTGGAATGGTTACCACAACAAAAAACATAAATTATGATAGGCGGAGTACAAAAAAAGATATTAGTCGACATAAATGACGACGGTAATCTTGTAATCAACGCAGATTTTGCAGAACTTTTTTATAAAGAAAAAGAGCAGAACTGGAAATTAGTCAGAGAACGTGATAACTTAACGAAGATCTCGCGTGCTGTTATTTGGATAGAATGGAACAAGGACAGTACATTTAAAGATCAGTTTGAAGAAATTGGATTGAATCGTAGCTTGGTCATGTCACCGTTTGATGATAGTTTTACATGGCAAACAACTCCAGTAACGGAAATCCTAGAGCAACGTGAGGACTATTTTAAATTCAAAACAGGGAATAGTAATTATGAGTTGTTTAAAATAAAACAAGAAACAGTTTCTGATTCTTAAGTATAACATTTATTTATAAATATTTAAAAACTAAATTCAATGGAAACCAATAATTACGGGTATTGTTGCATTAATACTACTCTTCAAAAAGCTGACAAGATTACTACTAATAGAGGTATGATCAAACGAACGTTCGCAAGTAAGGGTATAGATTATGTTTCTGAATTAGCATTATTAAATGTTAAGGATTTAGTTAAAATAGTTTCATGGAATAATGCTAACGATATTAAACTTTTTCGCATAAGTTCTGATATGTTTCCATGGATGAGCGAATACAATTTATGTGATTTGCCAGATTATAAAAAAATAAAGAATATATTAAAAGGTGCTGGAAAAATAGCAATGGATAACGGTCAACGTTTGACATTTCATCCTGGACCATTCGATGTATTGGCATCTCTTACACAGCGAGTTGTAGACAAATGTATTATAGATCTTAATAAACATGGTGAAATCATGGATCTTTTGGAATTACCAAGAGATCACTCTGCACCTATTAACATACATGTCAATACTACACAAGGTGGAAAAGACGAAGCAATGCAACGCTTCTGTGATGCATTTGAATTACTAGACGAATCTGTTCGTAAAAGATTAGTAGTAGAAAACGATGACAAAGAAAGCCAATACACAACAGAGGATCTTTATCAAGGTATTTGGAATAAAATAGGAGTTCCTGTTACATTTGACTATCATCACCATTGGTGTCATTCAGGTGAATTAACACAGGAAGAAGCACTTAAATTAGCAAGCCTGACATGGCCAGTTGGTATTAAACAACTTGTACATTATTCTAGTTGTCAAATGATTCACGAGAACGAAGAGCAAACAAATAAACGTGCACATTCAGATTACATATATGAATATATTGACACTTATGGTTTATTTCTAGATATTGAATTGGAAGCTAAAGCTAAAGAGTTAGCACTTAAAAAATATTTGAAACAGTTTGAACAAGAAACAGTTTCTGATTCTTAAGTATAATATACATGATGAATTTATTTTATTACTTATCGTTAGGCATATTATTTAATGCCATTTATGATGGTGTTGTTTCTTATATAAAAAAAGAAGAGCTTAGGCTTGATATGGCTCAGCGTGTTTTGTTTGCTATATTATGGCCTCTTTATTGTGCTGCATTTATTTTTAATTATATAAGTGCAATGATACGTAAACTAAAGGACGAAGATTGATATTTGAAACATTTAAAAAAATTAATGTATAATAATAAATTACAAAATATGTTTAAAACAATTAAAAGAGTAGCAAAGAAAATATTGGCACATTGTGATCAACACGTAATGGGGATGAATTCTAATTTGTTTTGGCTATTTGCAGTATTAAATTGGAGTACAAAGGACTTTTGGTTTTTTGCAATGGCCGCAATTGCATTTAGAGGATTACAAGAAATCATAGATGAATTAAGAAAAAACAATAAACAATAAACGATAATTATGAGTTTGAAATTAGATGCGCTACGCGCAAAGTATATCGCAATGAGATTAGAAGCTGTTGCAACATTAGAAGTTTATTCTAAAAATGCAATAGGTATTGGAGAACATCCACAGATCATTGACGAAATGGACAAATTAATTAGAACGATATCAGATGCAAATGGATATTTAGCCACATTAGATTCTATTTTTGTAACAGCAGATGACAAAGAAGCTGTTGGACCATCTGGTCCGCTTAACGAATAATTAACCTACAAATACTAACCAAAGGGGACTGAGAAATCATTCCCCTTTTTTTATGATATATAATACATGAAACACATAAAAACATATAACTTATTTTTGAACGAGAGTCGAAGTAAATGGGATTCACTAGCATCCAAATTAACAAGCGTGGTATTCAAAGCGTGGATTAAAGGACATGCCAATGGAATGACAACCATAGATTACTCTGATCAAATTGAGGATAAATTAGAATTTGATCTTACAGCTACACTTCATATTACTAAAAAGACCAAAGGATTTGAAATAGCTAATTCAACAGGTGCAGATGGTAGAGATGAAGATGACGATGGAGATTTTCAAACACCATTTATCAATATAGATTTTGTTATTAATCCAGATTGGTTACCAGGAGAATGGTCAGAGGTTTACATGTATTTAGCAGATGTTATTCGACATGAAATGGAACACATTACACAAGACGGAAAAGACACCGGTAATTATAGAAAGGGTAAACCGAATGAAGATGACTCTGAATTAAGAGCGCTGATAGAATTAGGAGTTATGCCGAAGGCACAATACTTAATGTTACCTAAAGAAGTTGATGCAAATTTACAAGGACTTAGATTTGAATCTAAGAAAAGAAAGGAATCAATGATCGACGCAGTCACCAGGTATTTAGACACACAAGAACAAAGTGGTACGATTGATGGAACTTCACGTGAGGAAGTATTAACATTATGGAGACGAAGAGCTAAAAAAATAGGTGGTATACCTAAATTCTAATATGAAGCACATTAAAGTATTCAACGATTTTATAAATGAGAAGATAACATTACCAACGTCTGGTGGTTATACTGAGGATTGGCTTTTCAAACAAGTGATGGATGGTAAAAAAGATATTCATTTTCTTGTTACTAAACATCCTATGGTTAACAGTGAAGACGATATACGAATCTTACAAACATATAGAGATATGGGCTGGGGCGTATTGACAGTTGATAAAGAGGACGGAGATGCATATATTGCATATAGACCAAACTCGACTGGTAAAAAGAAAGCAAAACGATTAAAAGAAATTGCAGATTCACATGGTGGATATTTAGCAGATAAGACTGCTGAAGAAGCAAGAGAGATTGGTGAATTATTGGATTATAGTAATGCAGATATTAAAAGATTCGTAAAAAGAATATACGGTGAATAACATGAGACATATTAAAGTATTTGAAGATTTTATAAATGAAGGTATGATTCTTCAGGAATTAGAAACTGAATTCAATATAAAATTAGACCTTTATGATAATGGTAAATGGTTAGCGCTTTCGCGCATTGTAGTTCCTAAAGAACTGAGAGGTTCTGGAATTGGTTCTAAAGTAATGGAAAGAATTGTTGATTTTGCTGATAATGCAAATAAAAAGATTTATCTAACACCTTCTAAAGATTTTGGAGCGACTTCAGTAAATAGACTTAAAACATTTTATAAAGAATTCGGGTTTGTTAAGAATACATTTAAGAATGAAACTAAAGAAACAATGGTAAGATTACCAAAATAATATGAAAAGAATTAAACTATTCGAAGAATTCTTATTAAGTAGAATTAATGAAGCTGAAGATTCACATAGTGACTATCCTCAAGCTGCTAAAAAGAATGCACAAAAAGCAATAGACTGGAAAGAGAAATATGGCAGAGAAGAAGTTGAAGCTGGTACTGCAGTCGGATGGGCAAGAGCACATCAATTGGCTAATGGAGAAAACATATCTAGCGATACTGTAAAAAGAATGTCTTCATTTAATAGACATAGAAAAAATGCAACTATTGCACCTGAATTTAAAGAAACACCATGGTTAGATAAAGGTTTTGTTTCATGGCTAATTTGGGGAGGAGATGCAGGAGTTGATTGGGCAATGGCTAGATCAAAAGAAATAGATACATTAGAAGAAGGTATAATAGAAGAAAAGAAAAAGAGCAAACCTAAATCTGACAAACAAAAGATAAAGGCTTTGACTAAAAAACAAAAGAGTCTTTCTTCAAAATCAAAAGATATTAAAGGAGACATAGCTGCACTTTCTAAAGATAAAGAAAAGGATCCTACTGATAAATTACAAGGTTTATTGTTAAAGTCTCAACTACAGCAAGCATCGGCAGATGGTATGAAAGCTGCAGTTCAAAAACAACAAATCGGTTTAAAATCTAAACTGAAAACAGCCAAGAAAAAACAAAAGGCTACAAAATAAGATATATAAATAAAATAATAATAAAAACATTATGGCAAAACCAATATTATCATTCGAAGAGTACGCAGCAAATAAGAAACTTGCAAGTACTGATGCGATTACGGAAACCGACGATGACAAAGTGTTAGGTATTTCTGACGAGGATTCAGAATCAGAAGAACATGAAAAAATAGAAGGCGAAGAAGAAGAAAAAGAAGAGGATGCTGAAGAGTCTGAATCTGAAGAAGAATCTGAGGAAGAAGATGAAGATAAAGAAACATTAACGGTTTCTGCACGTTTAATAGAAGGTTATGAATCTGCTATTAAAGAAGCATGTGACTATGACGGGGATGATTATCCTGATCACACATTAGAATCTTATCTTAAAGAAAATGCTGCATTAATTGCAACATTAGCTGCTTCTACATTAGAACAAGCACACGCTGAGATTAAAGGTGAAGAAGAACTTACTATTGAAACATATGACGCAATACTTAATGGTATGAAAGAATCTTATAATAAGAAGATCGACGAGTTAAAAGACGTCTGGTCAGCTAAGTAACATATTTAGTTTAAAACGAGTATCATCTAATTAAACTTTTTAAAAGGTCCGTATATAATATATGGACCTTTTTACATTTAGAATACTATGCCAAGAATACCAGTAGATTTAGTTTATATGCAGATGGCTTATCAGATAGCTAAGCTTAGTTATGCAAAACGCCGTAGGGTTGGTTGTATTATCGTGAAAGATAAACAAGTGATTTCTACAGGATATAACGGAACGCCACATGGTTTTAATAACGATTGTGAGGAAATAGAAATAACACGTCAGTATTATGAAAATCCTGACATGGCACAAACTCTCGTAGAAGATCATGGATTTACATGTGAAAATGGATGTTGTACTAAAGAAACTACTAAAACAAAACGAGAAGTTTTACACGCAGAATCTAATGCATTAGCAAAAGTAAGTAAATCAACATTGAGTTCAGAAGGTGCAGATCTTTACACGACAACTTGTCCATGTTTTGATTGTGCAAAATTAATAATCCAATCAGGTATTAAAAAAGTATTTTACTCTGAAACATATAGAGATATGTCAGGTGTTGAATTATTAAATAAAGCTGGAATTGAAGTAAAAGAAGTTATATGCTGGAACGCGGAGTAGAGAAGATAAACAAAATTATAAACGATTCAATAGAGTCCAATACATTTGGGAAAGGATTTGAATTCAGAAGAGGTCAAAGAGAAATCATAGTTAAGATTTGCGAATCTTATCTGGAAGATTCTAAAGCAACTATCGTTATTGATGCTCCGACTGGTTCTGGTAAATCACTGATAGCTATGTGGTCTGCTCATATATTAAAAGAATTAGGTAATAAGGGTTACATGATCACTAGTGACCTGAGTCTTCAGGATCAATATGAATCAGATTTTTATAAATATGGTTTGCGATGGCCATCAATTAAAGGTGCAGACAATTATGAATGTAATGTTAACGGATTGCCATTTTCATTAGGAGATTGTAGATTGAAGGGTATGGGATATGAACAAACTGAAAAGCTTTCATGTTACGCAACCTGTGATTATCTTCAAAATAGAAAAAGGGCAATAGATCAACCTATCTCATTATTGAATTATGCATTTTGGTTGATTCAACGTAATTATGTTGCAGCTAAGATGGAACAAGATGATCGTAAGGTTCCATTTGAACAAAGAGACTTTGTGTTTTTTGATGAAGCACATAGAATTGATGATATTGTACAGAGTCATTTCAGCCCTCGTATTGAACCTAATATTGTAGATAAGATTATGACTAGTCTTAGATTTGCAAATAAACATGGATTTCAAACAGTAGCGCATACTCGTAACAAAATAGAAACATTAGTTAATGATTTAATGACAGGTAATAAATCAGAGGTATATGATGCGATGGTCGAGTTCGAAGTAATCTTACGTAATTTTGGTAAGGTAAGGCAATTGGCTAATAAACAAGTTAAAAAAAGATATGGTAATATTGGTGCACCGAAAGATTGGCAAACCGCATTTACCAATTTTGATAGAATAAAAGATGTACATTGTAAGATTGAAGATTATCTTGCATTGATCAACGAAGTTGGTATTAGTAAAATGGTATTAGATCAAAACGAATATGAATCTAAATTCATGTGTGTTGAGGAATCTCTTATGATTAACAAATACTTACACGACAAAGCAGACTTTAAAGTATTCATGAGTGCAACGATTGGAGATCCTAGATCTTTTGTTAAAATCATGGGAATTAAGAATGCTAAATTTATTAGAATGGACAACATGTTCAATTATGATAAATCACCAGTAGTTTTTATTAATCGCCACAAACTTTCATACAGAGAACGCGAACAGAGTTTGCCTAAAGTGGTTGAAATACTAGATCAAATTATAAGTAAGCATAAAGGACAACGAGGGGTAGTTCACACAGGATCATACGCATTTACTAATTACATAAAGCAACATTCTAAACATACATTTAGATTGATAGATTATGAGAACTCTAAACAAAAAGCAAACATGTTAGAGTTGTTCAAAAAGAAAGAAGGATCAGTTTTAATGGGACCGTCATTATTAGAGGGTTTAGATTTAAAAGACGAGACAAGTAGATTTCAGATATTCTTTAAAGTACCATATCCATCATTAGGCGATCCTTTGATTAAAGCTAAAATGCAGACATCAAATGAATGGTATGATTGGAAAACTGGAATTTCGATTCTTCAAGGTGTTGGAAGATCAGTAAGAAGTGAAGATGATTGGGCCGTAACATATGTACTGGATGCTTGCTTTAGAAGTCTGATAAATAAGAAGGGATTCTTCCCTCCTAGCTTTACTGATAGGGTTAAAACTATAAAATAAATATTATGAAAAAGTTACTTATTATCGCGATGCTGTTTTTAACTAGTTGTAGCAGTTTAAATTTTCAATACAGTTCTGCTAGAGATCTCACACCATCCGTTGTAATAAGCAAACGGGTTTCATATACACAATCAAATGATTGGAATATTGGATTACAACGAACATCACCTGTAAGTTGTAGAAGGCATGGCTTTCATGATTTGTATGGATTTGATCCCACATATAATGCATGGTATTGTAGACCTTTTAATAATTATCAGCATATTTCAAATTGGAACGTCTATTATTATCAATATAATAATTGGAATACATGGACTTCTATACCACATTGGAATAATATGGGCAATGTCTATCATGGTTACAATTGGGATTGGCATTCATGGAACAATACATATTACAGGTGGAATCGAAATTATAATTTAAATTATAGTAGACGTTCTTCAATTCGTAATAATGGAAGAAGATTATATGTTCAGCCTACTTCTACAAGAACTACACCAAGAAGAACCACACCGACAAGAACAATTAGAACTACACCGACAAGAACAATTAGAACTACACCAACAAGACGTAATACTCCAAACAGAGTTATTAGACCTACAAGAAGGACTAATGTGAATACTCCAATAAGACGTAGCACAACACCACGTGTAATTAAACGTACACCTGTTAAAAGATCTAATAGTACTACACGAAGAAAAAGAAACAACAACTAAACAATAATAAATGGGATTTAATAAATTGATTTTACCAGAGGTAAAATCACTGAAGGAACAACTAGAAACAATGGGCGAAGAAACCTTTGGAGAACACTGGTTAAAGAGAATGCAGAACGCAGATGCTGTCATGGGACCTAGTGATTCACATGACTTTATTAAACCTTTTGCAGATTTCGCATATAATAAGAGTAAACAAATATTTGTAGGAAATGAAATGGATACGGATATTAAAAAATAAAATCATGGCTAAAAACAAAGAGGCAGAAAATAGACAATTTTACGTTTGGATTAAATCTGAGAGGATAGGACAAATAGTAGAGGTCGATAATACTAAACCTGTTGAAAAGGAATGGGTAGAATTTACCGATGGAACTAAATGTAATTCAACGTTAATTTCAGAATTTTTATTACCGGCATCATCTGAAGATCAGGCTAATTTAATAGCAAAAGACTTTGGTGGAATTACAACTTATATAAATCCACAAGATGCAACGCCAGTTAGGCCACGTAGAGATCCAATAGAAGATGCAACACCGGTTAGACCGCGCAGAGACATAGAGGATGCAACACCAGTTAGACCGCGTAGAGATATTGAACAATCAGTAGAAGTAAATGTAATGCGTGAAATGCTTAAGAAGATGAGTGTTAAGAATAAAGCTGATCTGCCTATTCAAGTAAATATTCCATCTAAGGAAATATATGCATTACTTAAAGATCAGATGGACATCACTAAAAAAGATCTAAACGGCCAGATTTCAGCGCTCGTAGAAGATCAGATAGATAACCTAAGAACGGAACTAAAAGAACAAATCGAATCATTTATTAATAACTATTACAATGGAAGAACAAACACAATCACAAGAAGTGACTCAGGAAACGACGAACCAGGAAATTCCTAATCGTAGAGAAAGAAGAGCAAGATTAAAACAACAAGGTATTTTAAAGTATCTTAGTAAATTGAATTTTCTTAATCCTATCAGAGCGAACTTTCGTGCAGAGACCATGAAGAATGGTAAAAGAATTCAAGAAGTAAGACGTGCTAATATTGAAAAAAAATGGGAGGAAACTCTTGGCGACAAATTAGAAGGTATGAAAGAAACTTGGTATGATATTGGTTATAACGCAGACGAAATAGCAATGCTAGAAGAAGCAGCAACTATTGGCTTTGTTAAGAACAAAGAAACATACCGCGAAGATAAAATTGAGGCTAAATCACTAATGAGAAAGGCTAAAGAATCGTTATTATCTAGAAAAACAAAATAATATATGTTAACTATCGGTATTGAGCCAGCAGATAATGGTGTTATAAAAACACTAGTCGACGATAACGTAAATGGAGGTGGCGAAGAATTCGAATCTAGACAAGTCTATGAATTCGAAGGACCGATGAAAAGAGCTAATCAAATAAAATTCTTTAAGGATTTAGTATTTGACTTAGGACTTGATATTGGAACTGAACTAGATCCAGATCGTATACGTATTGCATTGGACTGGGGTTCTCAATATGAACCAACAGACAGTGAAATTAAAAAAAAGATTCAGACTTTAGAAAGAGAAATTAAAAGACTGAATTCTATATTAGACATATGAATATAAAAATAGAAGGTGTTTGGTGCAAGACAAGAACAGAATTCGATAAGTTATCCAAATCGGGTGACTATGATCTTTCAGTTTCGTATTACGATATTTTTAATCGTTTGGTTAAAAGTGATCCAGATAATACAGAGCCATCGAATATAATCATTTCTATTTATATTAGAAAAATAATCCAAAAAGTATTATTGAATCTTGGCGAACAAGAAGACGTCAAGATTCTTTATATGTTTAAATCTTTGAGTGCTGATACCGTTGGTGGTTTCAGGGACTTCATTAATGACATGTCAGACGAAGTTTGCGAGTTAGATCTATTAGTAGTTAATAGATGTGACTTTCCGAAAACCGGAGTTTTAAGCAAATTTGACAATGTTAGGTTTATAGACAATGATTAAACACAAACTATTTTCTAAGGGTGATCAAATTCACGCCCTTATTTCTACTACACAACAGCCTAACTTATTAATCCCAGTTAGAGCAACTATCTATGACGTTAAGTTTGAAGACGTCAATCCACAATATCAAATTAGAATTAAAAAGTTTTACGATCAGGTTTATTTTCTGAAAAAGAATATATTTGGCGGTAGATTTATAAAAGATTTTGATGGTAGAGATACTAAGTTGAATCTTAAAAGAGCATTGTATCCAACTGTCATAGATATTGAAAATAATATATTTAATGGTGCTAAGTGGAAACAGTATCTAATTGTTGTTGACTCTGTGTTCTGTACAAGAACTCGGGCTGAACAAGAAACTCTATTTAATAATATCCAAACGTTTCATATAGAGATGAAACTGAAAGAGCTATATGAGCTTGTCAATAGATCAGTATACCGAGATGGTGAATTTTATTGGCATACTAAAGGTGAATATGTAAAATCTTTACAAAAATTCTTAGGTAATAAATACCCAAAAGATTCTAAATGGTCTGATAATCTACTATATAGACCTGAAACCGACGAAATGGACAACACCGAGTGGGTTTAATATATTATCCTACCATATAAGGTAGATATATATAAAAAAGAAAATTCACCCATATGTCAGGAATAACCGACGATTTAAATTTCATTTTCAAAAAATCATTAACTGTAGCTGATGCAACAACAGGCGTTGATGTAACTCATTTCTTTTACACAGACGTTAAATCTGGTAGAGAAGTAAAGACAACTAGTCCAAAGGTTGGTGCATTGAGTGGAGAATCAAAAACACCTACAGATACTACAGGTACAGGAAAAAACACATTAAATGTAGCTACCATTACAGGTAAAAATGCTAAAACAGAATCTTTATATCCTAATAATCCTGTAGAGTCTAAAGTATATTCTGTAAAGACTACTGTTAGTGGTGAGAATGGCGATACGTATGAAGATAAAGGCGAGACGATACATTTAGGTAAAGCACCTAGAAGTTTGTTTAATGCGTGGACACTTCATAGATTTGCTAATAGAACAGGTCAAGCTAATTTTACTAATGGACCAACTACTGGTAATGATTATAATAAGCCAGTAATGTTTGATGGCGGCGAGAATTCAAGCGCTGGTAATAATAATAAATTAAATCCAACTGCTAACAATATAGTAGAATATGCTAAAGTTACTGGTAAAGAATGTTTCTCATATAGTTACAGTGATTTTATTCAGATGGAACATTATGGTCAAATATCTAACGATTATTTAATTACTCTTAGGCGATTTGCTTATCCAGTACCTGATGATTTATTAACACCAATACAACATGGTACAGATGCAAAAGAGATTGATACAAGTCAGCCTGATTTAGCACGAGCAGTAACATGGCTATCACCAGCATTAGGTAATAATTTAGAAGAAATACTTAAATTCAAAACAGCTTTCAAATGGACAGTAGCAGAATCTAGTATACAAGACGCACAATCACAAACAGCTGATAGGGGTAAAGCTGGTAAAGCAATTGAGGGTAGTCCACTTGCATCAGCAGTTGAATCTGGTTTAAATGGATTCAATTCAGTACAAGCACAAAATATTAAAAAAAGAGGTGCTAATGTTGATTATAATAAAGCAACATATCCAAACAAGGTATTTGGACCTCTTAATATTATAGATAACGTATTAGCTAGAGATAAAGGTTTAATATTTGAACAAGATTTTAAAATATCATTTCATTATGATCTTAAAGCATATCCTGGAACGAGCCCAAAGGTTGCGTTTATGGATACATTATCAAATGTCTTAGCACTTACATTCAACAATGCACCATTTTGGGGAGGAGCTACTAGATTTAGTGGTACTGGTAATACTGGTAAACCATTCGGTGATTCTGCTATGTTAGCAAAGGGTGATTATGCTGGTTATATAGGTTCTATTGCTGATACACTTGCTGGTATGGGTGGAAACTTTATGGATCAATTAAAAAAGACAGCTTCTAATGTTACTAGCGGTGCTGGTATAAATAAAATATTAGGTGATTCTTCTATTCTAGAAAACATAGTAGGTGGAGGACTTATGAAAATGCTAGGTGGACCTGGAGGTGGGGATATAATTAAAGCATTCTTAACAGGTGATCCAACTGGACAATGGCATTTAACTATTGGTAATCCAATGAATCCTATTATAGTTTGCGGAAATTTAGCACTACAAGAAAGCAACGTTTCGTTTGAAGGACCTTTAGGTTTTGAAGGTTTTCCTACTAAAATGAAAGTTGAAATAACACTAAAACCTGGTAGACCTAGAGATAAAACTGAAATTGAATCTATGTTTAATGCAGGTCGAGGTAGAATGTATTTACAACCAGAATGGATGGATGAAGGCGAAGGATTAGATGTTGATTCAATGATCAATGTTAATGCATATGGAGGTAAATCAGGAGATAATATTAAGAATGCGCCATATATGAGTAAGTTATCAGATATGTCAGCAGGATAAAATAATAAAATAAGATGGATTTTAAAATATTTAGAAATAAAACATTAAGTACTAGTAAAGATAAAATGTTACTAGCCCAACCGACTATGCTTTTTAGAACATTAGATCCTAATGAGTATGCGATGGTAGCTAAACACATTGTAACTAAAGATGACGTTGTACGACCCGATTTGATTTCTGTAAAACACTACGGAGGCACAGATGGTTTAGATATTATTTTAAAATTCAATGGTATATCAGATCCTTTTTCTATTATGCCAGGCGAAACCATTTATGTTCCTGTAGATACTATTCCTTATTATAGACTAGAGACTCCGGACATGTATGAAGATAATCCAATTAAGAATCAATTCTTAAAGACAAAACGATTAAGTAAGACTGATCAACGGAGAATAGAAGCACTTAAGAAAAAATACAACAAAGAATCTTTATTGCCACCTAATGTGATTCCAGTTGGTAGAAAAAACTATGAATTTGATGGAACTGATGTTAGATTGGGCATGGGACCTCAAACAGATCCTGTTGTTAATTCTATTTTAAGTGAGATGAAGAAAGCGGCTACATCTGACAATGACAACTTAACCGATATACACAATACACCTGACATTATTTCACAAAATGAAAATAACATAAGCGATGATAATTCATATGAAGATGACTTAATCAATAATGCAAATGGCAATGGAGGTGATAGAGATAATAATGGAATAGAAACAATTGAAATTGAAAATAACGATATTGCAGATGAATTAGGAGGTGAAATACCTGATGGTGATGCGCCTGCATCTACTGATGATCCTTCAATTGATGAAGCAGATTCACCTTGCGCTAAATAACAATACATATGGAATTATCTAACAATATATTAGCAGTAGTTGAGCCTGAAATCAGGCCAACTGAAATAAAGATCGATGCGCTTGCTGAAGAAAAACCAGATGAGGCAGAGTATAAACAGACAAGTGTCATTGCTACATTAAAACCGATGATACTTATTAATGGATATCAATTTAGGCCTGATGACGTTACTTATTTTGAATTAAACTTAACTCAAATTTTACCTACCTGTAAATTAACACTCAAAGACAGCGCAGGTAAATTTGCAGTTGGTAGTTATCCAAGAGACGGCGACTTCTTTACAGTACTTATAAATTCTAAAAACCAAGAGACGTTCAAATCAATTCATATGGATTTTGATATAAGTTCATGTAAAGCACCTAAGGAAGGTAATGTTGGTCCCGCAACTTTTAGTATAAGCGGTTATTGTAAAATTCCTAAAATATATGCAGAATCATGTGTGAGCTTTGATAATGGTGGATCATTAGATCATATGGAAGAAGTAGCACGAGATTTAAAATTAGGATTAGCAACTAACATAGACACAACAGACGATTCTCAATCTAGAATCATGGCATACACGTCATATATGGATTTTATAAAATCAATAGTAAACGAAAGTTATATTGGTGAAGAATCATTTCAAAAATGGTGGATCGATTCATATTACTATATGAATTATGTAGATGTTAATGCATTGTTTAATTCGCCTAACCCTCCAATTGAGGAATTTGCAGAATCTTTGGCTTCTGCTGCGGAATCTATGACGCCTTCAGGTGACTCAGCTGAAAAGGCCAAAACAGGTAATGATATTGAAGTACCTTTATTACTAACTAATCATATTGCATTCATGGGAAACAGTGCATTTATTGAATCTAATAAAATGATCAATAATGCAAATGCTATTAGTACAACTGCTGGATATGCAAGAGAAGTTACAATATATGATAACAATGGTGATAATAAGAAGCAAGAGTTTAGAATTGAGCCGCTCGGTGGCAAAGATCTAAAAGAATTAGAAGAACCACTCAGAGGTAATAGAAACGACAAGAGACACTTGGAGCAAATTAAGTATAAATACATTGGAAGACAAGAAGCAGGTGATGATGGTTTAGGAAACGTACATCCAAATGCTAGTTTTTCAAAGTTGCACAATAAACAAAATGCAATGGAAACTCAAAAAATGAAAATCGAAGTTACTTTGAATTCATTTAATCCATCATTATATAAATACCAAAAGATTCCTGTGTTAATGTATATTGTAAACGAACAGGCAATTGAACAGAATGAAAGAATTAAAGGTGATAAGAAAGAACTTAGCATGGATAAAGATGAACCTTTTAATTTAGGAGAATTCTCTGACGATATAGAAGAAGGTAGAAGTCCAAACCAAGCATTAGATTCATTTTTATCGGGATATTATCTTATAGAAGATATAGTATACAGAACTACTGATGGCGAGACTAAACAAATAGTTACATTATTGAGAAGAGAATGGCCAACTAGAACTGAAAACTTAATTAATCCTCCGGGATTAGAATCTGCAACAGATGAAGAGAAAGCTGAAAATGTTGCGGAAAATAGTCCGGAACCAACACCAGCACCAACGCCAGTGCCGACACCGGAAACAACACCATCACCGACGCCTGTTCCTGAAGATTTAGAAATAACTTTAGGATTTGATAATGCAGGATCTACTTTTGTGCAAGATGTCATGTCTCCTTTCCCATCAAGTAATACATATTTCACAACGTCAGGTACATGGACTAAAAACAGAGAGTTTGAAGGCGTTGAGGCATTTGAAATAGAAATGGATGATACGTCATGGAGTTGGGGATATAATCTTTCGCTTAAAACAAACGGTACTTGGACATTCAATGCTGAATCAGATTTTGATATAGGATCATATGATTTAACAGTATCTATGAGAGCCGAGGGTAAATTATTTGAAAGTGTTGCAGCCTTTACAATTGAAGATAAATAAAAACAGAATATATAACACATGTCAGACTTTAAACATATTAATGAATTTAGAAAAGGTTCTATTTCAAGAAAGATCAGCGAAGATCCAACTTATCTTAGTTTCTTTTTCATGTTTGATACAGTAGATAGACAACATTCACCATTGTTCTCGGGACCTGCTGAAGAATATCTTAGAGATTTCGTAGATGCACATTTAGGCACAACATATGCTTTAAAACTAGTAGCATTCAAAAAAGTTTTACTTAAGATTAACACCGAGATGCCTTGGTTTTGGCAAAAAGTATCAGGACTTGAAGCTACTCAAATGCACACTGATATGAAGGAACCTTGGTTGGGTGAGGGAAAACTAAAGATCGAAATAGAATGTTTAGAAGAAAATGTAGAATTAACAGCAATCGCTTTAATGACACTTTATAAACAAGCAGTTTATGATTATGACAGGTATGTTGAAATTCTTCCTAAAAATCTAAGACACTTTAGAGTGTGGACCGTTCTTTCAGAGGTTAGAACATTTCAACAAGACAAAGGTGCCAGAGATTTAGATCAGTATGGTACACCGATGCCAAGTGATAATGGAAGTAAATCTGTTAATATTATTCCAAGAGCAAAAGGATATGAAACTTCGGTTTATAAAAGCATGGGAGAATTTGATGGAACATTAGTTGGAAATTATACAGCAGATGCTAAGCCATTTGTTATGTTTGAATTAGGACATTGTGAATGGATTCAAGATTCAATAGCAGATATGTTTGCAGACGCAGGTAAAAACCCGGAATTGAAAAAACCTAAAATAAGTTTTATTTGGGGTACTTCATCAATGTCTAGGCAAAAGTTTGGACCAAACATCACAGCAAAAGAAGAAGATCTTATACCTAGTGCAAAGCCAGATGATGGTTTATATCCTAATCAACCATTTAATCCATTGGCTAATGTTCAAAATGCAATCAGTGATAAAGTAAATGGAATTGCAGGTTCACTTGTAAACCGATTCAATAATTTAAAGAATAGTTTACCAGGTTTCGGTAATAATCCAATGGGTGCAGTATATCCTGAAAGATTAACAGGAGCTGCTGCAAGTTTAGCAAACGCTGGCATGGATAAATTAAAATCATTGATACTTGATAATGTACATGGAGCTGCAGGCGCTTTGAGTACAGCAAGCGACATCAATACTGCGCTTGAAGCTGGAAGTATTAATGGAATTAGAAATTTAACCGGACAATTATTTAAGAAAAAAACAACGAAACCTGTTAATGGTACTATTTCACCTATTACTGTTTACGACGAACCAACCGTTGATAGTAGTCCAGATAATAATCTCAACGAACGAGTTTATGAACCTATTGCAAAAGAACAAACTACGAGGCATATTACACCTGGTAGAATTCACGATAAAGGGGTAGACAGTAGCCCAGATGAAAATATTAACGATAATGTATACGAATAATGGCAGATGAACTTTTTCAAGATAATTTAAGGGAGACACATTGGTTAGGTGAAGTCGTTGTAAACGAAGATCCGCTTTTGAATGGAAGATGCAGAGTAAAGGTTTATGGTAAATTCGATAAACTAACAGACGACGCAATTCCATGGGCAACTCCTATGAATAGGGATCAGGTTGGTGCACATGCTGTACCAAGAGTTGGCGATATTGTTGCTGTACGTTTTGATAACGGTAACATTTATCACCCTGAATATTGGTTTCAAATAGATCAAAATACAGAATTAAAATCAGATATATTGGAAGCGAGCGATGCTCCTCATGATGTGATTAGTTTAGTATATGATGCTGTAAGGAATGTTAGAATATATCATTCTCCTGAAGACGGCTTAGTTATTACTAGAGGATCAGGTGCAAAAGAACGCCCTATGATTCAAATAGACGAGGAAGGATTCATTAAGATAAGCACAGACGCAAAGATGTTCTTAGACTGTGGTGATATATTCGTTTCAAATACAGGTGAACCAGGTGCAGATGAAACAGAACCAGCAGTGAGAGGTCAATCTCTTCAAGATTGGTTGCAAATGTGGTTAGACGATTACAATGCACATATTCACCCAACAGGCGTTGGTCCTTCTGGACCTCCGATGCCTCCGACACCAGTCGTTGTTGGACAATTATCACAGACTCATATTAACTATCAACAAAAAGGTAAATAATTATGCCTGCACTTTGGCCCACATTTATTCCTACACTAGCCTCAGACTTGTCTGGACAATCGTTTACGAAACCAGGTGGAGCAATGTTATCTTACGACTTACCAAAGGTAGGAAAGGATCAAGTGCCTATTTTTCCGCCATCAGCTGAGTTAGTAGAATCGTTAAAACCTGGAAATCCAGCAAATACTATGTTAGTAACAGATCCAACTACAATGGTAAATGCTATTAATTTAGCGCCATTAAGTGGTAGATATGATTTTGGTGTAAACGTAGCAGAACGTTATTTAGAAGCGGTGAAAGGTTTAGCTATGACACCATTCGGTGCAACACATTCTAATAACCCAGCAGCTGAACTTATTCTTAAACAAGGATATGGATTAATATTTGAACAGATATTAAAAGAGGGCGATATTCCATTACAAGACCAGAAAGATGCAGATGGCAATATAACTACGATGGGTAAAGAGTCTCATCCTGATTATGCTGATTTTTGCCCAGGTCCTATAGAAGAACCAGATCCAGTTGAACTAGAAAAGAAACGTCAGAAGAAATTTAATAAATTCATAGAAGATTTTAAAGATGATTCAGTAATGGATCTTAAAAAGTTTAAGTTCTTTGAATTTCATTGTTTAGATGGTGATGAAACTGAATTAGATTTTATATACCTTATTGTTAATAGAATGTTACAGCAATTTGAAACGATAACAAACACTGCAGATAAATTGGATTATGCAATGTGGGCTACAAGCTTAGGTAAGATCAATTACCAGAATATGAATGATAATGACAAACAAAGAGGTGACACTACTTTCAGAAATTTATGGCCATATCCAAATGTTCCTAATAGTGTTAGGACTAGATTAACATCAGTAGGCTATGATTGGGAAATAGTAGTTAACACAATCAGCAGTAAATTTAAGTTGGCTATTCAACGTGCGTATTACGACGACACTGTAGTTGAAGTAAGCAGATCTAGTGAAACGAACAACGTAATTAATTTGGGATCTTCTTTTACTAATATTACGACATATACGAATCCACGTGACAATATGTCTGCTACATTTGATGTTGGACAATTTAGTCCTATTATTAGACCATGGCCATATGACACTAAAGAAAAACCGGAATGCATGTTGTCTGTAAATAAAATTCAGGTATCTTATGATAGAGAGAATGATTTACCGGATAATGAAAGCAAACGCCCTAAAGTTTTAAGTGATGAAGTTGTTGCATTCTTTTCATATGATAATAGTTCACAAGTTTCTAAATCATTTACACTTAGTATATTTGCAACTGGTTTTGATAGTAGTAGTGACCCTGAAGGTACAGTTTATTGGTGGAAAAAAAGCGATGCTTATATAAACACACAATACGTTATCTCTGAATGGGAAATAGGTTGGAATAAAATACCAGCAAATATAAATACTGTAAGAAGTCCTGAAGATATTATTGCAATGAACCCTAATACTGGTGGAACTCAATTTAAATTTACAAGACAACAAGTAATAGATGCAATAGAAGGTGCTGCCATATGCGATGAAGCAGAGCCTGATGCAAATATAGATTATGATTGGCCAGGAGGCGATCCATGGATAAAAATGGGACAAGTTACAATTGCGTACTGGTACGCATGTTTAATTCAACCGTTTGCAGCTTCGCCATCTGCAATGCCAGCTATGATACCGCCACCATTAACAGGAATTTACATTCCAATATACTATGGTAGTGCAAAGAGATTAGGCAATAATTTAAGAAAGGCATGGGCCACCGGGAAAACATTCAGTGTGATTCCTGCACCGCAACCACCTGCAATGGCAGTATCAGTTGCAGTTGCAGCAGCATATGCATTACATTTACTAGAATTTAAACTATTATATTTGGGTGGAATACCAACGCCTGCTGGGCCAATACCAATGATCGGCATGGTACCGGTTGTTTTTTAGCAAATAAAATAGGATATATAATATGTTACACCTTTAATATAAAATAAATGAACAACGAAAAAAACAAAAGAGTTAGAATTAGCGAAGTAAAAAATGATCAGGTTCCATTTCAAGAACCATCAAACGCAATCGAAAACTTTAAACCAATAGTACCAGAAGAACAATTTTACGATGAATCTGGTGAATTTATGTGGGACGCTTACGAAGCTACTTGCCCATCTAAAACAAGAAAACACAACCCACACATCAAAACAAAAAACGGTGATAGGGTTTTCTCTAGAGAATCATATGCACAGGAAATGTATGATATGCTAGAAGACTTCAACGAAAGTAATGGAGAATTAGTTACAGTATTAAATTTAGGTGAAATACACGAAGGTACAATCTACGCGGTCGACTCTGACTTCTTTAGTGTTGACATCGGGTACAGAGAACACGTTTACGTTAAGTATGCTAAAGAACCAGCAGACATTCAAGCATTAAAACCGGGAGAACCAACATCTGTATTAATTACACAAGTACCTAACAATTCACATGCGCTTGGATCAATTAGCGGTGGTATTAAACATAGAGTATTTATGGATCTTAGAGAAGCTGTCGAAGAAGGCAACACTGCATGGATCGGTAAAGTAACACATATGATTGAAAATGGTGGTTACATGCTAAATGTACAAGGCGTTGATTGTTTCATGCCAGGATCATTAGCAGGTATTAATAAACTACATGATTTTTCTTCTATTATAGGAACTGAAATGTATGTTGTCCCTGTAAGTTTCTCACCAGAAAGAGGTACGTTAGTTGTTTCACATAGAAAATACTTACAAGCTTTAATTCCAGGAGAACTAGAGAAATTAAAAGAAAATCAAGGAGAGACACTTACTGGAAACGTAACTGGATCTGCAAAATATGGAGTATTTGTTGAATTTAAAGGTTGCTTAACTGGAATGATTCACAATAACGATTTAGATGAGGAAACTTTAGTTAAATTCAAGGCAAGACAAATTATACCTGGTGATGAAATTACATTTATTGTTAAAGACATCATTAGTAATACTAAAATCACACTTACTCAAAAGGCAAATGCTGTGATTAATCCATGGAATGATATAATTTCAAGATATCAAATGCCATGTACTATTGAAGCGACTGTTAAGACTAAAAAGGATTACGGCTTATTCATTACAATAGAAGAAGGCGTAACTGGACTGTTACACGTCAGTGAAGTTGGTGAAGATCTTATGGATGTATTTTCAAGCGGTGACAAAATTACCGTTCAGATCACCCGAATTGATGTTGACGCAATGAAAGTATTCTTAAAAATGCCTCAATAACTATTGCAACGAGAGTGTGATATATATTGAAACGATAATATCATAATCTAATATGCAAAAACTATCTATAGATTCTTCAAGAGAATCAATTCTTAACTCATCACTGATGGGATTAGAGTTTGAATTCTATTCTAATATCGATCTAGAAGCTACCCAAAAATCTTTGGCTAAACTTCTAGATCGAAAAATTAGGTTAGAAATCAAAGCTCATTCAGATTTTGTACCGTCTGCTGATGAATTTAAAATGGAGCCAGATATGTCTGGCGGTAAAGGACTAATTGAATTAGTTACTGGTCCGATTCCATATAGAAATGCCAGATTAGTAGTTATTCAAATGCTTAATTGGATAGCCGAAAACGGGTATACCAATGATAGAGCATCAATTCACATTAACTTATCATTTGATAAAAAATACTTAGAAGATCCTGCAATGGTTTCTAAAATGAATATTCTTAAATTCATATTAGAATTCGACGAAGCACAGGTTTATAAGTTTTTTCCAGACAGAGAACATTCGGCTTACGCTAAAAGTGTAAAATGGATTATGCCTAAATGGGAATCATTCCACTTCGATGCAAATCAAATAGCATCAAATCAATATAAATTCGCAGACACCAAATATTACGGTATAAACTTTTCTAAGAGTGAAAAGAATTACTTAGAATTTAGATATATTGGCGGGGAAGGTTATGAAAAGAGAGTAGACGATATTCTTTATTTAACTGAGAGGTTCTTACAACGTATGTGGAAATCTTGCAATGATCCTAGATTTACTGCAGAAAACAAAATTGAACTACAAAGAATTTTAAATAAAAATAAGCCAATCTCAGATATGTTGAAAGACTACACTAAAGTGTCTGAGAATTGGCCAGATATTAAAATATTGGCAGATTTACAAGATAATCCTGCTATTGTTAAGGTGCACTGGGAGAGATTTAAAACCAGGGTGATGGATCTTATAGTAAATGGATCAATGACTGCTGGGATTATTAATTATGACTCTGATTACGGTGCTGTACAAGTCAAGGGCGGTAAATTCCCAACAGTATATATGTTAGAGAACTTTGAATTCATTGATTGTGAACTTGCAGGGAATATTGAAAATTGTAGTTTTTATAATTGTAAAATAGATGGATCTGCTGTAAAGTTTGGTAGTTTATATCAAGGAACTAAAGCAAAGGATTCTAAAGTTGAATCTTCTTATACACATGGTAGTTGTACATTAACAAACTGTTATGTTGCAGGAAGAGATACAATGTTTAAAGGTAAAATGATTGGTGGTATATTTAGAGAAGGCTTCATGACAAAGGATGCTAGATTTGAAGATACTGAAATAGTAGTTAGTAAAAAAATAAAGTAAGACAAAATGAGTGAAATTAGAAGCGGATCAAATAACGATTTAACAACTGGAAGGTCGTTTGATGCAAATTGTTTAAATGCATTCTTAGATGAATTAGGCGATGAAATTACTGGAGCATGTATGGTTCCTATTAACTTGCCACAAAAAGAAATTATTAATATAATTAAAAGAGCTAAGAAATGGTTCTATAAAAAATATGAGTATTCTGTAAGAGAGAATTATTATCATATACCAAACTCTGTGTTTTCAACAGCGTATTTCAAGAGTAATAGAACTCTTAATTTACCAGGCGCAAGTGCCGATGGTGGTGGTGGAGTTTACTCTGTATATGGTTTATATGATTTAAAGAATTCATTTAGCGGTGGAGGTTTAGATGTTAGATTTCAAAGTGGTGGAGATTTCTCTATGGAACGAATGTTATTTAGAGGAATGTACGAAGGATCAGGAATGGCAGAAGCTGCTGAAGAATTACAATATTATGTATTGAATGCTTCTATGGCTGATTTGTCTAGACAGATTTTAGAAAATCCTATTTCTTATGATTATTCTAGATTAACTGGAGGATTGAAATTTATGGGAGACACACCCAAGGGTGATGTTATTTTACAAGTATATGAAACGATACCAGATTGTGCATTATACGATGATGAAATATTCTTTAGATATGTTAGCGCTAAAGTAAAACAATCAATTGGTACTAAACTTGGTATTTTTAAGTTTGCATTACCTGGTAATGTTGAATTTGATTATGAGAGTATTAAATCAATGGGAGATGATGAGCTATCTGCAATTGAAGAAGAGATTAACGATGACGAAGGTGTCGATTGGATGATGCACTCATAATAAATAAGATACATACTTAGATGGAATTATATATAAAATACCCAAGTGATCCTAATTACGATGGGACACAGATTCAAACTAATAGTGAAATAGAAATGTTGATCACACAGATTCAAACAATATTATTCACTAATAAAGGCGAAGTAATGGGAGATAGTAACTTTGGTTGCAATCTGGAAGACCTTATATATAGTTTCAATGCAAATGAGCATGATATACGCGCGACTATTGGTCAGCAGCTTACGGCGTATTGTCCATTAGCAAACAAGTACCATGTAGATGTTAAAGTTGACTTCATGAAAGGTGAAGTTAGAGATATAGCATTCATAGATATTACAATAGACGGCAAATATGCTATTAAAATAAGCATGCTATAAAAAAGTAAATAATAATAATGGCAGAATTAAAATTTTTAAGTACAATTAGAGCTAGCGCAGATGCTATAAAGGGCGATGCTAGAACATATATCTCTAGGGTTTATAATAGAGCAAATGCTCTGTTTACTGTTGCATCTCCGTTTGCGCAAATAATAAGTGTATTATCGGAAATGGTTGATCTTATAATGTTTTATATAGAGGATTCTGTTGTAGAACAAAACATATATACCGCACAACAGCCTGAATCAATATATGGAATGTCTAGATTGACAGGACATGATGCAACTAGAGGATTTGCTGCAACTGGAGAAATTCAATTTAGATGGAAACCAGGTGCTGATATGGTTAAGATTGCTGGAAATACTTTAAACATGGACAGTAGAGCACAGCTCAAGTTTGATGCAAACGGATTAACATATACTCTTTTGAATTCGGTTGATAAATTTAAATTAGAAAAATCAAACTTTAACTCTATTAATACTGCAATCATTCAAGGTAAATTTGAATCACAAACAGTAACGTCTAATGGTACTAAATTACAATCATTCAGTATCAATACTGGCGGAATAACTGATCATAGCAAAGTTAGCGTAAGCGTTAACGGAGAACTTTGGACAAAGCACGAATCTTTATATGATTTAGGTGCAAATGAAAAAGCATATTTAATTAAAACTGGAATTAGTGGAGGTTTAGATCTTTATTTCGGTAATAATAGTTTTGGACTTGTACCGGCTGATGGTGCGTCAATTGCTATAGAATATGTAAAGCATGCTGGATTATCTGGAAATTTAGATGACTCGCCAGATTTAACTATCAAATGGGATGCTAAAGGTACTGATTCAAATGGAGCTGAACACGATTTAAACGATTTCTTGGATGTGACTATTTCATCATCACCTAAAATGGGTAGTGATAGAGAAAGTACACAGTTTACAAAGATAATGACGCCAATGGCTAGTAAGTCGTTCGTGTTAGCTACACCCGATAACTATGAGTACTTCTTATCAAGATATAATATGTTTTCTTATATAGATGCATATAACACTACAGATGATCAGTATTTAGATGATGATAATGTAATTTATATTTTCGCTGTTCCAGATATTAATAAGAAATTAGCAAAGACACAAGATTATTTTAATATTCCACAAGAGGAAATGTTTTTAGATCAAGGTGAATATGATGCAATGCACAGAGTATTAGAAGATAGCGGACAACAAATGGTAACAACTGAAGTTGTATTTGTTAAACCCAAGATTAGATATTATAGTATGGATATTAATATTAGATATTTTGAAGGTTATACTAAAGATGAAATTTTCACAGCAGTTAGAGGTAAAGTGTCTGATTATTTATTGAATATCACTAGAAGAGATAAATTACCAAAATCCGATATTGTTTATATATTGGAAGAAGTGGCTGGTATTGATTCAGTTAATATTAGATTCATTTCTGAAACTGAAGAAAAAGCTAGAAGATTAGGTTACTATGAATCTGTTAATGTTAATGTTGTTCCACAAGAACCAGTGGTATTGGAAACGATTGGCAATGGTAAACAAAAACATATATTCTTTAAAAAGATAGAAACTGTTAAAATGATACCAGTATCTGCAACCACTAATATACCATATGATGTAAAAGGTTTAGATCAATGGGGTGACATTGTTATGGATAAAGAAGAAGTTGCTGTATTTAGAGGTGGATGGTTAGACAGAGACGGTGATAACATTGAAGATGATGTGAAGCTAAATGCGGAAGCTGCAGTTAGTATAAACTTCGATAGTACACCTGTACCGAAGACAATATATACTAGAGTACAAGCAGGAAACAGAAGAGCACTTAAATAATGGGATTATTCACAAACTTATTTGGATACAAGAGAAGCAATCGATATGACTTTTCCAAAACTAGAAAGGACGCAAGGCTACATGTCGGTTACGATTATGAAAACTTACCACCTAGTGAATTTATGGGTAGATCATTATCTGGACATATTCAAAGAAACGAAACAATGCAACATTTTTTAATATTCTTAGACGATAGTTTAAAAAACTTATTAAAAGGTGTAAGACATTTAAAGAACTATAAAAATTACACCGTCAAAGAAGACGATAAAGGAACAAGATAATGTATAATAATTTAAGATTTTTCAAGGGATTAGAATACGACTTAAACTTCGAGAAGGATCTTTTCGGTGTATATAAGGGTACTGTTTACTTACCTGAGGTTTCAGCAGGTTTATATGAAACTATTAATTTATTCATTCTTGAAGAATGTATTCACAATGGTGATGTAACTATAAACTTTCCAATTGCAGAAACAGCAGATGACACTAAGTTCTCATTTGAATGGGAAGAAACAAACAAATTTGATAGTAAATCTATCATTTTATATGACATTGATAATACTGGTAATATTCCAGTAGTTAAAGAATTAAAATCACAATCAGTTGTTTTGTTTGATAATACTAATATTGATAGTATTGTATCAGGTGTAAAACATTTAAATACACAGGACAATACAGCAATTCAACTTAATATAACGTTAAACTCTACAATCGCTGGACCACATGTACGAAACTTAAATGTATACAGTGTAACAAATAACATTAAAACATTAGTTGCTATAATAGAGGTTTATGGTGAAGTAGTTCCTGAAGATGAAAGACTTAAAGTTTTATTATCTAATTTTGGTGCTACATTAGCGGAATCAGATTTTCTATTATTTAAAGATCATGACATTAGTGAAATGTCACCTGATTATATTCTATTAAATAGAAAAAGAAAGGAACTTCTTTTAGAGCTTCACAATATTAAACCATTCGTAGGAACTTATAAAGCAGTTTTAAATGCAATAGATTTCTTTGGTTACGATAAGATTACATTAAAAGAATATTGGTTAAACATCGATAATTCGGTTAAGAATTTCGGTAAATTATTTGCAGTTCCTGTACCTAAGTCATCAGTAAGAGGTGAAGCTACTAGAAAGAAATTAAAATTCAAGTTGCCATCGAGCACTATGAAAAAGACTAGTAAGTTTAGTCTTGTTTATAGATTAAATGAACCTAACGGTACGTTTGATCAATGGGATATTCCTAATGTAACTGAAACCTTTGATTATACTCCGCAAGAAGTTTTAATTAAATTATATGGTTTAAAATCTAAATTACAAAAAGAGTACTTACCATTACAGGCTAAGATCATTGACATCACAGCTGAAGGTGATTATTTTACACAAAGAAACATAAACATTTGGCATAATCAAAACCCGATTGGTTATTTCAGCGAGGGCCATGCTATTAAATTTAAGGTTACGCCTGAAAGGAGAGAACTTTTTATAGAGGATTTATCAATGGTATTAAAGCCATCATTAGATCATAACAATGACGCAACTAATTATAATTTGTTTTTAAATTTAGGAACCGGGAACGAAGATATTTTAACCGGAGATATTAGAGATCATGTACATGGAAACGTATTTGACGGAGACACATATGAAGTGCTTTCCAATAACACATACTGGACTTGGAATAACGAAAACAACTGGGTAGCAAACCCTACATTTACTGGAAACACTAAAGGACAAGTGTTAACATTTGCTTTATTACCAATCAAGGGTACATTGACAGAATTAAAAGATGTGATTAGTAAATTTTATGACACATATCATAATCAAGAATTACATTCTTACAATCCTAATATTCCAATCGGATGTCCTGTATTATTAGACGGAACAGAATCATTTGATGATATATGGGACGAGGCTAAATTTACATGGGAAGATGCTGAAGATCCAAACTCTAGTTTAAAAGTAACTTGGGCGAATTGGTGGAAAGCATGGGTTTATGAAATAGAATGGGTAATTACTGGTAAAACAAGAGGTTACAGCCAGACATATAGAGGAGCTATAGATGACTACTTAATACTTCCATTGATATTACCGCACAATGACAAGTACGACGTAGAGATGAGAACATATGATCTATTTGGACACAGGTCTCATTATAAAATGAAGGATATTATAGATGTTAAATTAAAACAACTAGAACTTTATGGAATTTATAAATGGCTGGAAGATCAATCATGGGATAACAAAGATCTTACATGGTCAAAATCTGGTGGTTATTGGAATTCTCCTCAAGATAATAAAACTACAATAGACGAAAATATAGCTACATTGTATTTGACGTTGGATAGAGCGAATTACGTACACATGGAATCGGATCAAGGCGTTAGATTTTCTACAGTTAGAAGATATGTTGATACTTATTCAGATACTGGTTTTAGCGAAACAACTGGACCATATCAATGGAGCGAGTCTACCTTTAAGTGGAGCGATACTGAACATTTAGCATGGGATTACATGAGAGTTGGACCTGATTTAACAGCTAGTTTCAAAATAAATGATATACGACAAGGTGAGAAATTGAGCATTACATATAAAGATCCTAAAACAGGTGTAGAATCAATAGGTGAACATATAATCGCTAGTTTGACTCCGATATCCATGAGCGATATCGCTGGTTGGAAAGCTATTATGAATGAATTGAATGCGAGCAATGATACAATTATTAGTAAATTTAATTTTAATGCTGTATTTGAAGATACAGATAATGATGACACTGTTGATGTGTTTAGATTTATGATGGTAGTAGGTTGGGAATATTCTAGGAATTATGATTTTGAATCTATTAGTATTCTAAATACTACAAGGGATACATCTGAGAGTATTTCTGGAGAAACACACGTACAACACTTTAATCCAACATGGGATGATACAAGAGTGTTCAGTGACTATGCTGAAGTAGAAAGATCTACACATGTTACAATTTCTACTGATATTTCTAAGTTCCCTGGTAAGAAAAAGGCCAAATGGACTATAACTAATATAACTAACCCAGAAATCACTGATATATACTATAATAATATGTGGCTTACGTATGTCTTTAAAGAACCTGGATACTATTCAATTCAATTAGAAGCGGAAGACACACACGGCAATAAGAACATTGTAAAAAGAAATATGTTAAAAGTAAAATAATAAAACAAATAAAATGGCAAACATTACTGAAATTTTAGGAACTGACTCAGTTTCTTCATCGAGACCAATCATCAATAGTAACTTTGAGTTATTAAACGATGCGTTAGCATCTGTTACGGCTCTATTAAACCCAACCACATTAACACTAAGCGGATTAGCTAGTATTTCTACTGCATCATTAGCAGTTGTATACAATGGTACAAACTTATTGTCTGTTAACAATTCAGGTGCAGAATTCACAACTGATGTTGTGTTTAATGGTACTACTAAAATTGGAGGAACATTAGAAAAAAGCGGAGTATTAGGTACGAAGGCTATACCAACTACACAAGTTACTGGAGCTATCACAGCATCAGCATACTTTGTTGGAAGTGATTTTACTTTACCAGCATCTAATGACGGTCAAGAAGTAACAATTATTAATACAGCAAATGTTGCGAAAATAGTTAAACACGAAGCAAGTGCTTCAACTTTAGCTGCAGCTTCAATTACATTAGATGGATTGAACTCAACAGTTACATTAAGATGTTTTGAAAACGTATGGTACGTTATTTCATCACATAACACAACAATAGTATAAAACAAAACTTAATAATAGATGGCAACTCCTCTAGTTAGAATACCGCAGCCCATGGGAGGCACAATGTATGCTTTTGCTTCTTCAGCAAGAGACATGACTAGAGCTTTTAACAGTTCAGATTTAAATTTTGAGTTTAGTAAATACGCTTTATTAGATCTTCCAGATTTTACTGATTCAGTTAACGGTTCTAACGTAATAGATTTTGAATCAAATCTTAAACAACCTTCGGGCCAAGCATATGTTGCTGGGATGCCTAATGTTGATTTTGCACAGACATTTCAAAATTACGTACTAAACTTGGAAGAATTATTATTGAAAGATGATGATTACGATCCAATACTTTTACAATCAGATTCAGAGAAAATATTCTTTAAATGGTTATCTTCTTTAGGTGCTATTGATTTTATAGCTGCTGATTCTAATCAAACACTTTTGGGTAATTATACCGAGAAGATCAACGGAACATTCGCTAGTGAAAATTATGACCGAGTTGTAAAATACTTAGGGACAATTGATGTAGAGAATGATGTTGCATATCAAGGTAACACATATCACGAAGTTTATATAAACGTTCCTACATCAGTTGGTTACACACCTACTGTATTGTTTAAAACTAACGATTATAATACAACTGCAACTAAATTATATGCTTCAGATTACATTGAAGGTCGAGTGGGTCAAACGCACCCAGATCCTAATATTAATATTGATTCTGTAGTTGATGCATACACAGTAAACAGCGGTGGACATTACGATATTCAAACTAATGCAACTAATAGTGTTGGAATTCAGTTTGAAGCAAACGCATATGAAGAAATAAACAACAACTCAGATGTACAGTCTTTGTTGGATTTTGCTAAAAAAGGACAAAAGTTTAAATTCAATGCTGTTCTTGTTTATTATGATCTTTATAGTGAATCAATTGCTGGTAATAGAGCAACTAACTTATATGGTATTTTAATTCTTGATGATATTCAAGATGCATATGGTCCAGGTTCTAAAATTAATGAGCAGATCAAATATAAGCCGAACGAGATTACAGGGTTAAACGGTAATGCGTTCTCTTTAAAGTTAAATTTAAAATTCAATTCTTCATTAGATAATGTTGGAGTTGAAACAAGCATAAATGATTTCACTACGTTTGGTATGGATTTATTTATGGATACAACAACTGCAATAGAAAATGCAACACAGCTCCTAATACAAGCAAATGCTAGATATGGCTCAATTGCTAAGAGAGTTGATAGTGTAGAAAGATTAGTTACGTCAGGTGATGATTCTGTTGCAATTATCAATAGATTAACTAGTTTAGAAGACAGTTTCAAAAACGCTTCTATTCAATTAGCTAATTCAAATTCATTATTGGAATTAATTACAAAGGCACATACTAAAATAAATTCTTTAATTGATGGGACAATACCAGTTGAATTGCAATACAACACTGATGTGATATTTGCAGGAAAGGGTACGTCGGTTGACAAAACAATTCCTAATAAAATTAAAATAGACAATAACATTGATGGATACATTCTAAATGAAGTATTCGTATATAATATATATGCTAAGGCAATCGCAGATCAATTATCAACGAATTTAATGTTTGATGCCGGTGCAAGTGGTAATGGTTCATCAAAGTTTGCTATTTGGGCTAGACTTAAATCATTCACTAATAGATTAAGTCTTAAAGGTTTGATATCATCAGATCCTGAAAGTAATCTTAATATATATATTGACGACAGTGTAATCGCATGGAAAAGCGGTCAAACATTTAAAATTACATTTGACGAAATCAATATGACAGGAAATAACATTAAAATTTGGAGTAAATCTACTACAGGCTTTGATAAGTTAATAGCTGACATAGATGGAACTCAATTAATAACTAACAAACCATATATTGAATTAGTATGCATTGACGCTGCTAACTATCAATTTGAAGCAGATATTTTAAGATAATATGAATACTAACAACTCTATTTCTAACTCGCTCAAGAAACTACTTGAAATCAACGCAAATTCTTTAACAATATTTGAGAGAATTAATGAGGCGATGACTACCAATAATCAAGATATTTCTCTTGAGATATTAACACCTGATGGAACTGAAACCGTCTCTGTGCCGTCATTTCATTACATGAAAAACGAATTAGGACGATTAGATACAAATTTAAAAGCATTATCAGGGTTAGGTACTGGCGACACTAATATTAGATTAGCCGACGGTACATATCGAAATATCATTACATCTAGATTAAAATCTCCGGCAAAAGATATCACTAGTTTTAGTAGACCAATTAATTTTGCAACTAAAGCTAATTATTTCTTCGAAGATTTTTTAAACCCATTGCTTACAATGAGCGTCGATGTTAGCGGACAAATTCCAAATAATACTGAGAGAGTTTTAGTTAAAAGGATTTTGTTTAATTCTTCAAATGCAACGACAGTTGATTATTTTAATAGTAACTATAAGAATAAAGGAAACTTAAAATATTCTACTGTAATTCAAGAAATATCTAATAACAAATTAGCATATACACTGGATGAAGACACACGTGACATGCCATACAGAAACGTACAGTATACTGGTAAGTTTGATGTAGTGAACATCAGTACAGGGACAAGAGACATCGTAAAGGGTGAAGTTACAGTTAAGCAGTCTATAGATTTATACGAATTGGATCAATTGACATATAGCGATTCTTCTAAAGGCGTTAAACAGACTGAAGTACTACAAGTTGGAGATGAGCTTATATTAAACGGAGGTTCTAATAACACTAGGTATAAAATTACAACAATTAATGGTTCATTAAAACAAGTAGAGCTATTAAGAGTTGAAGGATACGAACCTATCACACCTAATATTGGAATTAATCAACTTGGCATATATAAAATTGATGATGCAGATTTAAAGGTAAACATTAATGTAGGATTTAACGAGAGAGTTTTAGTTTTTGTTAAAGCAATAGATCCTGATTCTAAAATATTAGCAGAAAACTGGTCACCTGGTATCGGCTTATATACAAATGAATTAACACTTATACAGGCTGACGGTGCTATAAAAAGATTAGATGATTATTATAATTCTGAAGTTGCAGATTTTGGTAAATATATCAAAGCACTTAAGGAAGATTCTATACCACCAGCAACAGAGGGTATCACTCCTGATGCTCCAACAATTAACTCTAATAACTTTGCGGTAGTACAAATCAATTCACACCTAACTATTAATGATAGTGCTGATAAGATCAAGAAATTATCTGCTGATAAAGTTAATGTAGAAGAGAAGATTAAAAAGTTAGATGAAACTATATCTAATACACGAGAGAGTATTTCTACCAAGAAATATGAATCTGTTATTCAAAAGGATGTAGATAAAAATGAATTAAATTCTCTTATCACGGAGAGAACAAGCGAAACTAGTTTATATACAAGTATTGTAAATCAAATTCAATCGCTTGCTGCAGGAACTAATGCAACTGCTATTTCACCTAAATACAGAGTTAGAGGTTTTTGGCAAGTACCAACTCCTAAGAAACTTGCAAACACGGTTGAGCAACATGTTGTTCAATTTATTATACAATACAGATATTTGTCAACCAGTGGAAAGGCAAGTGAAGTTACTCAACTGCCATTCACTGAAGGTACAAGAGAGAAAACAGCAGTATTCTCAAACTGGAACGAACAAAAAACTAAATCTAGAGACAGATTTAGAAATGCAAAAACAAGAAAATTTGAATGGCAAGCTAGTTTAGTAGAAGATGCACAGGCAGTTAACTTCAATCAATTAGATCTTTCAATCAATGAAGGTGAACTAGTGGAAATTAGAGTGAAATCTGTTTCAGAAGCTGGTTATCCGGCAAACCCAATATATTCAGATTGGTCAAAATCAATTACAATTGATTTCCCAATTACTGAGATCGATACTACTAATGTAGATGCTTTATTATTAGTTAACGCTGCTGAAACTGCAGCTGTTAAAATTGCAGAACAACTTACGTCAAGAGGTGTATATAATCATATTAGCGATTCATTTAGTGCAAATGAGAAATATTATGCACATACAGCTACGGGCATTGCATCGGGATTTCTATCTGCTGAACAAAAACCAATTTCAGTATACGATAAGATCGCACAATTAGAAGCGCAGATCGCTGGACTTAAAGATGCAGTTGAAGTTGAAATAGGAGAATTAGTTGTTAAAGTAATGGATGAAGACGGTACAGTTACTGTTATAAATAACGGAACTAAGAATCAAATATTCGCAGGTTATTATACTGACGAAGTTGCCAGTTTAACTGTCAAGAAAGGTCATATTGTTACTAAGACATTTAAATTATTATTGGAAAACACTAAAGCTACTAAATTAGAATTAATTTCTAGATTGGTTGGTGATAGAAATTTACCAGCATATAGATCTAGCGCGGCTGGTTCTGTAATTGGTGATAACGGATTTGGTGTAATTGACAATGATAATGGTATTAAAGATACTGATGTTAAAATCAGTTCTGATAATTATTATACATCTGAAGGTAAATATGATTTAGCTCCAATACAATATCAAAACATTGATGGTACATCTTTATCGTCATATGACATGTTAGCTGAAGCACCATATCAATCTGCACAGAGACGTGGACAATTTGTTTACTCTAGATTCATGGATGTATCTAATCAAAATCCATTATATGTAACTGAATCACTATTATCTGCAAACACTAGCGAATTTACTAATTACGAGTACGCTCTTAGTTATGCTGATTTTCAAACAGTGGACACAATTACATTAATAACACCAACAGGTGACGGAGATTCAGCTGATTTTATATGGACAGGAACATTTGGTAGAAACAATCTTGCTAATAATGCCAACGCTAATATAAGTTCTGTATTTTCTCAATCTACTGTCGATGTAACAAGTACTTCAATTGTTGGAATTTCGAACTACAATAATGGATTATATATGCACAAACATCATCCAGATTTAGAGCACTTGTATATAGATTTCAAAGAAGACGGATCTGTAAACGACAGCAGTGTTACAGTAACTGAACAACAAGAACATGTTAAAACACTTGTCAATAATGCATTATATACAATGCCTATTACATCTACATATGCAACGGGTACATCATTCATATACAGTGGTAGATATTCTAGTATTGGTGCATCTTTTGCAACATCACCAGTTGATTCTGTTAAAGCAACCAAACAATTAGCATTTCAAAAAACAAGTGGTTTAATTAACGCAGGTGATAGAACATTTAAGATGTCATTCGATGCAAACGATCAATACATGCTAGGTGGTCGTTCATGTGGAGCATTCTTATTCTTATCTCCAATTAATTTAAATACATTAAGAGTTGCTGGTGATGCTAAACAAAGTAGAAAGCAAATTAAAGCAAAGGTTGGAACTCTTGCTAATTCTAATGCAGTTTCAGTTGATATTATATTTCAATACAGAATGACTGATTACTTTGGTAATGATGCATCTAGTGATATTGGTAGAATTGGAGGTCAAGCTAAACTAAGATTCCCTAACTTAACATATACCAAAAAAATAGGTTTAGATATATTTGATAAACATGATCAACAGTTTTCATTCGATTTAGAAGTGTTTGCAAAATACAGTCCACTAGGTAAAAACCTAAACTCTATCAGAGCTGCGAAGTTGACTAGGATGAGCGTGCAATAAATCTGGATATATAATACAGACAGAAGGCCTGTACATATAAAAAGATTTAGATTAATGGCATATATAACAATAAAATCAGAACAATTTACAAGTGCAATACTTGCGCTACAAGGTGGATCACTAAGTGGTTCAGCTGACCTAGTTTTATACTATGACGATACCGTTACTGCTACTTTCGTGGTAGGTACTGTATTATACACAGATGACACATTCAGCAATTTATATAGCCCAACATCAACGACAATTGGACAGCATCTTGAATATTTCTTTAGTACAGGATCACCTGATTCAGCTATTGGAATAAACACAAACGCAACTACAAACATAGGCGAGGTGATTAGCATATACACCGATATCACAATACCTAGTACACCTAATAATTTAACAGAAACACACACATCAACTTCAGTGGACATTTCATGGGACGTAAGTTCTGATAATGTAGCAGTTGTTTCATATGACATCACATATGGTACTACCACTGTAAATGTGATTGCTACAAGTTCACCGACTGTTAGTATTACTGGATTAAATCCGGGGCAACTATACGCATTTAATATAGTCGCAAAAGATCAAGCTAATAATACATCAATTGCTGCATTACTTTCAGTAACTACTACTGCAGCGCCAGTGATTTTATTGTCAGGTACTGATCCGGTTTCTTTTGAACTTGGCATGACATATGCCGATGCAGGTGCAACTGCAACTGATGGTAACGGCATTGATATCACATCAACAATAGTAACTGTAAACCCAGTTGATTTAACTGCAGTTGGTACATATGTAATTACATATAATGTAAACGCAGACGGAATTGACGCAATAGAAGTTACGCGTAGTGTGATTATAACAACAGCTTCTCTGCCTGTAATTTTATTATTAGGAACTGATCCTGTTTCTTTAGAACTAGGTGCTGTCTATGCAGATGCAGGTGCAACCGCAACAGACAATACTGGTGTAGATATTACTGGAACTATTGTAACAGTAAACCCAGTAAACACAAGCATTCCGGACGAATATATTATTACGTATAATGTCAGCGACGCTGCAGGAAACTCAGCGGTAACTAAAACAAGAACAGTAACAATAACTAATCCTGTACCTGTAATCACAGCAAGCAATCAAAGTGTTTCACAGGACGGTACCGTAACATTTGATATTTCTGCAACAGACAGTACTAATGTAACATTTAGTACTTCAACTGCTGTCAGCGATGGTATCATATCGTTTGGACAATTATTACACAAAACATATAATGGCGGTATTATATCGACTCAATCAATTACATATTCACCAAACACTGGACATTTCGGGGAAGATAATTGGAAATTTATAGGAACAGATGCGATGAATGGTGTAACTGCGCAATTCAATATCAAATTTGACATAGCTCAATCACCTTCGTTTGAAATGCAGATTGGTTCATTCGGAAATGATTCAAGTGTAATGTGCGTCGCAAACAGAAACAGCATAGCATATGCTAGTACATTAAACGGCGAAAATAATGTTAGTCAATTAGCAATAGGTAGTTTAATTTATAGTAGCAATTTAAATAACATATTAACAAATCCGTTAACTACAGGCGGTACAGACATATTTATTCCAGTATCAGATACAAGCGGTACCAGAATCTTAAAAATAAGTACAACTGGTTTAATTACGCAAATCATAGAATGTGGTATTGTTACAAATCCGACATATAGATGGGTTAATTATGCAGATTCAACATTATCACAGTGTGATGGTGAATTTAATAACATGAAAATATGGTACGATCTACCATCTGGTGTTACTAATATACTTACATTAAACGAACTGGTTACAAATAATATTCCTGTATTTAGTAGCGAATATTATTCAAATTTATATGCCAGTAATGTTGCTAATAATTCAACGGGTGATACTCTTTTAATAGGAACTATTGCTAGTGGAATATACAGCGAAACTGATAATACAAATAATGTTCATTACAAGAGATCAACTACAAATGATTGGGTAGAATCGGATTCAAATCAGAATCCACCATTATTGACATGGGAATGTGAAGAAACATTACTGTATGATGTGGAATCTATGAATTCAATTGAAACTTCTACCGTATCAGATCCTAATATAAATCAATATTGTGCAGCTACAAAAACAAATACTAATTTATTCTACAGAGTACTTAAGAATACAGGTGTAATATCAACGCTAATTGAGCTAGCTAAGTCCAATGTTTTAATTTACAAATCTGAGATTGGTGCTGAAATTGAAGATGCTGATGATTTGTTTGAATCAAATATATTTTCTGATGGAAATGGATTCTTTACATGGGAAAATTCAGGAGATAATGTTAATGTAAAATGGTATGGATATGATAATAATAATTTACTAGCATCGGGTATCAATATAACGCATAGTGGAACATGTAGTAATTATAATAAACCAAGTATACCTGTAAACTTAATTGAGGGAAGTGGCATAAATGACATGAATGTTTTTTACGGATTTTATTCTAGTAACCCAGAAATAGAGGGACCTGACAATAGTAATAATAATGAAACAGTATTCTGGCCAATATATGTAATAGACGGATTGCACACCAATCAAGGGGGTGATGCTGGTAGTCATATAGAAACATTCATTACTGATATATCGTTTGGTAAAATAATAAAGACTACGAGCTTCGATAGCTGTTTGGAATACGCAGTGAAGATCATTGCAGAAGATATGGATACTGCTATTCTTTTATTAAAAAATACTGGAATAACATCACAGCAACGACCTGTTGTTTCAAGTGGAATAGAAATAGGAATATCTAGTGAATCAGTTGTTAATATTTATAATAATACAGATTTAAGCCCATGTATTGTGGGTGATACTGCAACAATTACATCAACATATACATTTCCATTAGTAAGTGGATATGATACTGTTAAAGTAGGTCCTAATTTCAATACGCAATCTAATTACAAGTTAGATAATGTAACCAAACCATTATTAAGAACAAATCCTAAATTATCTGGTAACATTAAAATTGTTACAAGTTCTGATGATTCGGTTTATTTAGAAAGTATAAATGCTTCTAAAGATCTCGCTAGTATAAAATATAAAAAGAATGTAATTAATCCTAATGGTAACTATGCATCTGACGTGTCTAATTTCTTTAAATCAAAAGGAACTCCTGCTGCATTAATTTTCGCAACGAAAAGAGCAGAATCTGATTTAAATGTATTGGACTCATATGATAAACAAATAGAAGAAGAGTATCAATATGGTACTACTTATAATCATTCTAAGAATTATACAGAAAAATATAGAATGTTTGCGCCAATATGGGCAGATGATAATATACCTAGTAATTTTGTTATATTTAAAGTTAAAAATCCAATAGGTATAAATATCGACGCAGTAGATGAGAATAATGCAAATGTGATTCAAGATATGCTTGAAAATGCAGAGATTGTTAAATCGTTTGATTTAACAAGTACATCAAATATAGGTACATATATTAGAAATCATGTACAACAAGAAACATTTCCAAAATCACCAATCACTGTCTCTTTTGATAAGGGTGAGATGACTAATTATAATGGAATCGATATCAAGTCAGGTGAAATAACAAGCAAAGGTGAATATATTCACAATGATTTTGTACGTACAGATAAACCTCTTATTGAGGCAAACGATTTTATCACAGACGGATTTAAACGAAACAAGATGATATGTGCTAATTTATTAAACTTAGAATTTTTGTTTGATGATGACAGTTCAGTTGATTATAGTGTCAATAGGTACTTTGGATTATATGTCGACACAATCGATTCAGGTAATGGTGAAATAGAGTCTATTAGTAATAATGTTATTAAGTTTAATAAAGTCAAATCTCTTGTAGATGTTGATAAACCAGTAACTGCAATACCATCATATAAACAGATGCAAACTTCACCTACACTTGGTTATGTTTGTGTAAATAAAATATATTATAAAATATCTAATCCTTCTAAGATAGGTCTTTATGATCCTGAACAGCTAGAAGTTAAAATAGATGATAGTACTGGTGTTATACATAGTAGCATTGGTATATCGCACACTGGTAGATCAATTAACCTAACAAAGAATGATGAGAGAGGTTACGATTTTGTTAAAATGTCAATTACAGATACACCTGAAACCGGAGATAAAATAGCGGTAGTTGGTTCTAGAGAAGAAGCTTATAAATTTACATTTATTAAACATATTGCGGGTGAAAGTATTACAATTAACTTAGAAGATTCAACTGGATTAAAGCAATTCTCTTTTAACACGGGTATATTATTTGAAAACAACTCTTTAAATGATACAAAAACAAGTATACTAAATGCATGGGCATTATTACCTGATTTAAACAAGTACCTAGATTTAACAGTAGACGATGCAACGAAATCATTTGTTATAACTGAAAGTCAAACAAACTTAGGAGATTTAAATATGTATATCTCAAGTGCAATAAGTTCTATTATAAGAGTTGATCAAATACAATCAAACATTAAAATTCAAAATAGAACGTATGTTGCTTCATATGCATTAGACAAGGGAACGTATCAAGGTAATTTATTTTCTAATCAAGGTAGTGTCAGCGATATTACATTGGCGTTGGCTTCAGCAATACACATGGATGATAGCGAATTAGATGCAGTTAATTCTGGCCAAAATATTTATATTAAAACAAAAATACCAGGTTATAGATTATTACAACATACTGTTTTAGTTAATAAATCAAATGTTGTGGATTTCATAAGAGTTGGTAATCACGATACTGGTAATATTTTAAAATTAAGAGAACAATTTAACGGTAATAATACGGTACTTTCTAATTGGTCTGCACATTATTTAAATGGTGGTAATTCTACATCTAAATCAGTATATGTTGATAACACAACGGTTAGTGAAATATCGATCGGAGATTATTTAGAAACAAGACATAAGGGAAAATACAATAAGGTATTAGATATAGTGGAAGATGTTAGATCTTTTGATTCTACCAAATCTAAATTAATATTGGAATCAAAATCAGATTCTGAAAGCGGAGAAGCAAGAGTATTTAATCAAGATGTTGTTAGGATAGGATTATTTTCTGCGTATGACGTATACGACATGAACTTTGATTTTTATGATACATCTAATTCTGATTTAAAAGAACTTAGTTTAGAAACCACAAGTAATATAGCGTACGCACCATATGATCATGCAATACAGAACATTGAGGAACACCTTGATATGCCTGGATCGGAATTATCAGCGAATAATATATTTAACGATAATTATAACATGGCGCCTATAAATTACTTTTCGAATCTTTCTGGAATTTTAACAGAGGAATCTGTATATGAGGAATCTACTGAAATTATCACGAGTGAATTTGATAGATTAAAAGAAAATCAATTAAAGGAATTTGCTATTAATTCTAGAATAGTACCCAATATTAATAAATGGGTTTTAAAAGATTCATTAACAGTTAGAGATCAACCTTATTATTTAAATACAAACGAAGCTTTTGGTAGAACTAATTTTTCACCAGATTTAACAGCAACCGGTCGTAGTAAGGATGATATGACACATGAATGGTTTTATATGGACAAAAAACCAAAGTATTTAAAATACGACAATTTAAACGACACTTTCTCTTATGTTAATTTCATGGAAGACTTTGATTTAACTGCTAACTTATTTAAAAGTACTAATAATGATTACTTTGACAAGTTCATGATCACTGAAGGTTTTGAGAAAAACTTAAGTGAAGCAGATACATCAAGTATATCTACATTGTTTGGAGAATATGACAGCGGTTATTTAAATACTGAAGATATTAATAATACATTCTTCAAAACTAATTTAAAAAAGAAATACACCACAATTGACGGCGGAGCTAGCGGATCTTTTGCTAGTACTATTTTTAAAGGTTTGAAAGTTGTATTAAAAAACAGGAAAGAATTTATTAATAAGACTGCTGTAGATTTTGTAAAAAACAGTGAATTTAACGGATACAAATTTAGTATTTTATTAAAAACAAACACAGATAATAATAAAAACGACATAGAATTTGAAGTTATTCAAAATAAGAAATTCAAATTTGTAATATTCTTTATTAATCTAAACTTAAGTGATTATTGGATAGATGGTAATATGAATAGAAAATTATTATATGAATTAAATCATAAAATTATATATGATCAAACAATTGGCGATTATGTATATGCAAATACAGCAATTGACGGAGCATTGAAGTGGAACACTGCTGATTTAACTGGAGGTTCACCTTATACAATCGAAGGTATTAATAACTTTGATGGATCTATTCCTGATTTCAACAATCAAATACTCAGAGGTGAAAATGGCTTATACGGAGACATATTAATGGATATTTACCCTAATGAGTCTGGTAATAAAATGTACAAAATTTCAATAGCATCTATTGAAAGCGATAATGTGATTACTATTAGAAATAGACCAGTGAATGTTATTGATGATACTGACTTCTTAGATATCTCTTATTTACCTAATTTATTACAAAGTAATATTAAATATTATTATGTAGGTGGTGGAATTGACATATACAAAAACGTACTGGAAAAACTTTCTATTAATGAGGTTGCAGACATAATTAACAAAGATGATGACCGTATTACATATACATCAATAGAAGAGGACGGTACAGTAAATAATAACAGATTTACGATCAACTTTGAGGATGGAAATGAAATAATCAAACAAGCTACTCTTTCAATAGAAGAAGATAACAATAAACCGAAAAGCCATAAATTATCCAAGGGTATTATTGGATATGATTTGGTTTCATCAAAAGATACTTCATATTATCCATTTTTAATAAGACACAATGGATCATATACTGTTGATTTTAAACCAGTAATTACATTTACTGATATGTACACTCATTTCAAATCTAATAGAATTCAAGCGAGCGCAGATAACAGGGAAATGGGATTAGAGTCTAAACTTTACAAACATTCATTGTCTGACAGTTATGAATTAACTACTGCTAAATCATATTATGAAAGATATAATAGATGTGGAACTACGTTTAATTTAGGATTTATACAGGACGGTGGCTTACATGATAAGAATTGGGGTGTTATTAAAAACCATTTCTATCATAAGGTAAATGAAATAAACCCAAGTGGTGTAACCAAATTATCTGAATCTTCTGATAAACTTCCATTGTATCCAGCAATTGATGAAATTGCAATTGCTAAAAAAGATATTAACGTGTTTAGATCTTCATGGGATTCTGGATATTATACTAGATCATTTCCTGGTGGAAAATCAGAAAGTGTTCCGGGAACGCTAGACAATACTGAAGAAAGATCATACTTTGCTTCAACATTAATGAAAATTAAAAATGAATATAGTATTGTATCGTTTACATATGAAATTGTAGAGGATTATGAAGAATTGAATTATATCATGAAGAATTCGATAAACAAATCAGAGGTTTTGTTATTTGAAGACGATAAACAAATTACGGCAGATTTTTATATCACAGATGCTACTATTAGGTTATTAAAGGAAGACGGTGTATTAGCTAGAATTCAGAAACACGTTAACGCAGAAAATTCAGCAGGTGATAAAACTACGCTTTCTGATGATGCTGACTTTTATATAAATAAAAATATTATTGAACAATTTGTAGTGAATTCTATATCTTTATATACAAGGAGTTTTAAAGGAGCTGCATCTAGCATAGTAGATGTAACTGACATTGAGTCATTAAGTGATGGTGAATATACACCAGACAATAATTTCATATATAAATCACACAGGCAAAAGCCTATGAATTTTAGATTGATATATAATAAAAGATTAGGGTATTCTTACGACATTAAACCTATGATAAAAATAAAGTCTTAAAATGGCAATTAACATTCAAGAGATATTACACCCAAGCGATTCTGACTCTATAAAGTTCGGGAAAATCAATTATAACTTTGACCAAATTTTAGCAAATGGCGGTGGACCAATGGGGCCAATCGGTCAAACGGGAGATCAAGGTTTACCAGGTACAACTGGACAAAAAGGAGATCAAGGAGAAAAAGGAGATCAAGGAGATCAAGGTGTTGCTGGATTAACAGATACGCCGTGGTATAGAGTTGAGGTAAATGCTGGCAATGGTAGTACAAACACTGTTTCTATTTTAAAACCAAAGAGAAGTAGCGATAATAATTTACCTATAATATGGTTAGGAGATCCTGCATTTACAGAGAGTGTAAATGACGGTGATACGTTAACTAATGCTAGATTGACTATAGCTATAGACAATATATATGAAAACTATATTAAATTACAACATGTCAATTTAGGTGTTATTAGTAGCTTAGTGATAACAAGCACTGAAGTTTCTGGTTTTTCTAAATTTAATTTGAAAAAGGATTATGGAAGTTCTAATGTAGAATTTGCAATCACAACAGATAAAATTACGTTCACATCAGATACTGCACCATTAACAATGACAGGTCACGGCGTTGGTTTAAAATCAATAAATAATCAAAACATTACACTTGAAACAACAGGTTCTGGTATATTAGATGTTGATATAGATGCAGAATTTAAAGGTTATTTAAGACTACCGTATGGAACAACAATACAGAGGCCGGCGATTTCGAAAGTTGGGATGATTAGATTTAATCACACATTAGATATAGTTGAAGCATATTATTATAATTCAAATTCACCCGAATGGAGAGAATTATGTACTGAATGCGGGACAGCTGTTAATGATAGTATAAATATTATAGGTGGTAACATTAATGCAAATGCTGATGGAACGCCTATAACAACTGCAACACCAACACCTACTGTAACTGCAACACCGACTGCAACACCAACTAGTAGTGGAGGCGGAGGAACAGGTTCTGACGCGGTCACAGTGACTGCAACACCAACACCGACTGCAACACCAACATTATCAGTAACTGTAAATGTGACAAAAAATAATCCAACTGCGGTACCGACTGCAACACCGACTGCAACACCGACTGTTAGCACAGGTGGAGGGGGAGGAGGATGTCACTTGGCAGGTGAATTAATAACATTAGCAAACGGGCAAACTAAATTGATCGAGGAATTAATAGTAGGTGATTCATTATTATCATTAAACATAAATGGACTCGGTGTTGATGAATCTGATTTATTGGAATTCAATACACCATTTGTTGATTACATAGACGAATATACAACAGCATCTGTTGTAAACATAAAGGTAGATACTTACACTTCATATTATAACATTAACAATGATGCACTTAAGATTACATACGAACACCCTGTTTTAGTTAAGACAGTTGCAAATGAAGTTAGATTTAAAATAACTAAAGATGTTGCAGTTGGTGATAAAATGTTGAATGAAAATAACGAATGGATTGATGTTACAAGTATTGTAAAAGTGACACCAACTGAATCGTTTGTTACTTATTCATTAGATATTGAAGATTATGATGTATATTTCGCAAACGGATATTTAGTGCACAATTTAGTATTTGCAAAAGAGGAGGAATTTAGTAACCCCCTATAAATATTCTTAGATAAAAGAAGACGAATATATATAATATAAAAAAGAAATAACGATGAGCGCAACTAATCAATATACGAGAACAGTAAATATTACTCCAATAGGAACGTCATACACATGGAATCAGACTTCTATGCCTGTGTGGATTACGGTTACACAACTCGGTGCAACTGCAAACAACGAATGGCGGATTGAATTAGGAGTTAATACTGGTATTGCAAGGACTGCTACTCTTACTGTAACTCATGATAACGGCACTACTACTGATGCAATAACAGTATCGCAAGCTGCTGGTACAGGAATTACTGCAACGCCAACTGCAACGCCAACTGCAACGCCAACTGCAACACCAACTGCAACACCAACAACTAGTGGAGGTGGAGGAACTGGTTCTGGAGCAACACCAACACCGACTGCAACACCATCACAATCAATTATTGCGACGTTTGCAACACCAACACCGACTGCAACACCATCACAATCAATTATTGCGACGTTTGCAACACCAACACCGACTGCAACACCATCACAATCAATTATTGCGACGTTTGCAACACCAACACCGACTGCAACACCAACAACTAGTGGAGGTGGAGGAACTGGTTCTACACCATAATAAACGATGAATATATAATAATATGAATAAATTAAAAAATATATTTGCTAATAAAAACACTGTTATATTCATAGCAATTGCTTTATTTGCTTTACTGTTTCTTAGACAATGTAATCAAACTGAAAATCTTAAAAGAGAAGTAGAGATTGCTAAAGAAGATTCTAATAGAAATTTCAATAATTATTTAGCATCAAAGGATACTATCAGAACAATGACTTCCAGTAATGGCAGTTTAGTCTCTGAGATTAGAAGCTATGAACTTGATTTAAGTGATTTAAAAGATGATCAATCTATATTAATAAAGAAATATAAGAATGCATTAAATATAAATAAAGATTTAAATAAAGTAAATTCATTATTATCTGCAAACATTGATATTAAAGATAGCATAATAGTAAATACGGTTTCTACAGAGGTAGATTCAGTAACAACTAAATTAACTTTTAATAAGTTTAATGATTTTGGCGATAGTAATTCTAGAGATCTTAAAGGTATTATGTTTGTAACAAAGGATTCTACTGGATTTAATTACGGGGATGCAACGTTTGACATAACACATAAAATTAGTTTATTAGCTGCTATTGAAAATATCAACGGTGCTGATCAATTAAAAATATCAACAAAATATCCTGGATTAACTTTCACAGATATTGAAAACATAAATCTAATAAATACAAAATTGAATAGAAAGCCAGTTAAGAAAGGTGGATTTGCTATAGGATTTGGTATTGGATATGGAATCAACTTAAACAATAATCAGGTCATAAGTACTGGTCCTTCAATAGGCATTGGATTATACTACTCACCAAAATGGTTAAGATTTTAAAATAATATAAAAGAATGGCACAATCATCAAGATATTTCTATTTAGACTCTGATATTTTATTAGAGTTTATATACCACGATCAAAGTAATCCTACCAAATATCAAATTGAAGTAGATGATAACGGTAGTGAAGTAAAATTCCTAGACACTGTCAAAGGAGATCCTTCTAAACAACGCCACTTAATTAATGAATTGGGTAGTGCTGTAGTAAATTTTGATGTTACGTCATCTAGCGGATATTTGTCTGTAGAGAACTTTGCTGCTAGAACACTTTTATTACAAAACGGTAAAACATATAAGTTTAACTTAAGTCTATTACCAGATCCTTCTGCATTCAATTTATCTGGAGCACTTGGAATTTATTCATATTCTTCAACTACAAAGATAGGTCAATTTACACCAACACAAAACGGTACTATTGATTATACATATACTGGATTAATAGGTGGTAAAATAATTGTAGACACTAGAGCTAACCCTCTTTTTGCAAACCCTGATGAAAATACTGGTAATGATATCAACCAAACAATTGGAAGATACCACGCAGTAAAGTCTGATGCTACCGGATCTAAATATGCTTTATTAGGATATGATTCAACTGGAGATTATGATATGTTTAATTACATTAATAATAATATTGATTGGACCGGTGGAAATGAAACAGATCTTTTAAATTCACAAACGAATGCAATGGATAATATTAATCATATCAAATATGATAGTATTAGATTACACCTTAGAAGTGGATATAGTTTTGCGGCAAGAGGATATGAAGGTTTCTTATTTGAAGTTGCAGCCGCTAGAACATCTGGAGTTAAAAACAATTTAACACAATTAGTATACTTAAATACAAGTAACTACGAATACGCAAATCCTAAACCTTTTATTTTAGGTGAAGCACTTTATAGTAAATTCATTGATCTTAAAGTACCTACATTAGTACAACAGAATACTGAATTTAATGATTTATTTTATGGAACAGGCGTTATAGGTTCTAGTGATCTAAATCCAACTGCTAACTATGAACTTACATTTAAGCTTATAGATTCTTTAGAGACATTTAATGGTTATGATTATTTTCAAACAGCTGAAGAAAACAAGTTTACAGTTTCTAGAGAAGATGAATTTCAAGATTTTACAGTGGTTGTAGAAGATGCTGATGATGGTGATTACTTTAAAATATACGGAGAAAAGGATGATTCAATTGGAGCATTCGAAGGATATATTCTAAATCAAATACAAACATCATCCGACGATATTATAGCAATGTTTGATGTAGATGTCTTTGAAACAATAGGTACATCAGAAGTTAAAACATTCCAAACAACTTATACTCAATATGATGATTTCAGTACTCCAATAGTTTTTAGACCTGTTATTATTAATAGTAACATAGCATCTAGTTTTTCTATTGATGTTACAATGAGAATATGGAATCAAACTGATAATACACAGATTGTAAAAAGAGCTAGTTTATCAATTAATCAAGCCGCTAAATATGGTAAGAGATTGAGTAAGCTACGTATTAATTCTCCGAATCAATTAACTGAAGTTTATAATGTATTACCTGCAATGGCTTCTAATAAAATAGTAGAAGGTATATTTACAGATAATTTACCACAAAGTATTAAGCACATACCAACATTTATTGAAAGACATAACGTAATTGCTAGTAGTTCTAATATAATGTTTACTACTAATAATACAAACATAACAACACAAAGCGTTGAAGAAATAGATACAAAGCCGTTCGTATCATCTGGTGATTTGAATATTGAAATTTCACCATTTGCAAGTTATTATAAATTTGTAATAGCTAAACAAAGAGGTGGAGATATTGAATATGTTTCTTTAACAGGTATAAAGTCTGTTATAATGACGTTTGCGGATGGGAAACAAAAACTTAAATTTAATAACATATCTAATAAAGATATTGATATGGAAAGAGGTGAAGTACTCTTTCAAATAAATGAAGCAAACGCAAATACAATAAGAGGCATGCAGAATAAAACATTCTATATCAGTGTCAATAACGGAATAGATGAGAACATGATCTTGTCTGGTAAATTTAAAATTTAAATATGGTTCTTAATAGTAGAAATAACGGTTTTGATTTTAGATTTCCTAGAGGATTTGTACCCAAAGAGGTAGCCGATAAATATAAGAAATATCTTAATAAGGTTCCAGGTGGATTATTATCTGAACCCGTTGATTTTGTTAATTATAGTATTCAAGGTATTAATATACCTGGTGTTTCATTTGATCCAATTACACAAGAGGATAACGATGGTACTAAAAGACATCATAGAGGTGCAATGCCAATTCAAAATACAATTAACAGAGAATTTACAGTTAGTATGCAACTACTAGATGGTTTTATTAATTATTGGATTATGATGGATACTCTATTATATTATTATGCAAGATCAACTAAGCAAGCATATACTGAACCTTTAACTTTAAGAATACTAGATGCCGAAGGTGCATCAGTAGCATATTTAGAATTTACTGATTGTATTATGAATTCTATAAATGAATTAAGTTTAAACTTTGCAGAAAACGTATCTTCGTTTAACACATTCGATATTACGTTCTTTTATAATAAATTGAATCTACGTTTAGAAGTAGAATAAAATATAGGATATATAACATATGAAAACATTTAACAAATACATTGTCGAAGAATCTATTTCTGAAAACGATATGGAACTAATCAACGAAGGACTACAAGAAGAATGGACTCCGGAATTAGAAGCTAGAATTGATGAAGCACTTGCTTTATTTGATGAGCAATACATGAATGAAGATGGTACATATGACATCGAAAGCTTTAACGAAGAAATAACTAATGAAGGATTCTTTGGATCTATTATTGGTGGTCTTACTGGATTTGCACTAGGTAAATCAGTTGGTAAGATGGTTGCTAAAGTCCTTGGTATACAAAAGGGTATTATTTACGATTTATTAACCTCAAGACTTGTTGGTGCCGCATTAGGTGCTAGTCTTGGTAAAAGAATATAAATGAATTACTTAGCAGTAGACTTTTCCCTCAATTCCCCTGGAATATGCATATATAATGATAAGAGTAAGAACTTTCATTTTATTAGTTACATAAAACCCAAAACAGGTACTAAAGCAGAACAGAGACTTCAAGAAGAGATATCATTATTTAGTGATGTTACTTTAGTGAGCCAACCAGATTTTACAAATAAAGAATCATTCTCAAGTGCAGAACTTTTAAAGATCAAGCGTTATGATAAGATGGCTGATGATATTATTAATTTAGTATTACAGAACTCTCATGATGGTGATGGTTTTACTATAGCATTTGAAGGTACTTCTTATGGTTCTAAAATGGGAACTAACAATATGATTGACATGGCGGCTGGCGCTGCAATCCTCAAACTTAAACTTTTAAGAACTTTAAATCCAGAAGATATTCTAACTGTTGCTCCAACCACTATTAAGAAATTTGCTGGTAAAGGTAATATGAATAAGCTTCAATTATTTGATGCCTTTCAGCAAAATGTGAACGAAGACCCAGTCTTGGCTAAAAGCCCTTTGTGGAAATACGTTAAAGGTTTGGAAGTTGAAAAGAAGATCCCAAAACCATTGGACGATTTGGTGGATGCTTATTTCTTAGTTGCATACATATCTACACCTCAAGCCTAATCTATCTTTGACTTTAAGACATTTATTATATGCACGTGGCGCAAAACTGTTTCATAATTACTAAAAAATAATTAAAAAATAATTAAATAGGCTAGTTTTGAAACAAACAGAAAGTGTGATATATAATAGGTAGTTAGCAAGATTAACTAAAATATTAATATGCAAAAACTAGTTACAATAGATTACTTCCACCTTAATAAGGTTCTCATAAAAATGGTGAGAAATAACCAGCTTAGTCAAACTGAGCGCGAAGAGTTATTACACAAATCTGGACTGATTAAGTCAGAGAACGGAAAGTGGAAAGAAGATAATGGAGCTATTTTAACCATGGATAATAAATAAGTGAAACTTTGCTAAAGTTACATATATAAGTATTGAAAATAATTTCAAGGTAAACAATTAAACAATTAACAAACTAAACAATTTAAAGGTATGAGCGAATCATTTGACATTTTTAATTTGGGCATCGAAGACGTGGAAACACATCAAGTCCAAGCAAGTACATCTTCACAAGAGATCTACAAACCATCCGCAGACGACGGAAAAGACGGAACTTACAAAGCACTAATACGTTTTGTACCAAATCCTGAAAATCCTCGTAATTCACTAATTCAAAAATACGTACACTGGTTAACTAATTCTAGTGGTGACGGTAAATTGGTAGATTCTCCATCAACTATTGGTGAGAAATGCCCTATCGCAGATGTATTTTGGAAACTACGTAAATCAGATTCAGCAGTAGACCGTAAGTCTTCTGAGAAACTGAAAAGACGTCAACAATACTACGCATTAGTAAAGATCATTAAAGATCCACAAAACACAGATTTAGAAGGACAATACAAAATCTTCAAATTTGGTTATAAGATCAAAGAAAAGATCGATGCAGAATTAAAGCCAAACTTTGGTGAACCAACTCAAGTATTTGACCTTTTCGAAGGAAAGAACTTTGAATTAGTTATCACTAGACAAGGTGAATATAACAACTATGATACATCTAAATTCTCAGCTAGTCAATCAGCGGTAATTATGGGCGATGCACCAGCAGAGCGTAATAAAGAAACTATGACTGCTATTAAAGCAGAATTAGAGTCAGCTCCTTCATTGAAAGGATATGATTACCAAGCATGGGACGAAGATACAAGGTCATTTGTAAATGACGTATTAAGAATGTATCTTAATCCAGGTGATTCGATCGGTGAAATGACATCGAGCGCTCCTAGAAAAAAGACTAAAACTGCAACAGCAGTTGCAGAAAAGGCAGCGCCAACTAAAACAGAATCAACTTCAAGTGTTTCAACAGATGATGATCTAGATTCTTTTTTAGATGACCTTGATATCTAATATAGAACTTACTGAAGAGTTAAAGGATAAAATAAGATACGCACTTAAACAAGTAGTATCTCAAGTACATCCTGAACCTAATAAGAAACTACTTAAAGACATGCATGGGCGTATAACCTGTGCATGTCCTTATTGTGGTGATTCTTATTCGGATGACACTAAGAAAAGAGGCAATATATTCTGGGATACTCTACAGTATCATTGTTACAATTGTAGTCATCATACAAATGTTTATACATTTTTAAAAGATCATGATGTTAAGATGGACACATCTGATGCATCTTTCTTGATCATAGATTACATAAAGCAAAACAAGATACAAGTCAACCCTGAGTCTGTATTAAAGCACCAAGCACTAGAAAAGGTTCATGAATTAGCAATAGACATTGATACGTTTAAAGTAAAATTCAGAGCAAAATCAATAGTTCCAGGTGATTGGATATGGTTTCAATTGAAAGATAGATTATTACACAATAGACTTGACGACTTCTTATATTCAGAAAAAGAACACAGATTGTGGATTTTAAACTTTAGTAAAGATAACAAAATAATAGGTGCACAGACGCGTAGGATGAAAGGATATGGCCAGAGATATTTGACATATGATTTACCTAAACTCTATGAAGAAATGGGAGCACCGCTTGAAATGACTAATGAAGAGTTAAATACTCTTACGAAGATTTCAACATTGTTTGGTATTATGCAATTAAATTTCCAACGGCCTGTTACATTATTTGAAGGACCATTAGATGCAAAGTTCATGAATAATTCATTAGCGCTTGCAACTGCCGGAAGATCAACTGATGATTTTGATGAAATACCAACTGTCAGATATATGTTTGACAATGATATAACTGGTAAAAAGAAAATGGCAGAGAAGCTTAAAAAAGGCAGACCTGTATTCATGTGGGCTAAATTCCTTAAGGACAGTAAGTTAGATATATATAATATTAAAGATCTAAACGACTTAATGAAGAAATGCTTTGAGCTTAAAATCGATGCTCATAAAAAGATCGATCAATATTTCACTTCAAGTCAATTAGATTTATGGTACGTTTAATAGATATTAACAACATGGTTGAAGACAGTTTTGATGAATTTCAAAAGGACAGTGACAGATTTAAAGGCATGAAACTCATGATAGATTTTCAGTCATTAGATCTTAGCGTCAATGCCCCAGAAATTGCATTTCCAAAACCTAAATTTAAGAAGAGGCATATTACTTCAACATTTATAAAACCTAACCCCAACAAGAAATCATTATTTTAATATGAGCAAAGAAAACATATTAGCATTAGATAGGAAGCTGAGCGGTCAAAGAACCGAATGGACTAGAATTATCAAAGGATTAGCTCAAAGTTTAAGAAACATAAACGAATTAGAGGTAACCATTGCTGAAGTGCTTTCGTCTAGACAATCGCTTGTCGAACAGATGTCATATATAAATATGAAAGTTAAGGAACAAAAGGCTAAAATAGCCATTAGATATAGAGAAGCATATATCAGATATTACGAGTACGATTACAAGCTTGGTGAAAAGCAGAAAGAAAAGTTTATTGAAACTGACTTAGCCACTGAAAACATGATATTGTCTCATTTAGAAAATCAAGTAGAATTTTTTAGAGACTCGGTAAAAACCCTAGATAATATGGGATTTGCCATTCGCAATAGACTTTCATTGAAGGATCTATAACGATAAATAAAAATGCTCTTACAATGTGGAGCTTAGTTTAACTGAAAACAAGCAGCTGCTTCGTATTGACGACGCAACTGAACTAGAATTAGAACAACTCAATATATCTTTGAATAAAAGAATTGAGTCATGGCGATTTAACCCTCTGGTTAAAAAGGGACTATGGGATGGATACGTATCATATATTAAAGATGATAAGTGGATTCCTGCTGGTTTATGGAGAGAAGTCATGGGTATATGCAAGGACTATAAGTTTGAGTTTAAACTTAATGGTATTGCAGAGATATTTGATACTGGTATTAATCAAGAAAGATTTAACGAATGGGCTTTAGCATTCTTTGATAAATCGGAAATCAAACCGAGAGATTATCAATTAGAAGCAGCCTTCAATATATTAAAATTCAAAAGATGTTTAAGTGAATTGGCGACTTCTGCCGGTAAAACACTTATATCATTCCTAACCGTAGCATACTTATTAGAACACGAAAAAGCAAAGAAAATACTTTTTATAGTACCTAATGTTTCATTGGTATTACAAGCCAGTGAAGATTTCTTAGATTATAATTATAGAAATGCTATAGATATTAAAGTACAACAAATTTATAGTGGCCAAAAATTAAGACCAGGTAGAAACGTTATTATTGGTACATATCAATCACTTGTCAAAAAGGATAAAGCATACTTTGCAGAATTCGATGCAGTTATTGTAGATGAGACACATAAAGCAAAATCTGCTTCAATTAAAACAATCTTACAAAAATGTCTTAACGCTGATTACAAATTTGGATTGTCAGGTACAATACCAAAAGAAGGTACATTAGACAGACTGACATTAATGGCATATACTGGCCCTTTGATTACAGAGATCAGTGCAAACTATTTACAAAATGAAGGGTATATTGCTCATTGTAAAGTAAAGGTTATAAAAATGGATTATGCACCACAGTCAACTAAGGATGCGTTCAGAGAAATGTCACAGAATAGATATGAATCAAAAGATGTATATAAGTTTGAGCAAAACTATGTGATTAACTCACCAGGACGTCTTAATTTCATAACTAATATCATTTCTAAAGTAAAAGGTAATGGTTTAGTTTTATTCCATCGAATTGAACATGGTAAAAAGATATACGAAAAGTTACGTCAAGAAAGTAATAAGACTGTATATTATGTTGATGGTGGAATTGACAAAGATGTTAGAGAAGAACACAAAAAGAAAATGGAAGCAGGTGAAGAGGTTGTTATTGTTGCATCTTATGGAACTTTCTCAACAGGTATTTCTATTAACAAAATACACAACATATTCTTTACAGAATCATTTAAATCAGAAGTTGTAATTAGACAATCAATTGGTCGTGGATTAAGACAACACTCATCAAAAGACTTTGTAAACATCATTGATTTCGTAGATGATCTAAGCTCACCTGATTGGGATAATTATCTAATGAGACATTCTAAAGAAAGACAACGAATCTACAGGGAACAGAAGTTCCAGTACGATATAAAAAATGTGGATTTTGAAGGAGATATATAATAAAATAATAACTACATACAAAAATAAAAATAATATTATGCAAAAATTAAAATCTTTTGAACAATATGCCACAGAGGCAAAGATTTCAAATGCTAGAACAGTAGAAGAAGACGCTTCTACAAAAAGATCAAACGAAGCAGAAACTTACAAGAATTTATTATCTGAATTCAAAGTTACATCTGTAAAAGAATTAACAGAAGATCAAAGATCTGATTTTTTCATCAAGCTAAGGGATTCAGAAGTTAATGAAGCACTTTCACTTATTGAAGAAGGTACAAGAGGTCAGTTTGGTAAAATTGACAAAAAAGGTAATATCACTTCAGTTTATACTCATTATGATTCATATCCAGAAAACATTTTACCACTTCTTCAAAAAGATTACAAAAACGGTAAAAACGTTGACGATGTAATTAAAAGAGGAGATAGTTCTGGTTTAGATGCTATGAATAAAATGAATTTCTATGGAGATAATAGTAAACCATCTACAGGAAGCATATCTAATATTTCTAAATATCTAAGAGATGCAAATGATAAAGGTGGAGCAGAATTTGTTTATTTATGGGATGAAGGTAATAAAGAATGGTTAATGGCAGATCTTTACGGTAAAGGTCACGATGACGTATATCCTGCATTCGAATCACTTTCAGCTTCAGTAAATGAAGCAATTAAAGTAGAATATAAAAGAGACGCTAAAAAAGTAGCTACTGTTTATAATAATTTATTCGCTAAGAAATTAACTGATTTAGGTGCAATGTCTAAAGAAGGTAAATTAGGTTGTATTAAATACTTATTTGAAATGGCAATGGAAGACGCAAACTTTTCAAGAGAAGGTTTCAAGATTTCTAAAAACATTAAAGGATCAATTAAAAGCTTTGAAATTAAAATGTCAGGCTTAGGTAATTATTTCGTTAAGATTGGTGCAACAACAACTAAGAGAGTATTAGATCAATATTATTCAGATCTTGCAAATGCAGCAAGTTGGGCAGGTATTAGTATTGTAGAAGGTACAGCACTTTATTTAGAGAGCATGAAAGAAGAAGCAGCAGGTCAATCATTATTAAATGCATTTAATATGGCATTTGAAGGTAATGAAAATATATGCGAAGCAACTGCAGTAATGGATGCAATTGATCCTAAATCTAAAGGACTTGCAAAATTACTAAAGAAGAATAAAGTTACAATGGAAATATTGGATATGAACGGACCATCTGGTCATCCAGAAGTTGAACTTACAGGAAAAAGAAAAGATATAACAGCAGTACTCGCAGATGACGAATATGGATGGGATGACGCTGACTTGGCAGAATACATCGAAGAATCTAAAGTCAATGAAGATATTAAGTGTTCAAATAAAAAAGGACATTCATATAAAGAAATAGACAAAGACGGAACAGTAGAATGTGAACACTGTGGTTTAAGAAATTCATTATCGGAAGCAGAAATTACTGAAGCTGAAGTTTCTTCAATTGAAGACTTTCAAGAATATGCAACTACTGTATTGAAAAAAGCATTCGGTGAAGAATTTGACGAAGCAAAGGCACAAAAGGTAATTGATGGCATTTTAGCTAAATCTGATGGAGATTACGGAACAGCAGTTGGAATCTTAACAAACTCATTAGGTTAAAATAATAAAACTCAAAACAATGAAACAATTTCTATCATATCAACAATTTCTAGTTGAAAAAGTAAACGTATCTATATTAGACGACTTAATTGTTGAAGGCGGTGCAGCAGGACACATGTCGCATCCTTTCGATGAAAGAGATTTAACATTTGGAGACTTTAAAGAGATCATAAGTGCAGGACTTTCTGGTAATTTAACATTCGATGAAGAGCCTACAGAAAAAACGGATGGTCAAAATGTATTCGCTACAGTACAAGACGGAGAAGCTAAATTTGCAAGAAACAAAGGTGATATGAAATCTCCAATGTCGTTAGCAGATTTTAAACAGAAGTTTGAAGGACATCCTAGTCCATTAGTACAAGATACATTTCAATTTGCTGCTGAAGATTTAGCACAAGCATTGATAAAATTACCAAGTAAAGATTTAGAAGTGTTTAACAACGGTAAGAGTTTCATGAATATGGAATTGATTTACTCTAAGAACCCTAATGTAATTTACTATGATCGCGATATAATCCAATTTCATGGAATTAAGCACACTGACGGTGAAGGTAATATAATCGGTGACGATAACAAATATGCATCTTCAATTGCTAAAGCTCTACAAAAAGTTAAGGCAGATGTTGGTAATACATTTACTGTAATTCCACCCCAAATCGTTAAGATAGGAAAGGATATTGATTTTGAAAAGAACAAAGATAAATTCATCAAAAAAGTAGAAGACTTAAAAGCTGTATATAAATTAACAGATGCTGATGAAGTTTCTAGATATCACGAAATGTGGTGGAGAGATCAAATAGAATCTAATTTCCCAGATATATCGCAAGATCAAAAAGAAGGTCTATTATTAAGATGGGCATATGGTGATAAAAAGACGCTTAATTTAAGATCTCTTGATAAAGATCTTGGAAAAGATAAAGCAGCAGCCATTAAGAAATTTGACAAGGAAGATGTTAAAAAGAAATACAAAGAAAACATTAGACCTTTCGAGGATTTATTCTTAGAACTTGGAAGTGTTATTCTTAAAAATGTAAGTAACTTTGTTGCTGCAAATCCAAGTGATGAAATGCAAAGGTTACATACTCAAATTAGAACAGAGGCTGACAAGGTTAAAAAGGGTGGAGATATTAAACAAATAGAGAAAGTTGTTTCAGAACTTGAAAGACTTGAACGAATCGGAGGTATTGAATCTATTATACCAACTGAAGGTATTGTTTTCATATATAAAGGTAAAACAATGAAACTTACAGGAACATATGCTGCGATAAATCAGCTAATGGGTATTATAAAATACGGTAGATAATTAAGATACATAATCTAGATTATTAAATACTGAATACAAAAAACACTATGGCTTTACAAAACTTAAGAACGTATTATCAATCATCTAACATCAATGACTTCGTGTCAATGTTAGATATTCCATGTGTCGTATCAGAAAAGATACAAGCGTCATCTTTCCATGTTAAAAGAACTAAAACAGGGTTTGAATACTTCAAAAGTGGTTCAAAACATGCAATGGACAGAGTAGACAGGACGATGATTAAATACTATGAAAGTGGTATTAAGTATTTCAATACTATATTAACAGAATTGACTGAAGATATGCCATTGGATTGGAAGTTTGGATTTGATTATATGTTAGATAATAAAACGGTAGATATTGAATACGATGCTTTACCCAAAAATCATTTAATATTAACACATATTCAAATATTAAAACCAAATGATTTAACACAAGTCAAAAAGGTTATTAGAGATCCTGTTATTTTAAATAAATGGGCAGATCTATTAGGAGCACAAAGACCTCCTGTTATATTCCAAGGTAAACTACAATCTAATCAAAAGGATGATCTACTTAATCTTCTAGAAATATCAGATAAAGATTTTGAAATCAAATACGGATCACAATCTTTTACAAGAACAATATACAACATATTCAACAATGGACTTAATACTCCAGCGTTAAATCATTCATTAGATAATGACATTGATGGTTTAATAATTAATTTCTCTGATGGTAAAGGCATGAAAAGCTTTAAATTGGAGAGATTTGATAGAAAGCCACAAGAAGCAAGAAAACCATCTGATATGTACCAACTTTCAATTTTGGATTTGGTAGAATTTATTACTGCGTTTGACATTACTGCTATTAAGTTAGAAGAAGAAGAGGCTGATTCAAGATACATTGAAATAATCTCTAATATATTTAATGCGTATGTTGAAAAGAACGCAACAAAATATGTCGGCACTAATTTCAACTCTGCAGATTTTTCAGAAAGGAAAGGTTTTGAACTTAATAAAGTATTCATAAAAAATGAAAAGACTTTATCATTAGTTCAGAATGAAATCTTATCAGAATTATTTAAAATTGCTTTAGGCAGTTTTAGAAAAACAAGACACAAAGAAACTGACATCATTAATAAAGATTTAATGAATCAGATCAATTCAATAGTAGATGCTATTGAAACGTCAGTTATGGCGAAAACCAATGAAAATGATGTTATGAACTTTAAATCATATTTAGTTAATCAAAAACTGCAGTATACAGAAACTCCAATATTAGAAGCATTGACAGTTAATTATCCAGAACAAGGTAAAACACCAGTTAACATGTTTGTTGGTAGATTTCAACCGTTTACATTAGGACATATTAAAGTTATAGAAACAATTCACAAACAGAATGGATTTCCTGTTGTAATATTCTTAGTTAAGTCTAAGACTAAAAAAGCAGAAGATGCATTTAAGAGACCATTCGACGAAGAAACACAAGTCGAAATGATTAAGAATCTAAAAAGCAAATATCCTATAGAAGAAGTATTTGTAATACCGACAGGCGGAATTGATCACATGTTTAATGCAATGAGACCTAAATACGAACCAGTATTATGGGGAACTGGAAGTGATAGAATGAAAACTTATGGATTCCAAGTAAATAAAGATTCTTATAGAGAAGATCTTGGCGTTAGACCTGATTTCGGATTATATGAAATACCAAGAACAGGTAAAAACATTTCAGCAACACAGGTTAGAAACGCAATGTTAGATGACGATGAGAAGTTGTTTAAGAAGCTTACACCGAAACCAATACATAACATGTATAAAGAATTAAAAGCTAAATTAGAAGAGTCCATGGGAGTCGTAACAGAATCAGAAGACGACACTTTGACATTTGATGAATTTATCAAAAATATATAATAAAACAAACAAATTAAAAATGGATACATTTGACAATCACATAAATGAAAATTTCGAAGTACATTATTCTGATGGGATAAGAGCTGCAAAAAAGTTTAAATCAGAAAAAGATGCAAGAGCATTCATGTCTGATGCTATAGAAAACAAAAAAGGTTTACAAGAAATTGCAATTTACAAAGCAGGTTCTGGATTCCATTCTACTGCAGATACTAAGGCAGTTATTTCTTTTTGGGGAGAAGGTTCTTATTTAGATAACGTTTCTAAAAAAGATTCTAAATTAGCAGCTAAGAAATTAGAAGAGTCATTAACTGAAAGACACATCACAGTAAAACGAAAGTATACTGAAAATCACCCAGCAGTTAAAGTTGGTAAAGCAGCTAAAATCAGAAACAAAGTTTTAGAAGCTATCAAAGATGGTAAAATTACCAAAGAAGAATTCAATACGATTTTAAGAGAAATGACTACGGATTCTGGCAGATGGATGAGAAGAAACTCTACTTATTTAAATGTAAGCGAAGATGGAATTACACTTTCTAAAACAGGTAAAAGAGTACTTAACGAATTAACTCCGGTTATAAATACACCAGATATTAATGAAAAGGCAAGTGCTTTTAAAATAGCAAATGCAAATGCAGAAGAAATATTCGGAGAATTCGGAATAGCAACATTATCATATGATGAGATTGCAAGAGTAATAAACATAAAGAGAGCTGACAAATTAGCCAAAAAATACGGTGAAGACAGTTTTATGGCATTAACCGAATTAGATATGGAAGAGCTTTTAAACAAGAATCCAAAATTAGTAATAGAAAATAAACAAAACAATAACATGAAAACAAATTTTATATTTGAAAGCTTTAAAGAATTCACAGAATCTTTAAACGAGGCTACAAGAAGTCGTTTTAACATCAAGTCGTTAAAAATTGGAAAAAGACAATTTCCATTTCCAGGTATTAAAGAAACAGTAAAGTCATTGTGGAATGAAGAAGTTGAAGATTATAAGAATCCAACTAGTATGGATTATATGAATAATCCTTCAGATTTAAAAAAGGTAAAATCAGCAATTTTAAAAGGTGTTAATGCTAACCTAAAGGAACAGATTCGTGCTGAATGGACAAATGGAGGCGAGGAGCTAGAACTTTCATTAGAATTGAAACATCGTGATTTCATTAGAGTTACATTAAGAACTGGTCGATTCCAAGAATATTGGAAAGATATGCTTAAAGCCGAAGTAATTTCTACTAGATATTCAGGTAGAGGTAACTATCCAGAAACAACTGATGTTGGAAAGGGCTCAGTTTCACCAAATTCAATTATAATATATTTAAGAGAAGATGGCGAATATGGTAAGCAGATAAACCACATGCACCGCGCAGTATCGGACATTCTTGATGTATCGGAATCGGTTATTGATTTTTACAATGGTATACCTCAGATTGCAATAATTGGCTCAGAATCAGATTAAAATCATATTAAAAACAAAACAATAAACAAAACAATATAAACATGAAACACAAATTTTTATTCGAATCATTCGAAGAATTCACAGAATCTTTAAATGAATCATTTGCTTCAGCTATATTAGCGGGCATATTAACAGGTAAAGGCTCTAAAGCTGACAAATCATTAACTAAGGCATTTTATGGTAAAACTAAATTAGCGTTAGACAAAGTACAAGATGAAGATATTATAGTGACTGATCCAATGACAGCATATAAAGAGAAGTCTGATAACGCAATCGTATTTTATATTTCAGATAATCAAAAAGAAAATCCATATGCACCAAGCGACGCATACGAAAGTAGCAAAGTTATACCAGGTGGAGGTTATTTATTAGCACTTGCATCGGGAGATAATAGTTTTTATGAAAACACATGGAAAAGAGGATTGATTAGAACAGGAAATAATCCAGCAGATTCCATAGGTATTTCTAAGAAGTATAAAGGTTGGGATGCAACGGGACTTTATAATGTTAAAAGAATTGCAGAAGTTGCTGATAGAGCAATTGTAATCAATTTAACATTATTACAACAAAAATATTCAACAGCGAACATAAGAGCTGAAAGAAATTCTGCTAAATCAGGTGCAATCGCATTCAAATCTGATAAAGATTTCAAATCTGATAACATGACAAGATACCAAGAAATTTTAGCAACTAAAGCTTCAAAATTACCATTAGACAAAATGGTTGCAGATGCAATTGATTCATTAGCAGAACAAATCAAATCTGGATTAAAGTCTGGTGAAAAAACAAGATATGGTGATCCGATGATTGGTAAATCATCAAAAGGTAAAGAAGTTAAATTAAGAGATGCTTCTCAGCACATGAACAATATATTAGATGACTACTCTAGATATGCTGATTATGTTAGACAAGAAGAAGATGAAATCAAAGCATATGGTAAAGCTTCTAATTGGTATGGTAAATCTGCAAAAGAATATGCAAAAAGATGTGCTGATAATATCAAGAAAATTGAAGACATGACATACGCTTGGTAATAAAACAATAATAAAACAATAATAAAACAGATATGAAACACATTAAATTATTTGAACAATTCATAAACGAATCAGATTCATCATTAAACGAAGCATTTGCTTCTACTAAATTAGCAAATATATTAACAGGTGCTAATAAATTACCAGAAGGTCTTCCAGCTGCATTTTACAAAATGACTAAACTTAAATTAGATAAAATAAAAGATGAAGATATCATCGAATTGGATCCAATGGTTGCTAGGAGAGAAAAACGAGCAAACGCAGTATACATGTACTTTGTAACAGATGAAAAAGAAAACGATTACCATATACAAAATCCATATGATAAAGATGAAGAAATATCAATATACAACGGTGGTATTATTCCAGCAAATACTTTATTGGCAATTACTAATGTAGATAATAAATGGATGAATATTGATTGGGCTAAAGATAATAAATACACACGACATGGTTCTAACCTTAAATATGCAACTATTGTACCTGATGTTGATGGACATCAAGAACTTCAACAATCTAAAAGGAAAGATTCAGCAGGAATCGACAAAGGAAATACAGGTCTAGATACTGTTATGAAAGTAGCAAGAACTGCAGATATATGCTATTGTCTTGATTTAGATATTCTTACTGCAAGATATTCTACGGTAAACCTTAAAGATGAAAGAAAAGCTGCTCAGAAAGGAGCAACTGCATTCATATCAGATAAAGACTTTAGAAAACAAACACATGCAAGATATCAAGATATCATAGCAGATCGAGCTCTTGCAATGCCACTTGATAAGAAAGTTAAAGAAGCGACAGAATTAATAGGTGAGATTATTGCAAACGCAAATGCTCGCGGACATAGAGATTCGAAAGGTGATATTCTGATAGGTACTGGTAGCCATAAATATAAAATATCAGGTATTTTGCAACACATGGACTTTCTATTGAATAGATTTTCAACATATGTACATTACACTGATCTAGATGCGCACGAATATAACGCTGGTTATGATATGGCATATCATAAAAGAAATATAAAAGATTGTGCCAAGAAGGTTTGGGATAGTATTAAAGACATTAAAAGATACCAAAAATAAAACAGTTATGAAACGCACTAAATTATACGAGGAATTTATCTCAAAGAAAACAGTAACAGAAGGTAGAAAAACAGTAGATCCTTCTACATTCGGAGATGATAAATTATCATATGACGATCAATTTAGAGGAAACACTTCATTGGCACAATCTCTTTCTTCAGATCTAGGATTTGATCCTAAAAAACCATGGTCAGAAGGAATTGGATTTGATAGTACAGATATGTACGCTTCCGGTAAAAAAGATGGAACTGTTTTATCAAATGCATTATCTAGTAAGTTCACATATGCTGAGTTATTAGACGCAGCTAAAAAGTTTTTAGAAGCTTAATATGTCAGATATTAGCAAAAAATTAACAGAAACAGTTTCAACCGCAGCAATGTCAGGTATGGGTCCAGTAGAATTACCGGGCAACGGAACATTAGGTTCTGGTGATGTACCAGCTGGTAGTGGCGATGCCGAAGAAGAATATAAAAAGAAAAAGAAAAGAATGAAACACTTAAAAACATTAGAATCTTTCATATCAGAAGGAGTAAATCTTAAACAATCTCATTTGTCATCTGAAGATTATCAAAAAGCTAAAAAACTTAAAGGTTTTGATGAAGCTGATTGGGAATGGAACGGAGATAAAGGACTTTATTCTAAAGTAAACGAATCTAGAGTTGATAAAACTTCAGATCAAGATAGAATTTATTATGACTTTCTATTAACACTAAGAGATTCTGGTAAAACCAATATGTTTGGTGCAGCTCCATATTTACAAAAAGAGTTTGATCTTAGTAAAAGCGAAGCAAGAAATGTATTAGCAGAATGGATGAAATCATTTAATGAATCTAAAGTTAATGAAGCAGATGCTCAAAAACCAAGAGGCATAGATCAATTTGCAGAAGATATGGAATCTGATAAGATGAATCCAGAAATTCATTTAGCTACATTTAGTGGTAAATCATTCAAAGCACAATCAACTGATAAAACATGGGAAGACGGAGTACCTGTAACTAAGAACTTCACAAGAGGTGGTTATAAGTCTACGAGTCCTAAAGGAGAACACTATATAATTGAAACAGATAGATTCTGGTATTTCGTTATAGGAAGAATGTGGTTCGCTGTTAAAAGAGCAGATTACGGAACACCTCCATTTGAGTATTAAATCAAAATTATCAACTGTTCGTAAGTTTTACGAAAATAATTAGCCAAACATTTTTTTGTTTGGCTTTTTTTGTTTATATTAGTAGTATAATAAAACAAGTGATATTGTTATGTTTAGAATAATAGACAAATTGTCCTAGAATTTCTAAACAAAATGTCAAACCTTCATATAATAATAAACACGAGACATGAGTAAATTAAATATTTTAGCTGAAGCTAATAAAATTGTTAACGAGCGATCAGAAGAAAAGGCCAGACAATATGGTCCATTTGAAGAAGGTATGCGTAGAGCTGCTATGGTTTTCAATGGCATGACTGGTAAAGATCTTAACGGATCTGATATGTATGCTGCACTTGTTGCATTGAAATTAAGCCGACACTCTTATAACTATAAACAAGATAATCTATTAGATGCGGTTGCATATTTAGGTGCTCTTGATAATTATGTTGAAAAACATGGTTATGGTGAAACTGAAGATCCTATTAAATAATTACATATGACAGAATTCAAATATCTTACTGACTATATTTCAGATAAGTCTGCTAAAATTGGAATAGCAGCATTGGTTGGTAAATTAAGTCCAAAAATTAGCTCGCATAAATCAGGTTGGGCATTTCACCTAGCAAATCAATGTGTGAATGCTGGCTATGAAAACGTAGAAGTGATCACAGATATTACAACAAACTGGGATGACTTTGATGCAATTCTATTAGAACATGGTATGGAATTCAAAGGTACCTTCAATATATTCGGAGGCGCTAATGATGATTTATATCATCAAATCATGAGAATTTTTAGCAGTACGTTGATTTATTCTTTACATCATGACATGCCATGTATTGGCAAGTTGATTGATCAACGATTACATACTGGAACTGATTTGTTTAAACAATTAGGCGATGTACGACCGGATGGATATTCTCAAGTTGATCATATAAAGGAAATATGCGCTGTAGATATTCCAAGAATTGATTGCATTGAAAAAACTGATAAACTGTGCTTTGGTGATAGCCATTCATTTAGTCAGTATACACCAGGTTATATGACACAACGTCATGATGGTTTGACTATGCATGGCGCACTCAAAAAAGGTTTAGATGCATACATATACCCATGGGTCAAATCTCTTAGGGTTTACATGGGCAACATTGATGTGCGACACCATTTAATGAGACAAAGTAACCCGTCAGCTTCAGTTAAAACAATACTAATTGACTTTGAAAATGAACTACGTGAAATGTACGAACGTGGAATAAAAGAAATAGAAGTTGTTCATGTATTACCAATTGAAAATGAAAGTAGAGCTTTACCAAAAACAGGGTATTATAAAGATACACCATTTGCAGGAACATGGGCACAAAGAACTGCATTGGTCAAAGAAATCAATGATGGTATAGACAGTATGTGTGAAAGAAATAATTGGCAATCACATAAACATCCAGAAGTTTATTATAATTCTAAAAATGAATTAACATTTGACGTAATGGAAAAGCCAAAATCAGTTCATATCGCCAGGGAATATTACAGATGGGATTTAACCAGTAATGAACCTAATGCTAAATTAATTAAACAAACTATGTCACTTTTTTAAAATATGAAAAAATACAAAATACTCATCACACCACATGACGACACTAAAGAATCTTATTCGTTTGAAATAAAAACAAAGGATATAGAGTGGGTTATGGAACAATATCAAAGAAATAGAAATCCATTCAAATGGAAAATCATAGAATAAGATGGAAATAAAAACTACTAAATATTACGATGAGTTTTTGAGATACTTTGAACTTGCTAAGAAACAGCAAGAGCTTAGTAACTTAGGTATTGTACCACATGAAGAAAGCGGCATGAATGATCCTTTAATGGAACACGTGCACTTATATGATGTAGTGGAAAGAAAATATGCAGGTTTTAGTCAGATCATAAACGATTGTTTTTATGGTTGGACAGAAGATCATCCATATTGGGAACACATGAAAGCCGGCAAAATATTCCCTCAAAGAGAAGAAGTTGCCAAAAACTGGACTGGAAAGCACAAAGACTTTGGATTAGAAGAATGGTTATATCTGTTTATTCTACATCGAGTTTGTGGTAGTGCAATTAATTATGCTACCAAACCATCTGGTTATCACAACACAGTTATCTTTGCATTACATGAATGTAAAACAATTGAAGAAATGTGCGAGGTTATTAAATATCATCCTACGCCATTTTATACTTCAGTTGGTTATCAGTTTCCAGCATTTCCTAAACCACCAAAGCCTTCAGGTAATGAAGATAGTTTTGTAGGTATGGAATCGTTTACAGAACCTGAATATGTTTACAAAAGAGGCGGAGATTATTTCTTATGTGAATTTGCACCAAGACTTTCAAGAGACTTAGCTGTCTTTTTAAGAAGTGACGGTAAAAAAGATTTAAGAGAGATCGGAGAATGGATGTTTAAGTGGAATGCTGATAATGGCCTAAGAGCTTATAGATTCCAGTATGCTGCAGTTCTTGCAGATTTAGCAGATTGGTATCCAGAATATGTAAACAGAGAATCAATGTTTTATTATGGTACAAATGCAGTAGAATGCATTGGATATCTTGCAGATCCTGTTGAAAAGAAAGGTAAAAAGAGTGAAGAATTCTTGGATGCAGTAATGACAAGAATATACGAAGATACAGGAAGCTTACCATATAATGCTGAAGATGTAGCATGTGATTTTATTAGATGGATTGAAAACTATTTAAGACCGGGCGCGGCATATAATCATATAGACTTTGATGGTATTTGGAACAGTTCATTTATATTAGATCATCCATATGGAAGACAGAAAGCGATGTTAGAATTAGGTCTAGTAGACACATTCAATGGTATCACATCATTTCCATCAGATGACAAAGTTATAGCATCTGTTAACCTAACGGCCGCCGAATATAAAAGCAAAATAAATAGTATACTACCAACGACATATGAATAAAGAACAAGAATTGGAAAAGGATACGAAACTTATAATTGAATTTAATCCAAAAAATGGTTCAAGTAATGCAAACTTTTTAAAAAATAGTTTGTTTGAATTTAACGGAAATGACAAAATGAACAAACACAATATATCATATAAAGGCACTTCTGAAATCCTAATGAAAAAGGGAAAACCAATGGAAAGTTGGATGAAGGATTGGACTCAAGAAGAAAGATTTGATAAATTCTTTGAATTCTGTCATGCTTTTGATAAGAGACAAGACAGCTTACTTTTAGAAGATTACCAAATATTCTCACATAGATTACACTGGCATGAACATCCATATTGTTATATGATGAAACATGAAACAGATTTAGAAAAGCTATTATATTATACAATAGTATTTTCTTTTAGTAATGAACATTGGGGAACTATTAATAGATTGATCAATGACGGTGAAGTAAAAACAAGAAAACACTTTGTTGAAAACAGACATGCTCGTAATGATCTATTTCAAATATATTATCCAAAGGGCACAATAGTTAAGGATTGGTTATTAGAAGGACCTAAAAAAGCAGCCAAAGATATGGCTCATATTTTAGAGAATTTAGAAAGACCATACACTATGATGGAATTTGCTAAAATATTAGAAGCTTATTTTAAAGAACATCAAAACTTTAGAAGTCCATTATATCCATGTAAAAACACTGCAAGATATGTTGCAATGAGTAGACCGGATCTAGTTGATCCAGAATCAGTGCTTTTTGGTGGAACTGGACATTTTGATGGTATGATGCAAATCTTTGGAGGACCAAACTTAAATGGTAAAGTAAAATACTCAATTGACGAAGATGGTCAATTTATAGCAGAGAATAAACATGCTGAAGAATGGATTAGACAAATGCAAGTTTTATCAGATCATCCAAGTAATCCAATGACTACTCAAACGATGTTAAATGTAGAGGATAAAACATGTTTTTTTTACAAACACATCGCAATCAGTCATGGTATTAAATCTCCCACTAAAAGAATTCCATATACTTGGATCTTTGATGGAGCATTTAATTTAGCAAAACATCCAACAGAGGATGTTATCGTAAACGCAGAAACAACACGTCACATTTGGGGTAAGAATTACCCTAACGAATAAATACAAACAAGATGAAAAATAAAGCAGATGATGCATGGCAAATTCTAAGAATTCAAGGAGAATTTACAAAAGGATTTGACACTTTTAATGAAATAGATGTACCATGTGTATCGATATTCGGAAGTGCAAGAACAAAACAAGGTAGTAAATGGTATAACGAAGCAAGAGAATTTGCTAAGCTTATATCATGTGAAGGATTCGGAGTAATTACAGGCGGAGGTCCAGGAATAATGGCTGCAGCAAATCACGGAGCTCATGAAGTTTCAGGTAATTCTATAGGAATTGGCATTGAATTGCCATTTGAATCAGGTATGAACAAATATGTTGATTTAGGAATGGAATGCAGATACTTTTTTACAAGAAAGGTAATGTTCTTAAAATATTCGCAAGGATTCGTTGTATTTCCAGGAGGACTTGGAACTCTAGATGAATTATTTGAAGCAATTACATTAGCTCAATGTGGTCACAACGTAAAATACCCAATAGTATTAGTTGGAAAAGATTATTGGTCAGGATTAATTGATTGGCTAAAAGATACTGTATTGGAAAGTAATAAAATGAGTCCATCGGATTTTGACTTATTTAGAATCGTAGATACTGCAGTGGAAGCAAGAGATAAAATTATGGAATATCACAATAAGGAAATGACCGCACCTGGTTATTTAGGTAGCAACAAAACAAACTTTTAAAATATGGCACATAACAAACACACAAAAAGTCTAATGAATCAAGATATTAATCTGATGATGCCAAATCGTCAAGCTTGGTTAGATTTAGCAGGAGATTGGAAAGATCCATTTTCAGAACCAGTTATCACAGAACATGATGGATTTAAAGTCGTAAGAGAAGATTTAATGGGATTTGGTTCTAAATGCAGGTTTGGTGATATCTTAGTTCAATCAGCACCAACAGATACATTAGTATATGTACAGCCAAGGTGTGGATTTGCAGGTATATCACTTGCATATCTTGCAGAAAAATACAATAAAAAATTAGTATTATTTAGTCCATCACAAAAAGAAATTTCAGATCATCAAGCGATATGTATTGAACGTGGAGCAGAAATGAAATTTAAAAGAGTTGCTGCTATGCCAAACCTTAACGCACATGCTAAAAGATGGGCAGAAGATAACAACGCAACGTTTATTCCACTAGGACTTAAGCACGAATTAGTTACAGCAGCCGCAGTGAAAGTTGCATATGATCTTGCAGAAAAACACGGATATCCAGAAGAAGTTTGGTCAGCAATTTCTACAGGAGTATTACAAAGATCATTACAGATTGCATGGCCTGATGCAGATTTTCATGCAGTTGCAGTTGCTCGTAATATCAAAACAGGTGAAAGAGGTAGAGCTGAAATGTGGTCTCATCCTAAACCATTTAATCAAAACGTAAGTCTTGATCAAATGCCACCATTTCCAAGTGCATATAACTACGATGCAAAAGCATGGGAATTTATGAAGAAACATGGAAAACCAGGAGCATGGTTCTGGAATGTAGGTGGAGATCCTAGACCAGAATCTGATCAAACAAAAATTATAACAGACTCTCAAAGAGAATGGGGACAAATTCTAGAAATGGACAGATAATAGTTGAAACTATTAATCAAATACACATATTATTAATATAACAAAAAATACAAAATGGCAAATATAGACAATGAATGCAAAGATCTTGAAGTAAAAGACTTTTACACCAAATCAACAACACATTTAGCAGACATCATGGAAAACCAAAAAAAGATGCAAGAGCAGACTTATGGTTTTAACTTTGAAGATATGACGTTACGAGAGGTAATGAATTTCTGGCATGTTAACACTCACGCAGTAGTTGATGAGATACATGAAATGACAGATGCACTTGGAGGTATTAAAGATGGTTCTGGAAATGCAGTCTGGAAATACTGGAAAAAAGACTTTACAAAATATGATACGATGAAAGTATCAGATCTTTCCGAAGGTGATAAGAAAGAATTATTTATGGAATGGGTAGATATTCTCCATTTCTTTATTAACTATGCAGCTTCTATTGGCTTGGATGCAAAAACAGCATACAACTATTATTTCGCTAAAGCAGAAGAAAATGTAAATCGCCAAAAAAACAACTACTAAATGCTATTAGATATTGAGCAAACCGACAGGGAACTAATTATTTCTTACTACGACAAAGAGGGCAAAGTATCATTTAAAAGATATGGCGTTAATCAATTCCAAAATTGGGTAGTAACTAAAGATACTGATAAACACAAAGATGCAACATATAGAAATTGGGATGGTAGAGCTCTAAAAAGAGGTTACGCTAAATCATTCAACAAGTTTAGTTTATTATATTTCATGGATTCTCTACCAGAAAAAGACAGGGAAGAGATCTACGAATTTAATATGCCACGAACGTACTTTGTAGATATTGAAACAGAAATAGTTGATGGTTTCCCAAAAGCAGAAGAAGCTAAAACTAGAATTCTATCGTTTTCAATAATTACACCAGAACGTAAAGCAATTGTATTAGGATTAGAAGACATGTCTCAGGAAGATATGAAGAAAATACAGGCAGATACCAACAAACATTTCAAAGACTACGACCAAGATTGGGAATTCTCATATCATAAATTTGATAATGAGTATAATATGTTATATACGTTTTTGCATAAGTTTTTACCTAAGTTCCCAATGATGACAGGGTGGAATTTCATCAACTATGATTGGCAGTATATAGTCAATAGATGTAAACGATTACAGATCGATATGGAGCAAGTGGCAATCACTGGTGCGTTAGATAGAAAGGATAGTCGTCCATTACATATGGGTATTTTAGATTACATGCAATTATATGACAAATATGATAGATCGGTTGCTGTTAAAGAATCTAATTCATTAGACTTTGTTTCAGGAGCAGTTTTAGATGTTAAGAAAATTAAATATTCTGGAGGACTTCAAGAACTATATGAAAATGATTTTACTAAGTACATTTATTACAACGTAGTCGATTCATGTTTAGTATACTATATAGATCAACAGTTAAAATCGATGGAAGTTCTTTTAACTCTAGCAACCATTACTAAGATGCCATTATATAAAGCATCATCACCTGTTGCGATTACAGAATCACTACTTGCAAGAAAACTTGCAGAACAGAATAAAAAGATTGGTGTAGAATATGGTAAAGCCGATGCTCTTAAAGAAGGTAAATTCGAAGGAGCTTTCGTTAAGCAACCAATTGTTGGATATTATAGTGGAGTAAGTGCATTTGATTTTGCATCGCTATATCCTTCAATAATGAGACAATTTAATATTTCCCCCGAATCATATGTTGAGCAAGTACCTGAAGCAGAAATTCCAACAAGACGAAAAGACAAAAAGGTAATTGTCTGTGAAAACGGAGTGGTATTCAAAAAAGAAGATTCTATTCTTAAAAAAATATTAGCAGATTTATATGAGCAAAGAAAGGACTATAAAAAGACCTCTTATGCGTATTACGAGAAGGCTGCTAAGCTAGAAAAGAAATTAAAAAAATTAAATAGAATTAAATAATACTTACATTGTATATTTAGTTGATATATAATTAACATCAAAACACTTAACACTTATATGAGCGATATTTTTCAAAAAAGAGTAAACATTTTACCATATCAATATCCACAGCTTTTGGCATATAAAGATGCTATCAGACATTCTTATTGGATACATACAGAATTTAATTTTACAACAGATATCGATGACTTTAAAACTAAGATTTCAACCAAAGAACGAGAAGTTATTAAAAGATCAATGCTTGCGATTGCGCAAATAGAGGTAAATGTTAAAACTTTCTGGGCAGATCTTTATAAAAGAATGCCAATTACAGAAATCGGAGATGTTGGAATGACATTTGCAGAATCTGAAGTAAGACATAAAGATGCATATGCACAGTTACTATTAATCTTAGGACTTGAAAAAGAGTTCGAACATGTTGTAGAGATTCCTGCAATTAAAGACAGAATTGCATACTTGACTAAATATTTAGATGGAACAAGAAGCAGAGACAATAAAATGTACACAAAATCAGTGTTATTATTTTCTTTATTCATTGAACATGTAAGTTTGTTTAGTCAATTCTTTATTATGATGTCTTTCAATAAAGAGAAGAATCTTTTTAAAGGTATTTCTAATGTTGTCGAAGCTACAAGTAAAGAAGAAGAAATTCATGGAAACTTTGGATCTGAATTGATCAATATTATTAAAGAAGAGAATCCTGAATGGTTCGATGAAGAATTCGAACAACTAATAGATTCAGCATGTAAAAAAGCATATGTAGCAGAATGCAAAATATTAGATTGGATATTTGAAAAAGGTGAACTTGATTTCTTATCTAAAGAAAATATTAAAAACTTTATTAAAAACAGATTTAACAATTCATTAAATAGAATTGGAATGAAATCAATATTTGATATTGATCTTATTGAATTAGAAAAATCATTATGGTTTGACGTAGAGATACTATCAACTAAAGAAGGCGATTTCTTTTATAAGAAAAGCGTAGATTACAACAAGAAGTCTAAGTCAATAACTGAAGACGATTTATTTTAAAATTATTAAAAAACTAAAACACATGGAATACGAAAAGAATTACTGGCTTAACGAAGACAGTAGGCAATTTCTTTCAAGGGGTTATATTGACGAAACCCCAGAGCAAAGAATTAAAGATGTCGCAAATACAGCAGAGAGATATTTAAAAATTGATGGATTTGCGAGAAAGTTCGAAGATTATATGGAACGCGGATTCTATAGTTTATCAACTCCAGTTTGGATCAACTTTGGAAAAGATAAAGGACTTCCTGTTAGTTGCTATGGATCAAACGTTGATGATACATTAGATAGCATCTTAAATGGAAGTAGAGAAATAGGAATGATGTCAAAATACGGAGGAGGAACTTCTGTATATTTAGGAAATATTAGATCAAGAGGAACTAATATTTCAACAGGAGGTACAGCAGATGGACCAGTACACTATGCTAGAATGTATGATACAACAGTTGATGTATGTAAACAATCAGAAGCAAGACGTGGAGCATGTGCAGCTTGGTTACCAGTAGAACACAATGATATTTTAGAATTCTTAGATATTGGTAGTGAAGGTAATCCTATTCAAAACTTACAATTCGGAGTTACTGTTGGTGATGAATGGATTGCAGAAATGAAAGCTGGAGATTCTGATAAGCGTAAAATATGGGCAAAGATTATTCAAAAGAGAAATGAATTTGGCTTTCCTTATATTATGTTTAAAGATAATTCAAACAACAATTCACCATATAAAGAATTAGGTTTAGAAATCACAGCATCTAATTTATGTAGTGAGATTCAGTTACCAACAGATTCTTTTAATTCATTCGTATGTTGCTTAGGTTCTATTAACCTTTTACACTGGGATGAAATTAAAGATACTGATGCAATCGAAACATACACATTATTCTTAAATGCAGTAATGGATGAATTCGTTAAGAAATCTACAAATATGCCAGGTATGGCAAGAGCACATCGTTTTGCTGAACAACACAGAGCATTGGGATTAGGCGTACTTGGATACCACTCGTTATTTCAATCTAAATTAATTACATTTGATTCTATTCAAGCAAAGGGATTAAATCATGATATATTTAGTACTTTAAAAGAAAGAAGTGAAAAAGCATCTAAATGGTTACATGACGAAAGAGGTTACAGATCAATTAGACCTGGATTTGCAAACACAACATTGCTTGCAGTTGCACCAACTAAATCAAGTTCTTTTATATTAGGACAAGTTTCTATGGGTATTGAACCAATCAAATCTAATTATTTTATTAAAGATTTGGCAAAGTCAAAGACTATCTATAAGAACCCATTCCTTATTGAAGAATTAATCAAATATGATTTAAATACTCCACAAGTTTGGGAAGATATTTTAAAAAGAGATGGATCTGTCCAACACTTAGACTTTCCAACTAAAGAAGTTTTCAAATCATTTGTTGAGTTATCTCCAAAAGAAATCGTATTACAAGCGGCACAGAGACAAAAGTTCATTGATCAATCACAATCGTTAAACATTATGATACATCCAAGCGTACCAGCAAAGGATATTAATCAATTGTATTTATATGCACATGAAGAAGGCGTTAAGACGCTTTACTATCAATTTAGTCAAAGTTCAGCGCAATCATTTGCAAGAGATATTCTTGAATGTTCAAGTTGCGAGGGTTAAAATAAAGGTGTGGTTTGAATACCACTCTTAGGACCGAAACTAGTTTTCGGATAGAAGCCGGGGGTTCGCTACTTCCCGGCTTCGTTTTGTTTAAAGAAAAATAGATATATAACCTAATAATACAACAAACAAAACAAAACAATTATGAAACACGTAAAATTATTTGAAGCATTTGCTTCAACAGTAAACGAAGCAAAATCTTATAAGAAAGAATTCAAAGAGATCAAAGATTACTTCCATAATGTAACGCTAGACGGAAACCAAATAACAGTATGGGATTTTGAAGAAAACAAAGACTACGCAGTGGTATTCACATGGTATCCTGAAGAAGAAACAGCAAATGGTGAAGACCAAAGGATTGCAAGGTCTGATGATGGCGACAAAATTAAAACAGCAGAAGACTTCATAGATTTCGTTAATGATCATGCGCCAGAAGAAGAAGAAAACTGGGACTAAATAAATTAAAATATAATATTATGGCAAAAGCATTCGCAGTAACAGAAAATACACCAGATTATGGAGTAATACACTTGTATTTAAATCAAGGTGCAGCTAAAAAGAAATTAGCAGAACTAGAAAAAGCACAAAAAGAAGATCCTGATTTTGATGATGATGAAGTTGAATTTGAAATGAACGATTTTAAATTAACAGATGGTACAGCATATGGTCATAAATCAGAAGGATCTATAGAATACGGAGATGCTCCTGAAGATTCATTTGAAGAAAGAAAAGAAGATGCAGCTGAATATTCTGAATGGGGCGCAGTTGTCGATTTAGCAAAACACAAGTATGTTCAAATTTACGTAGGATCTGCAATAGAGGTTGCACCATCAAAGGCATCAGTTTTTATTTATGAAGCAGATGAAATATCAGAACATGTTAAACAAAACAAAACAATTATGAAACACGTAAAATTATTCGAAGCGTTTGTTGCAAATATCAACGAAGCTAAAGTAAACCTTAAGAAAGAATTTAAAAACTTAGAAAATCAATATGATGCATCATTCGATGGTGATATTATATCAATTGTTGGTGAAAATCCATTTGATGATGGCAACGAATACACATTCAATTGGGATGGTACTGCAGTTTGGTCAGACGAAGATAACTACGGTGGTCAAGAATGGTCAAGTGAAGTAACATCAGTTGATGATTTCACATCTTTAATAGATGGTGGTTCAATTGACGGCGGAGACTGGCAATAATACAAAATAATACAAAACAAAACAAAATAATTATGAAACATGTAAAATTATTTGAAGCATTTGCTTCAACATTAAACGAGAAATATTCATCATCAGACATTAAAAAACTTAGAGTGTTTACTGATGAGGTTGCAGATGACATTTATGATTCATATGAAGATGAATTCATGGATGGTAAATTAGACGAAGACGATTTTAGCCAAGAAGTAATGTTTGATTACATATCTGATTGGGGTGAAAATAATGAAATGACAGTTAAAGAAATCATTGCTGATTTTTACTGGAAAGATTTACGAGATGAATTAGGTCTTAGATAATATTAAAATTTAAAGTAAAATTAACCAAAGGACATACCATAACAGTATGTCCTTTTTTTATGAAACTATTTCATAGTTATAGGTATAATATTCAAATATCATTATCTAAATAAATAACAATTATGAAATTACAAATTGATCGCATTGACCAACATGCACTAACAGAGTTTATCAATCGCGTTAAACTAATCGACTCATTCATTTATATGAAAATAAAAGAGGGTCAAATCCATTCAACTGTTTATCTTCCACAAAGAGATGCTGTAAAGCACCACTCTATTGCTGCAGATAAAATCTTCCAAGTAAGTGAATGGCCAGATACAGACAAAGAAATGAAGATTGCATTCTTTGAGGGTAACAAAGTTATTGAAGCTATTAAACACTTCGAACACGATGCTATCAAAGGTGAATTCGAATTCATTGAAAACGATGAAGAATTCGTAGCATCAACATTACGTATCTTTAATGACGAATTAGAAATTACATTATCATGTTCAGAACCTTCTTTAGGATTTAAAGATCTTTCAAAAGAACAACGTGATACTATTTTTGCAAGACAAGATTCTAATTTTGATTTTAAATTAGATACACATTCAATCGGAAAAGTTAAAAACCTATTTGGTTTAGACAAAGACGAAACATTCGGTATCAAATCTGATGTTGCAGGAATTAATGTAAGCGGGAAATCATTTAATGTAGTACTTACGCCCGATACAAGTGGTAATGGTGCAGTTACAGTTTACAAGAAGTATTTAAATCTATTAGACAAAGAAGAACAAACTGTATATGTTTCAGATTCTAAGGTAGTTTTCGAATCAAACGATTCAGAAACTCTTTTGACAATCTCTACATGCCAAACTGCATAATAAATGAATATAGAAGAGTTAGAAAATAAATCAATTGATCAACTAACAGATGATGAGGCGAAGTTGCTTGTAGACCACTACAAGCAGCTTTCTGCTAAATTCACTGCTTATGAACAGGCTGTAAAACTAAGTCTTAACTCTATTTATGGTGCATTCGGTAACAAATGGTTTCACTTTTTCAACATCGACATAGCAGAATCTATAACTAAACAAGGTAAAAATGCAATTCTTTATTCTGAAACAATACTTAACAAATATGTTAATGATTTTTGGCACAAGGACACTGCAGTCCATAATCACTTCAATATTAAAGTCAAGGGTAAGATTGAAAAACCCTCAGTAATTTATATTGATACTGATTCATGTTATGTACAGTTTCAAGATTTATACGAATCTATTATTTGGGAAGATGAATCTAAGAAGATGGAAATTGATGTGTTTATTCTTGCGTTCTATGCATTTAGATTAAGAGACTACATCACAAAGTGCATGGAGAAATATGCAGATGTTAGAAACACAGATAACTTCTTAATGTTTGAATTAGAATCTCTTGCATATAATGGAATTTGGATGTCAAAGAAAAAATACATTCAAAACATTGCATGGGACGATAAACTAGCAGTAACAGATAGACATCCATCTCTTAAGAAAGTAAAAACAATTGGTTTTGATACAATACAATCATCAACACCTAAGTTTGCTAGAGAACGTTTAGTAGAATGCCTTAAGATATTGTTTAGATCAGAAATACAACCAACTGCAACAGAGTTACAATTGCTTGTAGAGTATATGAAAAAATGTAAGAAAGAATTCAAATTAACTGACATAGATAATATTTCATTTAATAAGAGAACTAACAACATTGATAAGTATATCTTAGATGATCAAGAAGAATTACAGATTGGGCTAAAATGTCCAGCAAATGTAAAAGCAGCAGGATACTATAATTATATTTTAAATAATAATAAGAAGTATAAAAATAAGTATAAGCTGATTGGAAATGGTGAAAAGCTTAAGATCTACAATTGTATTGGTACAATCAGTGAGGTTTATGCATTTCTACCAAACGAACATCCTTATGAAATTGCACCAAAAGTGGACTACGATACTCAATTTGAGAAAGCAATGATTGATCCATTGAATAGAGTGCTTACGGCAATAGGATTACAAACGCTAGACACTAACCTAATTTACGCTTCGGCATTATTTTAACATTATGGAATTAAAAGAACTAATATATTTACTAGAAAAGGAAAATCCAAACAACATGACATTTGGCCAAAAGGTCAGAGAACTTGTATGGAAAATGAAAAAAGCTCAAAGTCAAGAAATTGCTGATGAGCAACTAAGTGGACAAATAGATATGTTTGAAAAGAAACAATTATGGAAGTAAATTTAACAACCGAACAACAGGAATATGTTGACGAGTACACTCTTATTTTAAATAGATTGTCAAGTATTCAAGAAAGAATAATTGCTCTAAAGGAAGAGGCTGATACAACCGTAGCAGAATTGAATGAACTTAGGCTTCGAGAGCGTGAGGCGTTTCCTGAACAATAAGAAACAATTCAATGTTTCATCATATAATATAAAAATAACAATATAAAAATGGCAAAAAAAGATTTTAGCTTCAAAGACTTAAACAAAGAATTGGCTGATTTGAATCCATTGGGTTCAATAATGGAAAATTCCACATTTAGTGAAGTTACAGAGTGGATCGACACTGGTAATTATCATTTAAATGCATGCGTGAGTGGTTCACTTTTCGGCGGTTGGCCTAATAGTAGAACATGTTCAATTGCAGGACCATCAGGTACAGGAAAAACATTCTTAGTTTTAAACTCTGTAAAAAGAGCAATAGAAATGGGATATTTTGTAATCTATTATGATTCAGAAGCAGCAGTTGATAAAGATCAAATGGTTAAGTTTGGTATTGATGTTTCTAAAGTAAATTATCAACCAATTAATACTGTACAAGAATTCAGAACTTCAGTTACTACATTAACAAGTAAGATGCAAGAAGTTAAGAGAAATGGTGGTACAACGCCAAAGATCATGATGATTCTTGATTCTGCAGGTAACTTAGCTACACAAAAAGAAATTGATGATGCTAGATCTGGTAGTGAAAAGGCAGATATGACAAGATCTAAGGTTTTAAAATCTATATTCAGGATCATAATGACGCCTCTCGCAGATCTTAAGATACCTTTCATTTTTACTAATCATACATATCAAACACAAGACTTTATCTCAAGGCAAGTAGCCGGAGGTGGTACAGGACCTGAATATGCTGCGTCAATCGTATTATATTTAGGTAAAGCACAACTAAAAGAATCTAGTGGTGAAAAAGCAGGGATTATTGTAACAGCTAAACCTAATAAGAATAGATTTGCTAAACCACATAACATTAAATTTCATTTACACTTTACAGAAGGAATGAATGCATATGTTGGATTAGAACAGTATATTGATTGGGAAGAAATAGGTATTGCAAAAGGTACTATTGAAAAAGGTGTTAAAACTCCAAAATCTACAGCAAGAAATTGGATTTGTAAACATTTAGATGAAACTGTTCCAACTAGAGAATTCTTCTCTGAAAAAGTATTTACCAAAGAGATATTAGATAAAATTGAATTAAGAATTAAACCTGTATTCAATTATAATACCGAAGGTAGAGAAATTGATCTTGAATCTATATTAGAAGATGAAGATTAATGAAGATAAGTTACCTATAAAATATGTCTTAGGCATCGAGAGTGACTTACCAGGTTACCCGACTGCCTTCGATTTATTATTATCAGAAATAAAACTATGTGTTAGGATGCCAGACAGGCATAAAGGTAACTTTACATTACATGCACTGAAAACATATAGATTTCCGGAAACAGAGGAATCTCATTTATTAGAATCTATTACAGAATTAGTAAAATTAGATTTAGTAGATGTACTCAACACTGAGCAAGATAAGTTATCTTGGAAAATAAAAACAAACCCTTTTGAATAACTCAAAACTACAGGGTATAAAAACAAAATATGTTTCGCACATATAAAAAACAATAACTTCAACATTTAATAACTATGCAATTCGGACAAGACTTTGAAAAAATATTCTTTAGATTCTCTTTAATTAAGACAAAGTACTTAAAGAGTATTAAAAGCGGATTTTACACATCACAGGAAATTGATATATTAAGTCAATTGTCTAATAAGTTCTTTGAGAAGTTTAACGAAACTCCAAAAAGAGAACAACTTCTTTTGCTTATTCAAAGAAATGAAAAGGCTAAAGCTAAAATATCAGAAGAGATATTAAATCTTATATTTGAAGTTGACTTAGATCAATATGACGAAGAATGGTTAACGTCTACAGCTGAAGCATGGATTAAATGGAGAACATTTGATACTTCATTAATCGATACTATTGAATTCATTAAAACAACTCAGGTAACTCCTGAAAATGTAGATAGTATTGTTACTAAAGTTAAGGGTCTTATTAATGATAGAAATAACTTATCATTTAATTCAGATTTAGGTTTAGATTTCTTTGATGTAGATTCACATGATCAAAAGGATTCAGAAAAGGTTAGTACTGGTTACAATTTCTTAGATAGAATGTTAGGCGGTGGTTATGACAAAGGTGGTAACTTAATTGTGTATGCAGGTGAACAAAACATTGGTAAGTCAATATACTTAGCAAACGATGCAGCGAACTTCGTTAAGATGGGAACAAATACAGTAGTAGTTACTGCAGAGATGGCAGCACATAAATTCGTAAAACGTATTGGTGCTAATCTTTTAACTATTGAGATTAACGAATATGGTGATAAGGCTAAAAACAAAGATCATATTAAAAGAAGATTAGAAACTGTAGGCGATGGTTTAACACCGCCTGGATCTTTATTTGTAAAACAGTTTCCAACATCACAAGCAACTGTATTAGATATTGAAGCATATGTTAATCAAATAGAAGAAGAAAGACAAATTAAAGTAGGTGCAGTCGTAATTGATTACATCAACATTCTTGCAAACTACAGAAACCAAAATACTGAGAATACTTATATGAAGATCAAGCAAATTGCAGAAGATCTTAGAGCAATGGGTATTCGTAATAATTGGTTAATAGTTACAGCAACACAGATTACTAGAAATGGTTATAATTCAAGTGATATTGGAATGACAGACATTGCAGAATCTGCGGGTCTTTCACATACAGCCGATGTTATGCTTGGTATTATACAAGATGATATGATGAGAGCTAACTCAGAATACTGGTTAAAGGTATTAAAAATTAGAGATGGAGAAGGAAAAGGAACCAAGTGTAAATTAAATATTAATTGGAATTACATGAGGTTGATCGAGACAGAGGAAACTACAAATTCAAACTTACACAGTATATAATTATGGCACACGATAAAATATTTAACAACAATTTCGAATCACCAGACACAGAGTTTACAACTATAAAATTCGAACTAGATCCTAATGTCAAAGACAATAAGGACGAAGAAGATAAAATTCACTATGATTTAATCGCAAGAAGAATTCATGAATTAATTGAATCATCGAGATTTAAGGTATTTAACAAAGTAGATGAATTAGGTAAATGTACCTCTTTAAAGAAGGCAGACATAAACGACATTTATGGATATGTTATCGATGAAATGTCCATAAAAAACAGTCGTATTGATTTATTCAGCGAGCTATGCGTCTATTTCGATATTAATCCAACTAAATTTTACAGTTCACTCTCCAATGTATATAAAGAAGATTTAATACAAGAATTAGATTTGAAAACAGGTATATTAAAGAGAAAGAATATAATGAAACTTTTTTAGAATGATAGAAGCACATGTTTTAAAGAAAGGCGCAGGAAGAGTTTGGATACTCGGAGATTTGCATTTTGGTGTAAGAGCTAATTCTATGGAATGGCTAGAAATTCAAAAGCAATTTTTTGAAGATGTGTTTCTACCGAATCTTAGAGCTAACGTAAAACCAGGCGATGTACTAGTACAAGTCGGTGATACCTTTGATAATAGACAATCTATTAATATAAGGGTATTAAACTACGCGGTAACTTTATTTGAAGAACTTGGTAAAATTCTACCAGTTCATGTCATTTGTGGTAATCACGATATTTGGGCTAAGAACTCAAACGAAGTAACTTCAATAGATTCACTTAAATGGATACCAAACGTACAGATCTATAAAGAACCTAAAATGATGGAATGGCATGGTAGGAAGGTATTAATGATGCCATGGAGAAGAGATGCTGATCACGAAACAGAAACACTTGTAGAATACCCAACAGCAGAAATAGTATTTTGTCATTCGGAAGTTAAAGGTATTTATTTAAACGCTAAAGTTAAAAATCAACACGGAACAGACTCAAACATATATGACAGATATTTAAGAGTTTATTCTGGGCATATTCATTTTAGACAAGAAAAAGGTAAGTTATTAATGGTTGGTACTCCATATCAATTGACAAGATCTGATGCAAATAATGCTAAAGGATTTGACCTAGTAGATTTAGAAGACATGTCAGAGACATTTTATGTAAATGATATATCACCTAAGTTCATGAAATATAACATCATGCAGCTATATGATATGCCACTTGGAACGTTTAAACATCAGATCAAAAACAATTTTGTAGATTTATTCGTCCCATCAAAGATCGCAACAACAAATGCATTAAGTCAACTTATTAATAAGATACAAAATATTAGTAGAAAACTTGAACCGAATATTTATCAAGAAGATAATTATATCGATAAGGATTTTCATGATATGGATGATGTAGAAGAAATGTATAAGAATTACAGTATAATGAATTTATGTAATGTATATGTTGAAAGTTTAGGTGATGATGAAGAAACTAAAAGCAGACTAAAAGAAAAACTAATGGCACTATATAATCAATGTGCTCATAATAACGGTATAGAAATATGAGAATAGATTTTATAGAATTTAAAAACTTTGCATCTTACGGTAATCAATTACAAAGAATAGAGTTTGAAGAAGATGCTTCTGAATTGTTTTTGACACTTGGAAAGAATGGCGATGGTAAAACTACTATTGCTAATGCTATTATATACGCGTTATATGGAAGAGTCGAAGGCGTTAAACTTGCAGATCTTCCTAATAGGATTAACAAAGAATTACACGTTAAGATCGCATTAAAATGCGGTTCTATAAATGTTATAATAGAAAGAGGTTTAATGCCTACTAAATTTAGTGTTAAATTAAATGGTGTAGAATTTGATAAGGCTGGTAAGAAATCAGTACAGGACTATTTAGAAGACGAGATATACGGTATACCATATCATGTATTTAAAAACATTATAATTTTATCAGTTAATGATTTTAAGTCATTTTTGACAATGTCTAATCAAGATAAAAAACAAATTATTGATAAGATGTTTGGTTTCTCTATTCTTAATGATATGCAAACCTCTATTAAAATGGAGAGAAAGAATATCAAAACAGATATAGATTCATACGAATCAGAGTTAAACCAAATTATAGATTCTATAGGATCTGTAAAAGGTAAACTTAATACATTACTAGAAGAATCACAAGAAAAGAACAATTCTAAAATAGATGAATTAAAAACAAATTTAATTCAACTTAATGAAAGCGTTAAGGCATTAGATCTAGAAAAGACTGGAATTGACAAAGAGATCAAATATGATACAACTGTTTATGAAACGGTAAGATCTGATGCATCTACATTAAAACATGAAATTGAATATCTTAAGAAAAAGTTAGATTTATATGAGAGTGGAAAATGCCCTACATGTGAAACTGAATTAGATAGTCAATGGCACATGGATCAAAAGGAACATTTTTGTACTAAAATTGAAACTGATACCAATCGTATCAAAGAACTTAAAGAATCATTAACAAGTGTCAAATCAAATATTGATCAATTAAGAATCAATAAAAATGTATTAGAACAAAGAGCATCAGATATTAGATACAATATGAAATCTTTTAAATCTGAATTGCTTAAAATAAAAGATACACCAGATGATTCTCAGTTTGAACACCTTAAGACTTTGATTACAGACTTTGAACAAAAAGAATCTACTAAATCTGGTAATAAAGATACATTGAATGCAGAATATGCATTTATGGAAATTGTTGAAAGGGTTTTAGGTGAAGATGGTGTTAAAAATCTTGCAGTCAAAACTATTTTACCAGGATTAAATTCAAATATTGCAGCGATGAGTCAGACAATGCACTTACCGTTCCATATTAGATTTGATGAGAAATTCAATTGTATTATTAATCACTTAGGTGAAGATATTAATCCAATGACACTTTCTACTGGTGAGAGAAAGAAAGCAGATTTTATTATTATCATTGCAATCATCAAGATACTTAAATTAAGATTCCCTCAATTAAACTTATTGTTCTTAGATGAATTATTAAGTTCTGTAGACAATGATGGAGTATATAACATATTGAAAATTCTTAATCAAGTCATAAAAGAAAATAAGATAAATACCTTTGTGATAAACCACTCAGTTTTACCACATGAGATATTTGATAAGAAAATTGAGATTTATCGTGAAAACGGGTTCTCTAAGTTTACTATAGAAACAATTGAATAAAAATAGAATATATAGTTAATGGCAACATATAATTTAAAATACAACAAAGACGACAGTGTTATTAGACACGTTATTGTAGGTCTTTTAGCTGATCTAAATAGTAAGCTTAGTTTTTGGAGACAAGTCTCTAATGACGAAAGGGCTATTATAGATGTACCATTTTTCTATGCCGTTGCTGGAGATGAGAATTTTATAAAAGATAACTTTTTGTTTTCCAATATGAATGGAGAAAGCTGTGATCCTGATGGAACATTTGCAGATGGGAATTATGATAAAGTACCAAGAGGTATTGTTAACTTAACTTCATTTTCAGTAGATCCTGGAAAACTAGTCAATAAAAGAAATCTCGGTAATTATACTATGATGAATAATCAAGGTTTAATGGAAGGGTATGTTGCAGAATTCGAAATGATTCCATGTGTAATTGGTGTAGATATTGAAATATTATTATCTAGTCAATTAGATATGTTTAAGGTTACTGAATCAATCATCAAAAATATGTACAAGGCTAATTTCTATCACATAGACGCAGGTCACATAGATGATGGTATGTATAGAATTTCATCGGAATACATGATGCCAGACGATTACACACAGGACAAGCCAATCGAATATGGATTTGATGATAAAGAAAACCACAAAATAACATTTAGTTTAGAGATCAGTACATTTATACCTTCATTTGATTTTGAAGACGACATTTATACTAAATTTACAAGAACTGTATATACTGGTGGTGTTACTGGAAATTATGGAGATCCTAACAAAGTAGCTTTAGATCCATCTTCAATATATGAAGGTGAATTACCAAATCCATTAACATACACTGATTCTACTTGTGCAATATATACATGGGACGCAGATTCTACTTCATGGATTTTAACACAAACTGCTCCAATTACTGAGTGCACAATCGACACATCATTACTTGGTACAGAATTAACTACAAATTCTCAATTATTGAGAACTTCAAGCAGAAGAAAGAATTCAAATAGAATATTTAAGTTCGGTAATACATCTGATATTGCAGAAGGAACGCCAGATAGGTTGAAACCTTCATTTGGTGATCCATTAGACGTTTCATCTACTGATCTACCATTCAACGAATAAACAAAAGATATATATAAAAAATTAAACAACACAAATGGCAAAATTAAACAAAGGAATTATTTCACCAGTCATAGAGTCAAAACAAGGTTTTGTATTTCACGCGGGCGGACAAAATTTCAAAATGACAGGAAGTCATATAGAAAAAGTTGCAAACGTTTCTGAAGATTTCAAATCATTAGTTAAAGCAAACAATACGTTTAGTATAACTAACGAGGGTATTTCATTCTACTACGATTATAATAACAAGAAAACTATTTCCAATATTGACGAATCAGCATTAACTAATTTCGATACATTAGTTGGCTTAAATGAAAAAATTGATTTCTTAAATGAAAACATTAAATCATATAAGAAATCTGGTAAAAAAGTAGCAGTTACTGAAGTTAAAAAAGAATTAGAACTTTTAGAATCAACAAGAACTGATTTACTTAAAAATTCAATTATCGTTAATTTCTCATATAATGTTACTGAAAAGAAATTCTATGCAGGTAATATTGAGTTAGTACATACTGATTCTATGATTTTATCAGAATCTTTATTAGCGTCAGCTTACATTAAGTACGAAGATAAAGAAACAATTAATTTATTTGAATTCGCTTGTAAAAACTTTAATAACTACAGTGTATTAGATTTCATTAATGAATCAACTGACGGAGACGTTAGGGTTTTAGCAATGAGAACAGAAGACAACATGTTTGTTTATAGATTCAACGAGTCTACTAAGATTGAGAAATTTACTAAATTACTAGCAGATGCTGCAGTTGAATATGTTGCTGAAAACACTGGAGCAGATATTACACCAATGGTTGAAGACATCTTAGAATCTTACAAAGAACGCAGAGCTCTTAAAACTCAGAAAACTCAATTGATGTATGAAATGATTGCATTTTTGAAAGATCAGAAAGGCAGATTATCTGAAGCTAACAGAAACTTACCAGATATTAAAGCAGCAGATCATTTATTAAATTCTGAAATCGAAAGAATTACAGAAGAATTAAACGATTTACAAAACGAAGATTTCTTAACTAGAGATGATGGATATGTTACTGCAGAAACTACAGTAGAATCTGAAGATTTACCTAAAGGATCTAAAGTTAAAGTTGATGCTCTTGAATTTACCGGAAAGGGTAAATCAGACATATTAACAGTATTCGTAAACGACGAACCACAGAGAATAGAGAAAAACAAACTTCAAATTTCTGTTGAAGATTCTATTTAATCTAACCATATAACTATTTAAATAAGCCCATTTGGAAACAATTGGGCTTTTTTTAGTATAATATTAAACATACATTACACTATGGCTAAAAAAAGCAAAAATTACCTAAATAATAAAGATTTATATAATCAAATGGTCCTTTCAAAAGATGCCGACAAACTCACACCGACTGCAGAGAAGATGTTAGTGTTGTTAGCCGAAAGAACTATTAACAAATTAAACTATGTTAACAGTGATGATCGGGATGATTGTCTACAGTTTGCAATATTAGATCTTTTGAAATACTGGAGAAATTTCAACCCTAAATATCCAAATGCATTTGCATACTTTACAGAGATTGCAAAGAGAGGATATGCTAAAGGATGGAATAAAATTCACCCACAAAAATACAAAGGCACATTATCAATAGATCGTATCACAACAGGTGGTGGAAGCGATGATGGTGGTGGAATGTTCAACATCTAAATGTCAATAAAAAATCTTAAACCATCTAATAATTCAGGTTTTATACAAGGATACTTTACACCAAAGAATCCTGACAAGTATATAGGACCACTCCCGATAATCTATAGATCATCATGGGAAAGGAAGTTTATGATTATATGTGATAATAGAGAAGACGTAATTAAATGGTCAAGTGAACCTGTAGAAATACGGTACATATGGTCATTTGATAAAAGAGAACACAAATACTACCCAGATTTCTATATGAAAACTAGCGGACTTGATGGAGATACAGAATTCTTGGTTGAAATTAAACCAGAAGCACAAATCACTATCCCAAAGCCACCGACTAAGAACAGTCAAAAGGCACTGAAATCATATAAGTTTTTGGCAGAGCAGTATGTAAAAAATAGAGATAAATATAAATATGCGAAGGCGTATGCTGACAACAGAGGTTGGAGGTTTATAGTCTTAACAGAAAAGTCTCTTAAATAATGGGTAAGATAAAGAAAGATATTAAGGATTTAAGCAAAGAAGCTGGCGGAAAAGTCAAAGCACGTAAAAGCGCTGAGAAATGGTTTGCTAAGGCTGTCAAGTCCGTTAAGGATCATACTGTATCAAAACATGGTAAACCATTTAAAACAGGTATGATTCATGTATTTAGATATGAAAAACCCAAACACATGAAAACATTACCATGGTGGGATATGAATCCAGTAGTACTTGCATTAGAACCACATTCGAGCGGAACAGATGTTGGTATTAATCTAAATTTATTACCAGTTCAATTTAAAGAGGATTTATTAGATATGGTATATGATCGTATGTCTGGTCAAATAAAATCAAGCACTGGTAGATCTAAAGAAAACAACGCAAAAACACAAAGTGAAATAAAACTAATATACAAAGATATTGTAAAATTCTTAGTACATTTTGGATTTGATTTTGCTATTAGACAATATATACCAGAGTTGAAAAAGAACCAGAAAGTAGTTTCATATGAAAGTTGGGCAAAGATCGCATTGTGTGATTTCCAAGATCTATATGGTATTGGAATCAACGAGGTCAAGAAAGCATTCAGAGAGCACCTAAAAACGCGCTCAAAAAGAAAAGATATATAATAACAAGAACATAATAATATAATAGTATGGCAGGATTTAACGATAGAAACGGACCACTAAGTAACGGATCAAAACCCTTTAGCATTTCAAATGCTTTGAAGTCTTTATCCTCATTCGGTATGCGATATGACGACTTAGTATTAAGACAGTCACAAGCAATCGGCCCAATGGAAGCAGAAATTGGCTATGGTCAAATGAATCCATTTGGCGTTGACAACGATGACATCTATGGTGCATTCGCAGCAATGTCAATGACAGATACTAATCTTAGATCTAATATACCGTTCTTTGATACAGCATATGAAGGTAAAAGAGATGAACTTAGAAAATTCTCACTTAATGATGAGGTTGAAGATATCTTAGATATTCTTTGTGATGAATCAATAGTATACGATAATAAAAACTTTTTCTGTTACCCAGAAATATTAGGATTGGATGTTTCAGACGACGTTGATAAAGATCTTAATAAATATTTTAGACAACTGTATCACTATTTTGGGTTTAACTCAGATCAATCAGCATGGTACTTCTTTAGAAAATTCTTAATTGATGGATATTTAGCATTTGAGATTATTTATTCACCAGATCAACAAGAGATTATAGGATTTAAAGAAATAGATCCAATTACACTTATTCCTGGATATAACCACGAAGATGGTAAGAAAGTTTGGGTACAATATAAAGATGATCCAGTTAAAGAAAGAAAGTTATATGATTCTCAAATAATCTATATTTCATATTCTTCAATAACAACAACATCAAGAGTTTCATATATTGAGAGATTAACAAGATCATTCAACTTGTTAAGAATAATGGAACACACAAGAGTTATATGGGCAGTAACTAACGCTTCATTTAGAATGAAGTTTGTTATACCTGTCGGTGGTAAATCTAAGACTAGAGCAAAGCAATCGCTTTCTCAGTTAATGAACTCTTATAAAGAATCAGTTGATTTTGATTGGGAATCAGGAACACTAGCAACAGATGGTAAACCAATGTTACAATTTAGTAAAGAGTATTGGCTGCCTTCTAAAGATGGTGAATCACCAGAAATTGAAACATTAAACAGTGAAGGACCAGATCTTTCAGATACAGAAGCACTTAAATACTTCTCAGACAAATTAAAACACGTTTCAAAAATACCTTACTCTAGATTCTTATATGAAGATGGTGGTGGAGATTTCAATCTTGCTGCTGATGGTATGATTAGAGATGAAATTAAGTTTGGTAAATTTATCAAACGTTTAAGATCTACATTCATGGAAATTTTATCTAAGCCTTTGTTTATTCAAATGTGTCTTAAATATCCTGAATTCACAAACGATCCACAATTCAAATCACAAGTCGCATTACGATTTAATGAAGAAAATGTATTCTCAGAATTAAAAGACATGGAATTAATGGAGAAACGTTTAGACTTTATTGCTACAATGAGAGACTCATTAATGACAACAAATCAAGAAACAATGGAAGAAGAATATTACTTCGATCAAGAATACTTAGTTAAGAAATATCTTAAATTAAGTGATGATGAAATTAGAGGTAATGAAGCAGCCAAATCTAAATTAAAGAAAACGACTGCTGAAGAGCCAGAGGCTGAAGATCCATTCGCAATGTAACACACTATTAAAAAAGATATATAGATTATGAAAATTATTAAAACATTTGAAGACTTCATTACAGAAGATGCAATGAGAGCCGGAGAAGATTCCAAGATAATTATTGACGATATTAAATTAGATTCAGGTTCTACTATAAAATCTGCAGAGATTTTAGGAGCTGTAACAGCATCAATGACTGACGATGAATTTAAACAATATTTTTATGATAGTTATGGTGAAAACGCTTTCGCAGAAGGTGAAATTGACCAATTAGTTAAGATATACAATGATATAGCTGCAGAAGAACTAGAAGCTGAAAAAGAAGCTGAAAAGGAAGGCGGAGAAGGCGAAGAGGATGAAGAGGATCCATTAGCAGGATTGTAATAAGATATTTAGATAATAAAGTATGATATATATTAAAAATAGAAAAATAAAACATTATGAAAAATACTAACGATTTATTAATCGTCGAGATGTCTTCATCAGCTCTAAGTGTAACAACTTCAGAGAACAAAGATTACATTCTTGAAGGTATTTTTGGTCAAATCGATCAAAAAAACAAAAACAACCGTATATACACTGAGTCGGAGTATGTTCCACAAATTGAAGCATTACAAGCTAAAATTAAAGCTAGTAAGTTATTGGGCGAATTAGATCATCCTGCACAATTTGACATTTCTTTAAAGAATGTATCACATATCATTGAAGAACTTGTATATGACAAAGATAGTAAAGAAGTAAGAGGACGTATCAAATTATTAGATACAGACGCTGGAAGACAAGCTAAAGCTTTAGTAGATGCTGGTGTTCCTTTACAGATTTCATCTAGAGCTGCAGGTGCAGTTGAATCTAACGGACAAGTAAAGATTAAACAATTATTTACTTATGATCTAGTTGCTGATCCAGGTTTTGAAAACGCAGAGTTAAAGAGAGTTAACGAAACGTATGGTTATTCAAACGCAGGAAATTTAGCAATTTACGAAATGAATGGCACAGAAGCTATTGATAACCAACCTATTAAAAACACAAACACACAAATAAAAGAAAATAAAAACATGGCAGAATTTGTAAAATCCGAGGATTTCAATAAGTACTCTGAGTATTTGGCGAATGAGATCAAGACATTAAAAGAATCTATCGAAACTAAAAATGAAGAAGTTTCAGAAGATAAAACAGTACAAAACTTGAAAGATCATAGTGATCACGTTGTAGAAAACGTTAATCAATTAACAGAATACGTAGAATACATCGCTGGTAAATTAGACGATAACATTCAATATTCTGAACATGTTGCTGAGAAAACAGATCAAAGTATTTCATATGCTGAATCTTTAGCAGAAACATTAGATAACAATATCTCTTATACAGAGCATGTTGCTGAAGCAGTTTCTAAAGTTAAAGACTTCGCTAATTATTTAGCAGAAGCACATAACGAAGGAAGTACTTCTCACGAATCTTTATTAGAGTATGTTGAATACTTAAAAGAAAACTTACAATCAGTTTCTGAATATGCAGAGTATATTGCAGAATCATTAAACGAAACAGTTATTGAAGTACCAGTTAACGCTGAAGCTGAAGAAACTGAAGAGGAAGAAGTTGAAGCAGCTGATAAAGTTGAAGGTGAAGAAGTTGCTAAAGAAGTAGCAGAAGCTGAAGCTCCTGCAAAAGACGCTGACGAAGCTGAAGAAACTGAAGAAATCGAAAACATCGGTGATAATTCTGAAGAAGGCGCAGTAGCTGCTGATTCTGATAAAGCTGGTAAAGAAGTTGAAGAAATCGAAGGTGAAGAAGTTGAAGCAGGAGATAATTCAAAAGAAGGTGATACTAAAGGTGAAGTAAATGGAGAAGACGCTGAAGATTTAGAATCTGACGCAATTAAATCTGATTCAGAAATTGAAGCAGAAACCAAAGCAGCTAAAGCTGGTGAAGGTGAAGAAGAAACTGAAGGTGAAGAAGGAGCATTAGATCCATTAGAATCTTACAAAAGCGAAATCTCATCTAAATTAGATAAATTAGTAGAAAATGCTACAGCAAAAGAAAATGAAAATCCTTCATTCTTTAGAGTTGTATCATCTACGACAAGAGAAAAGTATAACGCATTAAATGAATCAGCTAAAACAGAAGTTAGAAATACAGTTTCTCAAAGAGGCTTTATGACTGAATCTGAAATCTCATCATTAATGAATAACGCAGAGCTTATTGTTGAAAACAAAGGTGCACAACCATTGTTTATTACTGCAATGCCAGCGGAATACAGCGCAGCATGGGAAAACTTATCTGAATCTAAACAGAATCAAATAACAGCACAAGCTAAATACCACTCATTAAAAACTGAATACCAAGTTGCTAATTTCTGGCAAACTAGAGACTTAAGAGATACTAAAGTTGAAATGGAAAAAGTTGCAATGGTAACAGAATCTAAGGATGAAGCGCCTAAATCTACCATCGGTTACGATGTTACAGAAATGGCTGAAGCATTCAAAAAGAGATTTAACAAATAAAACATAGATATATAAATAACAATCGACGATAAAGGGTGACAGAAGCAGAACACCCATTGAATGTCGAGTTTTTAACTAAACACAAACAAACAAACAAAAAAACATTCTCAAATTATGAATTTATTAAACGAAGCTGAGATCAAAAATACATGGGCACCGATAATCTCGGAAGCTACAGGTATTAACGAATCTAGCAAATTAGCATGGATGTCGACTTACTGTCACAACCATAAACTTTACGAAGACGCGAACATCATGTCTTTAAACCCTAACATGAACTTAGCAGGTATGGGTGCAGTATCTTTCCCTTCAGCAGTATCTAACGGTGCAGCAGGTGGTGAAAATGGTTCTGGTGACAAGTCTCCGACTTTATTACCATTAGCAATGCAAGTAGCTGCTCAAACTATCGGTTTAGACTTAGTACCAGTAGTACCAATGGCAGGACCAATGGGATTATTGTCTTACTTAGACTTTACTTACGAAGGTGGAAAAGTTGACGGAAACGTTACACCTACTTATATTAAAGGTGCAGTTGATGCAGTTGCTGCAGGTAACGATGTATTAGTTGGAACTTCTAGAATTGATGGAAAATCAATTATCAAAATTGTTGATGCATTAGACGGTGAAGCAAATATAGCTGCAAGATATGCAGGTGCTGAATTAGTTAAAGCTTTAGAAGATCACATTCCTGGATTCTCAGGTGCTGATGCAAACGATAAGCCAATGTCAAGAGATCTTGGTGAATCTACTCCTGATAAAGTAATGGGTCTTTCTTTATTCTCTAAAAGTGTTGCTGCTGAAACTTTCCAAGTTGCTGCTGCAGTTACAAGAGAGCAAGTACAAGATTTAAAACAATTCGGTGTTGATGCTGTTGCTCAAGTAGAAGCAGTTTTAACTAACGAATTAACTCAATCTATCAATACTCACATTTTATCTAAAATGAGATCTATTGCTGGTGAAGGTACTTTAGCTGGAAACTTAGAATTAGTTTACACTCAAGGTGGAAACACTTACGGTGATGTTAATAGAAGAATCTTAACACACGTTTTAGCCGCTGCAAACTTAATTGCTAACAGAGGTAGAAGAGGTGCTGGTAACTTCGCTGTAGTTGATGCAAAAGTTGCTTCAGCTTTACAAGGTGTTGCAGGATTTGTATCTAACCCAATGGCTAACACATTTAACCAAGTTGCAGGAGCAATCTACCCAGTAGGTTCTGTTGCTGGAATCAATGTTTACACTGATCCTAACATGGCTTTCGAAGGTGTTACTGCTGGAGGTAAAACTACACATGAAGTATTAGTTGGTAGAAAAGGTGATGGTAACGGTGCTGGATTAATTTTCATGCCTTACTTAATGGCTGAATCAGTTCAAATGATCGCAGAAGGAACAATGGCTCCGAAAGTAGCTGTTAAATCTAGATACGCATTAGTTGAAGCTGGATTCCACCCAGGTACACAATACGAAAAATTCTATGTTGAAGGTTTAGCACTATAATCTTAAACTAGAATAATTAATATTATTATTAAAAGGTCATCTTCGGATGACCTTTTTTTTGTTGTAAACTTTCCAAAATTAAATTAGATATATAATATAATAATGCTAAATAGAAAATAAAATAACAATTATGAAATTAAAATCTAAATTAAAGCTTTACGAACAATTCGTAAACGAGAACATGCCAACGAACAAGTCGGTTGATCAAGTATCTATTGACACTGTAACTCCAGGCGACACAGTTAGAACTGAAGTAATAAGAGACGTTGATACAATTCTAAATACACTGACAGAATTATCTGATAGAATTGGAACAGTTGGTGAATCTACTGAATTAGAATCAGAAATTAATGATCTTTTTGAAGAACTTTTTGAATTAACTAATCTTACTTCGGTTAATGAAGGTTTATTAGATTTTATAAAATCTCCAATTAAATTCACAAAAATTAAAGCTAACCTTAAAAAATATCAGAAAGCATTAGTTCAATCTGCAATTAATGATCTTGATTTTGCAAAGAAAAAGGAAGCTACAAAAGAAAAAACAGATGCAGCTGATTGGAAAAAGAAATTAGAAGTTCTTAATCAAGCAAATAAAGCTAAAAATCAAGCACTTTCAGATCAGTCTTCTGCCATAAGCGACAGAATTAAAGAATTAACTGGCGGTGATGAAGGTTTAGCTAAAGTCGCTAGCTTAGGTAAAACTAAAGCTAAATTAATAGCTGCTAAAACAGTTATGAAAGCAACATCAGGTGAAGAAGCTAAACAACTTAAATTAGAAATTTCTACACTAGAAGATAGAATTGCTGATGATACTCAATCATTAAAGGATTATACATCAGCACAGGGTGATGCTCCAGCTGCTGAACAAACACCGGCAGAAGCAGAAGCTGCTGCAGATGCAAAATCAAAATCTCAGATGTCTGATAAAGATGATGCTAAAAAGGTACCAGCTGCAAATGATGACGAAGCCACTGCTAAAAAAGCTGATGATAAAAAGAAAAAAGAGGAAAAAGACGCAGCTGATAAGGTAAAGGCTGATGAGAAGAAAGAAGCTGCAAAAGTTGCTGTTGAAGCAGCGCAAACTAAATATGATGAAGCAAAGGACGGTGATGATGAAGCTAAAAAATTAACAGCTAATGTTGAATTATTAAAAGCAAAATTAAAACAAGATGATGTTGATGGTAGTGATGACTTAGAAAAAAGTAAAAAACTAGTAGCTGATTTAGGAAAAGCACAAGAAGATTTAAAAGCACTAAGCGGATCTAAGAATCTTAAAGTTGCAACAAAACCCGTAGATAAAGATGGAAAGCCTATCGTGCCTAAAACACCAAATGAAAACGAATCATTAGATACACCAACTGGTGATGATCTTAATGAAGCGACATTATCAGGATTACAATCATATTCAGATGAAGAAGACGAAGATGGAAAACCAGATTATTCTTATATTAAAGATAAAGGTAAAGAAATTGGAGTTGAAGTTACTATAGATATTGATCCATTCGGAGACGGTTATGATGAAATGACAATGACCGGTGATAAAGGTTCTATTATGAAACTAGCCGGTATGACAGGTCATGCTGATTTCGTTAAAGACGGAACATATGAAATAGAAGAATCAGTTGCAGTAGAATTACCTAAAACTATTAAATTAGATGAAGGTTTAACAATCGCTCAACGATTCGCAAAATTAATGTAATATTTAAAGAGAGCGTTTAGCGTTCTTTTTAGCAAGTCTAAGAAACTCTTGTCTCTCATCGAGCAAGAGTTTTTTACATTTCTTGCGAAACTCAATTGAAGATTTTAAGATACGGCTATCAATCATCGGAGCCTTTAAGATATCATAATACTCAGGATGTAAGAAGTTCTCCAAATCAAAATTCATAAACTTAGCTTTGATTGGTTTAAGACTTATTGCACAAATCCACTCAACAGTATTACAATTATCATGTAATGTAACTAGATCAACCAATATACCATTACTATGATCCCAGTACTTTTTAGTTAAAATAACACTACGAACTGCAGGTTTTTGCATTCTAAGGACACATGTTACAAATCTATCATCGTCTGACCATCGTTTTATATGCCTGTGGTCTACTAGGAACTTCCTGTAGAGCTTTGCTAGAGGTGCAAGTATAATACCGTAACGATTTCTAGGATTTGGACCTGACGTACGTGTGATGTTTATATGCGAATATGATTTACCCATTAATATATTTATCATTGAAACATTTTGCGGCTTTAGCAGTATAACATGTAAATATACTTTATATATGAAATCAGTAAATCAACTCTTTACAGAGAAATACAGACCATCGACATTAGATGAACTAATATTACCAGAAAGGGTAATGTCAAAATTCAACGATGGCCTTGTCCAGAATATGTTATTTGCAGGATCACCAGGAACTGGTAAGACATCTTGCGCAAAAGCAATCGTCAATCAATTTAAACTACCGTATTTGTATATCAATGCATCTACAGATACTTCAGTTGATGTGATTAGAACCAGAATTACAGATTTCTGTTCTACTGTTTCAATCATGGATGAGCCGGGAATGTTTAAGGTGGTTATATTAGATGAGGTCGATGGAGTATCGGATCAATTCTTTAAAGCACTTCGTGCAACTATGGAAACATTCTCTTCAAATTCAAGATTTATTGCAACTTGTAATTACATTAATAAATTACCAGATCCAATTCTTAGTCGTTTTGAAGTTATCGATTTTGATTTTGATAAAGCAGAAGAAACAGAACTAACAAAGAAATATATCAAGAGAGTATATGAAATTTGTGGTAAAGAAGGTATGACAATTGAAAAACCAGCATTGGTTGAATTTGTTAAACGTAACTTTCCAGATTTAAGAACTACTCTTAATAAACTACAGGGATATAAAACACAAGGTACTACCAATATCACAGCGGTGGATGTGAAGAAGTTCAATTCAGTTTATAAAGATGTATTTGAATTAATCTTTAACGAGACAGATCCTGCTAAAAACTACCAAGCATTAGTAGGAAATTATGCAAATAGAGTAGATGATGTACTACAAACATTGGGTGCAGAATTCATCGAGTATATTCAGCAGGAAAAAGGACAATATATAAAACATATACCATCTATTATCATAACAGTTGCAAAACACCAAGCACAAAGGACTCATGTAATTGATCCTGTAATAACGATGTTAAGCTGTGTATATGAAATACAAAGTATAATTAATTCATAATAATTAATAATAGTCATAGTATTAGACTAAGTAAAGAAATAAAAATATGAAAGTGGGAAAACACACACTATTGATCGACGGAAACTATTTTGTATTCAGTAGGCTTTTTGTTTTACCAAAACCTAAAACAGGACAACTGTTAGGCGATGATAAACAAAAGTCTCAGTTTATGAGAAAGTTAGCCATTGACTTTGCATCAGAGATGCGAAAGTTAAAAATGTTTGTAGATGACGTGGTTTTGACAGTAGATTCAAAATCATGGCGTAAAGACCTTTATCCAGAAGCGGATTATAAGGGTACAAGAACACAAAGCAGCAGTGTAAACTGGACTGCAGTATATTCAGTATATGAAGAATTTCAAAAGATTCTTGAAGCTAAAGGCGTTACAGTACATCAAATACAAGGAGCAGAAGCAGATGATGTTATTTTCGGATGGTCAACTGCACTTAATAATAGAGGTAAATCATGTTTAGTATGGTCAGGTGATAGAGATCTTATCCAATTGGTTAATTACTCTAAAACTAACGATGCGCACACATTGTGGTATTACAATACTAAAAAGTCTTTGTATGCATATGAAGGTTTTGAAAGAGACATGGAAGATTCAGTAACTGGATCAATGGACAATGATGATTTCCTTTTTAATATGGGAGGTGCAAGTTTAGCCAGAGATTCATACCAAAATAGTGTATTAAAATGGATCAAAGATCTTAAAATAAACATAACAGAAGTTGATTGTGATAGATTTATTTTCAACAAGATTTTAATAGGTGATAAATCTGATAATATACCATCAGTAGTTACTTGGCAAAAAGAAATGAAAAATGGTAAGCTTAGAACTTATTCAATCACTGAGAAATCAGCAGATATTATTTATGATCAGTTTGTTAAAGAATTAGATAATTTCACAATTGAGTACTTGTTTAATCAAGATTCTAGAAACAATTTAGTAGATATTATTTACAGAGTTATCGGACACAGTACATCAACATTGATTAAAGCATCTCTTGCTAATAATATAGCATTAATGTTATTACATATCAAAACTATTCCAGATTCGATTCAGCGTGCAATTTATGATGCAATTGATAAAGATTGGGAAGGAGCACTAGAAAAACCAGAACAATTCATGGATATGGAAAAGATCTTAGAAGGAACATCTTGGTTAGAAGATAAAGGTGGGTTTGGTCCAGATGCATTTGCAGGTATGGATATTCCAAAAGAAAAAACAGTTAAGGCAGCTCCTATGAAATTAGTTGGTAAAAAGACTGACACTTATAAAGAGCCAACGAATGCACCTAGCAAAAAATTATTCTAATGACGCACGAAGATCTTACAGATATCGAACTTATATTAATAGAAGCAAACGCTTATAACTTAAGAGATGAAGTTAAAGAACTTGCTGTTGAATTAATAGATAAATATAAGAGCCTTTTAGAAAAAGATGCATATGCGATTGCATTTAAACGAACAACCACAATACTCAACATATAAACAATATGCTAGACGAAACTAAACTATTTGATTTTGTGAAAATTATGTTCACGAAACCAGATCAATATAACAATATTAAAAATCATGCAAAGAAACGTCATCATTTTATGATCAATCGCTTCTTTGCAATTAAATATCCTGCGAACGCAAATATGTTTAATCTAAATGGTATAAACGGCGGCAACGTGGTTCAATCATGGGCAATGGTAGCACAAAGATTTAAAGGTGTTCCTGGATGGTTTTATACAAAGACCAAAAAAGCACCGAAAATACAGCTAGATAAATATACTCCATCAGAAGCTGCAGTTAGTTTTTTCTTATTAAAAAATGAAATTGGGCTGCGTGAATTCAATGAATTGAAAATACATGCAAAGGCAGAACTGTTTAATGATTTAAAAAATATAGAAAGACAACAAGATGTTTATAGAAAATAGAGATATTTTTACAGAGGTTATTGATATTACGCTATATAAATACAATTCTATAGATGTTAAATTGTGGGGTTTAATTCAGCGCAGTATTAATACTAAAAAAATAACAACGGATTCGTATTTGATATCAGTAGATGACATGAGTGAATTTATTAATAAATGGTTTGCGTCAGATGTTAGTAGATTTCAATCGGTTAATGAAGTATCAATACACAAAGAAGCGACTTCTATTTATTTTATTTGGCAAATGTTGAATAATATAAAAAATTTAACTTGGATTAAAGTAACTTTAAACAAGAATTTGAGTTATAGTAGAATAGTAAATATTGATCAGATTAAAACAATTAAGTATAATATTAAAACAATTAGAGGATCTCTAAGGCTCTTTGATTTATTTGATACTCGTGAATTAAACATAACTAATGACATATTAGAGCGTTGTAAACTATTATCAAATAATCAAATGTACAGTGTATTTAAGTTAAAGAAGTTCATGACGATTCTTGATATGTATTTGACAGATGATTCTGCGAACGAAACATTCGGTGTCATAAATGCAATAATTCAAAAATTAGAGCCATTTGAAGCAGATGATCCAGAAATACTTTTAATAACGGATAGAAATTCTGATATATAATAAAAATAAGACTTGTAGTCATTACGTTAATGGTAAATAACTTTACATCAGATCAAATAGGCGATGCATTCCTCGCTAAATTAATTACTCCATATGAAAATGTCACTGACATTAATTCATGGAACATAATAGCAGGTGTAAATACTCCTAATACGGTAGGTACTTTAGCAATGACCGCGGGTGACTCTATTGTAGTTGGAAATCTTACTAATCTTGATTTAACAACTGGTGATAAAATAATAGTAGGAAATACAGAATTCGAAGTAGCATTTATTATTAATGCATTTACATTTACAGTAGTAACACCTCCGATATTTACAGGAACAGCACTTCAATTTTACAAACCACTGGATGCTAATAACTCATTTGATTATGAATTCAAATGGTCACAAGAGCCATTGAACAGTGATGGTGGTATCATGTCAGAGTACGCACCACTGAACATTACAAATGGAGCTGCAGATTTATTAGGTCTTGTATTTGATCCTCTTAAACCACTTTGGATTACTGTTAGATTTACTGTTAATAGATTATCAACAGCACATTCGTTATCATTATTAAGTATTACTTTTAATTTAGAAACAGTAGAAGGCGTAATAGTATCATGTCCACAATATTGTACTGATTGTACAGATCCAGCAGCAATGAATGGATGTGCAAATATTACGGTAGAATGTTCTGAAAATTTATTTGATCCATATGCTTTACAAAAGCCTACGAATTTATATAAACAACTATCTGATGTATCAACTAATATATTTGGACACAAGGTCAAATACTTTAGAGTAGAACCTGATAAAAGATCAAGTGACGTTATATTAATGGAGTATTCACTTTATAATGTAAAAGAAAACAAGGAGATCAAGATAATGGTACCTGATAACGAAATGCCATCTAATGAATTTAGATTTGACATATACGGAATGGGTTTCGAAGATTTTGAAATTCATATAACATCAGCCCAATTTGAAGCAGCTTTCGGTACAGGAAAACAACCTAGAATGAGAGATTACTTGTACTTTCCACTTAATAATAGAATGTATGAAGTTAGTGGCGTATCATTTGCAGATGAATTTAATTTGACAACAACATATTGGAGAGTATTACTTAAGAAGTACGAAGATAGAACAAGTACAATACATACTGATGATACAACAGAGACAGCTCTTACAGATTTAGTAACAGGCTTAGATGAAGTATTTGGAGAACAAGTACAAGAAGAATATACAAAAGTTACAAAGCCAGAACAATATCAAACAGTATTCACCGAGGTTGGTGATGGAACTAGAGATAGAATTCACAATGGCCTAAGTATATTAGATACTGAGATCAGAAACAAATGGACTATAGTTAGTAAAAATGCATACGATCTTAGTAGTATTAAAGATATTGGAATAGAAGCGTTAGTTTACAAAAGAAAATCAGTATTGGCAGCAGATTCCAATTTAGCAGTTACAGTATGGTTTAAACCTAACTTAACAGTAACAAATCCAAGTGCAACCATATTAGATGGTTTAATTAACGATAAAGGTTTAAAGATAACAACATCCAACGATGCAGTGTCTGTTCAAATAAACAACGATGTACATCAATTTACATATGATACACCAGTTGCTTCAGATGCATGGTATGGATTAGTATTCAATTTAAATAACAAATATAATAAAATATCAACAACTGTATTTAAGTTAGAGCCTGGTAATAATTTATTACCAAGTAATACAACACAGAACAGTATCACGAAGATATTAGATGAAACCAAATCTATAGCGTCATATGGATGGTCAACTAGTAAACAATATGCTCTTATGCCAGGACAATTAAAACTGACTAATATAAGAATGTTTACAAAACCAATTGAAGCTGAACAAAGACTTAATATATTGCAACAATACATTGTCAGAGATAATCACCTTGCAACTATTATAGATAACGCAATACCTTCGATCCAACTGAGACGCTACAATCAAAACAGATAAGCGTATCCAAGATAGGTTGATATATAACCTATAAATAATAATTTATGAGCGAAGAAAAGAAAAAGAATATATCTGAACAAGCGGATCAAATTCGCCAAGAGTTAGATGACTTGATAGGAAATACAGGAATGATGGATGTAGAAACAGATCCAGTCGACCTTCCAATTAAACAACCACGCACAGATTCAGTGCCTCGTGTTAGTTATGTTGAATTAAAATCAGCAGCAACTAAAAAGGCACAGAAAACAATAACAGCTCTTATGAAATTTTATCTCGATGCAGATATTATTGAAAGAGATGAATATATTAGAGCCAAAAAAGAAATGGATGAGATGACTATGTCGTCTTTGATCTATCAACTACAAGCTGGCGAGAGAGCATTAACTACACTTTTACAAACAATTGACGATGGTGAATTAGCACCAAGAATGTTTGAAGTTCTTGCAACTTTACAAAAATCAATGTTAGATATTATTAAATCGCAGACAATGTATTTAATGGCTTCAGAAGAATCTACTAAAAGAATTGCTCGTGATATAGAAATCTATAGAAAAAGAGACGATGTAAAAGAAATAGAAAGTTCTGGTGGAAACACAAAGGATAAGAATATACAAAGAGGTACGAAGGATCTAATGTCTGCAATTCAAAAGGGTATTAAAAGTAGTACTGAAGAAAGCGACATAGAAGACATAGAAATTACAGAAGAATAAAATGGCAAACGATTCATACGTCGGTGATAATAAATGGATACCAAAGGACGAGAGCGATGTAGATTCAGGCAAAATTGTTTGGTCTACTAAACAAGTTGACGATCTTATGGTTGCAATGGATCAAGGTTTTAGACCTAAAGTTGCTATGCCATTTTATGAGGGTAAAACATTCCTAAAAAAAGGTAATCTAGTATTTGAATATACTGATGAAGAAATAAGTGAGTTAGCAAAGTGTGCTACTGACATTGTCCATTTTGCAGAAACATACGCAGTTGTAATGACTGATAATGGTATTCAACAAGTAAAGCTTAGAGAATATCAAAAGACAATGTTGAGAAACTTTCAAGAAGAAAGATTCAATATTGTATTAGCATCACGTCAGATGGGTAAAACAGTTACCGCATCTATATTTAATGCATGGTACTTAATATTCAATACAGATAAGAACACATTACTACTTGCCAATAAATCAGATTCAACAAAAGAAATTATAGATAAGGCGAAAGTTGTAGTTGAGAACGTTCCATTCTTTATGAAACCAGGTATCGTTAAATATGATGTAATGAATGTTAAGTGTGATAATGGTTGTAGATTAGTAGGACAAGCTACCACAGCGAAAGCAGGTATTGGTTTTACAATTCATAATCTATATCTTGATGAGTTTGCACATATTCACCCAACGATTGTGGATGCGTTCTATGAGAATGTTTATCCAACGTTATCAGCATCTAAGGTATCTCGTATTACAATAACATCAACGCCTAATGGATTTAATAAATTCTATCAAATATATGCGGCAGCAGATAGAGGCGAAAACGAATATAAGCCAATGCGAATTGACTGGTGGGAACATCCAGACAGAGATGATGCATGGTATGAAAGAGAACTTGGAAATTTAGGTTCTATAGAAGCATTTAATAGACAGTACGGAAATGAATTCGTTTCATCTTCTAATCTATTATTAGATCCTATTGATTTAAAGAAAATGCGAAAGCGAGTACAGAAATATGTACACCATGATTTTGAAATATTTGATGACACAGGAATAGATACAAATGGTTTTTTATTATTTGATCCAACATTCGACATAGAAACAGTACAAGATAAAGATAAATTCTGGGTATTTTCTGTAGATATTGCAGAAGGAAACGGAGGAGATCATTCAGTTATTAATATATTTGAATTAATACCGATGTCTGTTGGTGAAATAGAAGCACAATTGAATCCAGGTGCAATGTATGATTTCTTTAAATTAAATCAGATAGGGATATTCAGGTCCAACGAACATGTCATTGAAGATTTTGCTAAAGTACTTTATATCTTAGCATGTGATATCTTTTATAATGAGAATGTTAAGATGATCGTAGAATACAACACATATGGGTCTATATTATTCCAATACTTAAGATCTGTATTCCCGCAAAGAAATGATTTTGATGATGATATGGTAGTTAAGTTTAGACATAGACATGATTCTAAGACTTTAAAACATGGACTTAAAATTAAATCAGATAATAAAGCTATATTTTGTCAGAATTTTTCAAAACTGTATAAAATAAATAGGATAAATATAACAGATGAAACGACTATAAACGAAGCAAGTCTTTTTGGTGGTTTACCAAGAGGCGGGTATGGAGCTCAAATGGGAAATGACGATGCAGTCATGACAGTTATAAGTTCTACTGAGTTTTTTAACACAACTGATTATGCAGATTGTGTAGAAGAACTTCTAGATTTTATAGATCCAGACATTCACGATAAGATGGAGATGGTATTATATAAAGATAATAAATCCGATGGAGATTTACAATATGACATATATGACCTGATCTAAATAAATTTCGAAATAAGAGTAGATATATAATAAAAGTAAAAAAACAAAAATAGAAAAATTATGGCACTAAGTCCTCAATTACTACAGTTCAAGAGCTCAGGCGTATATCGCTTAGAGTTTGACAAATCACAAACGGTAAACATTCCAGCAGAAACTATTAGATTAGTTGTAGGATCCTCTAAAAAAGGACCTTATAACACTCCGGTATTTATTGAAAATATTGAGCAATTCACTCAAGTATTCGGTGGTATCGACAAATCTTTAGAAAAGAAAGGTATGTATTTCCACAGATCATGTATCGAAACTCTTTCAAGAGGACCGATCTTGGCTTTAAATTTAACAGTAAAAGACGCAGCAGACAGAATTGCATTGGTATCGCCAGCAACTAACTCTTCACAAGAAGGATTAGCAGCTACAACGGCATCGGTTCAATACAGTACAGTGTTTGATACAGATAAATTTTGGGTACCATCTGATATAAAAACATTAACAGCAGCAAATAATATTTCTGCAACTTCAGACAACGCAATTTCATTCGCGAACATCAAACAAGAACCTATTACAGTTATCATAAGACAAGCTGCTAATACTGCAGGTTTTGAAATGACAGCAAGAGAATGGTATGGTGAAGGAAACGTACCAGAAGGTATTGAAGATTTAGATTACGTATCTGATTACATGGTAGACGTATTTGTATTTAAAGGATCTTTCGATGCTTCTATATTACAAAATGACCCTACATACGGTGCATTCTTTACTGAAAAAGGTTTAGAAAGATCTAAATTAGCTAGCTTTACAGCTTTGAGAGAAGTTAGTTTAGTAGCACAATATTCTGGATCAGTTATTCCTGAATTTCAAGATCAAGAAGGTCGTCAATTATACATTGAGACTTTAATTAACTTGGAAGCAAGAAGAACAGGTTTATTCTGTGCAATCAATGAAGAAGCTTTAGGTTCTATCGATTTCGTTGGTAATGACTTTAACATCTATCAAGATTACAAGGTATTATCACATAGAGTTGAACAAGATGCAACACCTAATGCTATTCCAACTGATAAAATAACAGAAGTTTCTGCAAATGAAGTAGTTTTAAAAACTGCAACAATTGGTGATTTACTAACAGCAGGTATTAGTGACAACGGATATTTAAGAGCAGCAGTTGCAGGAGAATTTACAAAGATTTCTTCAATTGCTCAAGATGCAGGAGATGTTAGAATTACAACAGAAGCAAATATTAAACCAAATGTATATGAAGAATTTGCAGATCTTACTGCAGGTACTTTTAATTCAGGAGCAGTAACTGTTGTTGACGGAGAAATACATATTGCAAGCCCTGCAGGTAACGGAATTAACGCAGGTGCATTAATCGCAGCAAACGGTGTTGTACAAGGTAACTTCTTATTAGCATCAAACGGTGTAGATTATATAGCTATCGCAACATTAGACGAAGAATACTCGTCACCTAACGGAAACGTTATAAGAATTGTAGCCGCAGGTGGAGGATCATTTAGTTCAACATACGCAGCACCAATAGCAACATCAATTACAGCAAAAGCAAGAACAGCTAGTACAAGTTTTGAATTTACTACAATTGCACCAAATACTAGAGCAGTAATATTACCTACACAATTAAGCGGTTATGGTTTCATACATGAATCTGGATCACCAATATTTAAATTATCTTCTCTAGTAGCAAATGATACATTTGATTGGAAGACAGTTAAAGTAGGAATGTATGTACCAGCAAAAGACGGTAAATTGGCTAGAATTAAAAGAATTATTAAGACAGTATCAGACGATACACTTTCTAATATTTATGAATTCCAATGTCATAGACAACTTGTTGAAAGACCAGCATATACACTTAAGAGATATGAGGAAAGTACAACAACTTATACAATGTTCCCATTAGCGGCGGCAACTCAACAGCCAAAGTCAATTTCTCAATTATTAACTCAATTGAAACCAGGTAATGGTTTATCTAATACGTTAATAGACAAAGATGCAATAACATTCAGATATGTAGTTGATACATTTGGTTCTTTAGAATCAGGTACTATTCTTAATAAAGAAGAAATTACTCAATTATGTAAAGAAAGACAAAATGCTTCTGCAATTCTTAATGCACCTATGGTGAAAGAATTTAAAGCAGCAACTAATCCTTCTTTCAAAAATTCTTTAGGAGCATTTGATACAAGATTAGTAGCAACAGGTGGAAACTTAGAACTTAACCCTACTGCAATCTATACATTACCAAGTCTTAATGAAGGTGCAAACTTCGGTTTCTACTATTCACCAGGACTTAATATCTCAGAAAACGGTAGAACTAAAGTAATTCCACCAGCAGCATACGTATCTAACAACTATATCGACAAATATTTAGACGCATTACCATGGTCTATTATTGCAGGACCAAGAAGAGGTGTTGTAGGAGGTACAGGTGTACAAGGTTTAGAATTTGCATTTGATAAAAATGATAGAGATAACTTAGAGCCATTTGGTATTAACCCAATCGTATTCGAAAGAGGAGTTGGTTTAACTATTAAAGGTAATAAAACTGCACAACAATCAATTCAATCAGCATTATCTTCTGCTCACGTAAGAGAAGCGATGATCTATATTGAAGATGGTTTAGCAGAAATCTTGAAAAACTATTTATTCGAGTTCAATAACGCTCAAACTAGATTAGAGATTAAGACTTTAGCAGATTCATTTATGGAATCAGTTAAGAAAGACGGAGGTGTATACGATTATAGAAACATCATGGATGGATCTAACAACACTAACGATGTAATTGATCACAACATGGGTATTTTAGATACTTTTGTTGAGCCAGTTAAAGGTCTTGAAATCTTAGTATCGAGAGTAACTATCTTGAATACAGGAGAAATAGCAACTGGGAACTTTGCATAACAAAATAAGATATATAAAATAAACACATACAAATTATGGCATTACCACACTATTCAGAAGATCAAACACAAAAGAAAGGGAAGAACTTCGAACCTGTACAAGCTAACCTTTTTGAGGTAACTATTTTACCTCCAGACGGTGTTGCTGGACAAGAACTATTATTGCAACATGTTAATACTATTGGAGGATTAGCAGCATTGCATAAAGATATTTCACCTATCACTCAAAAGTATAAACAAGCTACTAGATCATTCGCTGGTACAGTAGATGATACTTCGATAGATGTAGCTATTAACTTTTCATTGAACTTAAATGATTCTAACCAAGCGTACTTATATAAAACATTACGTCAATGGTACAGAGCACAATATAATCCAGAAACTGGTGAAATGGGCTTGAAGAAGAATTATGTAGGAACAATTGTAATAGTTCAATTTAACAGAGAAGGTGATATTTTCAGAAAAATCACTTTAGATGACTGTTTCATTATTTCAGGACTTTCATTTACAGATTCACTTGATTATTCATCAGGAGATGTACAAACATTAGATATCACATGGAGATCTGATGTATATGCAGAAGAAGTAAACTAATTAAACTTAATAAGAAGGCTTCGCAAGAAACCTTCTTATTTTTTGTAAAATAAATATAATATATTATTAACATACCAAAATATTATGAATAACCACAAATTAACAAAAAAGCTTCAAGTTCTTCTTAGCGAGATTGAAGTGGCCGCAGTTAATCGATGTATTTTAAATGATGCGTTGGAGACTGAAAACCGGCCAGTTTCTGTTAGCGCATGGATACGAGATTTAATAAAAAGAGAATTAAGTATCAAAGCCGTCGAACAGAAGTCTTTTATTAAAAATAAGCTAAAAAATCTAAATAAATAATAACATGAACGAAAAAGTAAACAAAAACGAAGAAGCTGCAAAAGCGATGTTAGAAGCCAAAGATCAAATTAACTCAAAGGCAACTGACAGTCAAGCAACTGAAACGGTCGCAGCAGAAATGCTAGAGACAGTAGACTCTAATGGATTAGGTAAAGTCAACATGGATAACTTTGGACAAGCAAGACCTGAAAAGTCTGCAGACCAGTTTTTAGGATGGATGAATCTTGATCAAGAAACTCTGCCATCAAAGGGTAAATTCTATCCACGTGATACTGTGATTAAAATCAGATCTGCGAGAGCTGCTGAAATTAGACACTTTTCTACAATGGATGAGAACAACTACATTGATATGGAAGAGAAATTGAATCACATCGTGGAGATGTGTACTCAGATCACTGCAAACGATAAGAGATTATCTTACAAGGATATTTTAGAAGAAGATAGAATTGTAATTCTATTGACTATTAGAGATCTTACCTTTCCAGAACCAGAGAATAAATTAATTCTTAAAGGTAAAACTGAACACACTAAAAAAACAGTAGATATCGAACTAGCAACTAAATATTTAGTTGCCACAGTAGTCCCTACTGAAATAGAAGCTTACTATAGTTCTAAAGACAGAACATATGTTATTAAAACTAGATCAGCTGGTGAAGTTATGATGCGTCCACCTTCAATTGGTGTAATGCAAGAAATAACTAAGTATTTAAAAGACAGGCAGGAAAAAGAAATAGAATTCGATAAAGCATTTATACAAATATTACCGTATATCACGCCAGATTGGAGACAACTTAATTTACCTAGAATTTTCAATTTAGAAGTTGACTATAAAGCATGGAACGAAAAGAAATTCATGGTTATCTATAGACTAGCAGAAAAAATGAAAATTGGAGTTGAAACAACACTTGAAATGGAATTCGATGGGGAGATCGCGAAAGCCCCTCTTGACTTCCCAGGTGGCATCAAAAGTCTTTTCATTATTTCAGATCTCGCTGGAGAATTACTTTAAGACTAAGTTCTATCTGGGTATACATCTCAGAATGCAACCGTCAGAGATCGAAAATATGTACTACTACGAGTTTTGGTATTATTTAAAGAATCTTTCGGAATACATTAAAGAGAAGAATAATCAGAACAAGGATCAGGAAGAACAGTCGGCGCAGCAACAGAGCGATATGAGCTCTAAGTACAAAACGCCTTCGATGCCTAAGATCCCACAGATGAGTGCACCTTCAATGAAGATGCCCAAATTCTAAAGATATATAAAGAGTACATAGACAAACGCTACATTAGTAGCGTTTGTTTTATACTAAAAAAGATATACACATAAATTGGCAGCACTAATACCACCATTTTTAGCCAGCGCATTCGAAAGAATGGGTTCAGGTAATAAATTCTTAGAACAGATAACAGTTAATACCCAGAAAACAGCAACATCGGTTTCTGTAGGTGGTGACCTGTACAAAAAAATTGATGAACTTGTCAAAGCGCTAAAGGGCGGCAAGGCCTCAGGTGGAAGCAGCAAACTTTCTATTAAAGAAGCATTAGTACTTAGAATTACTTCAGGTGCATTAGAACCTATTGGACTTGGTTTAGGTATAATTGTAGATTCATTGAATCGTGCACCAGACGGTGAAGAACTTAAAATAAAAATGGAAGCGCTGACTAACGGTCTTCTATCACTTGGTGATGTAGGTTGGTCAATATTAAAGTTTGCAGGATTAATGATATTAGCATTACCGCTATTAATTCTTGCAGGACTCGCAATGATAGTAACAGTACCACTAATTAAATTAATGGTAGACGGTCTAATGTGGGCTACTAAGAAATTAACTAAGAAAGGATTAAAAAACATTGCAGCACTTGGTGATGTAGGTAAAGCTTTAATGATACTATCAGTGAGTTTAGTATTAGTTGCGTTATTAGCACCTTATGCATTAAAGGGATTATTAGTAGCAGGTGCAATATTACTAGGATTCGGATTGATGTTAATGGTACTAGATAAAATGGGACTAGATCCAAAGGGTATCAAAAAACTTGGAAATGCATTAAAATCACTAGCACTTGGTTTATTAGGACTTAGTTTAACACTTGTGTTGATAGGATTTATTGGATCTTATGTTTTAGCAGGATTAGGAACAGCAGTGATGGTTGTATTAACAATCGGTGCAATGTTCTGGTTATTAGATAAGATGCAAGTTGATAAATCAATGAAAAAAACAGGCTTAGCACTTATATTTGCTGCAGGAGCAATATTGTCAGTATCTATAGCATTAGTATTATCTCACCTTATATTAGGAAGTATTGGTTTTGAAGAAGTAGCGAAAGTCATGTTAATTGTGGCAGGTATAGCAGTAGTATTCGGTGTTATTGGATTAGCTGGTAAACAAATTAGAAAAGGAGCTAAGGCTCTTATATTTGCAGCCGGAGCAATCGTTGCACTTTCTGTAGCTATTTGGATCATGCAAATGGTTTTAGGTAATATGACAGGAGATGATGTTTTAACATCGTATAAAGTACTTGCAGTTATTGCAGGTATAGGAATAGTAATGGCAGTTGCAGGTTTAGCACACAAACAAATTAAAAAAGGTGCAATAGCAATGGGCTTTGCAGCAATATCGTTAATAGCAATAGGAATTGGTGTGGCAGTAATGGGCTGGGCAGTTAAAGACTTAGAATGGAAACACATCGGTATGATGGGTGCAATTATAGGTGGCTTAGCAGTAGCATTTGGAGTAGCAGGAATAGGTCCAATACCACTAGCAATTGTATTAGGTTCAGCAGCAATGGCAGTAGCCGGACTTGCTTTACTACCAATAGGGTTAGGTGTATCGGTTTTCGGTGCAGCAATTAAAGATTTAACATGGGAACATGTTGGTATGATGGGTGCAATAGTTGTTGGAGTAGGTCTTGCCATGGCAGGTGCCGGTTTAGCTTCTCCATTTATAATAGCAGGTTCAGCAGCAATGGCAATCGCCGGTGGTGCATTGTTTGCTATTGGAAAAGGAATCACTCCATTAGCATCTATTAATTTCAAAAAATTATTCACAGGTACAGGTTTATTTGCACCTTCAGGACAAGAAACAGAAGGCTTTATGGGAATTGGTGGTGGAAGACCAAAGACATATTTAGAAGTTATGATAGAATCTATGAGAGATTCATTTGCTCTTAATCCATTTACAATTCCATTAGTAATTGCAGGGTCTGCAGCTATGATATTAGTTGGAAAGGCTTTAAATTCTATAGCAATTGGTTTAGTCGAATTTCAAAAATTATCAGAAGGCATAGATACTAATGTATTAGCAGTGAATGTAATGTTCATGACAAGTATATTATCAGAGACATTTGCAAGAATAGGTAATAAACACAAAGGAGGATTCTTATTCGGTAGTAATCCAGTAGCTGATGGTATTAAAGCTGTAATGGGAATGGGCGCAGCTCTTACCAATATAGCAGTTGGTATGCAAAACATGGCCAATCTTAGATTCCCAGTAGAATACGATAAAGACGGTAAACCTACTAAATATGAATCAATGGATTCAGACGCACCAGTACGAGTTGCTGCAAACGCAGCTATGATCACTCGTGTTTTAGCAAAAGTATTTGGAGATATAGGAACAGAATTTCCAGGTGGTAAAAAATCACTATGGGAATCTGTATTTGGAGGTGGAACACCATCTCCAGTAGCTGATGGTATTTCAGCTGTGATGGGAATGGGAGGAGCGCTTACTGGCGTAGCTTTAGGATTCCAAGCAATGGCAAATCTTAATTTCCCAATAGCATGGGATAAAGAAGGAAAACCAACAAAATATGCTAAAATTTCAAATCTTTCAGCAAACGCACAAAGAGTTGCAGATAATACTAAATTAATAGTAACAGCACTGAGTGGAACCTTCGCTGAAATCGGCGCCGGTAAAACTTCTAAATGGTGGCAAGGATCCACCTCATTTGAAAAAGGAACCAAAGTAGTTAACGCATTAGGATTACCGCTTAAGAATTTAGCAGAAGGTGTTCAAAATATGGCAGATATGAAATTTGCAGATGGATACGACGCTGATGGTAAAGCAACTGGATGGACAAGTCTAAGTGACATGAAACCAGGTGCTTTAAAAAAGAAAATAGGTACTAATACTCAATTATTAATAGAAGCGCTTACCGATACATTTACGGCAATTGGTGGTGGTAAATCTAAAACATCAAGTTGGTGGCAAGGAACCACTGCATTTGAAAAGGGTATTGAAGTAATCAGTTTAATATCAGAACCTTATAAAAAATTAAGTTCTGTTGTTAAAGAATTAGTAGCATTCAAAGATATAGACAGTACGAAAATTAAAAATGATTTACAAAATTTAGTTGCAGGTTTTACAACAGTAGGTGAAACATCAGATGCTAATACTTTATTTAATGCTACGAAACTTGCAATCGCAGTAGGTGACACATACGCTAAAATGAGCAACGCCATTCCTGCAATAGCAAATGCTAAAATGGATTCTGAAACAGGTGACATATTCTCTAATTTATTATTTGGTAGAGTTGACGCAGGAGATGCATCTGTTGGTTATTATAATCAAATGAAAATGCAACATGCATTAGCAGCTACTTATGGAAAGGCTGGAGAAAACTTCCCTAAAATTCAAGGAGCTATTAATTCATTGGATCTTACTAAATTAACAGAGAGTAGAAAGATGTTTGAAGCATTAGCAGTTCTATCTGAAGGCGGTTCTCCAGGAGATATTCTATCAGCAATGGGTGAATCATTAGAATCAGCAATGCAACGATTAGCAGACATGTTACAAGAATTTAAAGGCAGTGTAGAAGAAGGTAATACATCTAGTAATTCAGCATTCGAAGGTATTAAAGATGCAGTATCATCAGTTGGTGCAGCAATGAATCCACTCAAAGATAAAAACACAGCTGCCGCAGAACCTGCTAAAATGCCATCAAAAATGACAGTGACGTTAGATCAATCATCAATAGATGCTCTAAAAGAAAATGGCTTTGGTGGTGGAAATTCATAAACTTGAAACAAAATAAGATGTTATTGTATAATGTTTAAATACACAACATATGATAACATCAACTACATCTCAATATGATAGCTCTACTCTTACGTCAGCATCATACAGCTACAAACACAAAACTTTAATGGTTCATTTCAACCATGCTTCATATCTTTATAAAGAAGTAGAAGCCGTTGATTTTGAAAAATTCAATTCAGCTGATTCTCAGGGTAAAGCCCTTAACGAATTTATCAAAGGTAAATACGAGTTTGATAAAGTAAATGACGATATTTTAGAATTAGTAACAGAACCAAAAACAATATAACATGGAACAATTAGCAGCATTCGCATTAGGATCATTAGTAGTATTAGTAACATATGCCGTAGTATATGTAATTAGATCAATTATGAAAATTAAAGCATTAACTAACGAACTTGATCTATTCAAATTAGATTTCGAAGACGTACATATCGAATTATTAGATCGTACTCATGCTCTTGATATTAGAATTGATCAAGAAATTGACAGAGTAGATGATATTGATGATAAGCAACGAGATCTATTAAGTGAAGCAGTAGATCAGATAACAATGCACTTTGAAAATGTAGAAGAACAAATTAATTTATGTAAATCTAAAAAGAAGAAATAAAGACATCCCTGAAAAAGAAGAATTAAGCACCTAATAAATACGGTGCTTTTTTTTGAAACAAAGTGAAACCAAGTTTGTATAATAACTAAATTAACAAATCATGAACAGAGAATCAATCATAGAAAGGCTATTAGATCAAGGTCACATAACAATTAAATGGGCTGATATCATTCTTAATAAGAAAGAGAGATGTATCGATAGAATTACAGAACTACATGAAGACGGTAATATAAATACAAATGAAGCTGTATTATTACTTAATGAGAATGTAATAGTTCCAATAATCACAATGCCAGATTTCTCATATCCACCACCAAACATGCCTTATATTCCATTTCCGCCAGGAACAGGAAATCCACCAAACATATGGTGTCAAACGACAACTGATGGTAGTGTACCACCGTATAATTATCCAATTAATGAAAAAGAGTAAAGATTCACGTGAAGATTATGATCCAGGAGATCGTAAACGTAAACTTCATCTAAAAAAGAAGAAGCAACGATTAGACGATATCTATTTTAAAATTAATAGACTAGATGATCTTAACGAATTTGAAGATGAGTAATATGAAAGAAAACGATTTTATTTACAAGTATATTGAAAGCATTTTAGATGTACCAGGTGACATAGGTTCTGGTATCAATGGTTGTATACCAAAGACTGTATATAATAGAGCATGTAAGATCTTAGAAGCTAATGGAGCACCAAGACCACGTATAGTTCATGTAATAGAAGATCCAGAAGTAGAAACTACATATATCGTAGAAAATGGCGGATGATATGATCTTTTGGGATGAAATGTGGAATCAGTCATCACCAGATAAAAAAATACCCAAACCGGAATGTTGCGGAGATTGGGATGAATTAGGAATTTGTAATTGTAAAAAACATGAAGATAAAAACTAAAAACACAAAGTGGAATTTTAACTTTTCACTACCAACTATTTTATTTGCACTACCAACCGCAGTAATAGGACATCACATACATGGAAGTATTTTCTGGTCAATAATGGACTTTATATTTTGGCCATTTGTTTGGATCAAATGGTTCATATATCATGAAGTATCAATTAGTATAATTAAAGAAACTTTTAGTTGGTTCTTTGTATAAGACTATATGCAACTAACGTACACTATATTAAACGAAGAATATTTAAATTGGTCATCTGAAAATGGTGACGGAAGAAATTCAACTGATTTGAGGTTTGGACAATACTTATGGTCAGTATACAATAACATGTCATCATTTGTTGATGTGTTTCATTTTGAATCATGCGAAAGAACATATTCATCTTTACTAAAAGACCTTTATAAACTAGAACAATAATGGGATTACTACAAAAAGTATCTTGGAAAACAAGAAAATGGAATTTACAAATAAATCTATTAGACATTTATTTGCACGATGGCGATGGGTGCTGGGGATTTAATCTTCTACAAATTAGAAAGAATTATATTGTTAGTTGCTTATTAGCATTTGAATGTAGATTACCAAACGGAACAAACGTTAAGAGATTTACTGTAGATAATTTTGACATATTATTCTTAGGAAAACCTAGTAGAACATGGATGGAGAACATGAACGAATCTGAATTATGGGGATATAAGAAAACAAAAAGCGAAACAATACTATATAAAATCTTACATTTTATATTTTAACTTAAACAATTATAAACTAGACCATATAAACAATATGAAATTAATACTAGTAGGAAAAGCAGCATCTGGAAAAGATTATTTAAAGCAGAAATTAGAAAAGAAAGGATTTACGGTCGGCGTAAGTCATACTAGTAGAAAGGCAAGGCCTAACGAAGTAGATGGTACCGATTATCATTTTGTAACTAAAGAACAATTTAAAGCAAAAATAGAAGCAAATGATTTTATTGAGTATATGGAATTCAATGGTTGGTTTTATGGTCAAACTGAAACCGATTTCAATGAAGCTGACGTAATGATCATGAGTAAAGATGGTTTAGATATGTTACCTGAAGAATACAGAGCTCAATGTGCAGTTATCTATTTAGATGTAGATAGAATGACTAGAATTGAAAGACTAAACTACAGAGCTGATGTAAACGATACGATACAAAGACGAATGCAAACTGACGAAGCACAATTTAAAGATTTCGAAGACTTCGACATTAGAATAAAAAACGGAGATTTTTAACAAAGATAAATAATAAACAATAACAAATAAATTAACTATGAGTACAAAATTAACAAAACGCCAATCAGAATTAGCAGTAGAAATAGATGCTATGCAAACTGAAGCTTCAGAAAAAAGATTCGACATTAAATTTGATAATGTAAAATCTATTAAAACTTTACAAGAACACCTTAACAAAGGATATACTTGGAAAACACAAAATGCTGCAGTAGTTGTATCATTATATGATCAATTCAAATCACAAGCTAGAATGGTAACATCTGATGAAGATGCAATCGTTTCTTTAAGAGGACATGAATTGAATGCGCTTTATCAAGCATTACTTAATGTTGAAGGAACAGGAATTGAGAGCGCACGTAGATTTATCACAATGTTAACACAAGTTGGTGAATCAGTAGGTATAGCAATGCAAGAATTAAGCACAATGAATACTAAGCTTAATGAATTACATACTGAATTATCAGAAGTTGATGCTAAGTTAGATGCTATGACGAAAGTTGAGACAGTATCACCTGAGTTAGAAACAGAAACAAATGAATCGAGCAAATAAGAGCCAAAAACGTATTGAGTTTCTTGATCTCATATCAGAGTCAATAACACACAATGACATATTTGGTACAATTGATTATAAACGCAAGAATGAGGATCAGATAAAGCAATTTATCTACCCTCATCTTGTCGAATCATTGACACAGTATGTAGTAGAAAACGATGGCAAAGAAAAACAGATCGCCAAAGAGTACGTTAAAAAGAATCTGAAATGGGAAGGTAATGTAAATACAACAGTACATCATATTTTATTTATGGGTACACAAAACCGACCTGATATGATTGTAGAAATGAATGGACTTAAGGTTGCCATTGAATTCAAAAGAGGACAATCAGGCAGCGATCTTAGATCTGGTGTTGGTCAATCTATGATATACTCTACACATTATGATTTTGTTCTATATCTTTTCGTAGACAATTCAGATGATAGTAGAATTAAAAACGCTCAAGGTGGAGTAAATGAAACTGAATTCGTTTCTCTGTTATGGGATCAATATAACATTAAATTTATAGTAGCATAATATATGAAAATATTTGTAACATCTAACATGCAATTGGGAAGACCATCTGCCATTAAAAAATATAAAAGACCATATACAAATGTCGATGAAATGACAGATGATCTTATTTTAAAATGGAATACAGTTGTAAAACAAGAAGATACAGTATATCATCTTGGTAATTTTGCACATGATCCAAAAACTACACAAGATTGCATTACAAGATTAAATGGTAATATCAAATTCATAGAAGGTGATTTCGATTCAGCAATTGCATTACTAGACGAAAAGAAAATGTTATCGCCTAGATGTTCAATTATTAATCGTGTAAATTTCATCAGTGATATCAATTGTGCATTTTCATATTGGCCTATGGCTGCTTGGCCCAAAAAGTCTAGTAAATCATGGTCTATTATAGGATATCCTGACAAAAAGCACAAATCAAATCCAAAGACAAGAATTATTAATGTTTCCACTGACTTATGGGGAAATGTTCCACAAGAACTCGAAAAACTAATAGGTATATTTTCTGATTTTTAATATTAAACAAGTTACTCTATGCAAATAAATTTAAACCCAGCCGAAGAACAGGTAATCAAAGATGCACTAAGTTCATATTCTGAAGAGCTGGTAGGTCGTGGGGAGCAATACAACACAATCGTTAATATTCTTAATAAGATTAATCAGTCAGGTTTAGTGCAGCTCCAGAGGACTCCAAATGTGTTCCTGTACAAAGAATATTTGTTCTCTTTTAAAGAAGGTGGTTGGAATACAGTATGGGCTAAAACCAGACGAGGCGCTATAAAAACTGCAATCGAAAAGTTTGAAGATGTTGAAGATCTAAATCCACAAATAGATTCATTACAAATAGCAACCAAAGAATCTATGATTTCGGCGAATTCTTTATTTCACGAATCACATTGAAAGATTGGTACGTCTATATAGTTAAATGTTCAGATGGTTCTTTATATACAGGAATCACAGTCGACAAAATTCGTAGAGTAATAGAACATAACGAATCTAATAAAGGCGCAAAGTATACCAGATCAAGACGACCAGTAACTTTAGTATATTCTGAAACATTGTCAGATAGATCAACCGCATCAAAACGAGAAAGCATTATCAAAAAACTAAATAGAACAAACAAATTAAAATTAATATCCTCCAATAATGAGTAAATTTAAAATAGGCGACAAAGCCACAAAAGAAAAAGGATATAAATTTCCATGTACAATAGTATCTGTATTTAAAACGAAAGAAGGTAACGTTAGATTAGTTGCAGAAATGGACGAATATGGATTATTACATATATTTAACGAAAACCAATTAACTTTAAACAATTAAATCATGGCAACTAGCAACACAGTAAAAAAAGCAGTATTAGAATTTAAAATTCTGAAAAAGACAGTAGAAGATGCACTAATTATACCTTTTGAAAAAGAGATACTTGCATTAGTAAATAAGTTTGGTGAAAGTGGACAGAGCGGTGGTTCTGCGCCATACACAGCTCGCGCAATTTCAGATGCTGTTAAGAAATTATGTTTACAAGAACCTCTTTGTGATATCACATGTATTGATTCAGAATGGCGTGAAGTATCAGACCATGTCGGTACTAAAACATCAATGTACCAAAATAAAAGATTATCATCTATATTTAAAGACGGTAAAAATGGAGCTCCTTATTATTTAGATGCAATTATATTTAGAGGAGACAATGGCAGCACTTTCACAAGTAATTCTGTTAAATTAAAAGACGGAAGCGTACTTGCAAGTAGACAGTTTATTAAATTACCTTTCAAACCTAAGACGTTTTTTGTAGATGTTATTGAAACAGAATGGGCAGATCAAGAAGAAACCGTTGAGAAACCAGGAGGTGGCTGGTGGACCTCAGTTATTAAAGACGAAAGTCAATTAGAAGAGGTATTTGATTACTACCAAAGATAAAGAATATTTAAATTAGTATTGCCTTGCGAGAGCTATAGTGAAAAAGAGTAATATGATAAGCAGAACCAAACATTATCATAGAAGTACCAACCATAGAGTTTGGGTGCCGGTTGGAAGGCAATATTAGTTTATTATAAAAGTTTTTTGAAAATAAGTACTCAAAAGTTTTTTTATGTCAATATAAATGTTTATATTAGCATTATACTTAAAAATACATATGGTACTATTAGAAGAATATTACGAACAAGGTTGGTTAATCAAACAAACCCATCCAACACTTCCATTAACTATTTGGAATTATTCTCAAGCCACTCAGTTTGAGAAAAAATGGGATAGTATCACTTTACATTGCAGAGGATTGGTCACAGATAATGAAGGTAACATAGTTGCTAGACCATTTCAAAAGTTTTTTAATATTGAAGAAGCACAACATACACCAACTAAAGAATTTGATGTCTATGAAAAGATGGATGGATCTTTAGGTATTGCATTCTATTATGATGGACAATGGGTATTTGCATCTAGAGGATCATTCGCTTCTGATCAAGCAATTAAAGGTGCTGAAATGTTTAAAGAGAAGTTTCAAGAATCTCATTTTGATAAAGGTTCAACTTATATGTTTGAAATCATTTATCCTGCAAATAGAATCGTAGTAGATTATATTGGTGAAGATAGATTGGTTCTATTAGGTAGAATCGGAACTATTTCTGGTGAAGAGTATTCATTAGATACTTTCAGAGAAAATGGATATGATGTCGTTAAAAAATATCATACTATTAAAAACTATGAACATTTAAAAACATTGAACTGGGAAAATAAAGAAGGATTTGTGGTTAAGTTTGGAAATGGCGATAGATGTAAAATCAAATTTGAGGATTATCTTAGGTTACATAAAATAATGACTGAAATCTCTACAAAATCGGTATGGGAATGTTTAAGTAAGGGTGATGATATTTACGAAATGTTGAAAGATGTGCCGGATGAGTTCTTTAAGGGGGTTGATGTGTATATTAACGAACTAAAATCCGAATACCGTTTGATAGAAGAACTAACAATTGCAAGATTCAATATTAACAAAAATCTTAATAGAAAGGAATTTGCAGAATCGGTACAATGGAATAAGTATTCAGCTGTATTATTTAAAATGTTGGATAACAAAGATTATTCAGATACCATTTGGAGACTTATTAAACCAGAATATAAAAGATTATAAATTATGGAACAACTAGTAAAATATTTAGTAAGACCGCATGATTGCCATATATGGGAATTAGATGAAAGTAATAACCGATATCGTTCATGGTCAACACGAATGTGGTATAAAATAGATAAACGACACAAATAATTATGATGATTTTTAAAACCGACAATGACAAATTAATTGCAACACAAGCCCAGCTTGAATTAATAGACAATATCAAAGGACAAGTGCTAGAATTAGAATCTATGTCCTCAGATGGATTTGACCTGGCATTAGATATAATATCATTATTGAAGAATATAAAACCTACAATAAAATAATATGCAACATACTAAAGAACTAACGATCAATGAGTTAATTACAAACCTTAAAAAAGATTGGAAGCCAAAGACCGAAGTCAAAACAGGATATGGATATCACGGGAGTATTAAAGGTGATGAGATTGAATATACAATGTACTTTGATGAATTTAGATATGAATGGACTACTAAAGATAGAGCATTTCAAGGTCTAATGTTCAAACACGTAAACGAATTTTTAAATTTAAGAAATTAAACAAATGATAACACTTGAAGATATATTAGATGAGATGGATGATAATACCCTATCAATGATAAGAGTCATGATGTTAGAGATCAGAAATCGTATTGATGAGCCTGTTGAAATAAACGAATCGACGGTTAAGAGTTTATATCTTAACTTATTGACAGCGAATTATGATACCATAATGATGTATCATGGAGAATCGTTTACAACAGCTATTATGGAATTATATGCTGATTGTGAATTATATGAAAAATGTACAAAGATCAAAGCTGGAATAAAAAACGTAAATGATCTAATTTATAAAACCACAAAATCATGACAAAACCAGAACAATGGGTAGTAGTTAAAATAGAAAACCCAAAAGCAACAGATCCATTTTTAAAAACGATCCATAAGGTATTTGCATCATGGGCCGGTGGTTATTTAGACGGTGACGCATGGAAGATGAACAGTGGAATTGAGAGAATCATGGAAGATGAATCTACAGTAAAATTCTATGGATATTCAGGTAGTTGTTATGAATGCCGAAAAGGATCATATGGTACAGGAACTAGTTTTCCAACTGCGGTTCTAGAGAATTATATTAATAAAGCAAAGGAACTCGGTGGAACTATGACAATCTTACCAGAAGATACAAATTGGATGGAATTATAAAATAAAATAATATGGTATTTAGAACTGGAAAATACGCTGGAATGACAGCATCTCATGTTAACAAAGTCGCACCATGGTATATTAAGTGGGTTCGTGAAAATAGACCTGAAATGTTAAAGGATCATACTAGTAAGAAGAGAATGGAACCCCAAGTAAAAAAGGTAGTTGAAAGAGTTGAACCTCCTGAAGATGATGGGTCTTATAAGATACAGCCAAACTTAGATTTCGGATCTGAGTGGAAATAGTCTTACATATAATGAGTATAAATTTAGTAGCAGTACGATCTGTCAATTGGACTGAATTCGATGATGGGCAAATTGATGAACTAACAATAGAGTTTATTCCTGAAGTTAAAGAATCTTAATTGTTAACAACTTTCCGAAAATAAGTACTCTAAAGTTTTTTTATATCAATAAAAAGTTGTATATTAGTAGTATAACAAATTAAGATATGAAAGATCAATTAGTAAGTTTCGAAACGGCAACATTAGCAAAAGGAAAGGGATTCGATGAAGATGTGCATGATGCATATTATGTTAGTAAAGATGAACTATCTAAAGTAATGAGAGAAGAATGCTGGGATGGTTATCCTGTAAATTCAGAAGACGGTAAAGCATATACGTCTGCGCCAACTCAATCTTTATTACAAAGATGGTTAAGAGAAACACATGATATAAATGTAGAATCTAATTACTTACCAAATGCTAAAGCATATAGGAGTTTATATGTACCAATGACTGATACTATTCCAAAAGAAGTAAAGTATAGAGCATGGAGTAGATATTACGGAAATAAAAATTGGCCTAATTACGAAGAAGCATTAGAAGAAGGATTACAAGAAGCATTAAAACTAATAACTATATGAAAGATTTAAACTACTGGAAAAACAATTGTGAAGAAGACTATTTACATACACCAATAAGCGTATTGCGATATATTACAGAACTAGAAACTAGATTAGAAGATAATACAGAAGTATCAAGCTAATGAATTGTTCGTAACTTTTAAGAAACAATCAACTCACGAAAACAATTAAGATATGAAAGAATTATATTTACTAAGAGGTTTACCAGGATCTGGAAAAACAACACTAGCAAAATCAATTGGAGGAATCCACATGGAAGCAGATCAATATTTTATGGAAGATGGTGTATATAACTTTGATGCAACCAAATTAAAGTTAGCACATAATTACTGCCAAAATCAAACTAGTGCATGGATGAAAACTGATGGTGAACAGGTTAATGTTGATAAAATTGTTGTTTCAAATACATTTACACAAGAATGGGAAATGAAAGCATATTATGATCTTGCAAAAGAACATGGATATACTGTGTATTCTTTAATTGTAGAGAACAGACATGAAGGTGAAAACATTCACGGAGTTCCAGTTGAAGCGTTAGATCGAATGGAGAATAGGTTTGAAGTCAAATTAAGATAATAATATCACATTTTTTGAAAATAAGTCATAAAAAGCTTTTTTTATTCAAAAGTTTGTGGTATATTTACATATAACAAATAAGAAATCAATTATGGATCACATCATTTTACTTTTCACTATCATCGTTTTTATTGTAGTAATATTTAAAAACTTAAACAAATCCACTTCACCGTTCGAATAATATTGTTCGTAACTTTTGAAAATAAGTCACAAAAGACTTTCCCAATTAAATAAAAAGTGTTATATTAGCACTATAATAATAACAACAACTTAAAATAAATATATGTCTAAAACAAAACAGCCTAGCTACCGTGAATTATCAGAAAACTTTGTTAATTCTAAATCTGAACAAGATTATACAAAATTATACCAAAGAGTAAAACCAGGACTTAGAAACTATATTGCAAATGTAGTTAAAGACGGTGATGCTACAGACGATATTTTAACAAACACACTGACTAAGTTATGGACTAAGATTGATCAATATGATCCAAGCTATCAAATTACAACATGGCTATATCGTATTGCATTCAATGAATGTTTAGGTTGGATACGCCAGAGGAATTCTAAATATAGCATTGATGCTATGAAAGAATTTGGTATTGAATTGTCTGAACAACATGGACATACATCTGCTAAGGATCTATTAATCGAGTCTGAATACAAATCAGAACAAGATTGGTTAGATGAAGATCAAGACCTTACAGATAGATATGAATTAGCTTTGACGAACATAAACAGTTTGAAGCCAATGTATAAAACTATTATTGAAGATCGATTAATTAACAACATGAAGTATGAAGATATTGCAACAAAACATAAGCTTCCATTGCAGACTATAAAGAATCGTATTAGAAGAGGAAAAACGATCATCGCAGAGAATATGGGATATTAATTGAAAATAAACCTAGAAATTGTGAAACTTTTAAAAAGTTAATGATATATAGACTATAAATTAAATAAACACTAATTAACACTAACAATGCTAACACTACATAGACATAATACAAATGAACAATTCGGATCTAATCCGACGGTTCAGATTTGTGGCTTATATTTTAGCAAGTCTATATGGAACTCGGATTTATGCGGTTCTTTTGAAAACAAAATGTTAGTATGATTTAATTAAATTAATATAACTATCTATTCAAAAGGACCTCTCTTCACAGATTGGTCCTTTTTCTTTTTGGTTAATATCGGAATTGTTCGCAACTTCAGTAAAAATATTTAAAAAAGGTTTTTAGTTTAAAAGTTTTGTGGTACATTTACATTGTAAATTAAAACAAAGTGTTCTTTGACATATTGGTAATGAAATTGTCCCTTGGTGTAATTGGCAACACGTCTCGTTTTGATCGAGAAGAGCGTAGGTTCGAACCCTGCAGGGACAACAACAAAGATTCTGAAATATGGATCTTTAAAACTAGGTGTAGGAAAGTTGGTATTCCGCTTGCTTTGGGAGCAAGAGATCGTAGGTTCGAGTCCTACCACTTAGACAATGGTCTATTAGTGAAGTGGCTATCATATCTGCCTGTCACGCAGAAGTAGAGGGATCGAAACCCTCATAGACCGCAATTAAATTGCGAATGTAGCATAGTGGTTAATGTTCTAGGCTTCCACCCTTGAGACGAGAGTTCGATTCTCTCCATTCGCTCATTTCTAGTTTATAGGTCGTTCTGTCCTCGAGTTCTATCCAAAAACTCAAAAAAAGGCAAGGACCTCTAGCACAATTGGTTAGTGCACTTCGCTCATAACGAAAAGGTTGATGGTTCGAATCCATCGGGGTCCACTGCAATTAATTGTTCGTAACTTTAATAAAATAAGTTACTTAAAGTTTTTTATATCAATTAAAAGTGTTATATTTACTTATAACAAATAAGAGACTGTATTGATTACCGGTTACAAGCTTTGGTTCTTAACCCACCATTCACGTGGGGTTCTTAATTGAATTGAACAAACCGGGACGCTTTCATAAACGCATCCAAACGGGCAGTAGGGGATGATGAAAAGAAATAAATCGTACAATAAGCAAGAAATAGTCAACTTAAGATAAGGCTAAAGTAATGTATGAAAAGAATATCCGAAAGGAAAATAACGAAGCTCAGCGGTATCAATCAAACGCCTCCACGTGGCGATACTGGAAATTGGTTATGAACCTCGGCCGAGGAAAGCAACCAAAACTAAGTTTGAATAATGGTAACATGAAGAATGTGGTTCGAGTCCACACCCGTAATAGCCAAAGGGTTGAAGCATTGAGGATGATGCGTAAGTTATAACAGATCTGCAGATCTAGAAGTGGTCGGTGAAAGCTGTACAGTACAAGCATAAGGTTCGAATCCTTACACTTCACTATTGACTTCTTAGCTCAGTTGGCTAGAGCACCTCACTTTTAATGAGGGAGTCCCGAGTTCGAGTCTCGGAGAGGTCACAATATGCGTTTGTGGTGGAATTGGTAGACACGCTAGATTTAGGATCTAGTGTCGCAAGATGTGAGAGTTCGAGTCTCTCCAGACGTACAAATTTGGGATGTGAAAGCCGTTCGGATACGGCAGCGAGACTGTAAATCTCGTCCTAACGGGAGTGGTTCGAGTCCACCGCAGCCCACAATTGGTACTATAGCTCAGTTGGTAGAGCACCAGATTGAAGCTCTGGGTGTCGTTGGTTCGAGTCCAACTATCATCTCAATAAAAGTTTTAAAATAATGTAAACTTTTACGATTATCAGTGTATAATAAAAGTAAATTGAAAAGATCTTTGACGTATTGGTAATAAAAAATAAGGTTCCTTACAGCAAACAAACTCTATAAGGAAACTGCTATCGCAAGATGTGTAGGTTCAAGTCCTACCTCCCTAACAAAATTAATACAAAATTAGGGAGTGGTGGAATTGGTAGACACGGCAGTCAGAAACAATAGGAACCTGTTAGTATACTCGGGTGGTGGAATTGGTAGACACGTCAGACTTAAAATCTGATGCCCCTTAGGCGTGCGGGTTCGATTCCCGCCCCGAGTACTTTTATAAGAGAAGCAAGTGAAGCTGATTAAATTGAGATCAAGGTAAAGGTTAACCTCTCATTCATGCAGTAACCTCGAAAGACCCGAAGCTTCTCTTATTTTAATTGGATCAGTAGTTCAACTGGATAGAATACAGCACTTCTAATGCTGTGGTTACAGGTTCGAATCCTGTCTGGTTCACATATAAGAATTAGGATGCATGCAGCAACCAAAACCAACTTTATTTAGAAAAGCAAAACTGCATCCTGTTATTTAAAAAGTGTCTTGCTCCGCTCTGAAGAAATTCAACGACAAGGTCTCGGTAGACAAAATGCATTTGATTCTACCCAAAATGCCTCTTTAGCTCAGTTGGTAGAGCAGCTCACTTGTAATGAGCAGGTCATCCGTTCGAGTCGGATAAGAGGCTCTAATTTAATAGATTGCAAAATAGTAAATAAGCTGACGGGCCAGACAATATAGCTGGAACATATAACCGGACTTATCGCTAGAATGAGAGATAGACTCATTGATCATTAAAATTAATGGAGAGTATTGAGGCTAATACCCATAGGATGCTCCATATATTTAATAGTAAACCTTTCACCGAGGAAACCCTTTAAAACAGATTCACAACTGCAGAGGTCGTTAGGTTGGGCAATATGAAATGTGAGTATTGCCCACTATTAAATTTATTGAAACTTTTTATACATTTGTTATAGGATATATAAGAGTTCAAAAGAACTCGGCAAGTAGAACTGATGGCTGCCTAATAATGCCACTACCTTTGAATTTTCAGTTGACTGATGGAACTAGACATCATACTATCAAGGACTTAGATACCTTGGGACTTGCAATGAGTCCTTAAACATTGTTGGCAACAACCACTCGAGCCAATATCCCATAAACGAGAGTGGTCTGAGGAATAAAGACAGGTAATAGAGTCTCCCAGTAATTTGACTTTGTTTTATGTGGTAAGACACTAATGCGTTTAATTGAAAGAAAAGAAACCGTTAAAATCTAGTTTAAAAATTCTAATTTAAATGCAAATGCTTTATGGTCCTGGTTTCGGCCAGGATCATAGACATTTGTTAATTATAGAACAAACAAAAAGTAATTAATATAATGCAGAGTAACAACAGTAACGGCACAAGCCAAGTAGAAAGTACAAGAAACACATTTAATAAAAATGTTTCTAATTTAAAAATGTTAGGAAGTTCTAGAAGAATCCAATGGGATAGTAAAAGAAGACACCGAGCAATTTAAAACAAAGTGAACAGTACTTTAAATACTTCCCATAAGAACAGTGTCCCAGTTAAAGTCTTTTGCGAGAATATTCGTTATAAAGGATATTCTCTTTTGATCGATTAGCTTAGGGGAAAAGCGATCGGGGAGCAATTCCCGATAGATGATAGGTTCGAGTCCTATATTGATCACATATCGCGGGGTAGAGCAGTGGCAGCTCGTTGGGCTCATAATCCAAAGGTCGGAGGTTCGAATCCTTCCCCCGCTACTTTGTATGGTAGTAGAAATTAAAGGACTTAACACGCAGTCAGTTCCCTGTGCTACCATATTTTTAAAAGAAAATCAGCCTGATTCCGATGCATAGGATAGGGAACGAAGCCCACGGATGACGGGTTTACTTAATATTAAACCTCAACTACTTTCGAGTTTGTTGAATTGTTAAGTAGATTGTCGCGGATGCCGGTCGAATCGTGAGTCGGATTAGTTGGTAACTCTAAGGTGTACTAAAAGTTACGATGGAGGATTGGACAATGGTTGTCAAACTGTCTTGAAAACAGTCGGGTGTTAAAGCTTTGCAGGTTCGAACCCTGTGTCCTCCGCTAAAAATACGGGCTACTTTATTACCAATATAGAAAGAATAATACATAATACAATGAAAGCACATGTAATTTATTTAAGCGGTGATGAATTCTCTGTAAAAATGACAAAGGACGCAGTCGCATCTCTTGAGAAATTCAATATCGAATATGAATTGTTTGATGGTGTATTGGGTAGAGAAGGCATTAGCGTTCTAGAATCATTTGGTGCAAAACCATCTGTATATGTTAAACGACACGAATGGACTAATGGTACTATAGGATGTTTAGCAAGTCATTATATATTATGGGATAAATGTTCAAAGCAAGATGAACCATTTCTAATAATAGAACAGGACGGCATTCTTATTAGAGATCCAAGAGACTTATTACCAGATATTAAAAAGGTGTGTCATTTAGATGCGTATCTTCCTTTTGATAATCTAATAAAAACAAAAGGTTACAATCATTTTGATGTATATAACACTAATCTCAATAATTGTGTACCAGGTGTATCACAGCACCCTGAAAATGTATTTTATGATAACTCAACCAAAACAGGTTCCACATTTAGAGGAACGTACGGATATATTATAACACCAGATGGTGCTAAAGATATTTTAAATTTTATTACCAATCATGGTGCATTTCCTTCTGATAGATGTTTATGTACAAACGCTACACATTTACAAAAAGCCAATAGTTCATACGTTAGATTAAATCCATTTTTTGAAAATTTAAACATACAACGAAAATACTCTTCACGTTAAATTTAAGATCATTCTAGATATATAAGAATATAGTACACAAGTACACTAAAAATATTAAATATATTATGAAATCAAAAATAATCAACTGGATTAAGGGTTTACTTAATGATGAAAAAGGTAATCCATCATCTAAAAGAATAATGGGCTTAGTAGCGGGTTTTTCTTTGTGTATTACAATGATAGCAAATAGTTTCACAGATATCTCAGTAGCACCATCAACACCATTAGTTAACGCAGTTGCTGCTTTAGCATTTGGAGCATTAGGTTTAACATCTATTGATAAAATATGGAATAACAAGAAAGATCAAGAATAATCTCAAATATTACAATTAACTAAAAAGGACCTTACGGTCCTTTTTCTTGTTTAGGGATATAAGATATATATTAAAATACAATAAATCAATTATGGAAAATCAAGGAGAAGCTAGCAATACAGGAGCATCTGCTGATGCAAATATGGGAACTGAGGTAACCGATTCATCGGCAAGTGCTGGAATTAACGCAAGTGCAGAAGCAAACGCTAATATAGAAAACGAAGAAACTATCGGTGATGTAACATTAACACAAGAAGCACATGCAGAAGTTGAAGCACATGCAGAAGCAGAATCATCTGCAGGATTTGATGGTAAAAATGCAACCGTTGATGCTCACGCAGAAGTTGGAGTATCGGCAGAAGTTGGAGTATCTAATACAGTAGAATCTGGTGGTGTAACTAATACAACTGAAGCTCATGTTGGAGCAGACGCTGATGCATATGTTGGAGCAAGTGGACAAGTTGGAGAAGACGGAGCAGAAGGACATGCTGGAGCAATGGCCGGAGCATCTGTTAACGCTGGGGTTTCAAATGGTACTTATGATGAAGATGGAAACGGCGCAGAAGCCAGCGCTGGAGTTTCAGCTGGAGCACAAGTTGGTGGTGAAGTTGGAGGCGGAGCTACAATGGATGACGGTGTTGCAACAATTGGTGTTGATGGTAAAGTAGCACTTCTAGTAGGAGTTGATGTAGATCTTTCAGTAAGTGTAGATACTAAACCTACACAAGAAGAAATAAATAAGAAAGCAATAGAAGCAGCTGATGCTTTATTAGCTACACAAGAAGCTGCGAGAGTTGCAAAGGCAACTCAAGATGCAGAGGACGAAGCATCACGATTAGCAAAAGAAGCACAAGATGCTGCAACTGCTGCACAATTAGCAAAGGCAACTCAAGATGCCGCAAACGCTGCCCAATCAAAATTAGATGATTTGGAACATAAAGCAAAGAAAAGTAAAGCTAATCCTAAAAACTGGTTTTAAATTATGGAAAAGGAAAAGAATTCTCATTTCTTACAGATAGTAAAAAGAATGCTTATTGGTAGAATTGTCATTACATCAGTTGTAATACTTTCTTTCATGGGTGTTATATTTGGAATTGGACATGCAATGCATACAGATACTGAAATATCGGGCGAATGGAAAGAGATCTTATTATTAATGTTAGGAGCTTTGATTGGATCGTTTGGTAAAGTAATTGATCACTGGTTTAAAGATAGTGATAAAGACAAACAATTAATAGACAAGATATCTGAGTTAGATAAAAAACAAAATAATGAATTATGATTTTAAAAATTAAATCTAGAGGACATGAAGTTAAAGAATTACAAGAGTTCTTGGGCCTGGATGCAGATGGTATCTTTGGTAGAGGAACAGAAACTGCTATTAAAAACTGGCAATTCAAGAATGGTCTTATTGCTGATGGTATTGTGGGTCCTGCCACTTGGGATGCTATGGGTTTGGCTACTACTGACGCTTCGGAGAAAGTATACACAACCGAAAACGGTTTAATAGTAAACAAACATTTTTTACCAATCGGTGAATATAAACAAGGACCAATTAAACCAGAATATATGTTTTTACATCATACTGCAGGTTGGCAAAATCCTTATAATGCAATTGATCAATGGGGTAGAGATTCTCGTGGAGCAGTAGCAACAGAATTTATATTAGGAGGTTCATCTGTCAAAGGAAACAATGACGAACATGATGGTACATTAGTGCAAGCATTTCCAGAAGGAAATTATGGTTGGCACTTAGGTAAGAATGGATCTCAACATATGCATGTTAATTCAGTAGCAATTGAAGTTTGCAATTTCGGTTATATTAAAAACGGAAAGACATATGCAGGAACAACTGTAGCAGGATCAGAAATAGTTACATTAGCAAAACCGTTTAAAGGATTTAAAACATGGCATAGATATTCCAATGCACAAATAGAAGCATTGAGATTATGGATATTATGGATTGGAGAAAGAGACAGTATTGATATTACAGAAGGTTTACCTAAATGGATCAAAGAAAGTGGTGCAGCAGCATTCGAATGGAATGAGGACGCATATTACGGAAAGGTTAAAGGTATACTTACACATACAAATATTAGAAAGGACAAATACGATATGTTCCCACAACAAGAATTATTAGATATGTTAGTGAGTTTGTAAATTGTTCGTAACTTTTATTAAAATAATTAGCCATACATTTTTTTGTATGGCTTTTTTTTGTTATATTAGCAGTATAATAAAAACAAATAAAAATAAAACAACATGAAAAATCCAAAAATTTACAAACACGGCATCGAGATTACAAAACCTTGGTCTAAAGAGATGTACTCTTACAATGAAGTTGTAAAAGACAAAATGATTGAAGATGTTAAATCTTCTATTAATTTTTTGAATGACGAAGCAACCGCTAAAAAGTTAGCAAAGATCATTAATCCTTATAGATACGGTGAAGGTTACAATCTTGAAAGTATGAGGTCTGACATGTTGAAGAACGCAACAAACTTTGAAAGTTATTGGTTGGCAGAAATATGGGAAGATCTTATTATGGCAGATTTTGTACTACCTAATTTTGGCGAAGGCAATGATGTTTATCATATTATCGGATTTGAATCTAAAGAAGAAATATTAGAACTACGTAAACAATTTTCGAAATAATGAGTAAAGTAATATACATGGAACAAACCATATCTGAGATAGCAAGGCTTACAGCAGATAAACCTGAAATATTCCAAGCACTATTAAAATCAGGTGAAGTTAGAGAAACAAAAACAGGTGCGAAATATTTAGTCATTGAAACTGAAACAAACGAAATATAATTCATATAAATCAAAACAAACATTATGGGATTTTTTAATAATATAGTAAGTGCAGTAGTAAAAACGGTAATTATACCAGTTGCTATTGTAAAAGATGTGGCAAACGTTGCCATGAATGAAGAAGTAGATGCTACTAAAAATCATCTAGAATCAATTGCCGACGATATAGAAGATGCATTCGATGACATCACATAAATAACTGAAACAAAACAAAGTACGTTAGTATAAATCAAGAACATACAAAAACAAGTCAAATGAAATTAGTAGATGCAATTCGTCAAGATGATGTCGTAACAGAAAATGGTATGGCAACAAACTCAACTTCTTTAAATACAGTTGTTGATTTATTCTTTAATATCGGAGCAATGAGAGGCCAAGATAAAGCTAGACTTATTAGTCAATTTTCTTTGGCGTTTAATACTGATCCATTAAGAGCAATGAAGATATTGTTTTGGGCAAGAGATGTTAGAGGTGGTGCTGGTGAAAGACAGATCTTTAAAGATATTGTACTTTATTTAGCAGAAAATCATACTGCAGCAATTGAAGGAAACTTAAACCTTATTTCAGAATTTGGAAGATGGGATGACTTGTTAGTATTTGAAGGAACTAAATTAGAAACTAAAGCATTTATATTAATAGCAGAAGCAATAGAAGATAAGAATGGTTTATGTGCTAAATGGATGCCACGTAAAGGTGCAACAGCTGCAAAGCTTAGAAACTTTATGGGCATGACACCAAAGCAATACCGTAAAACTATTGTTGGATTAACACAAGTTGTTGAAACATTAATGTGTGCTAAAGAATGGGAAGCTATTGAATTCTCTAAGTTGCCATCTGTGGCAAGTGCTAGATATCAAAAAGCTTTTTGGAAGAATGCACCAATTGGATATGAAAACTATGTGAATGCTCTTAAGAAAGGCGAAGCAACAATTAATGCAGGTGCAGTTTATCCTTATGACATCACTAAGTCTTTACATAGAGGTGATAAAGATGTAGCAAGCGCACAATGGAAAGCTCTACCTAATTTCTTAGAAGGAGCAACTGAAATGATTTTACCGATGGTAGATACTTCAGGATCAATGTCATGCGCAGCAGGAAACAATGCAAATGTAACTTGTATGGATGTTGCAATCTCATTAGGACTTTATATTTCTGAGAGAAATGAAGGACCATTCCAAGATTCTTTCTTAACATTTAGCGGTTCACCTGAATTACAATATTTAAAGGGAGATTTATACGATAGATTTCAACAAATGAATAGATCTGATTGGGGAATGAATACCAATATAGAAGCCGCATTCATGAAAGTATTAGATCAAGCAGTGAAACATGAAGTTAAAGCAGATCAAATGCCAGATAAAATAATGATATTATCAGATATGCAATTTGATGAAGCAACAAGTACTAGATCATGGGGAAGCAGAGGAAATACTAACGAATGGAACCCAACCGCACAGCAAATGATTGAAAAATTATACAGTGATGTAGGTTATAAGATTCCTAAGATTATTTACTGGAACCTTAATTCTAGACACGGTGATGTACCAGTTGCCTTTGATAAAATGGGAACTGCATTAGTAAGTGGTTTCTCTCCAGCAATCTTAAAGTCACTTTTAGGTGGAGATGATTTTACACCATTATCAATAATGGACAAGACAATTATGAATGAAAGATATTCTGATATAACTATTTAAAACAAAAAACATGGGAAAATACGTAAATCAAATTAACGGAGTTGAACTAGGAAGTTCATTCGATTCAAAATGTGAAAAGCTACTAGAAATGGGAGCAACCCAAGTAACAGATTCTAAATTTATGGACAATATGATATGTGTTGTAGATAATGGATTTTTTGCAGCGGCAGCGTATGCATATTCTGAATCTGAATATACAGAGTTTAAATCACCAGATGGTCGACCTAAGAAATGGTTCACATTAGAGAATGTCTCAGAGTACGCACAATAAAACAAGATATATAATAAAAGAAATAAGGTTTCTTACAGCAACTTACAAGCAATTATAAATAGCCAAAAATGAAACCTGCAAAGGAACGGTTCAGCAAACCATAACTATACACAGAAAGCCAATAATGTCCACTAAGAAAGCTTCGGCTAATTACAGACACGGCAAATGGAACGTCTAACCAGTATAAAAAAATCTGACAATGTCAACTTCTCATTAAGGTGAAGAAATAACGCTGAAGTACAGTAGGCCAATAGTTATTGAAGCTAAGACAATAAAAGAGATATAGCTGCAGAGCCGAATGAATACTAACAACGTTCCTGTTAAACATTAGAATCCTGGTGAAATTGTTAATAACTTTTTAGCCAGGATTTTTTTATGTCATATATTTTAGTTATATTTACATATACAAAACTACGCAAGATGATAAACAACTTAGAAATAATCAAACCATTATTAAACTTCGATAAAGAAGGAGACTTTTATATGCTTTATGTTTTTAAACGTAAAAAGGATCAACCAATCGGAGAACGCGATAATCACCAATCAGTAAGAACAATTAAAACTTATTGTATTGAAAGCATAGAACATCTTGAAAAGAGATATGACGAGATCATGCAATTGTGTGAGATGTTTAAAGCTAGAGGATATATTCATGTACAAAAACAAAATCATTTCGATGTGAGTTTAAATATGATGGTTACTTTAGCACAAAGAATACAAGATGGAAATCATAAACAAAAGGGTTTATTTGATTCTACTGTCGGTAGACTTAATACTAGAGAGAAAAGATGGATCATAGATCTTGATGATGTTACTGAGGTTTCACCAATGATGGTTGCATATATTGAATATCAATGTAAACCAATTACTGAAGTTGAATTTGATGATGTAGGAATTCCAATAGGATATAAAGTTGGACCTAAGATCGAGTCAGTTATACCAACTAAAAGTGGTTTTCATTTGATCACATCTAGATTCGATGTAATGAAATTCAAAGAGAACTATCCAGACATCGACATACAAAAGAAAAATCCCACGCTACTTTTTTATCCAGATTCGTTAGGATAATTAAAACTTTTTGAAAATAAACAGCATAATATTTTTTTATGTCATATATATGTCGTATATTAGTAGTATAAATTAAAACAAGACAATCATGAGTAATTATTTACAAACAATACAGGAATTCGTTACAGCATCGAATTCAACAAATTCAAATACTGATAAGTTAAATGTTCTTAGAGAGTATGCTGATAATGAAGATGTGCAGAAAGCACTTAACCATACATATGATACTTTCAAACAATATGGCGTAACTTCTGATAATTGTAAAAAGAATTCAAATCTAATAAAATATGGATACACCAATCTGTTTGATTTGTTACGAGATCTAAATGCTAGATTTCTTACAGGACATGAGGCTATAAGTTATATTAATGGATTCGTAGAGGCTAATAAGAGTCACGCTGATCTGATCTTTAGTATTCTTGATAGAAACCTTAAGACACGTTCTACTGCCTCTACAATCAACAAGGTGATACCTGGATTGATACCAACATTCGATGTTGCATTAGCTAATTCATATGATGAGAAGATGGCAAAGAAAGTTGATTGGAATGATGGTTGGTATTTGTCAAGAAAATTAGATGGCGTAAGATGTATATGTATGATCAACGAAGAAGGCGATATTAATTTTTATAGTAGAGCCGGAAAAGACTTCATAACATTAGACGCATTGAAGCCTTCAATTAAAAAGTTAGGATTATCTAATATGATTTTAGATGGTGAGATTTGTATGACTGATGCTGATGGAAATGAAGATTTTCAAGGAATCATTAAAGAGATCAAACGAAAGAATCATACAATTGAAACTCCAAAATTCTTTATATTTGATATGTTAACTATGAAAGAATTTACAGATAAAGTTTCTGATACATTATTCTTTGAAAGAATATTAAATGCAAACAACGCTATAACAGAAGATGAATTTATTCAAGTACTTCCTCAAATAGAAGCAGACGATGATAATTTAGCATCATTTATGGAAACTGTTAAAGAAGAAGGTTGGGAAGGTTTAATGCTCCGTAAGAATACAACATATAAAGGAAAGCGAAGTAAAGATGTTCTTAAAGTTAAGAAATTCCATGATGCTGAATATATTGTTGTAGATATTGAAAATGCAATAAACAGAGTTATCGTTGATGAATTAGAAGTTGAAGAAATGATGATGAAGAATGTAGTAATAGAACACAAAGGAAATAGAGTTAGTGTAGGAAGCGGATTCTCACATGAACAGAGACGACATTACTTTTTAAATCCTAATGATATTGTAGGTAAACAAATATGTGTACAATATTTCGAAGAAACTTTAAATGAAAGAGGGACCAACTCATTGAGATTCCCTACAGTTAAAGCTGTTTATGAAACAAAACGAAACTTTTAATTATAAAGGAATATGGAATTTAAGTTACCATTAGATTACGATAAACTATCTGGAAAGAATAGAAGGTTAGTTAGAGAACAATACACAAAGGAACAAAACGGTAAATGTTATTACTGTAAAGAAGATTTGGATAAAAAGCCACCAAAGGAAATTACTGATTTAGAAATCAATTTAAAGTTATTTCCACCAGGTATGTTAAGAAATCCAATACACTTACAACATGATCATTATACTGGCATGACAGAAGGATCAGTTCATGCTTATTGTAATTGTGTTATGTGGCAATATAAAGGTAAATAAAAATATAAAATTATGAGACTATTTAGAGGTAAAAAATACAAGATGATACACACAAGAGACATTAGTCTTGGTGATATACGTGCTATGTTTTTTCCAAGAACATTTGCTGAAAAATACAGATATCTTGGAACTAGTATATGGAACGAAGAAAGTCCTGCATTTAAAGCATTGTTTCCATTAGTACTTGCATTAGATTATGAAGCAAAGCCGAAATATTGTCCGAGATGGTTTTTACGATTCTTGCATTTATTCGGTTCTGATAATTCTATTGTTAGAGTTCGGAATCGCAAGTTACATGATCTAGAAAATAAACTAACTAAAGGTATTATGTTTATTGATTGGAAAACTAAATGGTCAGATTACGATTTAAGAATTTCAATACATGCACCATCTCACTTAAACGATTTAGCATCTGCTATTGAAAACAAATTCTACAAAGATGGTAGATGTAAAGAATTAGTAGAGCAGATCAAAGAACTAGATCCTGAAGCTTCCATTATGTGGGGTAGTATCGATAGATTTGAAAAGCAATTAGAAGAATTAGAAGCCCTCACAATTATTAAAAATAAGTCAAAGTAAGAAAGCTCGTACTGACTCTTAACTGAGAGGTACATGTATACTAGAAGGCTGGTGAAGCTCCAGAAGACTTATTTTTATTTTCACACTTATAGTTCAATTGGATAGAACACTCGGCTACGAACCGAGAGATATGAGTTCGACTCTTATTAGGTGTACAACTTCAAATTAAAGAAAAAAATAGGTGGGCGTAATGAGGGATGGTCCCGAATCCTGTCAAATGGTTGTCTAATCCGTCTAGAACGGTATCCGGTTCGAGTCCGGCCCTATTTCTAAAATTAAATAAAAAATAAACGCATAAAAGCTTTTTTATGTCAATAATAATGGTTATATTAGCCTTATAATTAAAACAGAAACAAAATGGATAAAATCAAATGTTTAAAGTTCCCTAAGATTGAGCAATACAGAAATGTAGTAAGTGCAATCAATAGAAGTTATTCATACGTAGGTCTTGATGAAAATGGAGATGCTATTTATGATCAACTTAAACCAAAACCTACGATTAAATTCAAAGGTACAGTAAAGTTACATGGAACAAATGCAGGAATTAGTTATAATGACAAGTTTGGTGTATGGACACAATCAAGAAACAACTCATTTGATTTAGATACTAATGCAGATTCTCACATGGGATTCTCATTCTTTGTTAAATCCAACATGGATTATTGGGAAACTGAATTCAAAGACTTTGCATACATCCACAATATTGATACAACCAAGTTTTGTATTTCAATCTTTGGTGAATGGGCAGGAAAGGGAATTCAAAAAGGTGTTGGTATTTCTGAAATTGAAAAATCATTCTTTATCTTTGGTATTAAAGTATCAAATCCAGATGACGAAGATTTTGTATCTCAATGGTATGATTATAGTAATATTCACGCACCTGAATTGAAGGTTTATAATATGACAGATTTTCCAACATGGGAAATTGAAATTGATTTTAATGATCCATCAAGAATCTCAAATAAGTTGAGTGAATTGACATTAGCTATTGAAGAAGAATGTCCTGTCGCTAAACATTTCGGTAAATCAGGAATTGGTGAAGGCGTTGTATGGGAAACTAATTACAATGGAACTAATCACAGATTTAAAGTAAAAGGTGAAAAGCATTCAGTATCTAAAGTTAAGACATTAGCTCCGGTTGATGTAGAGAAATTAGATAGTGTTAACGAATTCGTTGAATATGCAATGACCAGAAACAGATTCAACCAAGCTTTAGGTGAAGTGTTTAATAGTCCAGTTGAATATGATGTGAAGAAAACCGGAGATCTTTTAAGATGGTTGATTAACGATATCATGAATGAAGAAATTGATGTTATGACAGAAAACGGATTAACACCAAAGGATACTAACAAATATATTTCAGTGAAAGCGAAGAACATGTTTTTTGCTGAATTACAAAACGTATAATTATGAACAAATCAGAACAAATAAACACAGACTTTATCACAGCGATGAAGGAAAGAAATACAATCAAAAAAACATTCTTAGGATTACTTAAGAGCGAGATTAAAAATAACGAAGGTCGTGGCATAGAAGCATCAGATGTTAATGTTACTAAAGTCGTTGTTAAAATGAATAAGAGTTTGAAAGAAGTTTTAGACGCTGGAAACAAAGACGCTATTATTGAAATAGAATGGTTACTACCATATATGCCAAAAACAATGTCAATTGAAAAGATTAGAGAAGAAGTACAGATTTTAATTGATGGTGGTGCTAAAAATATTGGAATGGTAATGGGACAATTCAATAAGAAGTTTGCAAGTAGCGAAGAAAAAGCAGATAACAATGAAGTTAAGAACGCTGCACAAGAATTAATGAGTATAAATTAGATAGAATTATTAAACTAAATATTATGAATTACGATAAATTAAAAACTGATGAGTTAGTAGAAATAGTAGTTACCAAGACTGGACTACCTTTACCTACATATGACTATAATAATTACAGAAAGTATATTACTGTTGTACCTGAGAATATACCTTTTGGTGATGGTGTAACTGGTATAGAGAATGCTGATATGCACGATACTTTTAGAGAGGGATGTATAAGGCTAATTAATTGGTATAGTAAAGAAATAAGTAAAATATAATAAATTATGAAAAAGTTTAAAAAGACAGTAACAGAAATTAACAATGGAGCAAAATGCCCGTTACCATTACAAGTTATACCTAATTATATGGGTATAAATTTATGTTCAGTAGAATCAGTTAGTTGGAGTGAGTTAGAAGATGGGCAAATTGATGAACTAACAATAGAGTTTATTCCTGAAGTTAAAGAATCTTAATTGTTCGTAACTTTTGAAAATAAAGCCCAAAAAGCTTTTTTTATTCAAATAAAATTGTTATATTTACTTATAATTAAAAACTAACATACAATTATTATGAAAGAAACACTAAGAGACCGATTATTATCTGAAATCACTAGAATTGATGCCAGAATAAAACAATTAGAAAAACACGTTACAGAATATAAGGATGATGCAGATTATGAAAACGCAATGAAATGTGACATCAGAATGAGGATGCTTATAGTAGTATCGGGCAACTTAAATGCAATATTATAATAATTAAAAACAACAACATGAGAAAATCAATATTTGGATTAGTAGTATTAGCATTCGCACTTTCAATAGCATATACGGTTGCTATGTATGGAAACAAGCAAACAGTTACAGTAAAGGTAACAGACAAAGAACGTATTGTTCAAATGTCAGATGGAACATCAAATTCCTATTATTTAATATACACAAATGAAGGAACGTATAAGTTAGATGATAATTTAATTTATGGTAACTTTAGAAGTTCAGATTGGTATGGTAAAATCAAAAGAGATTCAACATATACATTTGATCTTATTGGATATAGAATTGGGTTTTCAAGTACTTATCAAGAAATAGTTAAATTTAAATAACATGAAGAAAATACTAGCAATTATTATATTATCATTGGGAATGTATGGATGTAGAGATACTCCGAGACAACCTCTTGAAAGAATAGAATCATTAAAGGTGATAGTAGCAAAAACAACTGAAACTATAAATGCTACATCATTGAGTAACGGATATACAACATATAAATTAGCATTCAATGACGGTTGGACATCAAAGACCTCTTTTGGTTTTTATAGTTGTTTACAAGTAGGCGATACTGTTAAATTTACTAAATTAAAAGATGATTCAGATTACTGGTTAAGAATGGAACCAATTTGTGAATAATAAACTGAATTGTTCGTAACTTTTGAAAATAAAGCACAACAAGCTTTTTTTATTCAAATAAAATTGGTATATTTACTTATAATTAAAAACGTAAAACTATGCAACATACAATTAAAGTCGGTTTTGATCCACAAACAAATTTGTACACATTCAAAACACCAGTAGATTATTCTATTAAGAATTTAGATGTTAACGGAAAGAACTTAGTAGATCCATTATTAGGCTACAAAGCTGGAACATTAATGATTACTTCAGAGAAGCCTGAAACTATCACATATAAATCTAGTAATAGAAAACATATTGGATACGACAACATTGAGGATCATTCTACTATTTCACCTAAAGAATATAACGAAACTATCGTATCGTTCAATAGAGAGTACGACGATGATAACGAGGAGCATGTTTATGTTGATTTAGAAACTGAAATCAAAGCAACTAGATTTATTAGAAATCATAAAAGAATTTATGATACAATTGAAACTGTTCATGATTTAGAGATTGAAATGGTTGAATATCCAGTAAGTGCATATACCGAGATTGTACCTTTATATTCAATGGATGCAAAGAACGTACTTGAAACCAAATGTACATATACTCCTAATTTAATGGAGTTACTTATGATTGAATTGGATAAGTACGGTATTGATAAAATGTCCATCAAAATTCCAACTCACTCTGGTATTAGATACGTACAAGAAAATAACAAATACATTACAGGTATTGAATCTTTTCAAAAATCATACGACAGACCTCTAATTGGAATGTATGTTGATTGCGTTGCAAAAATGAAAAAAACTAAGGAAGCATTAACAGAACTTATTAAATTTCACTTTGCTAAACAGTCTATTAATACATTGGACAAAACAACTGTCGGCAATTTATTAACAAGTTTAAGCATCTTACAAAACTCAGTATATGGTTTAGATATTAAAGTTAAGGATGAAAGTTCTAAGAGAGCTGTACAAACCAGAATTAATGAGTTAGTAACAGAATATACAAAATTGGCATAAACGGAATTGAAACAAAAAAGAAAGTCCTTGATATAAAATTAAAGGCATTAACAATAATAATTAAAAACAAAACAAAATGATTACAACAATTGGAGTATTACTTTTTATCGTAGGAATAACAACCTATATCCTAGGTAAAGTTGGAGCAAACAACAAAGAAAAAAACATCGTAGCAAAAAAGTACAACGAGGATCCTAACAGTTATGACAGGGACTTAAAAACAGAATTCGAATTCCCGGTTATATTTAGACCTATGGCTATTTTACCAATCGCGTTTTTCGTATTCTTATTTGGAATAGCAAATCCATTAAGTATTAACGATGCAGGAGAACGTACAATTATTCAGCCAATCAAAGGTGCGTTATGGACACAATTTAATCCAGGACTATATTACTCTGGTATTTTCAGTACAAAAACAGTATGGCCAAATAACTTTACAATTCAAGTAAGTCGTGAAGCAAACAAAAGTCCAGATGCCGATCTTTGGATATCAAGTAGCCCGAAAGATGGTACATTTAGTGAAGGTGATAATGCAGAATTAGAGCATACAGTTAAATGGGATTTACCAAATAGCACAGAGAAGATGATTGATTTACATATCACTTACAATAACTTTGAAAATTTAATGAGTACTACGTTGCTTTCTTATCAAAAGAAAATTGCATCATTTAGTACACAGAGAATGAGTTCAGAAGCACATTATTCTGGTGGTAAGTCACAATTAGATGAATACTTTCAAGATCAGTTAAGAAACGGTCAAGTACTATTAAATACATCGACTAAAACTCGTAAATTAGAAGACGGAAGTGAAGAAATGTATATTGATGTAACACCTAAAACCAACAAAGACGGTTCTATTAGACGTTCAATATCAGATATTCAAACATTCGACATCTTATCAACGTATACTTCTATGGATAATGTACATTATGTTGCAGAAATCGATATCAAATTAAAACAGAAGATTAAGTATGCAGCTGATAAAGCGAATTCTAAACAAGAGCTGATTGCGGCACAACAAGAAGAAGCAACTGCGATTGTTAAAGGTAGAAAGTTAATTGCCGAAAGAACAGCAGCAGAGGAAGCAGATGAAGTTGAAGCAGTTATTAGAGCAAGAAAGGATAAGTTGGTAGCTAAGGAAAAACTTGAAGAAGATAAGTACAAAGCAGCATCTACATTGGCACTAAAAGCAGCAGAAGCAAAAGGTGATAAACTTAAAGTTATGGCAGGACTTAGTCCATTAGAACAAGCTAGAATTAATAAAGAGACTGCAATTGGAGTTGCTAAAGCATTAGCTGGACCAAATGGTATTACATTCCCTAAAATTGTAGCTGGAGGTGGCGGAAGCAACGGAGGTTCAGGAGCATTACAAACATTAGAGTTGAAGATGTTAAATGATCTAGCTAACGATATGGCTAAACAAAAGAAGTAAACAACAAACCAATAAATTAATAAAAAGCCGGGCATTCGCTCGGCTTTTTTTGTTAGATAAATAATAAATGAAAGTATATGTTGCACCACCTAAGGGTGAACTTGAAAAGATTAAATACAAAGAATGGTTAGAATCTAATGATTTTGAATTAGTTTGGTTAGATCTTAGGTTTAAAAACATAGATGGACCTCTTATTTTATGCGGAGGTGCAGATATTGGTAAAAGACCAGATAGAGATGCAAATGAATTTAATTGGATCAAAATTGCACTAGAAAACAAACAGCCAATAATAGGAGTTTGCAGAGGCATGCAAGTATTGAATCTTTATTTTGGCGGAGAAGTCACAGATCTTAGTGACAGTATTGCAGATTACCATTTAAACGATGACTTCTCAAATGATAATGATCATAGCGAAAAAGAATCACAATTCCATTATGTTAAAAATCTAGACGATGAGTTGTTTGAAGTTAATTCAAGACATCATCAATGGTGCTCTAGAATAGCAGATAATTTTAAAACAACACACTTATCATTTGATGGTGGATATATTCCAGAAGCGTTCGAGGATGAAGATCTTAAGATACTCGCAGTACAATGGCATCCTGAACGGGAAGAATGTCCAATTGGAGTTAACATATTCAAGTACGTGAAACATTATTAATTAGCAGAGTATAATAACTATGGGATACTTTATAAGTGATGAGTTTAGGACAAATAAATTGAGTTTGACACCAGGTGGTTCAAACGTAGTTGTTAATTATGAAAATGGGGAAACTAAGGCATATGACAAAGTCAAAAACCCTAAGGCATATATAAATGCAATTGTTAAGACAAACAATACCATAGAATCAATATATGTCAATACTGAATTGTTTTGGCAAAAAACCAAATAAAATGTATAGTCAATCAATAGAAAATTCATATCAACTTATATCAGGTAATGCAACACTAGAACAACTTTTAGTGTATTTGAGTTTTATTGTTATAGAAGACGGGCAAGAATTTCCAGAAGACATGATGCCAGTATTTTTTATAGAACCAGACAAATCACCCACAATTGAAGATATAAATGAGATGATTGGATATTTTGAAACACAAGAAGAATACGAAAAATGTCAATACCTTAAAGACTTCAAATTAAAACTAAACTAAATTGTTCGTAACTTTTAGAAATTAAACAGCCATATATTTTTTTATATGGCTTTTTTTTGTTATATTAGTAGTATAATTAAAAGCAATCAAGATATGTCAAACACAAAACCAGAAGTTATCGTAAGAATGAATGAACAATTAGATCTATTATTAGGATCTAAAGAATCTGTTCAATATACAGAACAAGAGAAGTTTAATAGATTTGAAAAAATCATGAACACTCAAGAATATCTTACTCAAGAAGAGTATGATTTTTGTTTTGAATGGGACAAGAGTATTAGAACAGATACCTCTTATATTGGGGATTATTCTAAATTAGGTGTTTACTTAAACTTAAGAGTTTATTCTGAACATGATACTTATGATGGTGATGACTGTAATAACTAAAAATATGAAAACTTATACATTCCCATTAGATAAAGGACTAGGATCAGTATTTGGTATAGCTAAAACTATATCAGGTACTTATGTATGCCCCGGTTGGCACCTGGTTCCAGATGGTACTACTAGAGAGCAGATCAGATTCAGTGGAGTAGTTAATACGTCCAAAAAACAACTATCACCAGAACCACCCAAAGTGATCCAAACTAAAAGAAAGTGGCAAGCAAATGGATCTAAAGAAGGCGTAGTATATCAAATCACTGAAGATAATAACGTATGGGATTGTACATGTCCTGCAAAGAATTTCTTTAGAGGTGACTGTAAACATATTAAAGCGAAAAAAAGTGAATTAAATTCACTCTAGATTTTTTTATGTCAAATATTATTTGTATATTAGTAGTATAAATTAAAACAAAACAATTATGAGCAATAAATTAAAAACACTCAAATGCATCGAACTGACCAGTCAGCAACAAGCTGACAACGGTACAGTATGCTTTCATGATCCAATTACACATTGTGATTATCTTTCTTATGAATCAGGTTATATTCGGAGAAGGTACTTAAAAAGATCATGGTATACTGGTAAATTAGTTGAAGTCATTTATCAATTAAATTCAAAACGTTTAGCGACAGAATTTGATTCTGATCAAACATACGCAGAACGAGTGTTGATCGATAATCCACAAGAGAGATTAGATCGCTTAGCAAAATCAGTAGTTAATTATCGTAAAACAGTTAAATCTTATAAAAACAACTAAAATGTCAATAAACGAAAAAAACCTAACACCAGCAGAACAACTAATTTTAAAAGAATTAAATACCAGAGCGCTACTTATAATAAAAGCAGAGAAGGTACTCAAATCGGCAAAGGTACCGATTGATCATAATATTTTATATGAATTGTCAGAAGACGATCTTATAGGACTTTGCGAAACATGGGATTTAGAAAATCAAAAAGAATTGAGAGATAAACATATGAACAATGAAACTAAAAAGCCAAAGTAGCATATAACAAAAGTATTCAATGTCAGAAAAGAATTAACCAGAAAACGAATATTATGAAACACAGAATAACAGCAATATCAGACACTCACACTAGACATAAATTAGTGGATCTTCCAGGTGGAGATACTTTAATCTTTGGAGGAGATCTTATGAATAGCGGTTATAGTGTTTATGAAATACACGACTTCTTACGATGGTTCATGTCTCAAGATTATGACAACCTTGTATTTATTGCAGGGAATCATGATAGAAGATTTGAAATAAATGCAGAAGATACTGCTGAGATCTTAAAAGAATACGAAGATCTTGTAACATACTTACAAGATAAAACATGTGTAATCTCTAATGAAGAAGGAGAAAGCTTTAGTATCTATGGAAGTCCATGGCAACCTGAATTTTACAGTTGGGCTTTTAATCTACCTAAAGGTGGACCTGGTCTAATGTCAAAATGGGAAGCTATTCCAACAGATACTGCAATATTAGTAACGCACGGACCTCCTCAAGGAATATTAGACATAAGTGGACCTCCATATAATGAAGGAAACTTAGGTTGTGCATTACTAAGAGAAAGAGTAGATTTGATCAAACCTAAAATTCACATCTTTGGACATATACACGGTTCTTATGGATATAAATTAGTTAATGGCACTCATTTTATTAATGCAAGTGTATTAAATGAAAAGTATGAACATACAAATATGCCATTAACATTTGATTGGGATAGTGAAACAAATACAATAGAATTCATATAACAGACAAATACAAACAACATGGCTACTGAAAATAAAAGATGGAACCCAAAAGATTGGCAAGGACGATCACGAAAACAGATTGAATCTCATTATACAATGGTCGACGGTGTATTTAAAATTGCCGTCGTATCTTTCATAATTTGGATGATATCTGAAATTATATAAATATTGTACAATGAGACCGAAACCTAAAAAAAGGCAAACAACAAAATCATTTATTGAAATGATAGTTAACGATTATCAATTTGATAAATTACATGAAAGTTATTTAGGGTTTATTAACCTAGATCCACAAGACACATCTGGACCAGATGGGAAAGATTACAGTAGCATAGCTACTCAAATTGCAATGAATCCAGATCAATTCGAATCCAAATTCAATGAACACGGATTGACTATTGGAATAGCACACGAAACAGAACTTATTATTGAAGAACTAAATTCATAAACATGACACAATTACTAGAGTACACTGAAGAAGTATTGGCAAAATATCCACAATTAAAACCAGACGTAGATGCGTTGATTCAATTATGTATTGATGAAATAGACGAAGGTGGATCAGAATCACACGAACAATCATTGTGTTGGTCAGATGTTTCCGAATTAGTTAAATCGCATGAGGCATCATTACTCTCTAGAAATATATGAGCAAAAAGCCAAAATTAGATAAATTTTATTATCACGAAATGTTGGACAGATTACATGTTATTCAGTCCATTATAGATGATCACCTTCAGCAGCATCCAGTAGCTAAAATAGAGACTGACATAAAAGATCTAATTAGCGAAGCACAAGACAAATTATCAGAAGCATATCAAATCATAGGAAGTAAACATTAATAGAAGACATGGAACCAGAAAAAGGTATATTTGAACAATGGACTGACGAGAGAGATGCTAAGTCATGGATTAGAAAAAAACTTGAGTTTATTCCATTATGGTGGTATCATGATGGTAGTAATATGCATAGGAATTTTGCAAGAGGAGTGAAGAATCTTATTTATTGGTTTCCTATCATATGGAAAGATCGTAACTGGGATTCTCATTATATCTTTGAGATCTTAAAACACAAATTGACAGCACAAGCAAATTATATTGCAGAGCAAGATAGACACACAAGGGCACAGAAAGATGCAAGAGATATGAGACTTTGCGTAAAGTTAATGCAATTAATTGATGATGAGTTTTATGAAGTAGAATACTCAGATTATCATAAAACAAAGAATTGGTTTGAACCAATAGATGATGGGACTGGCTCATCAACATGGGAATCTAGAGAACTAGAAGAAAACTTCGATGACTATTTCGCTAAATATCCATTGATCCATAAAAGAGTATTGAACGGTGAAGGACCTTTTGGTAAAAATGATACAGAAAAGAGTAAACAAGTTATCGCAATGAATATTGGAAACATTAACCAAGAAAGAGCTCATAAATTATTATTTAAAATAATGGAACGTAATATTCTTGGATGGTGGGATTAAAAATAAATTATAATGTTTAAAAACATATCAGGTATATTAGGTCAGATTACACCTAAACAAAGAATCATAGCGCTATTGATGTTACTGTTCACGACAGTATTAGTTCTTACAGGACCTCAATTAATTAATAGTTTGAGAACTGTACCAACAGAATATTTAGAGTTGGTAGATGTACAGAATAAAAAGATTCAAAGTTTATCGTCTCAAGTAATAAAACTAAATGAAGATGTTGTTGCACAGAGTAGACAATGTACTAATAGGATTCTAGAGAGAGAAAATGAAATTGCAATAATGGTTGGTGATTTAATTAGAGTAGAAGCTTCATCAAGACAGATGCAAAAGACAGATGATAATTCTAGAATGGAAACAATTAAAATATTACCAAATAACACAGTGATCGCAGGATTAAATGCAATATACACAGATTTAACAAAAAACAAAAACTAATATGATTTGGATTATAGTATGTTTAGTAGTAATAGCAAATGTGTTTATAATTGTAGAATGTATAAATGCTCCAGTATATGATGACAATGGACATCCAATAATAGAATTGAATATAGGAAGCTATGAGTTAGGTCAATTGGCAGGAGAAATCATTGAAATGAAATATCTACCAACGTTAGAAACAGATATGCTTAAAACATTTAATGTTGTTAAAGTTGATGATGATGAACTTATAGAAAATAAAAGACTTAATGATATACTAGATGATTCATACAGTTTCAATGGAGGATCTGGTGATTCAGCAACTGCACATAAAGATTGGATTGACCATGTCTATATACTAGCAGAGAAACATTTACCAGAGAAACTAGAATGTAAAATCAATAAGGTAAATCCTAAAAACATGGATTCGTTTAAAGATGGATTAAAGAATTACTTATGGAATACTGATCTGAGTTGGTATATGCCAGAAGATGATTTCTTTAAACCAAACCACAAATTAGCATGGTGTTCAACAATAGTATTAACAAGAACTAAACAATAACTAAAAACAAAAGATATGATATTATCAATTTCAGTACTAACAATAATTACCACAATTATTATATTGGGTATTGTAGAAAGCAACATACGAGATCGTGCAAATAAAAAGCTTGAACAAAGAATCAAGGAACTAAATGAGAAAGATAATATTATCTAACATGATATAATTATGGAAGGATTTGAAAACATAGAATTAGGATTAAAGAAAGATCTGATAGGCAAAGAATTTATCTATAAAAGCAAATACGGTGGAGTACTTAAAGGAACTGTTGATACAGTATACCTTTCATATACAATGTCAAGCGACGCTGAGTTAGCAAGAAAGTTAAAGGTGCTGTTTAGTAGCAAAAGTGGTAAAGTTAATCTTAAACCAGAAGATGAGACTCCAATCGATGTAGAATTCTCATGGACAGGTACGAAATACAATGCACATATTAGATCTACCAACGGAGTAGAATACACAATAAACAAAGACGAATTATATTTCTTAACATAATGTCAATTAAAATGAAACAAAATAACAATCACAAGTATAATAATTAAATTAATTAAAACAAGAAAAATGGAAAATTTATTAGTAACAATGCAAGAAGAATTAACAGCAATCCAAGAAGATGCTGCAAAGTTCAATGAAAAAGGAAACAAAGCTGCGGGTACGAGAGTACGTAAATCTATGCAAACTATCAAAAGTTTAGCACAAGAAGTAAGAGTTGCAGTTTCTGCAGCAAATAACGCATAATTTCTGTCATTTTTAATATAATGCTAAAATAATACAGATAGATACTTCTGTTGATTAACACTCTATTAAAATAGACATGGGGGATTAGCTCAGCTGGCTAGAGCGCCTGCCTTGCACGCAGGAGGTCAACGGTTCGACTCCGTTATTCTCCACATTAAACGTCCCAATCAACAACTAAGGGTTTCATAGAAATATGAAACCCTTTTTTATTGTTCGCAACTTTGTAAAATAAGTTACAATATACTTTACCAGTTCTAATATAAATTGTATATTAGCATTATAATAAAATCATCAGACATGAAAAAGAACAAAAAAATAGATAAGCTTAAGATGATCGAATTAACACTACAAGAATGGTTTGATGGATTAAGAGTTCCTGCACCTCATCGTAATAAGAAGAAATTCTATAGAAAGGAAAAGCACAAAAAGAATAAAGATCAGAATTGTTCGTAACTTTTATGAAATTAAATCACTAAAAGCTTTTTTTATAAGCAGATTATTTGTATATTAGTAGTATAATTAAAACAGTTAAAGATATGATCAGAGAAAAACAACCAACAAACGGACCAATTATCATAGATCTTACAGGACCTCAAGGAAATGCATTCGCTTTAATGGGAATAGCAAAGAACCTAGGAAGACAACTAGATCTGACGTTAGAAGAAACAGATAAACTAATACAAGACATGATGTCGGGTGATTATGAAAACTTATTGCAGGTATTTGATAATGCATTTGGAGCTTTTGTAATATTAGAACGATAATATGAAAAAGGAATTAAGAATAACAGGATTATATGAATACGACGATGTTTATCAAGTCATAGATACTATAGATGATACCATTGTATTTCAAGGAAGTAAAGAAGATTGTAAAAAATATAAACGTAAAAATAAATAAAATGGACGCACAAGAACAAGTACAAGAAGTAAGAGATATAGTAAGACACTATTTCGAAGAAAACAGTATGTATGCTGGAATTGATGATATGAGCGAAGATAACAAAGAACATGTTATTAATATCGGAGCAAGTATTTTATGTACCAAATGGGGTATTGGATATGAAGGTGGTAGTTTTGTACAAGCTGTCGTTGAAAACGATTTACAAGGAGCAATTGGAAGAGCAGACGGAACCAGTTTGAGAGCTTTAAAATTCTTTTGTCAATTAATGTATAACACTGGTCAGCCAGTATTTAATAACTAATCATATGCCAACGTATTATCCAGAAAGCATAGATATTGACGTAGAAGAATTCGTTGATGATTGTGATTCATCAGATATAGAAGAGCTTGTTGCTTATTTAAAATCTGAAGGACATGATATTAATGGACCAATTGGTGTTCAAGATTCAGAATGGAATAATGAGATACACAAACTAATGGATGCAACATGGAAACTGACCACAGAGGATGAGAAAACCATCCGTGAAATTTGTGCTAAGTTATTGTAGATATATAATAAAACAAAAATACCAAAATTATGAAACACGTAAAATTATTTGAATCGTTTTTAAACGAATATAAGCAAGTAACCTTTATTAAATTTAAAGGTAAAAAAGTAGATATGCGCAGTATAGAAATTGAAGGCGTAGATTCTAATGATTATCCTGATTTCGTAGATTCGTTCGCAGCTTATGCTGAATGGACAAATGGAAAGGAATTAACAGATAGTGAATTAGATGATTTCAATGATGAATTTCCTGATTATGTTCAAGAATTAGCAATGGAAACATTCCAATAATAGATATGAAAATAATCAAAACATTTGAATCATTCATAAACGAATCGCTTTCTACATCAGAAGAATCTAAAATAGTAACATATTTAGATTCTCTTAATGACGAAACTCTTTTTAATTTTAATGATGATGCACATGGAGAATCAGATGATGCAGAAACGGTAGATCAATGGAATTCTAATAAGAATGATTTAGATCATTCAGATCTAGTAGACTTTGCATTAGATCATGTTGTAAACTTTTCAATCAAACTAAAAGAACTTAAGAAATTAATAAACGCAACATACTCTGTATAAATTATGTCAGACTTTTATTATCAAATCGGGTCTGTCAAAACAGAGATAGCATGGTGTAGACCATCTTATGAAATAGTTAAGGCATTTTTATCCGATCCATCTATTTTACCTATCTTAACAAAGTATGACATACACATAGTCGGTGGATTTCTCCTTGATTCCGATACATGGGATTTAGATCTATGTGTTATAATGGATCATAATGAATCAACAGATTGGTACTTAATAGAATCAGATCTTAATAAAATAATTGATTGTGCACTTAATGTACATATGTTATTGCTAGATATATCCATTTCACAGCATTTACCAGATTTACCAACAAAACGTAAATTAATAAAAGATAATGAAGGTTTACCAGTAGAATCATGGGTTGCAAAAAGATCAAGCAATGATACATGTATCTTGGTAAAGATGGGATATTATAAAAAAGTAATAAATGGTGTTTTAGAATTTGAACGTAACTTAGAAGGAACATCAGAAAAATTAACAAACGGTTATTTATATAAGATTGATAACTCTATGTTTCCACATACTACGAAAATGGTCAAAAAGATACTACAACTAGAAAAGATCAATCATGTAGAAAATCTACAAACAAATCAGTTTTTATCCATGACTGAAGAAGAATTTAAAGCATCTCTTAATAGTATTATTGAAACATTTACCAAATACGGTATATAATATCTAAACAATAAACATGGACATACAGATTTGGATACAAGAAGAATCAATCGATAATCTTATTAAAATTAGCTCGGAATTATATCAAGGAGATTCTGACGAAAGATTTGAAGATTCAGTAGAATTCACTAAGATCTTAATAATGGAAGGACAAGTTGCAATTACAATGACACTTGATACTTACATTAGACTTACTGATAATGAATTATTAACAGAATGGACATTAGGATATTAATATGAAAATAAAAGAACAACTCAAAACAGGAAGATTGCTAGTAGATTTTTATGCAGATTGGTGTGGACCGTGTAAATCGCTTGAACAACAGATCATAAAATACAAAGAAGAAATAACAGACGTTGAAGTTATTAAAATTAACATAGACATTGAATCTGATTTGGCAACAGAATATAATGTCAGATCTATACCTACGTTACTTTATATAGTAGACGGAGAAATAGAAGACAGAGCCTCTGGATTAAAATCAGTAGAGCAATTAAAAGAATTTACTAAAACACAATAACATGGGAAAATGGTTTATAAGCGCATTCACTTACTGGAAGGATCTCTACACAGATGTAAGAATATGGTGGATCTTTAGAAGAACTGCAATACAATACAAAGAACAATTAAACAAAGACTTTGCATTAAGAGTTGATTGGTTGGGTAGAATTTATGGAGTTATCAATTTACCAGAAGAAGTGCAAACTGCATCAGGCGAAATTCAACAAGCATATGTTCTTAACAAGATTTCAACTTACGGCAATTTTATGTTGCAGATAGGATTAGCCGACATGGTATATCCTCAAATTCAGAAGGTATCTCAATCGTCATCTTATTTAGTTATATTATGGCCAGTATTTGATGACCTTTCTATTTTACCAGTTTTAGGTAATATTTTAAAATCAGCATTCGTTGGTGGATTACTTTTCTTAATCTATAAGTTTATTTTTATTAACATGGATATTTGGACAGCATTGTTGGACAAATTTACCAACTTAATCTTAAACTAAATTGGATCAATATAAAATAGAAAGAGTTCACGAAGATGGTCTTAGATTTTACCAAGTAACTGAAGGTGATAAAGTAATAGCTAAATTACCATCAGTTACCACTATTTTGGGTAATACCAAAGATATGTCAGGTTTAGCAAAATGGCGTAAAAAAGTTGGTGAAGCAGAAGCTGATAGGATCTCAAATCTTTCTATGAATAGAGGTACTATAATGCACAGGCTCATAGAGTTGTATAAGAGTACTTCAGGTGAAGCTACCGAAAGACTTATTATTCTTAAAGATCTAGCAAAAGAAGACGAAGAGACTAACCAATTCAGAGATGATGACAACGGAGCATTGTACTTAGAAGAAGCATGGAAAATGTTTTATAAATTCTATTATAATAGCGCAGATTATTTCGATAGAGTTAAAAAAGTCATAGAAGCTGAAACGTTTTTATGGACAACGAAAGGTGGAGGTTGGGCAGGAACTGTTGATAATATATCAGAAATGATTGATAACAGAATTGCAATTATAGATTATAAGAATTCACGTAAACCGAAAGCAGAACATTGGATACAAGATTACTTCATTCAAATGGCTGCATATTATATTGCATACTGGGATAGAACTGGTATTAAAGCCGATGGGGCCGAAGTATGGATTGCGAACGAAAAAGACAATATACCACAAACATTTTCATTAACACAAAGCGATTTAGATTTTTATGCTAAAGAGTTTATAAGAAGACGTAAAATGTTTAAAGATAAATTTAACATATAATGAAATACTATTAGTTAATATGAAGAAAAATAAAGAATTTTTATATAGTTATTTGAATGCATATGCACCAGTTGCACAGGAAACAGAAGGACAACAA